>Ga0160428_1002718_pt1 | contig 10297 bp, 12 predicted proteins | sample SolpanmetagenomM_FD_108198 | JGI IMG/M metagenome (GOLD analysis project Ga0160428, IMG submission 108198) | Solar panel surface microbial communities from Lawrence Berkeley National Laboratory, California, USA - M | ecosystem: Engineered > Built environment > Solar panel > Unclassified ...
CGGCCGCTCTTCCTCAACATCTCAACATCGCCAACAGCGGCGCACATTCTTCCGCCGCGACTTCGAAGGTGGGAAAAGAAAGTTGAAACGCAAAAAGGGAGAGAACCGCGACTTTGGAAACGTGTAATAGTAAACGCGAAAAAGGTTATGTCATAGCCTCGTCTACTTAGCCGCCTGAGTCCTGAGCAGTTCCTGCCGCATCTCGTTCTTGATTCTGGAAATCGTCCCGACTCCTCCGTAGACCATGGCGGTGTAGACCATTGCCACGCTGGCTCCTGCGTTCAGCAGTTGCAGAGCTTGCGAGCCAGTCGCAACGCCACCTGTGCAGAATATGACCTTCTGGGCTGCATCCCTCTTCTCCCGTGATGCAAGTCCTTGGTCAAGGGTGCGCCTGTACTTTGTAACTAGAGCAAGAGTACGGTCGAACAGATGCGGCCCTGAGAATCCGCCCATCTCGTTCAACACAGACGCCTCGGTGCCCGGGAGCGTGTAACCTTGGGGGATTGCGTCTGGCCGTTTCTTTGTGGTATTGCCCACAATGACCCCGTCCACGCCAGCCTTCCATACCGCTTCGGCGATGCCCATGACCTCGTCGTCAGAATCCTCGTCCGGGCTGACCTTGACCATGACTGCAGGCTTTGTCCTTCTGTCAACTGACTTTGCCGCCGCAACCACGCCGGTCAGAATGTGCTGTAGCGGCTCCGACTTCTGCAGCTCCCGTAGACCCGGCGTGTTCGGGCTGGACACGTTCACCACGATGATGTCGGCGTACTTGGCGAGCTTCTCCACGCATGAGACGTAGTCCCGCCTCACGGCATCAATGTCGTTGTCCGGTGTGTTTTTGTTTTTGGCAATCTGCACTGCTAGCAGCTTGCCGGGAACCAACGATCCAGGCGGCACTCCGGCGCGTCCATCCAGCACCACTTTCTCCGCATCCTCGCCGATTCCTAAGCCCAGATGGTAAGCATACTCCCTGACCCTCTGCCTGAGTCTCATAGCTACACGCTCAGCGCCTTCCGAGTTAAGCCCGTAGCGGTTGATCAACGCGTTCTGGGAAGGTATCCGAAAGACTCGTGGCTTAGGGTTGCCCTCCTGTGGCAGGGGAGTGACGCCTCCGATCTCAACAATTGCTGGGCCAATCTCAAGCAGCACCGATGGAATCTCCCCGTTCTTGTCGAGACCAGCCGATATGCCCAATGGATTCAGTAATCTTTGACCAAACACCTCAATCGCCAGGTCGCCTTTGCTATCCTCGTCGCCTCGCTCCCGTGGATGGATGCCAAAGCTGTGCATCGCTTTCAAGAACCGAGTACCGGAGTGGTGCGCATCCTCTGCGTCTGGATAGACATATCTGAGCACCGGAACTACGACCCAGCGATGCACGCCGGAGCGAGTGTCGGTCACATATAGATAACCAAATGCCAAGCCTAGGACGATGGAAGTGCCGAAGAAGAAGTTCTTAATACGGGTAACAGCAGAACGCGTATCTGCGGCTGCGATCTCGGGTGCGAGGCGAGTAGCATGTCGGATAGACTGGGTAAGGTAAGGATTGTATCGTTGAGTAGATTTCCACGGCTGTAGGAAAGAGGAGGATGCGCGCCCTTGTAGGCCGCGGCGCATACACGCCAGAGAAGTTGTCATGGCTGGTGCATATCACACGGGGGGCCTTTTCAAGTAGCGATAAGGATCGAGGACAACTAGGTACTCGCCTATAAAGTAGGAACAACGCGAGTGAAGTGAACCACTGGTTGTTGCACTTCAAGAAAGATGAGATGAGGTGGGCGGTTGCCAAGCTACTACTCGGCGAGCACACCCTCGTTGGGAATTGGACACCCACGAAAAGTAGAAGGACCAGAGCAACTTCTGGGTCAACAGATGCTAAAATTTACATGAACAGCAGGATTCATGGATCTTGAGAACCAAAACCAAGAGCGCCACGGTCCTGACGAAGAGATGGCCGGTATTCGGGCAGCGAAGAAACAACTGCGAGATTCCATGACCAAACTACTAGGGGATCTATCGAAGGAATCCTTACAGCATCAGTGTAAGGTTGAAAATGACCGCTGAACAGAGCATGTTCTGAGCAAGGTTACAGCGGAACAAGCAATTGGCGCAATGCTAAGTATGGACGAATACCAAAGGGCGAAGCGCATCTCCGTATACTTGTCAATGGATACTAGAGAGATTCAGACTCGACGTATAGTGCTCCATGCCCTTGATCAAGGCAAGACCGTCTTTGTTCCATATATACACAAGGCGAGAGAACCCGACACGAACAAATCTTTGTCAATAATGAGTATGCTTGCTTTACACTCCCGCGATGACTACGAATCGTTGCAATCTGATAAGTGGGGAATTCCTTCATTGGCAGCTGAGAGCGTTGAGCAAAGGAAAAACTGCTTGGGTGGATTGGGCCTTCTTGACGGAAAGCCTACACAATCTCTTTTCAGAGAACAGGGCGGCCTGGATCTGATTGTTGTTCCTGGCGTCGCCTTTGATGCCAACCGAAACAGACTAGGGCATGGGAAAGGGTATTACGACAAGTTCTTTGCCACAGTCGCGCTCACTGTAAAAGAAACGGGCGCAAGAAGCAATCCATTCCTAGGTATTTATTTTCTCGGAACAACTCCTGCCGCAAGCTGACTGCATCCCAGTCGGCCTCGCATTGAGCGAGCAGATCCTCCCAGTACCCCAAACAGTACCCACTACCCTGGAGGACTGGCGTATAGACGCCTTGGCAACTGGAAACGGAAGTCTTCTGAAGTGAGATCTTCGCGTTCCCTCCAGGACCTTCGGGCTCTCATTTATCTGTCGGCAGACCTCTAAAAGCCATGCCAAATTTGTGTTACGATAAACCTCAACGCTTGAGACATGTACAGCCTGAATATAAAGGCGTATGTAAAATTTTAATCATGAATCTCTCTGTCGCCAGTCTATTCTTGCAGGCTTTGTATCAGAGATACGTTGTCGCCCTTAAGTAGTATTTGACCTGGTTCCTGTCAGAGCGATTCAACGTTGTAATAGTAGGCCCAAATACCCAGTTGTGTTCGAGATTCAGCTTCGGTCTTCGTCGCAAGCTTGACTTCCACTGCATCGTCGATAACGAGGTTCATGAATTCGTCGAATCCCTGAAATCATTAGCAGCGCGCAGCAGTGTGAGCTATGCGCACATACCCTCAGCTTCCCCTCGATACGTATGCCCAACTGCTCGTAAAGCCAAATTGCGACAGTCGATCTTTGTTGAAGGAGCTTGAAGATGAAGTTGATTGGCGGTAACAGAACCTTGCGGCCTCCGCCTCCTCCACGTCCTGCCATGGCGATGGTAGTAAGCGACAGGTGATGCTGAGATGGGGTTGGCTACACGGTGTCCGTCGTTGTCGTCGTCGTTAACAATACTGCTAAGCGGCGCGGAATAACAAGGCAGTAAGTCGCGCTGTCGCGCCAAGATTTTGCGGGCGGGCATCGTCAAAGGCCCTCCTTCATTAATTGTTTTCCGCCCTAAGCAAGTGCCATCCGTACCCCCCAACTCATGATCGTGAACACATCACGTCGAATGCTTTGAGCATTGACCTTGAGAACCAGCCTGGGTTTCGTGTAAAGCAGCCGGTCTTGAACTATTCCCGCTCGACCACAGCACGGTTACTGCATCCGTTATGGCTACCAATGGCGACGCACAGCACGCCTTTGCGCCGGTCCTTGCGGCTCTGGCAACAATGCAGTCTAACACTGACCGTGCTCGAAAAGCCCAGGTCCACGAGTACTTGGAGAGCTTCCAGAAATCTGTCAGTCGATCTCGGCGCTACATCCTCTCACGCAACTAATGAGGACTGGCACAGCCTGAGGCATGGACTACGACATTCGCTGTTATGCATACTGGCGACACCAGCGTAGAGGCTAAGCTCTTCGCTGCGACCACGTTAAAGGGAAAGGTGGATAGCCTCATTATGGTCTTGACCTGTCCACTGACCAAGACCAGATTACCTACGACCTGCATCAGCTACCCCGCGAATCTTTAACGGCCCTTCGAGACTCTATACTCTCGCTTCTTGCCACGTTCAGCACAGGTCCGAAGCCGATACGTACACAGCTTTGCGTGTGCTTGGCTATTTTGGCAATACAAATGATAGAATGGAAGGACGTCTTACCTCTTGTCTTGTCCACCCTAGGCAACGATCCGCAGAGCATTGCCTGCGTTCTGGAGTTTCTCCACGTACTACCGGAAGAGGTTACAGAGGGCCGCAAGATCAATTTAGGAGTACGTTCGCATACCAATCGGGGCCGGATCCACAGTCAAGTAGTCAAAGGACAAGGCTAATTGCGCTCCGAATTGACAGGAAACAGAATTGAGCGTCAGGACTATAGAGCTTCTACAAGATAACGCTGAGCAGGTGCTGGGGCTGCTCATTCAGTACTCACAATCTTCGGGTAATCTCATGACGACGTCGGCACAGAGACAGGGCTAACTCGTAAATGTAGCATCTGCTGCTAAGAACCCCCAACTACTAGAGTGTATTACCTCGTGGTTGCGTGAAGTACCGGTCAACGACATCGTCAACTCTCCTCTTCTGAACGTTATCGTTGATGCTCTGTCAGACGAGTCATCCTTTGATTCGGCCGTCGAGTGTCTAAGTGCCTTCTTCAAGGAAACCAGAGACGTTGACGAGTGTTTGAGCACTATCGAAACGCTCTTCTCACGAATAGTTGCATTAAGACCAAAGATTCTGGAAGCAGCCGCTGCAGAGGACGCAGAACTACTCCGGGGAATTACAAGAATCTTCGCCGAGGCAGGAGAAAACTGGGCAGTTCTTGTTGCTAGAATGCCAGAGCAATTCCACGGCCTTGTTGAGGCGGTCTTGGAATGTGCTGCTTGTGACCGGGAGCGTGATGCGATCGGATTGACCTTCAACTTCTGGTATGAATTGAAGCAGCTCATCGTGCTTGAGCGCTATACGCAAGCACGCATCCAATTCGCACCTATCTTCTCGAAGCTAGTGGACATAATGATCGGCCATCTACAGTTTCCGAAACCGGACAGTGAAGGAGATGATTTGTTCGAAGGGGACCGCGAACAGGAAGAGAAGTTTCGTGAATTCAGACACGTAATGGGCGATGTTTTGAAAGACTGCTGTGAGGTTATTGGTGTTTCGGAATGCTTGCGAAAGTCCTACGACCTCATTGAAAGTTGGGTCACTACCAACGCCGCTCAGGCGAATTCAGGCCATGTACCTCAGTGGCAGGCTCTCGAGGCTCCTCTATTCAGCATGCGCGCTATGGGAAGAATGGTTCCTCCAGATGAAAGCGTCATGCTACCCCGGCTCATGCCGCTCATCATCCAGATACCTGACCACGAAAAGGTACGGTTTCAGGCAGTGATGGCTTTGGGTCGATATACGGAATGGACCTCGCAACACCCTGACACGCTACAGCCTCAACTTAACTTTATCATGGGCGCTTTCGAGCATCCGTCGAAGGAGGTAGTGCGCGCTGCCGCTCTATCTTTCAAATTCTTCTGCAACGATTGTGCGGAGCTACTGAAAGACCATGTTGTGCAGTTGCAGCAGTTCTATGAGTCTGTGCTTACCCGTCTCCCATCCGCCAGCCAAGAAGAGATCACAGAGGGAGTGGCTTCAGTGGTGGCAAAGCAATCACCAGAACATATATACAAAACGTTCAAACTTTACTGTGACCCGGTCATGAAGCGCCTTATGGATCTGGCTCAGAACGCGACTGACGAAAGGGGACAACTCGCTGTCGCTGGTAAGAGATGAAATCCGGTTGACTTTCAGCAAGATACTAATATATGGTGCTAGATCAACTCCAATTAGTGACAATTTTCGTCCAGTGGATTCAACCATACGTGGAGTCTTCTCAGCCCAACCCCGCTGTTCAGTACTGTCAAGAGATATTTGGCGTATTGTCCAAGATTGCCGAAGTCTTCGTCTCGTTCGTCCCAATTCTAGAGAGAGTCTGCCGATGTTGGCGGCACATGGTCCTTTCTTACCGGACCGCTATCACGCCGTTGCTGCCATCGCTGGCCGAGAAGTTGGCAGCAGGTTTCAACTCATCGCGACAAGGCTGTTTCTTGTGGGCGACTGATTCGATTGTCAGAGAGTTCCCAGCCGGCGCAGAGCACGTTGATGAGTCCACGACCAATGCCATCTTCCAGTTTTCGGAGCAGCAAGCGGTAACATTTCTTCGTGCATTGAGTGATGTGCCACCCGAGCAACTCCCTGATGGTAAACGCGTACTGGACTACCTGCTTCGCAGAAATGCTAATATGTACACAGTCATTGAAGATTTCTTCCGTCTTGAGACCGACGTCTTACTATATCACGCTGACAAAGCTATAAGCTCGTCGCTAATGAAGCCTGTGTTGTCAGCAGCTTCCTCTTCGCTGACACTCTTGAAGGAAGAGCCGCTTATAGCGGTCCTTCATTTCCTACGTGATTTCTTGGCATACGGCGATGAATTTCCTCCTAGTTCCACGTTTGATGAGGCCACAAATCAACCTAGGAAAAACCCCGCTGAGACTCGGGCGGCGGTTCACCAACTCTTGAGTGAAGAGGGCGAAGTGCTGACGCAACGTGTAATGACTGGCATGATGTACACGTTCCCACGCGATTGCTTTCCAGACGCTTCGGGAATCCTTCTTGCCATGTTCCGCTTGAGTCCGGAGCAGGTGCTTGGATGGGTGAAAACAACGATAAACATGCTGCCTTCTGGATCGATTACGCCCCAAGAGTCCCATAGATTCATCGACAATGTGTACAGGTAAGTCCACTAGACAACGTCGTTGTTTGCAACTGAGTCGCTAACTAGTTTCTTCAGTGCCATTCATAACGGCGAAGCTCGCAGAATACGATCACTGCTTCAGGATTTCACAAATTCCTACCGTCGGAGAAATGTGGCTCCAAGAGAAGGACTTGGTCGACTTGAAGCGACGCGCTTCAGATTCTCAGGATGATGTCCCACTCGTGACGATTGTCTCATCTAATGACAAGGGAAACCAAAGGAGTCGGTCTGCTGTTTTGTTGCATTGCAAATACGGCAATCATTAGGCGTTTGCTAGGTGCTAAAACAGTGAAGGGAGTTGATTAGACAAATATTTACCATTATCTAAAGTTACGGTTCATGGACAAGATTTCTTTGTTGAGTGACCATCTCTCTTTCCGAATGGACGGTATCGGTAGCACTTGCTGCGATTGATTGATCGGCTCGATCCTCCAGCGGTGCCTGCCTTTCACCGCGATGAAATCCTGATGGCTTGAGCCAGATCGAACTGACGGCGTATGCGCTGCTCTATATTGAACATCGGCACACCGACAATCCTGTACTTCCGGCAACGTCAAGGCTTATCTACTGTTACAAGTTTTGGCATCCACTGTTCTAGTTTTGCTTTGTCCTCTTTAGTTGGTACAAGGCCAAAGACCCGTTCGCTGGCGTCTGACGCAACGAGCCCGAAACAAGCGTAGCCTATCACACCTACTCCTACAAGCAGCCTGGTCTTCGGTTGCAGGCTCCTATAACGTCTGCATGCGCCTTTAGTCATCATGTGTTTTGACTTGTCAGGTTAGGTCAATCGTACTGCCATAAGGACATGATGTCTTTATTTCTAGAGGAGCAGGAATTCTCTCAATAGTGTACGGCGAACCAAATATGGTCCTACCAAGTAGAGGAGGACTGCTTGATCACAGCTGTCGTACGAGTTTCAATCTCCTTCCTCGCGTATCTTAGTGCTGAACAACATTGAGTTAAGCAAATTTTTCGAGGAGAAAAGCCGGCGAGATGGAGAGGCATTACCTCTACCGCTGTAGTCTCACGACGTATATCTACTTGTGTCTGCACGAAGTGCTCATATAAGTTACAAGCGATCGAAACAGCATTTCCATGAAAGGTCCGTGCACGAGAACAGCAGGCCGATGACGCGCCCACACCCTATGCCAACCTTCATGAGGACTTCTTACCTCTGCGCTTCCTACTTTGATACACACCTGCCTCTGAAGAAACGCCATCATGGCCTACGGTGGTTACAGAAGAAACGACCTAGCTTACGGAGACGACTATGAAGGTGGTGAGCGCTGGGATCGCGACCGGTTCGAACGAAAGAAAACTTATGCCCCGCGCGAGCCCGTGGAAAGAGAGACCTTTCGCGCCGCTGAATCCGACCGTAACACAAGAGGGGGCGAACGACGGGAAATTACTATCGACGAACGCATCGAACGACGCAACCCGGGAGGACGCTATGACGACCGCAACCGACTCTACGAAGAGGAGAGGGCACAACCTCGCCGTCGTCCCCAATATCTGGACGATGACCCACCTCGACGTGGAGGTGAAGTGGCACCATACCGACAGCAGAAGTGGCCCGTGGCCGAATACGATATACCCATCAGAGCGGCCCCGCGTCCTGTCTTCCATCGACGACAATCTTCCCTTGACACCTACGATCGTCGTCCGGTTCCCCGCTATGATGACGACGACCGTGCTCCACCAGCAAAGTATCGTGAGGTCATAAGATACAGGGATCCCAAACCAATCGAGGAAGACCGTGAAGAGAGGTACCGAGAAGTACGCATTCGACGCGAGCGCGAGCGAAGTACACGTCGAGCAACAAGAATTGAGGAGTCAAGCGACAGCTTCGAGGAGGTTCTGTCGCCATCCCCACCTCCGGTGAAGGCAGTCAAACGAGGAAGGACAAAGTTCCCCAAGCGCCTGGCGCAGAAACGGGTCATCGTCGACCTCGGATACCCTTTCGAAGAAGACGTACGTACGCAGAGTATCCTGCAGCACTAAAATTGCTAATTCCTCACCTAGGAAGACTTCTTTGTTGTCCGAGCTGCGCTTGGGAAGGATCAGATTGACGAAGTGATTACCCGCAGCGAGAGATACAGAGAGAGTAAGTTCAGCAACCTACATTGGCATGATCGACCCCCACTCTGACAGTCTAGGTGCTCTACCCAAGGCGCTCGAAGCCCCTCCACTTGCTGAGCCAGATCCACTGTTGTTTTATCCTCCACCTGTTGAGCCGACGGACGAGATCATCCAAACCCGTACGACAAAGATCATCGAGAATCCCACACCGGAGGAATATGCCAAATACGCCGAGAAGGAGTCGTCCTCGTCTTCTTCGTCCTCCGAATCCGAAGTTGAGAAGATAGTCCGTACTAAGAAGTCAAGGAAAAGCACTCACTCTCGACGACGAGCACGGTCTTCCCACAGGACGGTTGAGGAAGACGAAGAGTTCATCGGTGGTCCACTGGCTGTCGTTGTTCCGGAGCGGCGCAGGAAGAGCGAGCGCGACATACAGGCCGAGATCAGGTCTCTGGAGCTTGAGAAGAAGGCGTTGAAGCTCGAGCGCGAGGCCGAGCAACGTCGTGCTAGAGCCGAAAAGATCCGCGAATCCGAATACGAGGTTGTGAATAGGAAGGACCGCGGCGAGGTACGCGTGGAGAAGGACCGCAGAGGTAGACTCGCAATTGTCAGGCCGGCACGTTAAGCACCCAGTCCTGATGCTCTATGCAGGAAAGTCGAAACCTAGCAAGCGCGCAGTCGAAGCTGCGCTATTCACACTAACTTGAGTTTGATTACACTGAAGTACGACGGCATGCGTGGTGGAAGGACTATGACTTTATGGGATGGACGGGAAAGGTCAGGGGCGAGAGTGCGGTCATGTTTGTTTCGCGTCTTGCTTATTTATTTATGACATCTGATGAGATTTACGACAGCAGCAAACTTTTGAACAATATAAATTCAAGTTTCCAAAGCAACCTGATAAGTTAAATATACAGTCGAGAGTGTTCTTGACCCTGTCCGTCCGTCTGGAGAACACGAGAAGTTACGAAAATGCGCGCCGACTTCCCTGGCGCGACCCTCCCCACCAAATGCCCATATGTATTGAATGTCGCTATCCGGTCCACCAGCTGTACACGACATACAGCAAGGCGGATGACAGGTCGCTGGGCAAAGGCGTCAGGCTCACCCAGTGCCCTCGCTGCAAGCGCTTCGCCGACAAATACGTCGAGCATGACTTCGTCGTGCTGTTCATTGACCTGGTCTTGATCAAGCCGCAGGTGTACCGGCATCTCCTCTTCAACAGGCTCGGTCGCGAGAACGATCGATTCGACGTAAGTCGGATGCGACGTTGACCTCTTGAGATGACACTGATGAAAACGTACGCATTCAGCCCTCGATCAGGCGCCTCGGCGTCCTGCTTCTGCTCTTCGACGTCTACCTCACGCTGGCGCGCATCGAAAAGGCCGGAGGAGCGCCCAAGACCTGGACGATACCTACATTACAA
>Ga0160428_1002720_pt1 | contig 10289 bp, 10 predicted proteins | sample SolpanmetagenomM_FD_108198 | JGI IMG/M metagenome (GOLD analysis project Ga0160428, IMG submission 108198) | Solar panel surface microbial communities from Lawrence Berkeley National Laboratory, California, USA - M | ecosystem: Engineered > Built environment > Solar panel > Unclassified ...
CAACGGATTGAGCCGGGGCGGCTGGTTTAGGCGCTGGTCAGCGCGGGCGGATGGCGTGTGAACTAGGCTGGAATTTCTGAGCATGTAGGCGCTATCTGCGACTACTGATCTCATAAAAGGCTCGTGTATGAGATGGATACGAATGCACAAGCTGGTTATCAGTGCCACTGATGAACAAATAAACTCGGCTTAGCGTGGGCCATCTCGTAAAACTAATTCTTCCAAATCCATATAGCTAGCAGGCAACCCTTGGTCGCTTTATCTCATCCTGGTGTCGTATTCTTGCAATCGCTTTTACAAATGCAACCTGACATGAGATCACTGATTTTACTAGTTACCCTCTCTATCGGCCTTTCGACCGCCTTTGCCCAGACCTTGGTCGATTCAACCTGCAAATACTACTTCACCATCACCGACCAGCTTCGACAGGGCGACACCCTCGACGCTAAAGTCTGGAATAAGTTAATGAAGGACAAATCAATCCAGATGTATCTCAATGATCAAGGCGTTGATAGAGACTATGCCGAACGCTACAGGCGGACGATGCAGGTTGTCTATATGCCCCGGAACGAAGCCGTGTTGCAAAGCAGACTCAAAGACTCCACCAAGTACTGGCTCACCTACATTCTCTACCAATACAAGAAGAATGAAGCCGGTATGAGGGCCTATCTGACAAAACTGGAGAAGAATCCCACCAATTACTTTAACGATTGCTATCGCTACACCTACGCTACGTTGCCCAAAAGTGCTCAGAAAAGAGCCACCAACCAGATCTATTCGGTCATTCCCATTCACTATGATGCACATGCAGAAAACAATTACATCATTTGCTCGCTGCTTTGCGCTTATCTGAATGATAAGAATCAGTATGGGGTCTTGGGTGGCCATGAGCTTCACCATATTCTTCGTCCCCGGATCGACTACACCAAAATTACGCCGGACGATGAAAACGTAGTGGCACTGCTGGAAGTAACACTCAATGAAGGGAGTGCCGACCTGATCGACAAGAAATACATGACCAACAAGGACACGGTTTTGCTTCCTTTTCAGCGCTATTTTAACACCTTTTTTGAGGAGGGAAAGCATTTGTTGCCCCAAATCGACTCGTTGTTACAGCTTAGTGCCAAAGGATCAACATTCACCGTTCGTCAATTTCTGAAAGGCACTGTTTTCACCGGAGGGCATGTTCCGGGTACCTACATGGCTCATTACATTGAGAAGAATCAGCTGAAATCACAACTGGTCGCTCATATCAATGACCCGTTTTATTTTTACCTGCTGTACAATGAAGCAGCTAGGAAAGACTCCAGCAAGCCTTACGTATTCTCGAAAGCAAGTGTAGCGTACATCACCAAATTGAGAAAAAAGTATTCAGGGGCTCTATCTAGCCATTAATCGATAGCGTTTTATCAACCAGTGAGCGCTGACTATAACGCCAGGGTCTATAATGATCCTGGCTTTTTTTATGAAGTACAGAGGATTGGCCAGGGGGTACTCCCAACAGCCGTCTCTGTTCCCAAGGCTGACTGTCTTACAAAAGGCTCGCCCGTGCGACGAAATGCTTTGTCAAATAAGTAAACTCATACCAAGTGTAGCCCGCGCACAGCGATATTGGTCTTTCATCTTTATAACCCCCTGCTCATGCAACATATAAGGATTGTTCGACGTCTTTCGACTGAATTATACCTGTCTATTGTATGCGTGGTTTTTTAACAGTATTGGTATCTCTCGTTACAAGCACAGCATTCGCCCAACATCCAAACGAAGTTCTCTTCGAGCATAATCAACTGCAACCCGTTTCACTGGGCAAACTAAGTATTCATCTCACCAAGATCTTGAGGGCAAAAAAACAAAAACCGGTACTACTGTATCTGAATGAGTCAAGTAATAGGCCCATTTTTTATAAGCAAAGACCTAACCGCTATTTTACCTCCGTGCCACTCGGCATCCAGCGCTATGTCGATGACTAGCACGTGGGGTTGATTAGCAAGCCGGGGGTTCCCTTCTCCGACTCCCTACGCTACACCCAGACCAGCCAGGAGTATCACCCCACTACCGCCGAATACGAGTCTCGCTATAGTTTAGATTGGCTTCAGAAAATGGGCGTTTAAAGCGATGAGCGAGATAAAGGTTAACTTAAGTTTCGGCGAGCAGAATTAGAACTTGGCACCAGCCATCAGAGTGCAAAAAGTCAGAGTTATTAGGCGGAACTTTGATTTAACTAATAATTTACTCATACTTAATCCTGGTTAATTACCCCGACATGGCAAAATTAGTAGTTGTATTCGCCTTGGTGTTTTGGCTCCTCAGCGGAGGCATTGCCCAACCGACCTGCTTAGTCCAGACTTTGCCCAAGCTCAACACTGGTAAAGTCATTATCAGTGGACAAGTCCACTTAGCCACTGGTTCCCCCAAAGTCATCTCCCTAATCTACTCCCACCTGGCGGCTTCACAAACGCGACTGAGTGCCATCGTAGATTCGGCGGGTCAATTCCAATTTGAGTTTGACATCGCACAGGCCCATGAGATCAGCCTACGCTATGACAAAGGAACAGCCCACCTATTCGTTCAACCTGCCGATAGCCTGTTCATTAAATTCAGAGCGGCCGATTTTGGCCAAACCCGCTATCCGCCTTTTCGCATCTGGGGAAACCATGCCGACATCTCCCAGGATATTTTAGCCTATCATCAATATAATACGCTAGCAAGTGGACTTGCAACAGCACACTGGAGATTTTTTCAGGCAGTCATTGGAACGGTGTAAAAATAGGATTCCTGTTGGGCCGGGGTCTGGTAATTCAGGCTTGAATGTCTCCGCCGACGATTATACCAGCCCTCGATATACTCGAAGGTGGCCAACCGGGCTGCGGCTCGCGTCGGAAATTCAATATGATTCACCAACTCACTTTTAAATGTCTTAAAAAAACTCTCAGCCACGGCGTTGTCCCAGCAGTTGCCTTTGCGACTCATACTCTGGAGTACGGGAAGGTCCTTCAATTGATTCCGAAATTCGGTACAAGCGTATTGTACACCCCGATCCGAATGAAACAGCAGTTCACCCGCTATACTCCTGTTTTTAAGGGCCATACGCCAGGCTGCCACGCTTGTATCAATTGCTTTTAGAGTGTCACTCAAGGCCCAGCCGATTACTTTCCGGTCAGCTAAGTCCAATACGGTCGTCAGGTATAACCAGCCTTCACCAGTAGGAATGTAGGTGATGTCCGAGACCCACTTTTGGCCTGGTTTATCAGCCGTAAATTCTCTGTTCAACAAGTTTTTAGCCACCGGAAAATCATGTATTGAGTCCGTGGTCTGTAGCCGGTACTTTTTGTACATGATGCTACGGATGGCCGCGTTGTGCATCAGACGAGCAACGCGATTACGGGACACTTTCACGCCCCGCTCCCGTAACTCGTCGGCAATCCGGGGACTGCCGTACCGGAACTGGCTCTGGGCGTGTATCCGCCGAATATGATCCAGTAGCTGACCCTGCTTCATTTGCCTAACTCCAACGGGATGTTTACGCCAATAATAATAGCCACTGCCACTCACATTCAGTACTTTACACATCTTCTCAACGGGAAATTTATCAGCGTGTTCCGCTATAAATCGGAATACCTCCCGTCTCCCTTGGAGAAGATGCTGACCGCCTTTTTTAGAATGTCGCGCTCTACTTGAGTTTCCCTCAACTCACGTTGTAACCGCCTAATTTCCTGTTGCTCCTGGGTGATGGTGGAGTTGGTGGGCAGGGCTGAATCGGTTTTTTTGTAGCGTTGCTTCCACTTGCTGATGCGCCCAGCATCTACGCCTAACTGGCGGGCCGCTTCCTGGATTGACCCCTTAGCAGAAGCCAACTCGACGGCCATTTGCCGGAAAGCTTCATCGAACACTCGTCGCTTGGTCATGGTCAGATTGACGTTTGTGCCCCAAATCTGCCTTAAAAAACTCTCCAGTCAAATGTAGCAAGTCCACCAGCAACTGAACGAAGCCTATAGCGCCGGATTGAACAAACTCCTGACGCTTGAAGCGCCTTCGTTCAGTCGTGACCTAATGAGCTATCAAATTTTAGTGGCCCTATCTGAGCGCGCACCCGATGAGTTTCGGAGGTTGATGAACCAGGTTGGTCGGTATGTGTCGAGTGCATCGTTAACTGCCCAGCTCCAGACCCGAGCTCAGCAAGTCGAAGAAGAACACACACATCCCGTCTCCCTGTTTCAACCCGTTTCGGGAGCGGAGAAGGAAGTACTCGGTGATTGGATGACCAATCTGCTGTCTACCCATAAAGGGAAAGTGATTTATATTGATATTTGGGCGACTTGGTGTGGCCCTTGTCGAAGTGAGGTTCCTTATGCGATCGATCTCCACCAGTCTTTAAAGGGCCAACCCATCGAATTTGTCAATCTGTGTCTATCCTCAGATCGTGAAGCCTGGAAACAGGTCATCGAAAAACAGAAACTGGTGGGGTCTAATTATTATTTCAACAAGGACCAGTCGGAATTATTACTTCGAAAGTTAAACGTGGCTGGTTTTCCTACCTACCTCATCATCGGCAAGGATGGCCAAGTGGTGGATCGCCAAGCCCCCCGCCCCTCTTCGGGCTCGGTCATTCGAACGCGATTAAGCGAGTTGTTGAGATGACAGGATTAACAAATGAGACTGAGCTATAGCTTAGCAAACTAGACTAAAATTTGCGGCTAGTCCTATGTTAAGGGTGACTATCAACGCAAAGCTCATCGACCTATCCAAAGATACTCTCGACACCTACATAAGGTCATCCCAAGAAACGCTCATCCACAAGACAATAATGTACTTTGAGGAATGGGCGTTACAGACAACAGCGTTTAGGCTCAACGTTCGTAATTTGGCTACCGTAAAATTCATCAAGCAATGTCAACCAGCCCCACCAATGGCACAACATCCAACGAACGAGCTGACAGTAGACTACCTGACCAGTGCTAAGAAGCAGTTCGCTTATTATAAGTTACTCGGCGAGCAGACCATGAGTCAGGTATCCGACGAGGCCTTATTTTGGCAGTATAACGAGGAGAGTAACAGCATTGCCCTCATCGTCAAACACCTCTGGGGCAATATGCTGTCACGATGGACCGATTTTCTGCTTACGGATGGGGAAAAGGAGTGGCGTAACCGAGAGAGCGAGTTTGAGAATGATATGCAGACGAGAGACCAAGTAATGGCCCGTTGGCAGGTGGGCTGGGATTGTCTGCTGACGACGCTCGATGGGGTACAGCAAGCGGACTTTCAGCGAGAGATTTTCATTCGCAACATGGGTCACTCGGTCGTTGAAGCGATCAATCGCCAATTGGCTCACTATCCGTATCATATCGGCCAAATTGTTTTCATCGGTAAAATGGTTTGCCATGAGAGGTGGACAAGTTTATCGATTCCCCGAGGTAGTTCAGCGGCGTATAATGCGGACAAGTTTGGGCAGCCAAAGCGACGGGAACACTTCACGGACGAGCTACTCCGATAAGTTGCGTTGGCAGCCGGCATGGCTGCAGTTGACAGCTGGAGAGGTTTGACTGATAGGCCGATCATGCATTTTAGAATCTCAAAATAGGCTCTATTCGGGGTATGCTAAATGATGGATTTTTGATTCGCCGGTGCGGTACAAAATAGCAAACACACACTATCAAGGACAATTGGTAGATTTGTGCGCATCATAGCTAATGAAGAAGTTAATCCAAGTCAAGCGCGCTAGCCGGAAGACCACCGGCGTCAATACGATTATCAAAGTAATCAATATGGTCAAAAAATAACTCAATTCTAACTCTATCATTACCTGAAAGGCTACAAAACAACTAACAATCAGGGCCGTATAATAGGCGTAACTTACATACAGGGCGCCCGTATAGTAGCCCGGCTCTCGCTCAAAGCGTTCACCACAACAGCCACACTGTGGATTCATCTTGTCAAATCGCTTGAGGTCATAGGGGTTGTTGACCAAAAAGAAGCTCCCTTTCTGACAACGGGGGCAGGTATTAAAGAGGATACTGTAGAGTTTGGTGCCTTTTTCCATTGTGTCGGTAAGATTCCATAGCTTTCGCTCACAAAAACGATCCTAAGCGAGCAACCTACTTAGTATATCCTGATGACCAGCATATTATCCACTTTGTTTGCCATAAAAAGGCTACTTACCCATTGGGTAAAGCCAAGCGTACTCTACTGATTGAGTTGAACAGTTATTGAAATCAGCGTCTCCGTAAATGCTCGCCCGTGAGACGAAGAGGTATTTATGTATATGATTGTTTCATTGCACAGTCTCATCTGACGGTATCGTCTGCTTCTGCGGAGTCATCTTCTTGACGTAACCGTTCCTCAATCTCTTCTATTGACGGCAAGGTACTTTGCAAGTCAGTTGGTAGGGACTCCATCAACCGATACTCAGTGATGCCGATTGGCTTGTTTATGTCCCGTAGAGCGTATTCGGCCATCAGCTGGTCATGACGGCGGCAGATCAGCAGGCCGATGCTGGGGTTATCAAACTCGCTTCGCAGTTGATCATCTACGGCCGAGAGATAGAAGTTTAATTTCCCCACGAACTCGGGCTCAAACTCAACTACCTTCAACTCAATCACTAGATAGGAACGTAGCTTAAGGTGATAGAATAATAGATCCAAGACGAATTCACGACCGGATACCTCAAGAGGATACTGACGCCCCACAAAGGCAAAGCCTTTACCCAACTCGAGCATGAACTGAATTAGGTGACTGACCAGGCCCTCTTCCAGGTCTCGCTCCTTATACTTCTCGGTTAAACTCAGAAAGTCGAACAGGTAGGGGTTTTTCAGCGACTGCTGGGCCAGATCGGATAGGGGTTCGGGTAGGGTTCGCTCAAAGTTGGAGATGGCCTGGCCAGAGCGTTGTTTGTAGTTCGACTCAATCTGCTGAACCATCACATCCCGTGACCAGCCATTCTCGACCGTTGCCTGCATGTAAAACAGGCGTTCATCCAGGTTCTTTACTTTGTCCAGCAGGGTGGTATGATGGTACCAGGTCAATTTTGCAGGCGTCGCCTGCAAAATTGACTCTCCGCCAAACTGATGGTCTGGATAAGCGGCCGCAAAGGCCTTCATGTACCGTAAGTTGCGGGGCGACATGCCCTTCATGGTAGGAAACTCCGCTTTTAGATCAGCCACCAATCGGTCGACTACTTTTTGACCCCAGCCCTGTAATTTTTCCTGCTCGAGGATGATGGTGCCGATGCGCCAGTAAAGTGCCAGTAATTCGGCATTGGCGGCAAAAGTGGCCCGTAACTGAGTGGTTCGGATTTCACGTTTGAGTTTATCCAGCAGTTGGATGTAATCAGCTGGTTGGGTATTCGATGGAAGCATCAACGTCGATACGGATTGATCAGGATCGAAGTTACCAGTAAAAGGGCTATGACGCAGTTACGATGGGTCGATTTAGGCTATAAGCCAAACAGTGGGACAACCCATTGATGGACTAGCCAAGCCGTCTGAGACCGTTACTGGTACTAGTCGATTAATTAAGTACGTGCTTAAGCGGAACGTTATTTAAAACTAAACATCCCGCTCATGCATGTGCTTCATAAAATGGGCGTTCAACGAGGCCGCACTATTGCCCATACTGGCCACGATGGCTCGACCAACCCACCTACCTGGCCTCCTCCCTCACTTAGGGACTTTGTTATGAACTAGTAGCCTGAACGCAGGTATACCACAAGGGGGATACTATACCCCCTTACCATGACCCAGCCAGAGCCCGCATTCGATCAGTTCAACCCCATCTATCAAATCGCCTTCGAGAACATCAACCAAGGCTTCTGCCTGATCGAAAAAGTGGAGGCCCCCCCCGGAACACCCCCTGATTTTCGCTATCTCCTGACCAATCAAGCCTTTGAGCAGCACGCAGGCCTGAAACAGGTAGTCGGCAAAACCCTGCGCCAGGTCGTTCCCGCTATCGACGAGCAGATTCCCGCCTACTATGAGCAAGTGGCCCGGCTGGGAGCAACCATCAATTTTGAAACCTATGTCGCGACCCTGGGCCGTTGGATAGATACCCGCGCCTTTCGGGTGGAAGCGGACAATCCCCGCCGAATCGCCGTGCTGTTTATGGACATCACCACCACCAAACAAGCCCAGGCCGACCGGCACCAAAGCCAGGCACAAGCCAAGTTTCTGCTGCAACTCAGTGATGCGATGCGCTCACTAACGGACCCCATCAGTATGCAGCTGACGGCAACCCGGTTAGCCCAGGATTATTTCCAGGCCGATCGGGCCTACTATTGCGAAATCGATGGGGATCGGGTCACCGTCCGCCAGCAGGCCACCCAACCCGACTTGCCTGCTATTCCCCCCCAGTATTCCCTGGACCAGTTCCCCCGTATGAAAACTCAGTTGCTGAAGGGGAAGGCCGTGGTGGTTTCTGACGCCACCACCGAGGGGCTTGATGCCTCCCTGAAGCAGTTGTGTAAGCGGTTGACCATTGGGGCCTACATCCAGGTACCCCTCATCCGGCAGGGCCAGTTGGTGGCTAAATTTTGCCTGACCCAGGCCCGGCCCCGGTCCTGGACAAGCTTAGACCGTCAACTGGCCATTGAAACCGCCGAGCGCATCTGGGACGTTACCCAGCGCGCCCGCACCGAGGCCGCCTCGCGGGAATCAGAAGCTAAGTATCACCTTTTATTCGAGTCGATCGACGAGGGGTTTTGTCAAATTCAGTTGCTCTACGATGCCCAGGGTCAGCCCATCGACTGGTTGTATCTGGAGGCCAACCCCACCTTCGAACGCCAGATTGGCGTGAACCCCGTTGGGCAGCGGGTCAGCCAGGTGGTGGGGGCGGTGGAAGCCCACTGGCTGGCATTCTATCACCAGGTAGCGCTCAGCGGCCAGCCGGCTCGTACCGAAAACTACGTGTCCGCGCTGGATCGGTGGTACACCATCTATGCCTCCCCGGTGGGGGCAACCGCCGATCAGTTGACGGTCGTTTCCGATGATTGCACGGCCCGTAAACAACTGGAAGCGGCACTGCGGGGCGCTGACCAGCGCAAGGACGAGTTTTTGGCCATGCTGGCCCATGAGCTGCGCAACCCCCTGGCTACCTTACGCAGTGGGCTTCAGCTATTGACGCTCACCGAGGGCAGCGATGCCTCGGCTCAGGCAACCTTGACGATGATGAACCGGCAGACCAACCAACTGGTGAGATTAGTCGATGATTTACTGGACGTAAGTCGCATTAGTCAGGGTAAAATTAGCATCCGCCAGCAACGAGTAGAACTAGTGGACCTGGTCGGTCAGACGGCGGAAGATCTACGCCCCTTGTTTGCCCAGCGAGACCTTGATCTAAAGGTAAGCCTGCCCGCCAGTCCGGTTCATGTGGTGGGGGATGAAACGCGCTTAGGTCAGGTGGTGACTAACCTGTTGACTAATGCCGCCCGTTACACCCCCAGTGGAGGCCAGGTTTGGCTGAACCTTAGCCACTCGGCTGATGCGTTACGGGCCATCCTCGAGGTTGAGGATACGGGCATTGGCCTGGCGGCCGATCAGCTCAAGTCGATCTTTGCGCTGTTTGTGCAGGTGGACAATTCCCCGGCTCGCTCGCAAGGGGGTTTGGGGGTAGGCCTGACGCTGGTCCAGAGGCTGGTTTCCCTGCACGGGGGCGAGGTGTGGGCTAGCAGCCCGGGGCTAGGCCAAGGCAGCCGTTTTAGTGTCGAGCTACCCATGCTGGCCGCTGAGCGACCGTCGAAAGCCGTGCCGGATGAATTGGTCGCTGCTGCGGGGGGGCTGCCACGCATTTTACTGATTGATGACAATGCGGATGCGGGCTTGATAATGCGCATGCTGCTGGAACGCAACGGCTACGAAGTCCACACTCGAAGTAGTGGTCGGGCGGGGTTGGCCGCGCTGGCGAGCGTGCGGCCAGCGGTTGTGCTGCTGGATATTGGGATGCCTGACCTAGATGGCTATAGTACGTGTCGGCTGATGCGGGAGCAGGCGTGGGGCCGCTCGGTGGTGATCGTTGCGTTGACGGGTTATGGTCAGGCGGGGGATCGGCAGCGGAGCCAGGCCGCGGGCTTTGATGGCCATCTGGTCAAACCCATCGATTTGGGGTCGCTGACTGACTTACTTACCCATTTGCTTGCCGGTCGTAACAAATCGTTATGACAGCCATTCGTCTCACAAGAGGCTCATAAGAATGTTACAAACGATAAGATTTACCGCTATGCAAGACCCGTCATCGAGTCCCAATAAACTACTCAAGCCAACCACCCCACTCAGTACGCTTGCCCCCCAGCCAAAAAAGTAAGA
>Ga0160428_1002722_pt1 | contig 10270 bp, 9 predicted proteins | sample SolpanmetagenomM_FD_108198 | JGI IMG/M metagenome (GOLD analysis project Ga0160428, IMG submission 108198) | Solar panel surface microbial communities from Lawrence Berkeley National Laboratory, California, USA - M | ecosystem: Engineered > Built environment > Solar panel > Unclassified ...
AACCGGTAAACCATCCAGCCCCGAGGTCTCCGGCAGGCCGCAGATCAGGTTGGCATTCTGCACCCCCTGGCCCGCCGCGCCCTTGCCGAGATTGTCGATCACGCCCATCGCGACCACCAGGTTACGGTCCGGATCGGCCGCGTAGCTGACGAATGCGAGGTTCGAGCCGGTGGCCCATTTGGTCTGCGGCGGCCTGTCGGTCACGCGGACGAATGCCCGCCCGGCGTAAAAGCCCCGCGCCGCGTCCAGACACTGGTCCGTGGTGGCGCGGCCGCGGCAGTAGATGGTGACCAGGACGCCGCGGGTCATCGGCACCAAATGTGGTGTGAACACCAGCCCGGCAGCACTTCCGCCGCTCAGCCGTTCGATGGTCGTGGCCATCTCGGGCATGTGGACGTGCTTGAGCAGACCATAGGGCACCAGGTTCTCGTTGCTCTCTGCGTAGCTGAACCTGCTGTCGGCGCCGCCGCGGCCTGCACCGGAGATGCCGGTCTTGGCGTCGATGATGATATTACCGGGCTCGATCAGCTCGTGGGCCAGCAGAGGCGCCAGTGCGGTCAGCGTCGCTGCGGGGAAGCAGCCGGGATTGGCAATGCGGCTCTGCCCCTCGATCTGGGCTGGCCAGACGTCGGCTAGGCCGTATGCCCAACCCTCGGCGTAGCGGTGATCGCCGCCGATATCGACGATCTTCACGTCCTGGGGGACGCGGGCCAGCGCCTCGGCCGAGGTGCCCGTGGGCAGGGACGCGAACAGCACGTCGAGCTTCGGCAGGGCGGCAGGGTTCCACTTCTCGATCACCCGTTCAGCCAGATCGGCCGACACGCCGGGGAAGCGGTCCCCCAGCCGCGTCCCGGCACTGCCCTCGCCCGCGGCGTAGACCAGCCTGAAGGACGGGTGGCCCGCGATCAGGCGCATGGCCTCGCCGCCGCCAAAACCGCTGATCCCGACAATGCCGACGCGAATGGTCATGGTGATGTCCTGCTGCTGGAGTGAGGGCAAAGAAAAACCCCCGGAGCCAGGGGGCTGCGGGGGTTCGGAGATGCGGGCTGCTGCCGTTTCGAGGTGGACCGCTAGGAGGCGGGCTTCACCGTGGGAAGGGCATGTCTGCTCGCAGCCATCGAAGCCGCCGCTGAGAGGCAGCGGCGGCGTCGGTTCGCGATGCAGGAAGGAGGATTACCCATGAAGGGACGGTAATAGCCCGCCCGAACATGTGTCAACGCGGGTTCGTCGCGATGTCCCTCGCGCCGCAGCGGGCGGACCCAGTCCTGGGTGATCCAGACCAGCAACGTGTCGGGGTCCACGCCGCGCACCTGCTCCAGCATGGTGCCGAGCGCGATCATGCGCCGTCCTTCAGCCCGGTGCGGGGGTCGAAGCCCCGCTGCGCCGTCCAGCCGCGCCCACCCGCCTGGCCTTCGTGCAGTTTGCGGCGGACCCGTTCGCCGGGGATCTCGCGGGCCGCGCAACGCTCGTGGACAAGCTGCGCCCCAAGTTGGGCGGCCTTCTGATATTGGATCAACCGGAAGGCTTCACCGGACACTATGGCGGGACCACGGTCTCGTTTGCGCGGCGCTACGGCGACTGCCTGCTCCGGTTCGCCACAGAAGCAGTGCCGCGACGCGCATGCTGAGTCGTCGCCACCCCGCGAGGGTTTTCAGCAGCCGGCCAGAGCCCATTCCGATCGAAGTGGATCGGCTCGGACTCTGACGGACTTTGTTCGACGAGCATCTTTGTCCGACGGGTGATCCCGATTGATCGGATGATGCCCTAGGCCGCCTTGCTGGCGTGCGCCAGCTTGTAGGTGTGGGTCGCCAACGCGTCCATGAGGGGAGGGGACAGGCAGTCATAGGGTTCCAGCGCGAGTTCCCTCAACCGGCCGCGGACCGCGTCCATCTGCCCGGGGTCCGCGCCGGCTTCGATGATCGACGACACGAACGCGGCGAACTCAGGCGGCGCCCAACCTTCCTTCTGCGGCGACAACTCGGGATGCACGAAGTCGAGCCCGTAGAAGGCGTGCTGCTTGTTCTCGATGCGGCCGAACATATGGACGCCGCAGGACTTGCAGGCGTGGCGCTGGATGGTCGCCGAGGGATCGACCACGGCCAGCTTGTCGGCGTTCTCGGTCACCGTCACGCGGTCGCGCGGCACCACCGCCACCATGGAGAACACCGCGCCGGACGGCTTCCAGCACTTCGTGCAGCCGCAGACATGGTTGTGCATCACCTGCGACGCCACGGCGACCTTCACCGGGCGGTCCGCACACTTGCAGACGAGCGTGCCGCCCGGGAAACCGGCTCCCGCCGGCTTCATGCCGTCATCGACGGCAGGGTGGATCCTGATCATGTCGTTCATCGCGTCCTCCTGGGCCAGGTTTCCGGCGCTTGATCCCGGTCCGCACCTTCGGCGCCCCGGCACCCGGAACGAAAGCACAAATGTTCGTTTCCCGTTACGACGTCTCCGGCCACATTCAGCTCCGATCCGGCGTCAGCGGGAACTCCTGCCTGAACACGGCCTGCGTGCTGTCCAGGACCTCGATCCGCAAGGGCCCGGCGCCCTGCGGGACGAAGCCGAAGGTCAGGGCCGGGTCCTCGCTGAGCGAGATGTCGGCAGCGAGCCGGAGCACCAGCGTGTCACCCTGCCGGATCTGGATGTCCTGGATGAAGCGGGCCGGCACGAAGTTATGGGTGAGCTGATCGACCTGCATGCCGTTATTGTTGGGATGGCTGATCAGCAGTTGAGCCGTCGCGGGGGTGCCGTCCCGAACGGGCGCCTCCCCCGCGAGGTGCAGGCGGATCTGGCCCATGCGCGACATCGCCAGTTTCGGGTCCTTCAGCGACGGGGCCGAGCAGCCCCCGGCGGCCTTGACGAACCGTTCGGCGACGAACAGCCGCCCGTCCTCGGTCTCTGCCACCGCGTGGATGAAGCTGTATTGATCGACCCGCACCCGCAGCCTGAGGCTGTGCGGATCCGCGGCCGGGCCGAAATGGAACGTGCCGGCCAGCGGCGACGGATTGCCGTCCACCAGCACGTAGATCGCCTTGATCTGGTCGGCCGGCGCCGGGCCGGGGCTGGCCAGGCTGATCGAGATCGGCACCAGCGAGGCGTCCTGGGCCCGGGCCGGGGCCTCCAGGGCGACGACGCCGGCGGCGGGGCCGAGCGTGCGATCGCCGAACATGGCGTGTCTGAGATCCGTCCACCTGGCCGCGCGGGCCGCCTCGTCCTCCTGGGCCCGCGCTGGCAGGCCAGCCAGGGCCGACGACGCGACGAAGGCTGCGAGAAGCAATGCTCTCATCGGCTTACTCCCACTCCAGTTCCTTGAAGGCGGCCGTCACGTTGCGGCCGTTATAGTCGTCGAACAGCTGCCAATGGCCGCGCTCGGATTGCGCCACGGTCGCGACCGCCGTTTCGATGTCGCCGCCGCGGCGGATGAGGCCGCGGACCTCGCGCACGATGGTGGTGAGGTATCGGTGCTGGGCGGCGAGCGCCTGCGGCCAGGGCACCGCGGCCGGGCCGTGGCCGGGAACGGCGCGGTCCACCGGCCAGGTCGTCATCTCGTCCAGCACGCGGAGCCAGCCGAGGATGCTGCCGTCGACGGCGGGGACCCGATCGACGAACAGGAGATCGCCCGCCCAGAGCGTCCGGGTCTGCGGATCGACGATCGAGAGATCATTGTCGGTGTGGGCCGTCGGATGGGCGCGGAGCGACAGGCGGCGTCCGCCGAGGTCGATCACGCCGGTCGCCTCGATCAGCCTGGTCGGCCTGGCGTAGTCTCCCGCCGCATCGCGGCCCAGCGTGTCCGCCAACCGGTTCCGGTAGAACTCGCCGCGGGCCACCGGGCTGTCGGCCAGCCTGGCATGGGCGACAAAGGCCGCGCCGCTCCCGGCGAAGGCCCCGGCGCCGAAGGCGTGGTCGGGATGCAAATGGGTTATGACGACCGCGCGAACCGGCAGGTCGGTGACCTGGCGGATGCGCGACTGCAGCCGTTCGCCGTCGGATCTGCTGCCGCCGGGATCGATGACGGCGACACCGGAGCGGCCGACGATGAAGCCGATATTGGCGATGCCGTCCTGGTTCCCGGCGGTCGCTTCCTCGTGCACGCCGTGGCGAACGTGGATGCCGGGGGCGACCTCGACGGTGCCGAACGGCGCCACCTCGACGGTGCCGAACGGCGCCACCTTGACGGTGTCGAGGGGCATGGGTCCGGCGCCCGGACCGGCCTGTGCCGCAGGGAAGGGCAGGATCGCCGCGGCGGCGCCGATCATGGCCGGCCTGCGGCGCACGGTCATATCGCCGGCTCGGCCGCGTGGATGCGGCGATACACCAGGCCGGTTGCCGCGGTCTCGGCTTGGCGCACCGCGTCGGCCATCAGGTGGTGGTCGGGTGACAAGGCGCAGGCCGGGTCGGTCGCGGCGGCGTCTCCGGTCATGGCGAACGCCTGGCAGCGGCAACCGGCCCAGTCGATCTCCTTGCGATCACAGGACTGGCAGGGCTCCGGCATCCAGGCGGTGCCGCGGAAGCGGCTGAAGCCCGGGTCGTCGCGCCAGATGTCGGCCAGCGACGCCGTCCGCACGGAAGGGAAGCGGAAGCCGGGCAAGGTCTCTGCCGCGTGGCAGGGGAGGGCGAGGCCGGCGGGCGTGATGTTGATCAGGCGCTGCGCCCAGCCGCCCATGCAGGCCTTCGGGCGCTCGGCGTAGTAGTCCGGGACGACGTAGTCGATCGTGATGCGCCCGCGTAGCGCCGTGCGCGCCGCCTCGACCGTCGCCGTCGCCGCCTCGAACTGCGCCCGCGTCGGCATCAGCGCGTCGCGGTTGACCAGCGCCCAGCCGTAGTACTGGACATGCGCGACCTCGATGCGACTGGCGCCCAGTGCCGCGCCGAGCGCGATCATGTCGGGCAGGCGCTCAAGGTTCTGCCGGTGGACCACGAAATTGGCCGTGAGCGGCAGCCCGGCGGCAAGGATCAGCGGCGCGACCGCCAGCTTGCGCGCGTGCCCGCCGCGATAGCCGCCCAACCGGTCGGCCGCGGCCGGGTCGGAGTCCTGGAAGCTGAGCTGCACGTGGTCGAGGCCGGCATCGGCCAGCGCGCCGAGCGCTGTGGCGTCGAGCGTCACGCCCGAGGTGATGAGGTTGCTGTAGAGGCCGTGGCGGGCTGCAGCCCCCACGAGCTGCAACAGGTCGCGCCGGGCACACGGCTCGCCGCCGGAGAAGTGCACCTGCAACACGCCGAGCGCCGCGGCCTCGTCGAGCACGCGGAGCCAGCTGGCCGTATCCAGTTCGGTGGCCGCCCGTTCGAGGTCGAGCGGGTTGGCGCAGTACGGGCATTGCAGCGGGCAGCGATGGGTGAGTTCGGCGAGCAGCGCCAGCGGCGGGCCCGGGTCGGTGGTCGGCGCGAGGCCGGTCATAGCCGGATGGCTCCCTTGTCGGCGAGATCGCGCAGCATCGCGGCCACGTCGGCTTCGATCGTCTCGCGCCGGGCGTCGTAGCGGCCGGCGAGCGTGTCCACGATCGCCGGCACGCTGCGCACGCCGTCCACCAGCTGCAGGACCTCCACCGCCTGTTCATCCAGAAGGAACAGACGCTCGGGCGCCAACACGACCCAGGCGTTGCGCACCGCATCGAAGCGCATGCGGAAGCCGCGGTTGAAGGCAGGCACCGGCGCGACGGTGCCTGTCGTCACCGCATGTCGTCCGGCACGAAGGCGCCCGGCGGGATGTGGCCGGGCTGCACATAGGCGTAGGCTAACGCGTCGAGCTGCGACCACAGCACGCCGCACTTGAACCGGAGCGCGGCGAGCACCTGCTCTTGCAGCGCGCGGGTGGTCGCGTGCTCGTCGATGTAGGCGAGGGCGAAATTGACGTCCTTGGGCGCCTGGGTCAGCCGCGGCGTGAAGTAGGCCAGCGTGTCCCGGGTGATCCAGTCGTAATGCGCCAGCATGCCGGAAACCCGTTCGGCGATGATGGTCGGCGAGAACATCTCGGTCAGCGACGATGCGACCGCCTCGAGGATCGAGCGGTCGCGGACGAAGGCGACATAGGCGTCCACGGCGAAGCGGGTGCCCGGCAGGATGCCGTCGGTGCTTTCGACGTAAGCACGGTCCAGGCCCACGCCCTCGGCCAGGCGGAGCCAGCGTGCCACGCCGCCCAGGCCCGGGCCGCTGCCGTCATGGTCCTCCAGCCGGGAACGCCACTCGCGCCGCAGCTCGGCCGTCGGCAGCCTGGCGAGCAGGGTGGCATCCTTGGCGGGGATGCGGCTCTGGTAATAATAGCGGTTCAGCCCCCAGGCCTGCACCTGGCCCCGGGAACACCCCCCGTCATGCAGCATCCGGTGGAACGGGTGCAGGTTGTGGTAGCGCTCGGCACCGATGGCGTGCAGCGCTTGCCGCAGCTCGGCCGCGGACATCGTGCGGTCGCTCATAGCTGCAGCTCCATGCCGTCATGCGCCACCTGCCACCCCCTGGCCTCCGCTTCGGCGCGTTCGGGTGAATCGTCCAGCAGGATGGGGTTCGAGTTGTTGATGTGCAGCAGGATGCGCCGGCGGACGCCCAGGCCGTCGAACGCGGCCAGCGTGCCATTCGGGCCCGAGACGCTCATGTGCCCCATGCGCTGGCCGGTCTTGGTGCCGAGGCCGGCTCGAACCATCTCGTCGTCGGTCCACAGCGTGCCGTCGAACAACACGGCGTCGGCGCCGCGCAGCCGGTCGGCCAGGGCCGGGGTCATCGCGGCGCAGCCGGGAATGAAGAACAGCGTGGCGCCGCCATCCTTGATCGCAAGGCCGATCGTCTGGTCGGATTCGGACAGCGCCGGAGTCTCGCCGGGCTGCTCCAGATAGAGCGGCACCTTGCCCGGAACGGCGAAGGCACGCACCGACAGGCCGCTCGGTGCTCCGGACGGCAGCATGATGGGACAGTCCTCATCGAGGGCGACGGTTTCCCGCGACACCACGTCGCGGGCCAGCACCTCGAAGATCGGGTTGGCATCGAGCACGGCGTGCACGCGCCGGGTCGCGAAGACGCCGAAGCGTTGCCGCTCGCGCAAGGTCAGCAACCCCGCGATCGCATCCACGTCGCCGCCGGTCAGGACCACGGCGGCGATCGGCGACGAGCGCTGACCGGTCTGCGGCTGCAGGGCAGGGGTTTGCTCGATCTGTTGGCGGAGGTCGGGCGAAGCGTTCAGCAGGACCCAGTGGGCGCCATCGGCGCTGACGGCGACCGAGGCCTGCGTCCGCGGCCGTGCGGCGGGATCAGCGGAGCGGGCGCGCCGGCATGCGGCACCGTTCGAGTTCCATTGAGGAAATGCGCCGCCGGCCGCGGCGCCCAGCACAATCGCGCGCATAGGTCACCCAGGGACGGTCATCGAGGGGCGGTTATCGAGGCAACGAGGCGACGTAAGTGCCAGCGGAGCACGGACTATGGACCGCGGGCCGCTGGCGTACGTCGGGCTGACGCTATGGCTTTGCGGCGTCCGCGCAGGCGTATGAGTTGATCTCGGCGCCAAGCGCGATCTCGACGACCTTGGGGGTTTTCCACGACATGCTTCATCTCCCTTTTTTGTTGTTGTCGTATCGTAATTAGAAGACATCGTCTCGCCGGAGTCAATGAATTCCAACATTGTGCGCCGGCGAATGGCCATCAGAACCGCACCCGGACCCCGCCATAGCCCGCCACGGGGGCGCCCGGCGTCAGGCTGCGCGTGGTGGTCGTGCCGGGGGCCTGCGCGATCGGCACCAGCGACACCGGCGAGTAGCTGCCGAAGGTTGCGTAGTTCGCGTTCGTCGCGTTGCGCACCTGCCCGAACAACTCGATATTGCTGGTGACCTGGTAGTTCGTGTTGAGGTTGAGCATGACGAACGGAGACGTGCGGCGGTCGAGGTTGGCCTCGTCGCCGGTCAGCACCCGGCCGCTGCTGGCAACACCGGTCAGGCCGACGGTCCAGCTCGACGTGACGGCATATTGGGCGCCGAACTTGAGCTGATGCAGCGGAACGCCGGGCAGCCGGTTTCCCGGGCGCACATGCAGCAATCCGTTGGCGTCGGCGGCCGGATTGAGCTGGCTGATCTCGGTGAACGCCGACTGGAAGGTCGCCTCGGTCAAGGCATAGTCCAGGAACAGGTTCACGGGACCCTGGCGGACGCTGAACCCGGCCTCGACGCCCTGACGGCGGGTGTCTCCCACGTTCTGGAAGAAGCCACGCCCGGTCAGGTCGCTCGCGGTGAAGAGGATGTCGTCCTGGCTGGCGGTCCGGAACAATCCGGCCCTCCAGTCGATGCGCGCGCTGCCGAAGGCGGTGAGCCTGCCGCGCAGTCCGGCTTCCACGGTGCGAGCCACCACCTGCTCCAGGTTGGGGTCGGCGACGAAGAAATTGGCGAGCGTGCACGGGCTGGCCGCCGAGGCGCAGGACAGCTCGGCCGGTGTCGGCGCGCGGTTGCTCTCGGCATAGCCGGCATAGGCGGACAGGCCCGGCGACAGTTGATACGTCAGCCCGGCCGCCGGGTTGAACCGGTTGTAGCTGTGCTGCCCGGTCAGCGCGAGGCCGTTCCGGTCGTCGAGGTTGATCTGGGCGGCGTTGAACCGGCCCGAGACCGTGAGGGACAGGGCGGACGTGATGTCCAGCGTGTCGGACAGGTAGGCGCCGTAATAGTCGTTGTTGGCCGACAGGCGCACCGGCGCGATCGAACCGTCCGCCTGGTCGATGACGATGCCGGGGCCGGCATAGCCGCGATCCTGCGTCAGGGTGCCGATCGACGACCGGGCGGAGAACAGGGTCCGTCCGCCATCGTAGCTCAGGCCGGCCAGCAGGCGGTTCGGCCGGCCGAACAGCTCGGCCTTATAGGTAGCCTGCAGCGCTGCGCCGAACCCGTTGGTGTCCGTGGCCGTCTCGTCCAGCTCGGCATAGGGGCCGCCCCGGCGGAAGGCCCGCACGCCGGGAAACAAGCCGGGCACCAGGGCGTTCGGGATCGCCGACCCGGTCCGCGTCGTCAGCGGCGGGCCGTCATTGATGCACAGGGTGGCCCGGTTGGTGTCGCACGGCTCGACGTCGGCGGCGTTGCCGTTGGCGGTGCGCTGCGACAGGTTGCTGTAATAGGCCGATGCCTGGAGCGAGAGGTCGTCGGTCACGTCATGCGTGCCGGTCAGGTTCAGGCGCAGGTATTTGTTGCGGGTCTGGTCCGGATAGGTGAACACGGCGCTGCGGCTGACGGCGAGCAGGTCGACCGGCGAGGTGCCGTTGCCGGTCAGGATGTTGCTGGCGCCGAGCAGGTTGAAGTGCAGCTCCGTCCGGTCGCCGCGCCAGCCGAGGTCGCCGTAGATCTGCCGGAGCTGGGACGGCGAATGGTCGCGCCACCCGTCCTCGTTCAGGCCGGTGGCGGCGATGTAGGCCGACATGGTGCCCGACTGCACGCCGTACTGGCCCGAGGCCTGGAGGCGGCCGAACGATCCGCCGGACAGTTCGAGTTCGGCGCCATGATAGGTAAATCCGTCGCGCAGCCTGACCGTGATGGCGCCACCCAAGGCGTTCAGCCCATAGGCGGGGTTCGACCCCACCAGCTCGATCCGGTCGATGGCGATGTCGGGGATCAGGTCCCAGTTCGTCGTGTCGCCGAACGGCTGGTTGAAGCGGGTCCCGTTCACGTAGACCGCCAGGCCTTGCGGGTTGCCGGCCAGGGGCGACGCTTCGAAGCCGCGGTAGGACAGGCTCGGCTGGAACGGGTTGCCCTGCGCCTCGTTGAGCGAAATGCCGCCGACCCGTTCATCGAGCGCCCGCAGCGCGCTGGCCGCGCCGGTGCGGACGACGTCCTCCCGCCGCAGCACCTGCGTATTCGACGGGATCCTGGCGCTGTCGATCCCGGAGCCGGACAAAGGCGCCGTGCTGACCACTTCGACGTCCGGCAATGCGAGTGCCGTGCCCGCAGGCGGCGGCGTTTGCGCCCGCACGGCGCCACACGGTCCGACTGCGACGACGGCGACGGCGATGGCGCACAGGATGAGCCCGCGCGAGGCGGCAACAATGCCCGTCATCTCTCTTGCAACTCCGTTGCGCGGCCCCCCGGCCTAGCGCGTGTTGGTGCTTTCGCAGTCCTTCAGGTCCTCGTCGGACAGCGAGAAGGCGTAGCGTCCGCTCGCTGTGACCGCGACGTTGCGGGCGATGCAGCGCTCGCCCCGCCGGGTGACGACCTGCACGTCGTAGGTGCCGGGCTCGACCCCGACCAGCCGCAGCCGTTCGTCGTGGTCGACGCTGCCGTCGCGGTCGTTCGCGCACTGGTTCGGGCCGAACGCCGGC
>Ga0160428_1002723_pt1 | contig 10268 bp, 9 predicted proteins | sample SolpanmetagenomM_FD_108198 | JGI IMG/M metagenome (GOLD analysis project Ga0160428, IMG submission 108198) | Solar panel surface microbial communities from Lawrence Berkeley National Laboratory, California, USA - M | ecosystem: Engineered > Built environment > Solar panel > Unclassified ...
AAAGGACCGGCGCGGCCCGGCTCAGGGCCCGGTCGGTCCCCAGGGGACGATGTCGGTCGCCCCGGTGATCGCGCCCACGATGCGCTCCCGCTCGGCCCGGCCGGCAGCGAGGCGCCCCCGCACGGCCGCCAGCACGGCCGGGCCGGCGGCGGTGGGCGTACCGGCGGCGAAGGGCGGGGCGGGCGCGTATTCGAGGCCGAGCTGGATCGCTTCCGCCGCCGGCCGCCCGGAGAGCTCGGCCGCCAGGGTCAGGGCGAAGTCGATCCCGGCGGTGACGCCGCCGCCCGTGAGGAGGTTGCCGTCGCGCACCACCCGCTCGGAGACCGGGATCGCCCCGAAGGCCGCCAGGAGGTCGAGGCTGGCCCAGTGGGTGGTGGCGCGCCGGCCCCGCAGGAGCCCGGCCGCCCCGAGCACCAGGGCCCCGGTGCAGACGGAGGTGACGTAGCGGGCCCCCTCCGCCTGCTCGCGCAGGAAGGCCAGGACCGCCGCATCCTGCATCAGCGGGTTCACCCCGAGGCCGCCGGGCACGCAGACGACGTCGAGCTGCGGGCAGTCGGCCATGGCCAGCGTCGGGGCGAGCACGAGGCCGGTGGAACTCGTCACCGGCCCCCGGTCGGCGGCCACGAGGTGGACCCGCGCCTCCGGGATTCCGACGAAGACCTCGTAGGGCGCGGTCAGGTCGAGCTGCTGGACGTCGGGGAAGGTCAGAAGGCCGATCTCGAGGGGCATCGGGCTGTCTCCGGGTGTCTGGACAGAACGACCCTAACCCGGCAGGGTCTGGCCGAAATGACAACGAGACCTCGTTTCCTGCCAGAGCGCATCGCGGACGAACCGCTCCGCGTATCCCTCCGTCCAGAATCCCGCCGCCGCGAATCCCTCTGCGACGAATCCCGTCGCATCGAGATCCTCGCCTTCCCGGGGGTGCAGCTGCTCGACGTGTCGGGGCCGCTCCAGGTGTTCGCCACCGCGAACGACCTCTTCGCCACGACCGACGACCGCGCGGGCGCCGGCCCGGCGCCCTATGCCCTGCGGGTGGCGGCGGCGGGCGGCGGCGTGGTCCGGAGCTCCGCCGGGCTCGGCCTCGCGACGGAGCCGCTGCCGCAGGCGGATGCCCCCGTCGACACCCTCGTGGTCGCCGGCGGGCGCGGCGTCGACGGGGCGATCGCGGACGGGCTGCCCGCCTGGGTCGCCGCCCGGGCGCCCCAGGCCCGGCGTGTGGCCTCCGTCTGCACCGGCGCCTTCCTGCTCGGGGCGGCCGGCCTCCTCGACGGGCGCCGGGCCGTGACCCACTGGACCCGCTGCGCCGCGCTCGCGCGGCGCCATCCGGAGGTCCGGGTCGAGCCCGACCCGATCTTCATCCGGGACGGCGCGGTCTGGACCTCCGCCGGGGTGACGGCGGGCATCGACCTGGCCCTGGCCCTGGTGGAGGCCGATCTCGGACAGGCCGCGGCCCTGGCGGTCGCCCGCCACCTCGTCGTCTTCCTGAAGCGCCCGGGCGGCCAGGCCCAGTTCAGCACCGTCCTGTCGCAGCAGGTGCTGTCGCCCGTGCCGGGCGGCGCCCGCTTCGAGGCGCTCCAGGCCTGGATCGCCGACCACCTCGCCGAGGACCTCACCGTGCCGCGCCTGGCCGAGGCGGCCGGCATGAGCCCGCGCGGCTTCGCCCGGCACTACCGGGCGGCCACGGGGCTGACCCCCGCCCGCGCCCTGGAGCGCCAGCGGGTCGAGGCGGCCCGGCGGCTCCTGGCCGAGACCGCGCTGCCGGTGAAGCGCATCGCGGCGCGCTGCGGCTTCGGTTCCGAGGAGACCCTGCGGCGCAGCTTCCTCCGCCACGTGGCGGTGGCGCCCGCGGCCTACCGCCAGCGGTTCCGCGCGGCCGGGGCCGGGGCCGGGGTGGAGTCGGGGGCGGGGCAGGGCGCGCCGGTTGCGGCGGCCGGCGCCCCTGCGGAACCGGGGATTTGACATTCCCGGCCGCATCATCGACACCGCCGGCCTCGCGGCATCGGCCGGAATCATCGACCGGATTCCTGGGGCCGGGTGCCGGTCCGGAGCCGCGTATGTCCCCCCTGACGGCCCATCCGCCCGCATGACCGACCGTGCCACCGTGCCCCGCCCGGCCCGCGGGGACGCCTTCGCGTTCCCGGACACCCTCCTGTCCGCCGCGGCCCGGAGCCATGCCTGGGCCTGCGCCCTCCTGGTGGCCCTCTGCCTCGTCTGCTTCCTGCCCGGCCTCGCCTCGCTCCAGCCGATGGACCGCGACGAGCCGCGCTTCGCCCAGGCCTCCAAGCAGATGCTGGAGACCGGCGACCTCGTCGACATCCGCTTCCAGGCGGAGGCCCGGCACAAGAAGCCGGTGGGCATCTACTGGGCCCAGGCCGCGGTGGTCGGCGCCGCCGAGGCGCTCGGGGTGCCGAACGCCCGCACCACCATCGGTCTCTACCGCATCCCGTCCCTGCTGGGCGCCATCGGGGCGGTGCTCCTCACCTACTGGTCGGCCCTGGTCTTCCTGCCCCGGCGGGGCGCGTTCCTCGCCGCCGCCCTGTTCGGGGCCTGCGTCGTGCTCTCGGCCGAGGCCCGCCTCGCCAAGACCGACGCGCTGCTCTGCGCCTGCGCGGTGGCGACCTTCGGCGGCCTCGCCCGCGCCTGGCTCCGCCGCGAGCGGCCGGACGGGCATTCAGCCGGAGAACATGGGGCCGGAGGGCACGGCGTCGCGGGGCCCCTCGACACCGCCACGGTGCTAGCCTTCTGGCTCGGCCTCGCCCTCGGCATCCTGATCAAGGGCCCGATGGTGCCGCTGTTCTGCGGCCTGCCGGCCCTGATCCTCTCCGTCCGCTGGCGCTCCGCCCGCTGGCTCGGCGCCCTGCGGCCCGGCCTCGGCCTGCCGCTGACCCTGCTGATCGTGGCGCCCTGGTTCGCGGCCATCACCTGGAAGAGCGGCGGCGCCTTCTACGGGGAGGCGGTGGGCCACGACATGCTGAGCAAGGTCCAGGGCGGCTCGGAGAAGCACTTCGCCCCGCCCGGCGCCTACCTGGTGGCGTTCTTCGGCACCTTCTGGCCCGGCGCGGCCTTCGCGGCGCTGAGCGCGCCCTTCGCCTGGGGCTACCGGCGCGAGCCCGCCATCGCCTTCCTCCTCGCCTGGATCGTGCCGACCTGGATCCTGTTCGAGATCGTGCCGACCAAGCTGCCGCACTACGTGCTGCCGCTGATGCCGGCCATCGCCATCCTCACCGTGCGGGCGCTGGCCGCCGGCGCCCTGCACCCCGAGCGCCGCGGCGCGCGCCTCACCGCCGGGCTCGTGGTGCTGATCCCCGTCGGCCTCACCCTCGGCCTCTCGGCCTTCGCCTGGACCTACGACCGGACCCTGCCCTGGGCCGGACTGCCCCTGCTGCTCGGCGCCAGCGCCGTGGCGGCCCTGGCCTGGCACGCCTTCGCCCGCGGCCTGCCCGAGCGCGCCCTCGGCCTCGGCATCCTGGCCGCGATGCTGCTCTCGCCGGCCGTGTTCGGCCTGACCCAGCCGGTGATGGCCGCCCTCAAGGTCTCGCCCCGCCTCGCGGCGCTCCGCGAGGCCGTGCCCTGCCCCCGGCCGGCCGTGGCCAGCCTCGGCTACCGCGAGCCGAGCTTCGTCTTCCTGATCGGCACCGACCTCGCCATGCTCGGCACCGGCACCGAGGCCGTCGAGTTCCTCAAGGGGTCGAAGTCGCCGAACGGTGCAAATTCGCCGAACGGTGAAGGTCCGCGCCCGGGCGACGGCTGCCGCCTCGTCTACGTGGAAGGCCGGTTCGCGGCGGAGTTCGCCGCGGCGGCCGCGGCGGCCGGACTGGCGCCGAACCGGGTCGGCACCGTCTCGGGCTTCAACATCAACGGCGGACGCCGGGTCGACCTCTCGGCCTACGCGGTGACGCCCTGACCCTCCTCGGATCGAACACCCATGCGCCTCTCCGTGATCATCCCGGTGAAGGACGAGGCCGGCAACATCGCGAGCCTCGTCGCCGAACTCGAGACCGCCTGCGCGACCCTGGCGCCCTTCGAGGTGATCTACGTCGATGACGGCTCCACCGACGGCACCGCCGAGGCCCTGCGGGCGGCCCGGGTCGGCCGGCCCTGGCTGCGGGTGCTCAGCCACGACCGCACCGCCGGCAAGGCGGCCGGCATCCGCAGCGGCATCGCGCTGGCCCGGGCGCCGGTCTGCGCCCTGATGGACGGCGACGGCCAGAACGACCCGGCCTTCCTGGAGTCCCTGCTCCAGGCCATCGAGGCGGGCGGCGCGCGGGTCGGCCTCGCCCAGGGCCAGCGCGTCGGACGCAAGGACGGGCGGCTGAAGAGCCTCCAGTCGCGCATCGCCAACGGGGTCCGGGTCCGCATCCTGAAGGACGCCACCCGCGACACCGGCTGCGGCTACAAGCTCGTGCGCCGGGACGTCTACCACACGCTCCCGTTCTTCGACGGGCAGCACCGCTTCATGCCGGCCCTCGTCGCCCGCGAGGGCTTCGGCGTGGTCCACCGCGACGTGGTCGACCGGCCGCGCTTCACCGGCACCTCGAAATACGGCCTGTTCGACCGCCTCTGGGTCGGGCTCCTCGACCTCGCCGGGGTGTGGTGGCTGATCCGGCGCAAGCGGGTCACCCCGCGGGTCACGGACGTGACGGGAGCCTGAGCCATGCTGATCCAGCTCGCCGAGGACGTGCGCGGCTACGTCTACGACGTCTTCGTCACCCGCTTCGATGCCTGGCTGGTCTTCGGCATCCTGGCCCAGGCGGTGTTCGGCGCCCGCTTCGTGGTGCAGTGGCTCGCCTCCGAGCGGGCGGGCAAGAGCGTGATGCCCCTGGCCTTCTGGTTCCTCTCCATCGCGGGCGGCCTGATGACCCTGGTCTACGGCCTCGTGCGGCGCGAGCCGGTGATCATCTTCGGACAGGCCCTCTCGACCTTCATCTACCTGCGCAACGTCGTCCTGATCCTGCGCGAGCGCCGCGCCGCCCGGGCCGGTGCCCCGGCGCGATGACGCCGCTGCCGCCCTTCCACGACGACCTCGACGCGGCCCGCGCCGAGGTCTGGCGCCTGCTGGAAGACGGGCCGCGCTTGCGCCGCAACGCCTTCCACATGCCGGCGCTGGCCACCGTCGACGCGCGGGGACACCCGCAGGTGCGCACCGTGGTGCTGCGCGCGGCCGACCCGGTGGCCGGAGCCCTGCGCTTCCACTGCGACCGCCGCTCCGACAAGGCGTCCGAGATCGCCGCCTCGGGGATCGCGGCCCTGCACGGCTACGATTCCGACGCGAAGATCCAGATCCGCGCCGCCGGCCCCGCGACGCTCCACACCGACGACGCCCTCGCGGAGGCCGCCTGGGCCGGCGCGATGGCGATGAGCCGGGTCTGCTACGGCGCCGACCCCGCCCCCGGGGCGGTGCTGCCCACGGGCGACGCCTACACCCTGCCGGATGCCGAGGCGGCCGTGACCCTGGGCCGGCCCAACTTCTGCGCCGTGGTGGTCACGCTCGCCCGCCTCGAATTCCTCTACCTCGACCGGCGCGGCCACCGGCGGGCCGCCTGGACGCGGGCCGACGGCTGGCGCGGGGTCTGGCTGGCGCCCTGAGGGCACGCCCCGTCCGGGCGGCCCGGCCACGGGGACGCGGCCCGCCGCCGGTTCGGCCACGGGGACGCGGCCCGCCGCCGGTTCGGCGCGGGGGAGGGCCAAAGAAACCCGATGCGAAACGGGAGACGCGGGACGCCGCGAGACCACGTTTTCGAAACTGCTATGCCGGTCCCCCGGCGTCCCTCGGCCCGGCCCCCTGCGGGGCCGATCCTTTTCGTCACGGCGTCTTCTCGGCACCGGCGACCCGGCTGGTGGCAGCCCCCCTCCGGACCCCGTCGCCCGTGCGGGCGGCGCAGTCCGGCGGCCGTCTGATCAGGGCGCGAAGCCCCGAACCCGCCTCGTAGTGGGCGGGCCGTCCGCTCTCTCGGTGCGCCTCAGGGGACCGGGTGCAGCCGTGCGGCCTTGCAGCCGTGCGGCCTTCCCGTCCGAGACGCCTTGCGTCGCCGATGCGGCCCGGGGCGATGGCGAAACCGGGCCATCGACGCGGGGCGCCGTCTCCTCCCCCCGAGCCCCCCGACCCGGTCCGCCGGAGGGCCTCCCGTGTGGAAGGCGAGTGCCCGGACGGAACCACAGAATAGGAATATTGTCAAGATTTTTCGGGGGCGATGCCGGGGCCGTCCGGCCGCTCACAGGGCGGCGCGCAACCGCGAAAACCCCGCGTCGAGATCCGCCTGCAGGTCCGAAAGATCCTCCAGGCCGATGTGGAAGCGCAGGCCCGGTCCGCCGGGATTCCACTGGGTGGCGGTGCGGTAGGCCTTGCAGTCGAACGGGATGACGAGGCTCTCGAAGCCGCCCCAGGAGAAGCCCATCCCGAACAGCTCGAGGCCGTCGAGCATGGCCGCCACGGCCCGCTCCGGGGCGGGCTTCAGGATGACGCCGAACAGGCCCGAGGCGCCGGAGAAGTCGCGCGTCCAGATGGCGTGGCCGGGATCGTCGGGCAGCGCGGGATGGAGCACGCGGGCCACCTCCGGCCGGGCCTGGAGCCACTGCGCCATGGCGAGCCCCTGGGCCCCGTGCTCGCGCAGGCGCAGCGCCATGGTGCGCAGGCCGCGCAGGGCCAGGAACACGTCCTCCGGGCCGGGGCACATGGCGAAGTGCTCGAAGGTCCGGTGCAGGGCCGGCCAGTATCGGGCGTTGGCCGAGGTCAGGCCGAGGAGCAGGTCCGAGCCGCCCGAGAGGTACTTGGTCCCGGCCTCGACCGCGATGTCGACGCCGCGCGCATGGGGCGGGAACAGCAGCGGCGTCGCCCAGGTGTTGTCCATGATCACGGCCGCACCCCGCGCGTGCACGACTGCGGCGATGGCCGGCACGTCCTGCATCTCGAAGCTCTGCGAGCCCGGGGCCTCCACCAGCACGGCCTTCGTGGTGTCCCGCATCAGGTCGGCGATGCCGGTGCCGATCAGCGGATCGTAGTACTCGACCGCGACGCCGAAGCGCTTCAGCACGCCGTCGCAGAAGATGCGCGTCGGCCGGTAGGCGGAATCGCTGACCAGCAGGTGGTCGCCGGCCGAGACCACCGCCATCAGCGCCACCGTCAGGGCGGCGAGGCCCGACGGCGTCAGCACGGTGCCGGCGGCGCCGGCCAGCTCGCTCCAGGCCTGGGTCAGGGACTCGGTGGTCGGCGTCCCCGAGGTGCCGTAATCGAAGCGCCCGCGCCGGTGCTGGAGGTCGTCGTAGGTCGGGAACAGCACGGTCGAGCCGCGATAGATCGGCGTGTTGACGAAGCCGTGCTGGGCGGAGGGGTCGCGGCCCGCATGGACCAGGCGGGTGCTCGCCCCGAAGCGGGCGGGATCGCGGGGAGGGGTGTTCGACATCGGCACCGGTGGGCGAGGGATGGACGTGCCGCGACCGAAGCCCGGCGCGCGCGCCGGCGTCAAGCCGGGGTTGGGTCGGTTGGCCAGGTGCGAGGCCAGGTGTGAGGCCGGCGGCTTGACCCCGGCGCGCGATGCCCTGCAATGCGCGCATGCGATCCCTGTCGATCCCGCTCCTCGCCGCCCTGCTCGCCGCGTCTCCGGCGCTGACCCAGACTGCGGTGCGCGCGCAAGCCGACACCCTCGCCCAGGTCCGGGCGCGCGGGCACCTCGTCTGCGGGGTCAGCGGCGGGGTGGCGGGCTTCAGCATGCCGGACGGGCAGGGGCGCTGGCACGGCCTCGACGTGGATTTCTGCCGGGCGCTCGCCGCGGCCATCTTCGACGATCCGGAGCGTGTGCGCTTCATCCCGCAATCCTCGGCCGCGCGCTTCACCGCCCTGCAATCCGGCGAGATCGACGTGCTCGCCCGCAACACGACCTGGACCCTGTCGCGCGACACCGCCGCGATGAATTTTCCGGTGATCACCTTCTTCGACGGGCAGGGATTCCTGGTCCGGAAATCCCTGGCCATCACCGCCGTCAAGCAGCTCGACCGGGCCACGATCTGCCTGCAGCAGGGCACCACCACGGAGCTCAACACCGCCGACTGGTTCCGCACGCGGGGCCTGAGCTACCAGGTCGTCACCTTCGCCAACAGCGAGCAGACCCTCGGCGCCTACGAATCCGGCCGCTGCGACGCCTACTCCACGGACAAGTCCTCCCTCTACGGCGAGCGCCTGAAGACCGCGCACCCGGAGGCGCACGTCATCCTGGAGGAGGCGATCTCGAAGGAGCCCTTCGCGCCCGGCGTGCGCCAGGGCGACGATGCCTGGCGCGACCTCGTCGCCTGGACCCACTACGCCATGATCGACGCGGAGGAGGCCGGGATCAGCCAGGCCAATGTCGACCGGCTCCGGGGCGAGACCCTGAGCCCGGACGTCAAGCGCATCCTCGGCCTCGAGGGCCGGTACGGCCAGGGCCTCGGGCTGACCGGCGACTGGGCCTACCGGATCGTCCATCATGTGGGCAATTACGGCGACGTCTTCGCCCGCAACCTCGGCGACGGCACGCCCCTGAAGATTCCCCGCGGGCTGAACGCCCTCTGGACCAACGGGGGCCTGCACTACGGGCCGCCGATCCGGTGAGGGCCGGTCCGCCCAGGCCCGGATCGGCACCGAGATCCGCGCGCGGCCGCGCGCTGCAGGCCCTCGCGCTGCAGGCCCTCGTCGCGCTCGCCCTCGCCGGGCTGGCCTGTCTCGCCGTCACCAACGCATCCGAAAAACTCGCGCGCCAGGGCATCACCGCCGGCTTCGGCTTCCTCGCCCGGGCCGCCGGGTTCGACATCGGCCAGCGGCTGATCCCCTACGCGGCCGCGACCTCGACCTACCTCGACGCGTTCTGGGTCGGGCTCCTCAACACGCTGCTGGTCTCGGGCCTCGCCATCGGGCTCGCCACGCTCATCGGCTTCGCGGTCGGCATCGCCCGGCTCTCGCCGAACTGGCTTCTCCGGACCCTGGCGGCCACGTATGTCGAGGCCCTGCGCAACCTGCCGCTGCTGCTCCAGCTCCTGGTCTGGTACGTGGCCGTGCGGGTGATGCTGCCCGAGGCCCGCGACCCGGCGGCCTGGGGCGGGGCCTATCTCAGCCAGCGCGGGCTGGTCCTGCCGCGCCCGGAGTTCGTCGGAGCCGCCTGGCTCGTGCCCGCCGCCTTCGTGGCGGGGCTCGTCGGGGCGCGGGCCTGGATGCGCCGGAGGGCCCGGCGCGACGCGGCCGGGGCCGAACCCGGCCCGGTCGCGGCCCCGGTCCTCGCCCTCGGCCTGCCGGCTCTGGCCCTCGTGCTCGGCCTGCCGGCCCTGGCCTGGATCGGGCTCGGCCTCGCCGGCCATCCGGTCGGGATCGCCTGGCCGTCCCCCGGCCCCTTCGGACCCGAGGGCGGGCTCGGAATCCTGCCGGAATTCGCCGCGCTGCTCCTCGGATTGTCCACCTACACGGCCGCCTTCATCGCCGAGATCGTGCGCGCCGGCCTGAACAGCGTGGCCCGGGGGCAGGGGGAGGCGGCGGCGGCCCTGGGCTTGAGCCGGGCCAAGACCCTGCGCCTCGTCACCATCCCGCAGGCCATGCGGGTGATCGTGCCGCCGCTGACCAGCCAGTACCTCAACGTGACGAAGAACTCGTCCCTGGCGGTGCTGATCGGCTATCCCGACCTCGTCCACGTCTTCATGGGCACGGTGCTCAACCAGACCAACCAGGCCGTGGAGGTCGTGGCGATCACCATGGCGGTCTACCTGACCCTGAGCCTGGGCCTCGCCGCTCTGATGAACGCCTACAACCGCCGCGCGGCGCCGGTGACGCGATGAGGCGGATCTCTCCGTGAGAAACGTGTCATGAGAACCGTGTCATGACGATCGTGCGCGAGACCCTCCTGCCCCCGGCCCCGCCGCCGCGCCGGACCGGCGGGCCCGTGGGCTGGCTCCGGACGAACCTGTTCTCGGGGCCGGGCAACACCCTGACCACCCTGGTGATCCTGGCCGGGCTGGCGCTCCTGCTGCCGCCGGTGTTCCGCTTCCTCGTCACCGACGCGGTCTGGCGCGGGGGGTCGGGCGAGGCCTGCCGCCCGGAGGTCGCCGGGCGCCCGGTCGGCGCCTGCTGGGCCTTCATCGGGGCCAAGATCAACTACCTCATCTACGGCTCCTACCCGGCGGCCGAGCGCTGGCGGCCGAACCTGTTCTTCGGCCTCGTGGCGCTCAGCGCGGTCTGGATGCTGTGGCTCGACGCGCCGCGCCGCGGCCTCGGGGCGGTGTTCGTCTTCCTGGTCGGCCCGCTCCTGTCCTAC
>Ga0160428_1002725_pt1 | contig 10261 bp, 9 predicted proteins | sample SolpanmetagenomM_FD_108198 | JGI IMG/M metagenome (GOLD analysis project Ga0160428, IMG submission 108198) | Solar panel surface microbial communities from Lawrence Berkeley National Laboratory, California, USA - M | ecosystem: Engineered > Built environment > Solar panel > Unclassified ...
GCCGCGCCACCCGTGGACCAACGGTCAGGTCGAGCGGATGAACCGCACGATCAAGGACGCGACGGTCAAACGCTATCACTACGACAGCCACCAGCAGCTCCGCGCCCACCTGGCCGACTTCGTAAGCGCCTACAACTTCGGCCGCCGCCTCAAGACCCTGCGTGGCCTCACGCCCTACGAGGCCATCTGCAAAGCATGGTCCGCAGAGCCTTGCCGATTTAGGTCAAACCCGCTCCACCAAATGCCGGGACTAAACATCTAGTCCAAGAAAACCTGCCTCGACCGCAGCTGGGCAGGTGAAGGTCGAGCCCTCGGGCGTTGTCAGCGGAGGGCGCTGATCACCGCGGCGAAAAAGTCCGCATCCACGACGGGAGGCGCACCCGTTGGTTTCGAGCGGGCGCCCCACATGGCGATGACAACACGCTCCTTCGGGTTCACGTAGACGTACTGCCCAAAGATCCCACGGGCTGTGAACGCGCTCTCGTTCGGCGTAGCCGCCGGGGCGCCGAGCGGCCACCACATGTAGCCGTAGTTGACGGTCTTCCCGTTCAGTTCCTTCGGCGAGCCTGCTTGCTCGAACCAACCGTCTGGAACGATGCTTTGGCCCTCGATCACGCCCTTGTTCAGCACGAACTGACCGAAGCGCGCGTAGTCTCGAAGCGTGGCGCTGAACCCACTTCCACCGACCTCTAGGCCATTCGGCGACTCGACCCACCAAGTCGCGTCCTGCTCCATACCGAGCTTGGACCAGATCTTCTCGGATAGGTACACGGACACTGGGCGTCCGACTGCGGCACGCACAAGAGCGCCCACGAGGTGCGTCTCGCCGGTGCTGTAGTTCCATGCGGTTCCCGGCTCATGGGCGCGCGGCAACTTGGCCATCATCGCCAGGATCGTACCCGGCTTTCCTTCGAGCTGCAGGTCCAGCATGTGCCGTCGGTCCGACTTTGGATCGGTGTAGGTCTCATCCCACTTGGCACCGGATGCCATCTGAAGAAGATTTCTGACACTCACACCATCGTAGGCGCCACCAGCCAACTCCGGGAGGTAGCGCGTAACCGGATCATCGATGCTCTTGATGAAGCCATCCTTGATCGCAGCGCCTACAAGGGTCGAACTGATTGATTTTGCGACGGACATCGACATCCAGCGCGTCGCTTCGTTGTTGCCGAGCTCGTAGTCCTCGTAGGCGATCTTTCCCTCCTTCAGCACGAGCAGGCCGGCTACTCGGTTGAGCGAGAGGTAATCGAAGAGGTCAATGGTTTTGCCGTTGGACTGGAACTTCACGTCCGTCAGCGTCTTCGGCGACGCTTCAAGTTGTGCCACGGGCCCACCCCGGTTCACGGTGCGAGTCGAGAACAGGCGGTCGATGTTCCGGAAGGTGTTGGCCTGAAGGTCCGGCGTGAGGCGACCATCATAGGCCTGCCGCACGGAACCTATCGCGTTTGGGCGGCCATCCAAGGCATAGACACTACCGACCTGGAGAGCGCTGAGGCAGCACAGAGCGGTTGTCCTGACCTTCCACGTTGATCCTTGCATGAGTCGTCCTTTTCACCAGCGGGACGTAAGTTGACGATCCGGCACACGGGCGGCGGTCGCCTGACCGATCTAGACACTTCCATGGCTGAAGGCGAGGGGAGCGAAAGTCTACTCTCCCGATGTGGTGGATAGGCAGCACAATGGCAGGGATGCCGTGTTCTCGCCATTGGTCCAGCATGTGGCGCGCGGGTGCCAACTCGACCAGGGTCACCCAGTCGCGGAAACTGCGGATGAACTCGACCATATGCGGAGCCATGTGGCCGGTATTGAACCATAGGAAGGTGAGGTGGTCGCTGTAGAGCTCACATAGGTGCAGGATTGCGAGTGAGTTCTTGCCGCCGCTAAAGCTCAGGAACAAGCTTACTGCACGGGGCTCCTCCTGCCGGGTACTTGTAAGAGCATTGGGCCGATGGCGGCCTGGATCGCGCCGGTGTGTGTCCAAGCCGCCCATCAGGCGCTGCATCACTTCGTGGCCAAGGGCGAATGGTCGGACGACGCTTTGCTGGCCCGGGTACGCAGCGAGGTCCTTCCTCTGATCGAGCGTCAGGCTTCGGTCCAGGCCTGGATCGTCGATGATACGGGCTTTCCCAAGAAGGGCCGCCATTCCGTCGGGATGGGACGACAATACTGCGGTCAGATCGGCAAACAGGACAACTGCCAGGTTGCCGTGACGCTCTCGGTGGCCAACGCCCAGGCAAGCCTGCCGGTGGCGTATCGCCTCTACCTGCCGGAAGCCTGGGCCCAGGATGCCGAGCGGCGCAGCAAGGCCGGCGTGCCCGAGGATATCGGCTTCCAGACCAGGCCAGAGATCGCCCTGGATCAGATCCGAGCAGCCTTGGCCGATGGGGTGGCGGCCGGCCTGGTTCTGGCAGATGCCGGATACGGGATCGACACAGCCTTCCGTACGGCCCTGACGGCTTTGGGCTTGCGCTACAGTCTGGGTGTTCAGTCCTCGACGAGCCTGTGGGCCCCAGGATCCGCACCGCTGCCGCCCAAAACCTGGAGCGGACGCGGACGCCCACCCACCCGGGTACGGCGGAGCCCTGAGCAAAAACCACTCTCGGCAGAGAAGCTGGCCCGGTCTCTGCCGGAGCCCGCCTGGCAGCGTGTCACATGGCGCGCTGGCACGAACGGTGTGCTGGCCTCGCGCTTTGCGGCCGTGCGGGTCCGCCCGGCCCATCGGGATGAGCTGCGATACGAGCCACGTCCCGAGGAGTGGTTCCTGATCGAGTGGCCGGAGGGCCAGGATGCGCTAACCAAGTACTGGCTCTCGACCCTGCCGTCAGAGACGCCCATGGCTGAGTTGGTTAGACAGATGAAACTGCGCTGGCGTATCGAGCGGGATTACCAGGAGCTCAAACAGGAGATTGGGCTTGGCCACTACGAGGGTCGAAGTTGGCGCGGCTTCCATCATCACGCCAGCTTGTGCATCGCAGCCTACGGGTTCCTGGTCTCCGAGCGGGGCCGCTTTCCCCCCTCAGACCCAAAGGTCACCGAACGGCAAGCGCTTGCCCTACCCGCTGGTTACAGACCCCGCGGTGCCCCCGATTCGGCCCGAACGACACGTGCCTGATTCCATCGCGACCTTGCGCCTGAAGCTGGCACGAGTACTCCCGCGAACCCTGCAACGATATCCCTGCTGCCGACGTCACTTTATGACACGGTAGTACTAGGGCTGCGAGGCCATGCTACAGCTGCGTAAAAGCTTTGGCTTTACCGGTGCATAGACTGTTCGCAAGCAGAACCAACTGCTCGAAACCTGCTTCGGACTTCAGGCGGTTAACAAAACCTAAAAACGAGGCAGATCACGCCTCTTCTGCGAGCCACCTCATGGATTGCGACACGCCCGACCCGGACTGTTCCCGTGAGGGCGATGAGTGAGGCAAGCCCGTTGGGAGTACTAAGCCGATCCACGATAGCAGATCAGGTCTTGAAACAGATCGAGACGCCTCGCTCTCTTGACCCCATCATGCAGTGGCTTCGCGCCGACCGCGAAGAGAAGCGCCTGACCCGCGGGAGCAACACATCGGGCCAGACAACATCGGTCAGGAGACAATTGCCTCACGCCCCTCAATCAGAGAGGGCTCCTAGGGCAGGACGGGAGTACCGTCCGCCCCCATTCAACCTTCAGCCCGCGCATTAAGAGCCAAATTCAGTCATTCGGCTTCTCCGACATGATGGCGCCAGTCTTCGGATCGGCGTGGAACTGCATCTTCTTACCGTTTTTGACGCCCTCACCCTCCCAATGGCCATCATCGGCCTCGAACTCAGTGATGCTAGTGTAACCAGCAGCCATTAGCTTCTGCTTGACCTGATCGGCCGGCATCCAATCCGCTCCAGGCTTATCAGCCCGTGCGGGAGTTCCACTTAAAAGGGCGGCAACGAAGACAAGCGCGACAGTAGTTCGCATGATGGGCTCCTCTTAACGTACCTTACCAACGATCGCATCAGGCGCCCGGTTCAATCAAATCGGGGGCACTATGCGTCAGAAATATAATCGCCTTTCCGTCACACGGCGCACAGCATCACCGTTGAGCCTCGTTGGAAACGTATGGATATCCGCCATTGGCTTCAGCCTGCCGCCTGTGCGCTTTGCCGAACCTGATGCGTGGCCGCATCCACCTCGTGCGTTGCCTGTGCAATCTCGGCCAATCCATTCGTGATCGTGCCGACGCCGTGAGCGGCCATCTGCATGCTGCCTGACATCTCCCGTGTGACTGCCGACTGCTCTTCGACCGCTGCCGAAATCGCGCTGGAGACCTCGTTCAGCGTAGTGATGGTGGCCTGCACCGAGTTGATCGCGCCGACAGCCTCAAGCGTGGCCTGCTGCGTGGTGCCGATCTGCGCGCTGATCTGCTGCGTCGCCTTACCCGTCTGCTCGGCCAGGAGCTTGACCTCTTGCGCCACGACGGCAAAGCCGCGCCCTGCCTCACCCGCGCGTGCAGCCTCGATCGTAGCGTTCAGTGCCAGAAGGTTCGTCTGTGCGGCGATGCCCTGGATCAGACTGACGACATCGCCGATCTGACGCGCGGCCTCGCTCATGCTCGCGATGATGTTGCCGGCATGCTGCGCTTGATCGACAGCCTGCCCAGAGACCTCGGCCGCATGCGAGACCTGCTGACTGATCTCGGAGACGGAGGCTGCCAGTTGTTCGGCCCCCGAGGCCACCGTCTGGATGTCGGAGGCGACCTGTGTCGAGGTCGATGCGGCCAGGGCGGCCTGCCCAGCCGCGCTCCTTGCGGCCCCAGCGATGGTCTCCAGTCCGGCTATGACGGCCGCTTCGACGCCGGCATGGTTCTGGCGCTCACGCACCCGTGCCGTCACGTCGGTCGCGAACTTGACCACCTTGATCGGCCGGCCATCGCGATCGAAGATCGGATTGTACGAGCCATCGATATAGACCTCACGCCCACCCTTGGCGACGCGTTTGTACTCCCCTGCCGCGTACTCGCCACGACCGAGTGCCTCCCAGAAGCGGCGGTACTCGGCGCTCGCCTTCAGCTCGGGCTCGACGAACAGGCTGTGATGCCGTCCCTGGATCTCGTCGAGCCGGTAGCCCATCGCATCGAGGAAATTCGCGTTGGCAATCAGGATCGTGCCGTCGAGCGTGAACTCGATGACGGCCTGCGAGCGGTGCAGGGCTCGCACCTGTCCTTCGTGATCAATGCTGCGCTCGACGGCGGCGGTGACGTCGCTGGCAAACTTGACGATCTTGACCACTCGGCCGTTGCGGCCGAGGACGGGGTTGTACGAAGCTTGGATCCAGATGACCCGGCCATCCTTGCCAATCAGCTTGAACTCACGCGTCTGACTTTTGCCCGCGCGCAGATCGTCCCAGAACTGTCGGTACCCTGCGCTGTTGCGCTCCGCCTCAGACACCAAGGTACTGTGCGGCTTCCCAACGATTTCTGCGCGGGCGTAGCCGATCAGATCAAGAAATTTCTGATTAGCATCGAGGATGACGCCCTCAGGATTGAAGGCAATGCGCCCGCGAGATTGGTCAATCGCAGTCATCAAAGCTTGCAGTTCGGACGTGAAGATTGACATGGGATAGCCCTAGCGTGATGTGGCGTGCATCACGAGACTTAGAAAGCCCATAACCTTTTAAGAAGCCGCTAACGACAAATTATATGGCCAATCCAGCCTATAGTAACGCTAAATTGGCCTGATCGAAGAAAACAACCCAGCTGCTTCCAAAATTAAGCGGACGCGTTCGTTGCACGTTGCACGCTGGGTGTTCTCGTTCTCACGATCCTCTAGTGCAGTGACGCGGACGGAGGATTCACGCAGATGGTGAGGCGTGCGAGTCTGGGCAATGGCTCAGACGGTATGTGTGCTCCTCGATGCGACCGACGCGGCACGGCTGGCGACGATCGCCAGCGACCGCTCCCGTCCGCTCAAGCACATCCAGCGCGCCCGCATTGTCCTGCTCTCGGCCGAGCGCTTGAGCGTCCAGGACGTGGCTCGGCGGGCGGGCGTCAGCCGCCCGGCGGTATGGGGCTGGCAGCGGCGCTACGCCGAGGCGGGCGTCGAAGGTCTGTTGCGCGACAAGACGCGCCCGCCCGGGACACCGCCCCATTCGACCGAGACGGTGGCCGAGGTGCTGGCGCTAACCTGCTCGGAGCCGCCGGGCGAGGTCACGCACTGGACCGGTCGTGCCGTGGCCCGCGCCGTCGGGATCTCGTTGCGCGCCGTGCAACGGATCTGGGACGCTCACCGCCTCCAGCCGCATCGACTGCGCACGTTCAAGCGCTCGCGCGATCCCGCCTTCGCCGCCAAGGTCGAGGATGTCGTCGGCCTCTACATGAACCCGCCCGCCCAAGCGGTTGTGCTGTCCATCGACGAGAAGAGCCCGATCCAGGCGCTAGAGCGCACCCGCCCCGACCGTCCGCTCGCCCCCGGCCATCCCGCCGCCCAGACCTACGACTACACGCGTCATGGCACCACGACGCTGTTTGCAGCCCTCGACGTCCTGGCGGGCACTGTGCTCGGCCGCTGCATGCGGCGCCATTGGAACGGTGAGTTCATCCGGTTCCTCAACGCCGTCGAGGCTGCCGTCCCGCCCGGCAAGGCAATCCACGCGATCCTCGACAACGTCGCCACCCACAAGCATCCGAAGGTGCGCGCTTGGCTGGCCCGCCACCTGCGCTGGACCTTCCACTTCACCCCGACCTCGGCCTCGTGGCTCAACGCGGTCGAGGGCTTCTTCTCAGCGCTGACCCGTCGTCGGCTGCGACGCGGTTCCTTCACCGGCGTCGTCGATCTGCAGGCAGCGATCAAGCGCTACATCGCCGAGCACAATCGGCGCGCCAAACCCTTCGTCTGGACAAAACCCGCCGCGGACATCCTCGCCGCAGCCAGCCGATCCCCTGAACCATCCGTCTGAGTCCGTGCACTAGTTCTTAGCCAACAGAGCGTTTCTCAATCATGATCCGATGATATGACCGAGAGGTTTCAGGGGCTCAACGCGGTCGGAGACGATCTTCATCATTGCCAATAGCGGGACTGCCAGCAAAGCTCCAGGGATACCCCAGAGCATATGCCAGAAGAAGAGCGAGACAATCACCAGGGCAGGGTTGAGCGTAAAGCGTTTGGCCAGGAGCATGGGCGTGATCATCTCGCCTTCGGCTATATGGATCAGCAGATATAGCCCTGCGGGCAGAAGTGCGAACAAAGGCCATTCAAAGCTGAGCACACCCACGACGACGAAGATCGCGATACCGGCCAGTGGGCCAAGGATCGGTATGAAGTTCAGCAGGAACGCTGTCGCGCCCCAGAGCAGCGGCGTGTCCAGGCCACAGGCCCACATGGCAAAGCCTGTCACCACACCGACGATGGCGTTCATGATGGTGATGGTGACCAGATACCCCGTGATGTTGGTCTCAATCTCCTGGGCAATCGCTACGGCCTGACGCTTGCCGGAGAAGGTCGGCAGCACCTCGACGAACCCGCGCAATAGGCGGTCACCCGAGGCGAGAAAGAAAAAGAGCAGGATCATCGTCGTGAAGAAGCGCGAGAGGATGGTGGCGGTGCTAGTCATCAGGTTGCCCGCCAGTGTCGAAGCAGGCTTCGCGGTGACAATTTCGCTCCCTCTCTCGTGCCTGTTGGCCGCGGCGATGTTTTCCAGGCCCTGTCGCAAACCCGTGGCGTTTACCCCGCGTTGACCATAGAGCCCGCATGGCACCTCCCGTTTCGGAGGCCACCCCATGATCCTGTCTGCCATCGCCGCCAAGCTCAAGACGCGCGCCAAGGCCGACTTCAAGGGCCGGCACTACGAGGCGGCTCTGATCGTTCAGGCCGTCGCCTGGTACCTGCGTTACCCGCTGAGCTATCGTGACATCGAGGAGCTGTTCCTGGAGCGCGGGGTCGAGGTGGACCACTCCACGCTGAACCGTTGGGTCCTGGCCTACGCGCCGTTGATTGAGAAGCGGCTGCGCCAATTTCGCAAGCCGCACTGCGGGTCGATCCGGATCGATGAGACCTATATCAAGGTGCGTGGTGAGTGGCGCTACCTCTACCGAGCTGTCGACAAGTACGGCAACCCAGTCGACTTCCTCCTCACCGCCAACCGCGATCTCGACGCGGCCAAGCGGTTCTTTCGTAAGATGCTAGCGGATCAGCCACTTCTTGCGCCCGACCGGATCGGCACGGATGGTGCCAGCACCTATCCACCCGCAATCGTGGCTGCGAAGAGCGATGGTTTTCTGCCCCACGCGCCGCTCCACTATGTTACCAAGCATCTGCAGCAAGGCATCGAGAGCGACCATTTCCGGGTCAAGAAGAACATGCCCCGGATCGGCGGCTTCCGCTCGTTCCATACAGCGCGACGCACGATCTGCGGCTTCGAGGCCATGCTCTGGCTGCGGAAGGGCTTCGGTTTCGCCGGCGCGTGGACGGTCCGCGAGCAGAACCGTCTTCTCGCACTCTGCTTCGGGCTTCCGCAGGCGAACAAAGCGTGAAAGCAGGACGGTAGTGAACCGCACCGGGTTTCCCGGAGGCGATTTGGTTTGGATCATGCGGCCAAGGCTTGCGCCTCGGTTTGGGCATAGTAGCGCGCTTCGGCTTCAGCGGGAGGGATATTCCCGATGGGTTCGAGTAGGCGGCGGGTGTTGAACCAGTCGACCCATTCGAGGGTGGCGAACTCGACGGCCTCGAATGAGCGCCACGGGCCGCGCCGGTGGATGACCTCGGTCTTGAACAGGCCGATGATCGTCTCGGCGAGAGCATTATCGTACGAGTCGCCGACGCTGCCGACGGAGGGTTCGATACCTGCCTCGGCGAGACGCTCGGTGTAGCGGATGCTGACGTATTGCGACCCGCGGTCGGAATGGCAGACGAGACCGCCGCCGGCGAAGGGGCGGCGCTCGTGCAGGGCCTGCTCCAGGGCATCGAGCACGAAGTCCGCCCGGGCCGAGCGCGATACGCGCCAGCCGACGATCCGGCGGGCAAAAACGTCGACGACGAAGGCCGCGTAGACGAAGCCGCTCCAGGTCGCGACGTAGGTGAAGTCAGCGACCCACAGCCTGTTCGGGTGGGCGGCCTTGAACTGCCGGTTGACCCGGTCGAGCGGGCAGACGGCCCCCGGATCAGGGATCGTCGTGCGGACTGTCTTGCCCCGCACGACGCCCTGCAGACCCATCGCTCGCATCAGCCGTGCAACCGTGCAACGAGCCGCCGTGATCCCCTCACGGGCGAGCTGCCGCCAGATCTTGCGCACGCCGTAGACGCGGAAGTTCGCGTCGTACACGCGCCGGATCTCGGCCATCAGCACCGCATCCCGCTTGGCTCGGGCCGGCAGCCTGCCGGGATCGACCCGCCGCGCGACATGAGCGCGATACGTCGACGGGGCGATCGGCAGCACGCGGCAGATCGGCTCGACCCCATAGGCCCCACGGTGATCGTCGATGAAGGCGATCATCGCTTGAACGGGCGGTCGAGCTCCGCCTGGGCAAAATACGCCGATGCTTTTCTCAGGATCTCGTTGGCCTGCCGGAGTTCACGAACCTCCCGCTCCAGCGCCTTGATCCGCTCGCGCTCGTCCGTCGTTAGGCCCGCTTGCTGGCCCTGGTCCCGCTCGGTCTGGCGTACCCAATTCCGCAGCGTCTCGCCAGAGCAGCCGATCTTCGCGGCAATCGAGCGGATCGCACCGTATTGAGAGTCGTGCTCACCCTGGTGCTCCAACACCATCCGCACAGCGCGTTCACGGACCTCAGGGGAAAAAGGTGGGGTTCGCTTCGTCATGGCTCCATCCTCGCAAGAGTTGGGGCCTCCGGGAAACCCGGTGCGGTTCAGTAGAGAGCCTTCTGCGGCCTGACCCTGAGTTCGCGACAGGCCCGTCGCTCGTCGTGGGGACCGGCGGGGCGCTTGCGGCCTGGCTGCTCGTCCAGCTGATCACGCTCGTGACGAACCTGGCCTGGTTCGGCCGCCTCGACACGATACCGGTCTCCATGGCCGCCGCGGCGCGGACGCCCTGGATGGTGCTCGTGCCCGTCCTGGGCGGGCTCGTGATCGGGGCGATGGCGCGCTTCGGCTCGGAGAAGATCCGCGGTCACGGCATCCCGGAAGCCATCGAGGCGATCCTCATCGGCGGGAGCCGCATGTCGGCGAAGGTCGCCGTGCTCAAGCCGATCTCCTCGGCGATCTCGATCGGCAGCGGCGGGCCGTTCGGCGCGGAAGGGCCGATCATCATGACGGGCGGCGCCATCGGCTCCCTGTTCGCGCA
>Ga0160428_1002726_pt1 | contig 10260 bp, 6 predicted proteins | sample SolpanmetagenomM_FD_108198 | JGI IMG/M metagenome (GOLD analysis project Ga0160428, IMG submission 108198) | Solar panel surface microbial communities from Lawrence Berkeley National Laboratory, California, USA - M | ecosystem: Engineered > Built environment > Solar panel > Unclassified ...
CAAAGGTTACCGCGACGCCGTTTTTGGCGAGGATCTCGCCGACGGGGCGCGACACGTAGCCGGCGCCAGCGATGAGGACGGATCTGTTGGTGGTGTTGTGGGTTAGTGAGTGGTTTGAGAGGGGTGGGTCGGGTTAGATGGATTGAAACGGACTTGTCAGAAAGGCTCATGGTTGCAGAAGGAATTATTGTTGTTGTTCCAAAGAGAATATGGTGATTGTTTTTTGCTCGGCGGAGGGGTTGTGAACTTTCTCATGCGGGGCGCTGGCTTGGCAGTATTCTCAGATTTGAGATCCTCTAACAGTTATGTTGTATATCTCCTTAATAACCTGATAGAGTAGCCCTATTTGTACTTGAGTTGTTTCACTATTACGCCCAAGGAAGTCTTATATCAAGCAACTTATTAGGATCATTCCGGAATGCATCACTTCTAATTATATCCATAGCGAAAGACAAATCGCGCTCTACTATCCATACATCATTCTCTGTCGGAGGCTTGCACACTTTTGCTAAAAACCTTAAGAGAGACGTGAATGCAGGTAGCCGCGATTGTAGCTTCCGGACTTGCGCGAAGAGCGCAGGTCCATAGTAAGGAATGACAGCACGGCTACCGTATGTTCCTACGGCGTTGAGTCCATCAATCAAAGACTGCTTCTCGGAGGGCGGAACAGTCTCAAAGGCAACCTTCAGCTCGGCAGCTTCATCTCTATTTTCAACTCGGGCCATGAGCATAACACGGAGCAACGCGCGGTCGCTTGGATTATGCGCCGAAAGAGCTTCAAACCCTTCCTTTACAAGACTTTTACTAGTGTCTCCAAGGATCTGATTGTAGCACTCCTCAACCGTAGCCAGTCTCTCTTCCAAGAGATCAACTAGAGCCCGTACAGCCGAATGGTACTTCTGGAAGACAGTCTCTGTTAGCCGGATTGCACCTCGAGAATCGAGATGGCCTCCAGCTCCTGCCACGTCTAACAGAACTTCGATAACTTTCAAATGCAGTGCATGTGGCTGATGCTTTAGTTCTACAACGGGGAGGATGCTTCCTGGTACGTTCTCTGCCTGCACGAGCTGACTGATATTCAATTTTCCTGCGAGGCGCATGCCTGCAACCACATCACTCCTACTCCTAGGACTGAGAATTTCTACAGCAGGAATGATGTGTACAGACTGGGCAAGGCAGGCGACCTCGTCGTGGTTTGGCTCGGGATGTATTGGACCTAAGATCTCAATCACGCTTTGGAGAAGTGCTGGGTCTTTGCCGAGGTCCCCAACAACGGTAGCTACCAGGAGTGCAACCACGTCGTTAGAGTCGACAATATGGGCCAGGAAGTACTTTCGTAACCGATCAAAAGAGTGTCTGGTAAGAGGCTGTCCCTTCTGGTGTCTCGTCAATGTGTTGTAATCGTTTGCCAGAATCCACTTCAGCGCTAGCATGCTGACAAGGGTTCGATTAACCTCCACAAAGTCTTTGCCAAAGATAACGCTTGAGGGCGTTAGCTCCTCTGGTCCGAGGTCGCCTATCGTAGCCGAACCATCCGCTTCGATGGTTGATGTGGCATTTTGCAACCGGAGAAGCTCGGGACCAAATTGCCTGCCAAGGAAATGCAAGGCATCACTATCCGATACAGAAAGGAACTCTTTCTCAATCGACGCAGCTAGCAACGAACTCATGGAACCTGACAGCTTGAAAGTTCGAATCGTAGTAGCTGGTGTTAATATTAGCGTTGGTGTTCCTGGATTGTAAGCCATCGTGCCAAGACAGTGACGTAGGCTCGACCAGCGGACTGCTTACTTAAAAGCCCTTTATCCCTGATACTTCCCCATCTTCTCGTCCGCGGTTGTGCAACCACACCTCCCGCGGTTGTGCGACGATCGATTAAGTCTTACCATTTCAATATCATCGATGCCCTGGTTTCCCACAACGCTTGCTAGTGATAGCAATGGATGGCGATTCGACATTGTAGGTCTTTTAGGTGAGTAATTGTTGATCGGGGCGCTCCGACGACTTTAGAAAACATGACATATCATACTGCATCCTAGATCTAATAGCTTTTCAGCGGTCATTGGTACCATCGAAGACCATATACAGGTCATCACAGCTTCTCCGTTTGCTCTACTCCCTCGCTTGATTCCAGCACCGCAAGCGCTCTTAAGAACAGAGCGACCGACTAGACTCCCTTCGACAAAGGGTGTGGACGTGGCTGGGGTGTACTCTGGCTGGCACATTCGTGAATTGAATTATTTTGCCGACGTGATTCATGACATCGCATCTCTCAAGGATTTCGAGTTCCGGCTCTATCAAATCGTTTATAATCAAGATGCCGTGCCCGTGGATTCTTTTTGGAAATCCTTGTGGTATCGTATACAGTTTTGGAAGAAACCCTCGGTAAAGACTGTCAGGGAAATGGAAGCTCAAGAGGATACGTCTCCCGTATCTGTGCGTAGCCAAGGCCAAAGTCCTCAACGCGCGCCAACCATCAAAGACAGCAAAACTCAGAAAGAATATGTGAAAATCCCTCTAAAGGTTTTCTGCACTATCAACTTTGTGACTCTCCTCTCCGTTGTTCTCACTATAACTCTATTCGTGGGGGCTGCCTTGGTTCATGACGGTATCGCCTGCGTTGCCTTCGCCTGCATCTCCGTGTCCACCAGCCTTGCGTGCTGGTCTGCGCAATGGCAGCCTATCATGGCGCAACGTCCGACATCTACAGAAGTGCCCCGCGGCCACGTCGTTATCAGGACGCGCGGGGCGGCTCTGATCGTTGTTCAATGCGATGAGGCCATCGCGAGGGAGCTCTACACTGGCACTGAACGCTGCGTATATAACGTCCCGGAACATCTATACAAAGTGATGGTGGTCATCAGCACCTCGCTGCTCATGATAGCAGTTGTTCTGCTCGGCAATTGCGAGTGGATCATGCAAGCTGCAGCCGGTGCCACCTATATTTTGCTCAACGCAGCCTACTGGGCAATTCCACTCTTCAGCGAGATTCGTCATAATTGGGACACTTCACGCTACACTGTCGAATGCCTCCGGACATGCGAAGTGACAAGCTACACCGAAACGCTCTGGCTTGCCATCCAAGCCACAAAGGAGAACGCTTGGGTAGAAAACGGAGAGATGGCGCCGCGTACTCCGGAGTGGGAAACATGGTTGGAGCTCGCCAAGGAGCACTGTAGAAACGAGAAATGGGCAGCTGTCGAGGCGAAAACCCAGCTGATGGCTAAATCGGCGGAAAGGATTAATAAGTCCCTTGCCCATACTGCGAGAATTGCGAGCGCCGTGAGCGACGCTGGAAATCAAGGTGCTGCCGTTGATTCAATAACACAACAGACCTCCTCAGGCCAAGCGGAACGTACGACGTAGAAGATTGCCATTGTGCATGCGTTCAGTTTGCCCCTTTGACCTGCGAGGAGCTTGTTCTACAAGGACAAATACAAAAGGTGACCGTTGGATGTCGGTATTGCTGTTGTTCAGAAGGCCATGATTCTAGTCATGATCGTTAATCGTGTTTCTTGCCTACTGCAAGTGAGACTTCTGATCGCATGATACTTAGTGGTGTCGCATAGGGGTTGGTCAGATTAGTGAACACTATCTTAAGGATTAAAATCGATATATCAGATCGCGGAACAAGGTTAGGAGGCGGCACTAGAAGAACTCTCTGCTCTCGCAAGGATTCCAATCAAGCTTGACGTACCAAGATCAGAAGGACAAATCCCAAAGCCAGCTAGAGAAGATACTGAGAAGCTTCGTCGAACACCAGCGCATGTTTGAGTCGCTTGTATAGCAGTGAACGACAAGCTGTATCGAGTTTCTTTCGTATAAGTACGGTGCGACGTGTACCATATGACTCTTACCGATAGCGAATCTCCAACGAAGAGCGTAGCCGAGTTTTATCGTTGTTGTTTGTGCTTCTTGTTTGAACATGGACTTGAAACGGAACCCACCTGGAAGTTACTTATTATAGTCACTTAATGTGTTGTACAGTTACAGCCTTACTATCCCGCGACATTCGTCCTAAAAGATACCAACGATATCTAGGCCTCTCGGTTACCTGGTAGTGATATGCAGCGGATGTATAAATCCGTGTGCCAGCAGTTCCGTCGATTGTTCTCTAGTAATGCCCTAGAAACCAGTCATTTGGAAGAACAGGACGTGAACGCCGAAGTTTTCAACGACAGCAAAGTCGATTCTGAGCTCTGCGAGCTATGCAACCGCATCGATTTTGTAAAGCTTGCCCATTTTCGACCGCTTGGAGGGGATGTGATCAACTCCCACTACAAATATGGCAGGCTTTCTGACCTAGCTCTACGACGGAACTGTAAACTGTGTTCTTTCCTCTGGAACGAGGTTTGTACAAGGGGACTCATCCCCCAGAGTAATGCTAGAGGGTTGGAATATAGCTTCTTGTACACGGTCTGGCAGATAAAGAGCTATTGGCATCAGGACTTATTGAAAGATCCCACCAAGAAAGCACCGCCGTCAATCATCACAAACCAGTTCCATTTTGTGTGCCATACTAGAGACGACCCTCCGCGACTTTATAATGTGGATCAGCCCATGCTGCTGGCTTTGCTCCCTTCCACTTATCCACTACCAAATGTCGAACAATATGGGTCAAGAAGTGACCTAGAGCTCGACGATGTCAAGGCCACCAAATTTTCTGCGCGCCTACTACCGCAGACTGATACTGTCGATTTTAAGTTATGCGCACGCTGGTTGAGACTCTGCGAACACCTCCATGCCGATGGGTGCATGGTGGACACTGTCTCCGAAAAAGAAGAATTGCCAGAGGGTTTCACTGTTATCGATGTCGATGAGCAGTGCCTTGTGCGGGCCCCGTCCAATTGTCGCTACATTACTTTGAGCTATGTCTGGGGAGTTGAACCTTTCGTTGTTGCCACTCTCGCAAATAGACTGAGCTTGAGTACCGCTGGCTCATTGGCTACTGTCGAGATACCCATGACAGTTCGCGATGCAATGGTTGTTGTTAAGGACATGCAAGAGCGATATCTATGGGTAGACGCGCTATGCATTACGCAAGATGACGAAATGCTAAAGGCCGAGCATATCCAACGCATGGGAGCTATTTATGCGAGATCTCTGCTAACTATCATTGGGAAAGATGGTGAAAATGCATACAGCGGGATCAATGGTGTGTCTACGAGCCGCGGCAGGATTAAGCAGAGTGTAGTATATGTCAAAGGTCTACACATGGTCGCAACCTCACCAGGTCGTATTCACCCCAGCACTTGGGCACGACGCGGCTGGACGTGCCAGGAAGAACTCCTCTCGCGTAGGCAACTTGTCTTTACCGAAGAGCAAGTTCGCTGGAAATGCAGGAAAGCAAGTTGGGAAGAATCTAGTGTGCTCGAAGTGGACGGTATCTTGCGGAAGGAATTTCCTCTTTCCTTGCCCATAACACTAGAAGACGATGTTGACAGAGCACGTAATGCATTTTGGTCCACATATCAGGAAATCGTACGACACTACTCTTCACGGCAGCTCAGGTACACCTCAGACAAACTGAATGCATTCAGAGCAATCGAGACGTCATTGTCTTTTTCCAATGAGGACCAGTTCGTCTGTGGCCTTCCCGAGTCGTGTTTTACCTTGGCTCTTTGCTGGAGAGGAAAAGCGCTTGAGCGGAACACATCTTTTTACAAAGTACCTGTTCCGGGCCGTGGTCTTCGTAATCAAACATTCCCTTCGTGGAGCTGGTGTGGTTGGACAGGCTACGTTGACTACTACGATTCGCCCTTCACAACGACCACCTTTCAGTACGTGGACGGAAATGGTCTGTGGATCAGTATTACCGAACGATCCGTACGCCATACTCTTGGATGCAAAACCGGTGAAACTTATTCGGAAAAGGACTATGACCCTCAGGAATATTCACGTTCACACTTGAGAGAAAAGGAGCCTGGAGAACAGTTCGACCTGGGCAGCATACAGTTCCTACGATTTACCACCGATGGCGTAAAAGTCGTTCTTGTGGGTCCTGATACGGATCCCAAATGGCTTGGAGAGTCATTGTGCTTCATCGAGGCCGAGTCCACCACCTCATATGCTCACATAAGAGCAGAATGCGTGATAGATTCAGACAAGATATACAAGGCTATCGCAACGACTTCAAGCCAGCTTTGGTCAACCCTTTGTACCGGGGGAATAGCCAAATCGAACCACGAAGCCGTTGCGATCGGAACGGACTCACACGGTCATACTGTTTGTCTAATCATTGAATGGAGAAGAGACTATGCTGAACGTATTGGGATTGCCTCTATTATGGAGGATGATTGGAGACGGTGCAAAAAGATTAATAAGGTCATTAAACTTGCTTAGTTTGTTGTTCAAAGAAGGTGAAACGAGGCGTCCTTTGAACGAGCACTTAATTACTTGCGGCTCATGGCCGGGCATTAAATGTCTGTGCGTCAATCTCAATTTCACAACATCCTCTACTGTAGCTATATTTTCCAGCGAGTGGAAACTATGACGAAAGTGTTCCGCAACTGGATATGCATGAACAGAAAGTCTCACCGTCCTCGTGAGGCGCGGTTCTCAAGGACCATCTTCAGCGACGAAAGCGGAGTGCAAGTGCCTGGAGACGAACGAAACTTGACTGCTACCGACGACCTCACAGAAAAGATATGCCCTTTCTTACTTGGGGACTTAAATCCCGGGGTAGACCGACTGCTGTATCAAAGCACGTTTGAGGTGATCTTTGCCGCATCGGGCAGGTACTGTGATATCCCAAAGTTTTGAGCACCCCCTGCCCCGGAAACTCATCGCGACATCGTTTAGTGTCAAGATCACTTAAATCAGTCATTACCACGATCCACGCCCGCAAGAAGTATTTAAATCGAAGGTTGTAATTGCGAGGCTTGAAAGTACACTAAAACGAACTTTTCGACCAGTTCTAAAGTGTAGGCGATCAATCCGTCGATAGTACCGTCTACTCTAAGAGGTGTTTGAGGTAGGGAAGGCCTCACAACTAGATAGTACGTTCTAGTATTAGATCGCGTGCTAGGGCGCGAGACACATATAACTCACGATGCCGGGCATGGGAGCATGGTGAAGACTGATTTGGGTAGTCTTGACACCAAACGTTGTCGCGATGAGTTCCAGGGGGCGGGGTGATCAACGCTTTAGGATACGACAATATAAGTACTTAACTTCAAGGCGGATTCTACGAGCCACATCCACGCCAGCATCTGGCTTGCATCGTTGCATGTGGCCCTTTTTGTGTCAATATGGCGGGGCAACACCAATACAGGCCTGAGCTACCGCCTGCAAGAATCGTCTTATCTCACTGAAGATTGTACAGAGCCTCTTGAGGTCGGAGAAAGTACGTTTTAGCACTGTAGCCGGCGTAAAAGCGAGCGCTCGACATCAGTCCCGAAAGATATCGCACCATTGGGGAAGCGAAGCAGATCCAAGTGATTCTAGTAGCTGGGGTAACGCCGCAACATCAACATCAACATCAACTAGCTCTAGCCACTCAAAATTGGGCATCCAAGCACGTTCCGTTCAAGCGGTCAAGGGAATGCAAACAGCGTCTTCAGAAGATTTCTCAAGCCCAGGCTTGTGCCAAGCTTGCGCGAATGTAACAATCGCAGCACTCCGAAGTGAGCACGGTTATCTCCACTCCAAATCTATTTGGGACGTTGAACAATCCGCCCGGACCTGTCTCTTTTGCAACCTTTTCGTTCTGGCAATCAACCGAGGCGGCGCTTTTGACCACGAATCCGAGTCGTCTCAGCGTGATGTAGTCTCCAAGTTTCGAAGAACGCTCTTCGCGAGAGGCTTCAAGCTCCATGAAAAACTTCCGTGTTCTCTTCGGTTTCGATTCCGTAACTCAGAAGAGGTACTAGGACACGACGTTGTAGTCATCCTGCTGATCCCACAAGCAAGTCTGAGTCCTTCTTGTGTAATGAAGGCGTCAGTAGAAGAGGTGGGAGTCCTTAAGCTTCATTGCAGCCTTGGTGGGTCATTTCCCGTCTTCCAAACATACCTACGGCTTCAAATCCAGACCTGATGCTTAGCTCAGATCTTCGAGATGCACAACACCTTCTCCCAGTTGCTCGGCCAATCCTACATCGCTCAGGGTCTGCAACGGACATCAAGTTAATTGAAACATGGATCCAGGGATGCCTCCTTGGGCACTCGTTGTGCCGCGAACTATCGTTATTATCACCAAAGCCACGCCTTCCAACACGTGTCCTTGACGTGGACGCTAAGCGATGTCAAGATGCTGTGCGGCTGGTGGAGACACAAGGTCTCTGCGCAGATTATATGACATTGAGCCACTGCTGGGGCACACATCAGCCAGTCACAACGACAACCAGTAATCTCGAAGAAAGGTTACTTTCCATAGGACTCGACGATCTACCGCTAACATTCAGACATGCAATATTGCTGACGCAGAGACTTAACATTAAGTACATCTGGATTGACTCACTCTGCATCCTACAGGATGACTCCGAAGATTGGCTAAGAGAGGCTCCTAACATGGGAAACATATACGCCAACTCCTATTGCACAATTTCAGCGACATTTGCCAAAGATGCCACACATGGTCTTTTTTCGCAGACCAAAAACGGTCTATCGGTGCTACTACATGATCGGACAGAGAAAATCAAGTTCTGGGCTACCGACCCGCACGACTTCTCCACCGATGTAGATGCGGGTAATCTCAACACGCGCGCATGGGTGTTGCAGGAACGTGTCCTATCACCACGGAATATCCACTTCACGGAAGAGCGAATCTACTGGGAATGTTCCACACACATCGAGAGCGAGGATGGTTTCCCTGTTGCTAGTCACAAAAGCACCAAGAAAGACTTTTCCCTCGAGCCTAACGACGAATATGGGATCCTCCACTCCAAAGAGCGTTGGTACCATCTCGTTGCAGCCTACACTCGCTGCCGCATTACCCGACCCACCGACAGACTCGTAGCGGTCTCCGGGTTGGTCGATCGGCTGACGAAACACCTGACAGGGCGATACTTCGCCGGTGTATGGAGCGACTCATTTGGCCAAGGGCTGCTCTGGGCCGCGAACGAAGGCACATTGACCCATTCGGAGACGTACATAGCACCCAGCTGGAGCTGGGCTTCCACCGAGGGCCCGAAACAGTACCTTGTGCCTGGTGATGGTTTCGAATCATTACCTGATATGGAGCTTTTATACCTCGAGGAGCGTACGAGTGCAAGGTACAGGGTTTCATCCGACAGGCCCAACATTCCTTGCCACACTGCGACGGTTTTGGCGCGCTTGAGACCCATGACGCCCTTGGGATCGCTAGTGCGAATAACGACGATTGAGACTTTAGACGTCATCTCCGACGTCGATACATATTACGAATGTGGCTTTGGCGTGAGTTACCAGCCGATTTTGGATGTTAATGGTTACGCCATTGGCTGGGTAGTCCTTGACTCAGCCATTGTAGGAGTTGAGGAGATCGAGGGATTATGGCTCGCATGTGTCAATATCGTCAACCAGCAAGCTGGGACAAGCACAGTCGGAAGTGATGAAAACCTAGAGCTATCCAAAGAGACAGACATTGAGAACCCTGCAGAAGAATCAGCGAAGCGGGGGCAGCCCGATTCTGGTCTGTTTCCGGTCACGGATCAATGGCCGAAGTCCAGTCCTGATGCTGATGACGATGAACTTTTGGATGAGGATGATACTATCAATGACGAGACCACGGACTACGGACTGTACAGTGCCTGTGTTTTCCTAGTTCTACGGCGAGCTTCGCAGGAATACAACGGGTTCACGAGGGTGGGAGTAGGCAAAGTTGTAAAGCGCGATTGGTTTAAATACATACCAAAGATTGAGATTGTACTCTACTAACTGAGCTGAAATTAGTAAACCAGAGCTAGAATTACAAGGTCTTGAGTCTTTCTAGGGGTTTTCTTCCAAGTAAAGATTACTACTATAATCATGTTCATGGGTAACACCGATTCCAAAGGATCTCGAATCTGAGGAGTATCAATCGTCTGTGGCAGGGCCGACTTCGGGCGAAGCTTCCATTTACTGTAAAGTATCTACACAAGAACATCACGTAGAAGAAAAGCACTCTCCTGTATCCTATTCGCCCTCCAGCAACGCCATGAAACCCCATTGACGGAACGCCTAACTGCCTCAGTAGTGCCTAAAGCCTACTTCTTTCGCCTTCATCTGCAACACAAGGTAGTTAGCAAAGCTGCCACAGGACAATCCAGCACACCTGAGTAGCTCACATCAAACACGATGCCC
>Ga0160428_1002731_pt1 | contig 10239 bp, 9 predicted proteins | sample SolpanmetagenomM_FD_108198 | JGI IMG/M metagenome (GOLD analysis project Ga0160428, IMG submission 108198) | Solar panel surface microbial communities from Lawrence Berkeley National Laboratory, California, USA - M | ecosystem: Engineered > Built environment > Solar panel > Unclassified ...
CGTCCAAGCTGCCGGCTCCGTGCATCGCGAGGGCGGCCTCGTTGGCGTAGGCGATGGTCTGGTCGGGCTCGACCAGGATCACGCCCTCGCTCAGGCCGGCGATGATCTGCCGGAGTTCATGCCTGTCGACCCCTACGGTCACCGCTCGCCTCGTCCCTTCGTGTCGCCGCGCAGTTGGCAGCGGGGCACAAACGGGTTGCGCACAAGCCGGTTCCCTAACCGAAGTTATTTTCCTGGTATACCCGCATCATCGACGCGAATGGTTTGCGCCAAAGATCAATGCTCGCCTCGCTAGGCAGGCCGCCGTCAAGGACAGGCCGCGTTCTCGGCCCGCCATGAGCGTCCCCAACCGGGCATCACATCGACGGGCTGCTCGACTCCGATCCCGGGCACGGTGCCATGGTCTCACGCATGCACCGCGCGCCGAGGCATAGTCTCCGCATTTATTATTCAGAAGTTGTGGAGCTGAGGTGCATTTCGCCCCCGGGCACGTGGGCTGGAGCGCCTCGCGGCGGCCCTCGACGCCGCCGAGACCGACAGCCGGGTCGCTGCCGGGTTCAAGGCCGACCGGACCGCCGCGGTGCCGCATCTGCTCCGCGCCGTCGCCGACGCACTCGAACGCGACGGCCTCGTGCAGTTCACCCTGCCGAAGGCCCGGGAGCACGGGGCCGGATTCGAGGCCAGGGCCCGGCTGAAGGCGCGGCTGCTCCTCACGATCCGGCGCAACGGCGTCCTCGCGCGGGAGCGACTCGCTCCCGTGCTCTGGGAGGCCGGGGACATGACGGCGGAGGAATTTCCGTACCGGGCCGTGCCGGCAGACATCGGCGATCCCGCTCCCTCCGCCGCGGCGGTACGGGGGGCATCGGCGCTCGCCCGGCCGAGCGCGCATCCGCCGAGCGGGATGCCTCCCGACAGGCCGTGGCCCTTCTCCACGCGCCGGGCGCCCCGGGGAACGAGGCGGCCCGAGATCCGCGCCTCCATCCTGATCCGAAGTGAGCGCGATGAAACGCCGCGCCCGTCTTCACGCCGCCGCTCGCGGTCTCGCCGGCCCGGGCGTAGGAGCCCGACGCGGTCCCGGGCATGCCCGGGGCCAGGAATGACACCCGCAAGGCGAGGTTCGTCGCCCAGGCTCCGGCGACGTGGGCGACCCGAGGCGCGTCGGCCCGAGCATCCGCAGCGACGCCGGCGGGACGGACGGCCCGGCCGCCGACGCGGTCTTGGACGACGGGCGCGGGATCAGGCCTGGGCCGGCGGCGGCGTCGGGCCGCGCGCGCAATACGTGGCGACGGTACCCGAGGTGCTGCGGCCCTGGTGCGAGGACGATGGCACGCGCGATGCAGTGATCGCCGCCGGATAGGACCTGACCTTGGCGCAGACCGATTGCATTCAATCGGTCTTAGACTGGACAAAACAGTAACGGTTCGGCACCGTGACGCGCCCGTCGTCCCATCCGTGCCCGCCCGGGTCCCGAAGACACGTCACGAACGATCTGATGACCTGAACCCCAGAGACTTTTCCGGAGGAGGACGACCATGGACCATGATCTGAGACGTCGCGCGGCCGCCGAGTTCTTCGGTACGTTCTGGTTGGCGTTCGGCGGCTGCGGCGCCGCCGTGCTGTCGGCGGCCTTCCCCGAACTCGGCATCGGCTTCCTCGGCGTCGCCCTCGCCTTCGGCCTGACCGTGCTCAGCATGGCCTACGCGGTCGGCCACATCTCCGGCGGCCACTTCAACCCCGCCGTCACCCTCGGCCTCTGGGCCTGCGGACGCTGCGCCAGCCGGCACGTCGTGCCCTACCTCCTCGCCCAGGTCGTCGGCGCGGTCGTGGCGGCCGGCGCCCTCTACCTGATCGCCTCCGGCAAGGCGGGCTGGATCCCGAAAGGCTTCGCCTCGAACGGCTACGGCACCCTCAGCCCCGGCGGCTACAGCCTCACCGCCTGCCTGGTCACCGAGGTGCTGACGACCTTCTTCTTCCTGATGATCATCGTCGGTGCGACCGCGAAGGGCGCCGCGACGGGCTTTGCCGGCATCCCCATCGGCTTCGCGCTGGTGCTGATCCACCTGATCTCGATCCCGGTGACCAACACCTCGGTGAACCCGGCGCGCTCCACCGGCGTGGCGCTGTTCGCCGGCGACGCGTACATCGCCCAGCTGTGGCTGTTCTGGCTGGCGCCCATCGCGGGCGCCCTGATCGCCGGTGCCCTGGCCAAGTGGCTCTACGCGGACAACAAGATCTACGACACCCTCGTGGTGGAGAAGCGCGCCGCGTGAGGGCGCCGAACGTCGGGCCTCGGCGGGGCTCCCCCGGGCCCGACGCGCCTCCCGAAGCCGCGACGGTTCCCGTCGCGACCGCTCTCGTGCGCGGCCGGGGCGCGGCGGGCATCCGGCGGGACTCGACCGATGCCGGGAGCCTCGCCTCTGCCGGCGAGGACGGGCATCGCCGCCGCCACGACGCGCGAGCCCGCGCCCTCGGCCGCAGGCGGGCTCGGAGGCGTCCGATCCGGTCATCGCGGAAGGCTGGATCGTCCCGGTGCCGGCCCGGCCGACACGACGATGGCCCCGGCCGGCGGCGAGCGACCGGGGCCCGAAATCAGGCGCTCTCCGGCCCGTTACGGGCAGGAATGACGGTAGCCGTCAGAGCCGAGATACGTGCCCGAGGCGGGGTCGTAGGAGCCGTAGCGCGAGGCGCAGTAGGCCGAGCCGCGCACGGCGACCGGGCGGGCGTACACCACTGGCGGGGGGGCTCGTAGACCGCCACCGGCCGCGCCGCGCTGCGCGCGGCCGCCGAGCCGATCACCGTGCCGCCTGCGAAGCCGAGCAGGCCCGCGCCAACCGCGGCGCCGACGCCGCGACGGTAGCCGTAGCCGCCGCGCCAGCCATACCCGCCGCGGCGTCCGCCGGACCGTTGCCCCGGCGGAGCATGGCGGTTTCCGGGAAGGCGCGGATGGCATCGCCCGTCACCCGGCTTCCGCCGCCCCGGCCCGTCGCCCGCGCCGGGAGACGGGCGCCGGCTCGACCGTCACCACCCCCGCGTCCTTGATGTGCCAGAGGTAGCGCGCCAGGATCGACCGGTACGGCGCGAAGGCGGACGCCACGGCGCGCGTATCGTCCAGCCCGGTGAGCCGGCGCAGGCAGCCCACCGCCGCCACGTCGCCCTCGGGCCAGATGTCCGGGTCGTGGAAGTGGAAGATGCCGACCATGTCGGCGGTCCAGGGGCCGACGCCGCGGATGCCGCACAGGACCGCCGCGCGTTCCGGATGGGGCAGCCCGGCGAGGTTGGGACCGAGCAGACCCGCCGCCTCGGCGGCGACGATCGCCCGGAGGGCGCGGACCTTGTTACCCGAGATTCCGCAGGCCCGCAGAAGCGCCGCGTCGCCGGTCTCGAACAGCCCGCGCGGGCTGGTGGCCGCCGCCGCCGCGGCGGCCTCGATCCGCGCCCAAATCGCCGCGGCGGCCCGGGTGGAGAGCTGCTGGTTGACCACCTCGACGCACAGCCGGTCGGCGACGTGCGGATGGGCCGGCGGCGCGATGGCGATCGGACCGGCCTGGACCAGGGCGGCCCGCAGGGTCGGATGCGCCCCGGCCGCATCCAGGAGATGGGCGTAGATCGTGGGATCGAGCATCGCCTAGCGCCTGTCGCGTACGGTTTCCGGTTGCAGAACGCGGCCGGCTTCGGACCGCTCCGCCCGCGCGGACCCGGGGGCAGGATGCCGCGCAGCCTTGCCCGAGGCGCGGATGGGACCACCTCGGTCCGGCACCGCGCGGCCTGCCCGGACGGTATCGGTGCGGATGCGATCTCGGATGCGAGTCTCGGCGGCATGGCGATCTTCTTCACCGCGGACACCCATTTCGGCGACCCGCACATCCTGCGCCACCGCGCGGCCCGGTTCGGCGACATTGAGGCCCACGACGCGGCGCTGGTTTCCGGATGGAACGCCGCCGTCGGTCCGGAGGACGTCGTCTGGCACCTCGGCGACTTCGCCGCCCATGCGAGCCGCGCCCATTGCGCGGCGATCTTCGCCCGGTTGAACGGCGTGAAGCACCTCGTCCGGGGCAACCACGACTCGAACCGCGTCCTGGATCTGCCCTGGGCGGAGCCCCCCGTGGACAGCGCGCGCCTCTCGGTCGCGGATGCCGGGGGGCGGGCGCACCGCCTCTTCCTGTCGCACTACGCGCACCGGGCCTGGCCGGGCCTGTGGCGGGAGACGCGCCACCTCTACGGGCACAGCCACGGCCGGCTCCCCGACACCACCCGCTCCTGCGATGTCGGCGTCGACGCCTGGGACGGCCGCCCGATGCCCCTCGACGCCATCCTGGCGCGCCAGGATGCGGCCGCCCTCGTGCCGGAGGAACTCGCCGCCCACGGATTGCGGTGAGGCCGCCGGGCGTTGGCGCCCTATCTCCGCCCCCAGATCGTCGCGGGAGGCCAGCAGCCATGATTGACACCTCGTCTCCCCCGCCCGGATGGGCCGAGGCCGTGGCGCGCGCCGGGACCGAGCTCGGCCTCGGGACCGCCTACGCGGTGATGGATCCGGCGACCTGGGACCGGGTCCGCCGCCGCGCCGGGGAGATCCTCGCCGGGCAGGGGCAGGCGCTGCCGGCCGGCTGGGAACGCGCCCTGGACCGGGTCTCGGGCCGCGCCGACCCGGACGGTGGGGCCGGCGACGCGCTGGCCCGCGACGAGGCCGATGCCGTCCTCGCCGAGAAGGGCGAGGTGTTCGCGCCCGAGGACGATGCCTGAACGGCGCGTGACGCGCGGCCGGGTGGTTGCCGTCGCGCGGGCTTGGGCCGATGTAAGGGGGATGCCTCAGCCCGAACGCCAGCACGCCGCCCCGCGACCCTCCGCCCAGGGGCGTTCCGCCCGAGGGGCCTCCGGCGGGGCCGCGGCCCCCTTGCGGGTGGTGCCCGTCGCGAGCGGCCCGGCGCTCGACGAACCGACGCGTCTGCGCCTCGGCCGCCAGTTGCGGGCGCTGTACGATCCTGTGATCGACGAGGCTCTGGATCCGCGGCTGGCGGAGCTGCTGCAGCAGCTCGACGCGGACCGGGCGGGCGGCGCCGCGACCTGAACGCCGGGCATCCCGGACCGAATTCGGATCGAGCAGGGGCCGCAATGGGGCTCCCGCCGGTGGATCGGGGGGATGTCACACCGACGGGAGCTGAGCCGAGCCGACGGATCGACCCAACCCGCCCTTATGTCGCCCGGGACTGGGGCCGGGCGCTTTCACCTAAGTCAAATTTCTCGCCGAATACCGGTAGAGAAATGCCGATTTCGCGAGCACGACCACGTCTTGGGCGGCGAGAACCGTGCTGATCAGGCCGTCGCGCCGGTCACCGAGAGCATCACGCCGTCGTTGCCGATCTCGGACCCGCTGTAGCCGAGCATGCGCGCGAGCTGCTCGCGGGCGCGCCAGACGCGGCTCTTCACCGTGCCGATCCGACAGTTCATCACCGCCGCGGCTTCCTCGTAGCTCATGTTCTCGATCGCCACGAGGACGAGGGCCTCCCGCATCACCGGCGCCAGCCGGTCGAGGGCGGCGCGCACGTCCTGGAGGTCGAGGTGGCCGCCCTGCTCGGGCACGCTGGTGAGGCGCTCGGCGTGGTTGCCGTCGGTGTCGGCGACCTCGCGACCGTGCTTGCGGTGCTGGCTGTAGAACACGTTGCGCAGGATCGTGAACAGCCACGCTTCCAGGTTGGTGCCGGGGGTGAAGCCCCCGCGCCCGCGCCAACCGCGCAGCAAGGTGTCCTGCACGAGGTCGTCGGCCGCCGCCGGATCGCGGGTCAACGAGACGGCGAAGCGGTGCAGGGCCGGCACCACCTCCAGCAGGCCCGCGCGGAAGGTCGCCTCCCGGTCGCCCTCGGCCTGCGCGAGGGCGGCATCGAGGCGCGCCAGCAGGTCGGCGAAGTTCTCGGCGGCGGCGCCGGGCTCCGGACCGATCTGCTCGTAGGCGCGGCCGAGCAGGGTGCCGAGATGGGCCCGCACGGTCTCCGGCAGGCCGTGCCGGAGGTCCCCGCTGAAATCCTCTGCGAGGTCGTCCGAATGATCCTCCGGGAGGTCTCCCGCGAGATCCGCCACGGAGTCGAGAAGGGATGGGCCTTCGGTGTCGGGCATTCAGGTCCGGTCGTCGGCGAGCGGGCCGGTGGCCCCGTAGCACCGGTTGTGGCCCGCCCGGGGTCCCCATGCCGCAACATGGGTTAGCCATTCTCCCGAACGGGCTCAGCTCCGAGAGCCGTATCGCCGCGCCGCCGGCCCCGCCGGCCCCGCCGGCCCCGCCCGCCCCGCCGGCACGGTCGCGAAGGCAGCCGCGAAGGCAGCCGCGAAGGCGCCGCGAAGGCCTCGGCCGCCACCCGGCCGAGGCCGCTCGGAGCCCGGCTGATCACCGCCGTGCCGCCGTTCGGCGGCGCCCTGCCGGGTCTCCGCATCCTATTGCAACTGTACGGAGAACCGTTGCGCGCGAAGTGGCGTTCCCCTGGCAGTGGCGGCGCTCGGGGGTCTGCGCGCTGACCCGCGCAGACCCCCGAGCGCCGCCCGTATCCCTGCCGCACCTTCTCCGAGGTCAGCCGATGTCAGCCCCCGAACCCGCCAGCACCGAGGCAGCCCGTCCGCACGGGCAGCCTTCGACGGTCTGGACGCTGGCGCTCGCCACCGCGCTGATCGGCCTCGTGGCCCTCCCGCGGCGGGCGGGTCGTCCGGCAGCGAGATCCTCTGGTCCGGTCGGGTCCTCCGGCGGCGACGGGGCCCGGCGGTCTTCGCCCTCGCACGAGGGCGGCGAGGCTCACGCGGTCGCCCGAGCCCAAGCCGACCGCGGCCGCAACGCCTCGGGACCGACCGAGATCCCCGCCAAGGGCTGGAAGGACATCGCGGTGCGCACCTATCACGACATCGGCGAGAACCGCCTGTCGCTGATCGCGGCCGGCGTGACCTTCTTCACGCTGCTCGCCATCTTCCCCGCGGTGGCGGCGCTGGTGTCCTGCTACGGGCTCATCGCCGACGCCTCGACCATCAACGACCAGCTCGCGAGCCTCCAGGGCATCCTGCCCCAGGGGGCGCTGGAGATCGTCGGCGATCAGGTCAAGCGGCTGAACGAGCAGGGCAGCACCACCCTCGGCTTCAGCCTGATCCTCGGCATCGTGCTGTCGGTCTGGAGCGCCAACGGCGGCGTGAAGCACGTCTTCGACGCGCTCAACCTCGTCTACAACGAGCGCGAGGCGCGCAACTTCGTCGTGCTCAACCTCGTCTCCCTCGCCTTCACGGCCGGCGCGCTGCTGTTCCTCATCCTGGCGCTGGCCGCAGTCGTGGTGCTGCCGGTGGTGCTCTCCTATGTCGGGCTCGGCACAGATGCGTGGTGGCTGACGTTGCTGCGCTGGCCGGCCCTGCTGGTGGCGGTCCTGCTCGGGCTCGCCCTGCTCTACCGCTACGGCCCCAGCCGGGACGCACCGCGGTGGCGCTGGGTCACGGCCGGGGGCGCGCTCGCGGCCGTGCTGTGGGTCGCCGCGTCGCTGCTGTTCTCCTGGTACGTCGCCCATTTCGGCAGCTACAACAAGACCTACGGCTCGCTCGGCGCGGCCATCGGCTTCATGACCTGGATCTGGCTCTCGACCATGATCGTGCTGGTCGGCGCCCAGGTGAACGCCGAGATGGAGCACCAGACCGCCGAGGACACCACCGTCGGCAAACCGCAACCGCTGGGCACGCGCCGGGCGCGCATGGCCGATACGGTGGGGGCCGCTGCCGAATAGGGCACGCGTCGCCCATTCTGGGGCGATGGCGGGTTACGGCCTGCGCGCCAAGCAATCGCTGGATCGAGGGCCGATCCCGGAGGTGATCTGGGCCCCGTCGGCCTGCGCCGGACGACCGCGCCAGGTGAACTAACACAGGTTAGCGCGCGTTTTTCCGGTACAGGCACAAGCCGATCAAGAAGTTCCGGACTTCATTGGCCGGAAGATCGACGCTCCTTGCCTGATAGAAATATCCGTGGCTGCCAATTTCAACGATACCGCCGGCGTCACTGTCGTGCCGACCGGCCCCGGCGCGGAGTCCCCTCGCCGTGGCCGCGCCGGACCCCCGGCGCTGCCCGGCCCGGCGGGGCGCCCGGTTCCGGCCGCCGCGCATCCGATGGCCCCGGGGCTCGCGGCATGAAGCGGCTCGGCATGAGGCGGCTCGGCATGCGGCACGTCGGCTCGGCGGCGCTGTGACCGGAGGCGGACGTGGATAACCCGTTCGTTCGGAAGATGGAGCGGCATGTCCGGCTCGGGCCCGAGGACCGCGCGATGCTGGACGGCCTCGCGCGTCAGCACGTCCGCCACGTCGCGGCCCGGCAGGACATCGAGGGGCAGCAGAGCGACCCCTACCACACGCACCTCATCCTCGACGGCTGGGCCTGCCGCTACAAGCAGTTCCCGGACGGGCGGCGGGCGATCGTCGCGCTGCTCCTGCCGGGCGACCTGTGCGATCCCTTCGTGTTCCGCCGCGCGCGGATGGACCACGCCATCGGGGCGCTGACCCCGGTCACCGTCGCCCGGATCACGCCGGACCAGATCGGCGACGCCATGCGCAACCGGCCGGCGGTCGAGGAATGCCTGTGGCGGGAGATGCTCGCCACCCTGGCCATCCACCGCGAGTGGATCGCCAGCGTCGGCCGGCGCTCGGCGATCGAGCGGCTGGCCCACCTGTTCTGCGAGCTGCACCTGCGCCTCGCCCGGGTCGGACTCGCGGACGGGACCTCGCTGCCGATGCCGGTGACCCAGCCGGACCTCGCCGACGCCCTCGGCCAGACGAGCGTGCACATCAACCGGACCCTCAAGGAGCTGCGCACCAGCGGCCTCGTCGCCCTCCGCAGCCGGCGCCTGACGATCCGCGACCTCGATGGGCTGAGGGAGCGGGGGCTGTTCGACCCGGCCTACCTGCAGCTCGCCTGAGCCCGGCGGGCGATACGCCGCGGCAGGGCCGACCGCGTGAGTCGCAGGGCGAACCTTGCCGCGGGCCCGAATCGGCCGATCTCAGCCGGACCTTCCCTCCGGCCGGGACCGCCTGACAGACGATGCACATCCACCTCGACCCGCTCGGCGGTGTCGCCGGCGACATGTTCGCCGCCGCATTGCTGGACGCCTTTCCCGAGCACCAAGAGGGCGTGCGTGCGAGCGTCCGGGCGGTCGATGCGCGCATCGCCTGCGCGACGCAGGGCCACAACGACGGCATCCTGAAGGGCCTGCGCTTCGCCGTTTCGGCCCCCGGGGCCGAGCCCGGTCACGGACAGCACCGGCACGGCCACCCTCACCCTGCGCGGGATCACCACGGGCATCACGGCCACGATCACGGCCACGGCCACGATCACGGCGATGCGCCCGATCACCGACACGGCCACCGGCCCTGGGCGGAGATCCGCGCCGCGCTGGAGGCTGCCGATCTCGCGCCGGCCGTGCGGGCGCACGCGCTCGGCATCTTCGGCCACCTCGCCGACGCCGAGGCCCGGGTCCACGGGGTTGCCGTGGAGGCGGTGGCGTTCCACGAGGTCGGCGCCTTCGACTCGATCGCCGACATCGTGGCCGCCGCCCACCTGATCGCCGCGCTGGAGGTGCGCAGCTGGAGCGTCTCGGCCCTGCCGCTGGGCTCCGGCCGGGTGCGGACCCAGCACGGCCCCCTCCCCGTCCCGGCCCCCGCCACAACGCTGCTCCTCGAAGGCTTCCCCACCCTCGACGACGGGATCGCCGGCGAGCGCGTGACCCCCACCGGGGCGGCGATCCTGCGCCACCTCTGCGGGGACGATCCCGGGCGGGGCCGGCCCCGGGGCCTTCTCGGACGCACCGGCATCGGTTTCGGCACGAAGGTTCTGCCGGGCCTGAGCAACTGCCTGCGCGTCCTGGTGCTGGAGGATGCGGTCGCACGCGGATCGGGCCGGCGGGACCTCGCGGTGATCGCCTTCGAGGTCGACGACCAGTCCGGCGAGGACCTCGCCATGGGCCTCGACCGGCTGCGCGCGGACCCCGGCGTGCTCGACGTCGTGCAGGCGCCGGTCCTCGGCAAGAAGGGCCGGATGATGGCCCATATCCAGATCCTGGCGCGCCCGGAGAGCCTGGAGGCGGTGATCGCGGCCTGCTTCCGGGAGACCACCACGATCGGCCTGCGGTATCACCCGGTGGAGGGTGCGGTGCTCGAGCGCGCCGCCCGCACGGTGGCGCAGGACGGCCGGTCGGTGCGCGTGAAGGTGGTGGACCGGCCGGGCGGGCGCACCGCCAAGGCCGA
>Ga0160428_1002732_pt1 | contig 10236 bp, 7 predicted proteins | sample SolpanmetagenomM_FD_108198 | JGI IMG/M metagenome (GOLD analysis project Ga0160428, IMG submission 108198) | Solar panel surface microbial communities from Lawrence Berkeley National Laboratory, California, USA - M | ecosystem: Engineered > Built environment > Solar panel > Unclassified ...
CGGGGCCGCCGACGCGCCGCTGGGCTGGGTCGGGATCGTCCGGCTCGGGCTGGTGCAAAGCGCGATCGGCGCGATCGTCATGCTGGCGACGTCGCTGCTCAACCGCGTGATGGTGGTCGAATATGCACTCCCCGCCGCGCTCCCGGCGGGGCTGGTCGCGTGGCATTATGCGGTCCAGCTGTCGCGCCCTGCCTGGGGGCACGGATCGGACCGCGGCAATCGCCGGACCCCGTGGATCGTCGGCGGGATGGCACTGCTCGCGGGTGGCGCGATGCTGGCGACCTGGGCGCTCGGGATCATCTCGGGCGGCCGCACATGGGGCTATGCGCTCGCGATCCTCGCCTTCGCCGCGATCGGTGCGGGAGTCGGCGCGGCGGGGACGTCGCTGCTCGCGCTGCTCGCGACGCGAGTTGCGCCCGCGCGGCGCGCGGCGGCGGCGGCGGTGACGTGGATCATGATGGTGTTCGGGATCGCGGTGTCGGCGGCGGTGGCGGGGGCGCTGGTCGATCCGTTCTCGTTCGTCCGGCTGGTCGCGGTCGTCGCCGGGGTGGCGGGGGCCGCCCTGCTCGTCGCGACGCTCGCGATCCGCGGGATCGAACGCGGTGCGCCCGTACCGGCACCCGGCGCGGGCGAACCGGTCCCGCCGTTCCGCGTCGCGTTCGGCGAGATCTGGGCGGACCGCGACATGCGGCGCTTCACGGTGTTCGTCTTCCTCTCGATGCTCGCTTATGCGATGCAGGACCTCATCCTCGAACCCTTCACCGGCCTGCGCTTCGGGCTGACCCTGGGGCAATCGACTCAGGTGTCGAGCATCCAGCATGGCGGTGTCCTGCTCGGGATGATCCTCGCCGGGCTCGGCGGCAGCGCGTTCGGGGGGCAATCCGCGAGCGGGCTGCGGCACTGGATCTTCGGCGGGTGCGTCGGTTCGGCGCTCGCACTGGGCGGGCTTGCGCTTGCGGCGCTGCTCGGGCCGGGGTGGCCGGTGCTGGCGAACATCTTCGCGCTCGGTTTCGCCAATGGCATCTTCGCGGTCTCCGCGATCGGCGCGATGATGGCGCTTGCGGGCGGCGCGGTCGGCACCGCATCGGGCGAGCGCGCGGGGCTTCGGATGGGGGTATGGGGTGCTGCGCAGGCGATCGCGTTCGGGCTGGGCGGGCTTGGCGGCGCGGTCGCGGTCGATGCGATGCGGGCGGCGACCGGGTCGGTGCCCGACAGCTTCATGCTCGTCTTCGCGCTGGAGGCGCTGCTGTTCCTCTGCGCCGCCGCGATGGCGCTTCGCGCGCAACCACAGTCGGAACATTTCGGTCGGGAGGTCACGCTATGAACGCTGCATTCGATTGCGTCGTCGTGGGAGGCGGTCCGTCGGGCGCGACCGCCGCGACCGATCTCGCGCGCGCCGGGCACAGCGTCCTGCTGCTCGACCGCGCCGGACGGATCAAGCCGTGCGGTGGCGCGATCCCGCCACGCGCGATTTTGGATTTTGCGATACCGGATCATCTGCTCGTCGGCAAAGCGACGATGGCGCGAATGGTCGCGCCGTCTGCGAAAACGGTCGACATGCCGGTCGGGGACGGGTTCGTCGGGCTGGTCGATCGCGAGAGCTTCGACGAATGGCTCCGCGCCCGCGCAGCACTCGCGGGGGCGGAACGACGAACGGGGACGTTCACGCGGATCGAGCGCGATGCGGACGGGACCGCTGTGGTCGTCTATCGCGACGAACGCGGCGGCCCCGACCAGCGCGTCACCGCGCGCACCGTGATCGGCGCGGACGGCGCGCGCTCGGGGGTCGCGCGGAGCGAGCTCAAGGGCGCGGACAGGATGCGCTACGTCTTCGCCTATCACGAGATCATCGCCTCACCCCCCGAAGGCGGCGCGGACTTCGATCGCGCGCGCTGCGACGTGTTTTACCAGGGCAAGCACTCGCCCGATTTCTACGCCTGGGTGTTCCCGCACGGCGACACCGCGAGCATCGGCGTCGGCAGCGCGCGCAAGGGGCTCGCGTTGCGCAATTCGGTCGCCGCGCTGCGGACGCAGACCGGGCTCGACGGCTGCGCGACGCTCCGCCGCGAGGGCGCGCCGATCCCGCTCAAGCCGCTCAGGCGCTGGGACAATGGTCGTGACGTGGTGGTCGCGGGGGACGCCGCCGGGGTGGTCGCGCCCGCCTCGGGCGAGGGGATCTATTATGCGATGGCGGGGGGGCGGCATGCCGCCGAGGCGGTCGCCGCGTTCCTCGTTACGGGCAAGGCGTCCGCGCTCGGGCTCGCGCGCAAACGCTTCCTGCGCGCACACGGGCGGGTGTTCTGGATCCTCGGGATCATGCAATATTTCTGGTATTCGAGCGACAAGCGGCGCGAGCGCTTCGTCAAGATCTGCGAGGATCCCGATGTCCAGCGGCTGACGTGGGACGCGTATATGAACAAGCGGCTGGTCCGCGCCAAACCGATCGCGCATGTCCGTATCTTCCTCAAGGATCTGCGGCATCTGTTCGGGATGGCCCCGGCATGAAGATCCGTGCGCCCGAACTCCACCGCTCGTGGGGGCTTCCGATCGCGATGGCGGCGGTCGCGGCGGTCGGCGTCACCGCGATGGGGGCGACGATCACCGAATTCGATCCGTGGTATCACGGGCTCGCGCGACCTGACTGGGCGTTGTCCGAATCGCTTTACGGTGTGGCATGGACCGCGCTCTACCTCGTTACCGCGCTGGCCGCGGTCACGGGCTGGCGCGCGATGCCCGACCGGTCGGGCGCGGAATGGCTGGTCGGGCTGTTCGCGCTCAACGGTTTTCTCAATATCGTCTGGAGCCTGCTGTTCGTCCGGTTCCATCGCCCCGACTGGGCGGTGCTGGCCGCGATCGGCTGGTGGGTTGCGATCGCCGTGTGGCTGATCGTGGTGTGGCCACGCTCGACCATCGCGGGATGGCTGCTGATCCCCTATCTCGCGTGGGTGAGCTATGCGGGCTATCTGACGCTGACGATCGTCCGGCTCAACGGACCGTTCGGCTGACGACGCTCGCGACCTGGCTGTTCGCGCAGGGCCATGCGGTCGACCTGATCCTTGGCGTGCTGCTTCTTGAATTCGGCGTGTTGACGCGCCACCTCAAATGGTCGCCGCGTGACGCTGCCTTGCGGTTGTTACCGGGCGCGCTGATGCTGCTCGCGGTCCGCGCGGCGCTGACGGGAATGGCATGGCCGTGGGTCGCGTTCGCGCTCGCTGCGTCTTTTCCGGTGCATCTGGCGGATCTGACGCAAAAGCGCGCCGAACCGGCGTAATGCCGCATCGATCTGGTAAGATTCCGCGCCAAATGGGGACGGCGACGACGAGAAACGTCGCGAAACGCCGTCCCGTCGTGGCCTTACGAATTGGCCTTGAGATAGGCGATGACGTCCGCACGCTTCTGCGGGTCGTTCGGCCAGCCGGCGAAGCTCATCTTGGTTCCGGGCACGATCCGCTGCGGATTTTCGAGATATTGGAACAGCTTCTCCTCGCTCCAGGTGATCCCGCTGTTCTTGTTCGCGGCCGAGTATGTGTACCCCGCAACGCTCCCCGCCGCGCGCCCGACCACCGCATGGAGCGACGGCCCGATTTTATTCACCCCAGCTTCAATGGCATGGCAGGTCTTGCAGGTAATGAAGTCCGCTTCGCCCTTCTTGGCATCGCCGGTATAGGCGGCGAACTTCACCCCCGCGACCGTATCGACATTGTCAGCAGCGACCGCAGCCACGGCGGCCGGTGCGGCCGCTGGCGCGGCGGCGGCGGTTTCCGTGGTGTTGGCGGCGGTCGTCGTGGTCGTCGTGCTGCTGGTCTCGGTTTCGGCCTTCTTGCCGCACCCGGTCAGCATCAACGCAGTACAGGCAAGGCCAAGGCCCATCCGCCCGAAAGACATGGTCACGCGTGCTCTCATGATCCTGCTCCTGTTGGTCGATTATGACGTCTCCCGGCGCGATATCTCCCATGAACGGACCGTCTATGTCCACAATATTTGACAGGAAACAGTGTGCTTAAACCGAAATCAGGTGGCGTCTGCGGGCATGCCGACGCATTGACGGCGATCATTTGACGGTACGGCAAGACCGCGCGATGACTACCGCTCCCGATGTCGATGCCCGCGCGCACGACCAAGCCTTTGAATCAACCGGCATATGGTCCGCGAACCGGGTTCGCGTTCAACCGCCGCACTGGGTCATCGCGACAGGTGCCGAATCGATCTTGACGTCGGACAGCGCAAGCGAAAGCGGACCCTCCGCCGCGATCACGAACGGCGCGGTGACATGCGCCATGTCGACACCTTGCCTGGCAAAACATTGCAGCGGAACGATAACCTGTTGCCACGTCCCCGGCTTGGCGGCGGCGAGCTTCGCGGTGATCGGCACGGTCACCGCGTGGCCGTCCTTGCTCACCATGCCAAGCCGCACGGCGGTTTTCGCGGGGCGATCGACGCGCAGATCGACGACGAGGCTCAGCTCGCCATTGCTTTCGCGCGTCAGGTCGATCGGGCGATCCGTTTCGACCCGCGCCTCGGCGGCACCCCCGGTCCATACCAGGCTGCGCGAATCCTCCTGCTGTCGACGATCGACTGCACCCGCGGTCAGCCCGCGCGTCGCGGTCGTTGCGCTGGTACCGAGCAGCCGGACCTTCGACTCGTCTTTCTCGACCAGCGCGATCGACCAGCCTTCGGGGACGCGCCCCTTGCCGAACACCGCCCCGTTGAACGCGGCCGCGAGCCCCGCGGGCCGCGTCTCGTCCAGCCGCGGTACCGATCCGGGTTTCGCATAGCGCAGGCCATAGCCCAGCGGGAACAGCGGAGCATAGTTCGGATCGGAGCGGTTCAGCCGATACTGGTCGGGCCGCTTGGGCCAGGAGAAGCTCAGTGCCCCGCGGAAGTCGCTGGCGACCGTGCCGTCCTTCTTGCGGAACAGCACGTCGGCCACGCCGCCGCCCTCGCTGCCGGGCAGGAACGCCGCCACGAACGCATCGGCGGCGTTGATCTCTGCGTTCACCCACAACGGGCGTCCCGACAGGAACACCGCGACGACCGGCACGCCCGCCGCCTTCAGCTTGCGCAGCAGCGCCAGATCCGACCGATCGTCCGGGCTATAGTCGAGCGTCGGACGATCGCCCTTGAATTCGGCATAGGGTTGCTCACCGAACACGACGATCGCGGCATCGGGCTTCTTCGCGTAACGGCCATCGACCGCAAGCGTCGCGGTTCCACCCGCGGCCTTCACCGCCGCGTCGATCCCCGACCAGATCGATTCGGCATTCGGGAAATTGGCGTTGGTCGTCCCGCCGCCCTGCCACGTCAGCGACCAGCCACCCGCCTGCTGCGGGATGTTGTCCGCGCCGCCACCCGCGACGAGAATGTCGGCCTGCGGGCGCAGCGGGAGCAGTCCGCCTTCGTTCTTGAGCAGAACGAGCGACTCGCGCACCGCGCGGCGCGCGATCGCGCGGTGTTCCGCGGCGCCGATCAGCGCAAGCTTGCCCCCGAGTGCGCGCGACGATGGACGTCCGCGATCGAACGTCCCCGCGCGGATCTTCACCCGCAAGATCCGCCGCACCGCATCGTCGAGCCGCGCCGCCGGGATCTCGCCCGACTGCGCCTGCTTCAGCGTGTTGGCGTAGAGCGTCTTCCACCCGGTCCCCGAATACATGAACATGTCGAGCCCGGCGTTGATCGCCGCCGCACAGCTTTCGTTGGAACAGCCGTCGACCTGACCGTGCCCGTTCCAGTCGCCGACGACGAAGCCGTCGAAGTGCATGCGGTCCTTGAGCACGCCGGTCAGCAGGCTCTTGTTGCCGTGCATCTTTGCGCCGTTCCAGCTCGAGAAGCTCGCCATCACCGATTGCGTTCCCGCTTCGATGGCAGCGGGATAGCCCCCCAGGTGGATATCGCGCAGCGCGGCCTCGGGAATCACCGCGTCGCCCTGATCGCGCCCGCCGGTGCCGCCGTCACCGAGGAAATGTTTGGTCGTCGCAATGACATGGTCCGGCGCGAGGAACTCCCGCGTGCCGACCTTCCCCTGAACGCCCTCGATCACTGCGCCGGCATAATCCGCCGGGATCGTGGGTTCCTCCGAATAGCTTTCGTAGGTCCGGCCCCAGCGGTCGTCGCGCACCACCGCGAGCGTCGGCGCGAAGGTCCAGTCGATCCCGGCGGCCGCCGTCTCGATCGCGGTGACATGGCCGATCTCGCGCATCAGGTCGCGGTCGTGCGCCGCGCCAAGCCCGATGTTGTGCGGGAAAAGCGTTGCGCCGGGAATGTTGTTGTTCCCGTGGACCGCGTCCGTGCCCCAGATCACCGGGATGACCGGACGACCGTCGCTGCGCGCGACCGAGGCATCGTAGAAGGCGTCGGCGAGCTTGAGCCATTCGATCGGCGGCGCGAGATCGTCGCCGTTCGGCCCGGCGTTTCCGCCGTTGAGGATCGAACCGAGCTTGTAGGTCCGGAGGTCGGCTGGGGTAATGCTGGCGATGTCGACCTGGATCAGCTGCCCGACCTTGTCCTCGATCGTCATGCACTTGAGGATTGCATCGATCCGCGCCTCGACCTTCGGGTCGAGAAGCGGGCGTGCCTGTACGGTCGGCCAGATCGCCGGGTGCGCGACCGCGGCGTCGGCAGTCGATACGGCGGGGGAGGGCGTTTGCGCGATGGCAGCCGTCCCCGCCAGCGCGACAATGGCGGTCTGCAGCAGCAGCGCAGTTCGCACGCGCAATGGGTTCAACAGCATCCGACACCTCCAGCATGGCACGCCACCCTGCGTCCCGATTTGTCCGCCCTGCTACGGGCAGCGGGTCGTAATTGGCAAATGATTTGCATAATTTGCAAGCCCGTCTCTCAGACGGCCACGTCCGCCTTGATCGCGCTGTGCGGTGCGTAGTCCTCCACCTTGAAATCTTCGATCCGGTAACCGTCGATCGAGTCGGGCCTCCGAACCAGCCGCATTTTCGGAAACGGGCGTGGTTCGCGTTGCGCCTGTTCGCGGGCCTGATCGAGATGATTGAGGTACAGATGCACATCGCCGCCAACCCAGATGAGTTCGCCGGGCCTAAGATCGGCTTGCTGGGCAAGCATCAGCAGGAGCGCGGTCGCTCCGACGTAATTGAACGCGGCCCCGAGCAGCAGATCGACCGAGCGCTGGAACAGCAGGCAGTTCAACCGACCGTCCGAGGTCACGTGGAACTGGTAGACCATGTGGCAGGGCGGAAGCGCCATCGCGTCCAGCTCCCCCACGTTCCAGCCGTGGAAAAGCATTCTGCGGCTCGCGGGATTCTCCCGAAGCGTCTTGATCAGCGTGCCGATCTGGTCATATTCGCGACCGTCCGAGCCTAGCCAGCGACGCCACTGCTTGCCGTAGACGGGACCAAGATCACCCCAACGCGCGGCGAAGGCGTCGTCCTCCAGGATCCGCTGCTCGAAGTCGGCCTGGGAGACGTCCTCCCCGGTCTCGCGCCGATACGTGGCAAGCGGCCAGTCGCTCCAGATCCGCACGTTTTCGCGAAGCAATGACTGGATGTTCGTCTCCCCCGTCAGGAACCAGAGCATCTCCTTGACGGCGGTCTTCCAATAGACGCGCTTGGTCGTCAGGATCGGTGCCTCGCCCCGCGACAGATCGAACCGGACCATCGCGCCGAAAATCGACCTGGTGCCGATTTTCGTGCGGTCGACGCGTTCATCGCCGCGCTCGAGTACCTGCTCGAGGAGATCGAGATACTGATATTCGGGGTGTCTGGTCATCGCTATTCCTAACACGCGTCGCGACAGGGGCTAATGGCGAAACGTGCGGGCAGCGGCAACGCCGTTTCGGATGCAGCTCGGCTGGGGTGCAACGCGCGGATGCGCGACCGGTGGCAATGGCCCGTGTCCCGCCGTCTTTTCCTCAGTCGTCCGAAGCCAGCGCGCTCGAATCGATCGGGCTGCACTTCGTACCGATCGCCGATGCCGCGCAGGAGGTTGCGATCTTTGCCTATCTTGATCCGGAATGGAGGATCCTCGGGGTGCGGCGTGTGACGAGCAATGTGGTCGATGCGCTGACGGTCTCGCTTCGCGACGTGGTGGCAGACGCGATCGCGTTCGATGCCGTCGCGGTCGCGATGGCGCACAACCACCCCAGCGGCGATCCCACGCCAAGCCCGGCCGACTACGCCCTGACTCAGCGGATCGCGCGGACGCTCGAGGCGATCGGGGTGCGGTTGATCGAGCACGTCGTGCTGGCGCGCGGGCGGCGCGACAGTTTTCGCGCGCGCGGACTTTTATAGCGCGGTCAGGAGATCCGGCACGGCTTGATCGCACCCGGCTCGGGGCGCGGCCCCTGCGGGCGGAAGGTCGCCAGATAGCCGCCCGCCGAGGGCATGTCGTAGGTGCCGATCTGGACATACCCCACGGCCGCGAACTCGCATTTCAGCAGGGCGGGTGGCGTGCCGTGATTCTGCGTCGCGCGGTCGGCATCGACCACCACGACCAGTCCGTCCGGGCGCAGCGACGGACGCATCCGCCACAGGAATTCGTAGGGCTGCTCGATCTCATGGTACATGTGGACCATCACCACGCGGTCGAAACTTGCGTCGGGGAGCTTGGGGTCGTTCACCGCGCCGAGCCGGACGCTGACCGATTCGAGCCGCTCGCGCGCGACGCGTAGCGCGAGCGTGTCGCGGACCGCGGGGATGATGTCCTCCGCCAGTACCCGCCCGTCCTTGCCGACGCGCGCAGCCAGCCGAATCGTGTAATAGCCTTCGCCCGCACCGATGTCGGCGACGGTCATCCCGCGTTTGATCCCGGCCTTGGCCATCACTTCGCCCGCTTCGTTGAGCCGGTCGCGTTCCTCCTCGGTCGACCAGCGTGACGAGACGACGGGCGCGACGGGGCGGTCGGGGGCAGGGAAGGGGCCTGCCTTCTCGGTCCGGTCGGGAACACGCGCGGGGCCGCCGTCGCACGCGGAGACAAGCAGGAGGGCGGCTAGGGTGGCGCGTCGGAAGATCGTCATTCTCCGGCTTCCCCGGCGAACGCCGGGGCCCAGTCGCGGGCCGCCCGTTGACTGGCCGCAGCGTTCGCTTGCCTCGGCCAGCGCAACTGGGCCCCGGCCTTCGCCGGGGAGGCGGTACCGCCGAATGCCGGACGCCTGTCCCCCACTATTCGACGTCCTCGACCTCGACCGTCTCACCCGTCACGCGCTGCGACAGCGCCGCCGCCATGAACGCATCGAGATCGCCGTCGAGCACGTCCGACGGGCTCGACGAGGTGACGCCGGTGCGCAGGTCCTTCACCATCTGATATGGCTGGAGGACGTAGGAGCGGATCTGGTGGCCCCAGCCGATGTCGGTCTTGCCCGCATTCTCGGCATTGGCGGCGGCTTCGCGGATCGCGAGTTCGCGTTCGTACAGACGCGCGCGGAGCTGGTTGTACGCCTCGGCCTTGTTCTTGTGCTGCGATCGCTGGTTCTGGCACTGGACGACGATTCCGGTCGGGATGTGCGTGATGCGCACCGCCGAATCGGTCGTGTTGATGTGCTGCCCACCGGCACCCGACGCGCGATAGGTGTCGATCCGAAGGTCGCTCTCGTTATATTCGACTTCGATATTGTCGTCGACGACCGGATAGACCCACACGCTCGCGAACGACGTGTGACGGCGCGCGGCGCTGTCATACGGACTGATGCGGACCAAGCGGTGGACCCCGCTCTCAGTCTTGGCATAGCCATAGGCGTTCTCGCCCTTGAGCAGCAGCGTCGCGGACTTGATCCCCGCCTGCTCGCCCGAATGCTGGTCGATCAGCTCGACCTTGAGGCCGTGCCGCTCGCCCCAGCGCGAGTACATGCGGCTGAGCATCCCGGCCCAGTCCTGGCTCTCGGTCCCGCCTGCGCCGGCGTTGACCTCGATATAGGTGTCGTTGCCGTCGGCTTCGCCCGCGAGCAGCGCCTTGACCTTGTCGGTGTCCGCCCGGCGCGCGAGATCGGCTAGCGCGGAAACGCCCTCTGCCTCCATCTCGGTATCGCCCTCGGCCTCGGCCATCTCGATCAGCTCTGCGGTATCGTTGAGTTCGCTCTCGATCGCCCGCGTCGCGGTGATCGCCTCGTCTAGACGCCGCCGTTCGCGCATAACCGCCTGCGCGGCCTTGGGGTCGTTCCACAAAGCCTGGTCCTCGACGCGCGCGTTGAGCTCGTCGAGCCGACGCAGCGCGCGGTCCCAGTCGAGGAAGCGGCGGAGCAGCGCGAGCGCGTCCTTGATCGAATCGATATGAGCC
>Ga0160428_1002734_pt1 | contig 10230 bp, 9 predicted proteins | sample SolpanmetagenomM_FD_108198 | JGI IMG/M metagenome (GOLD analysis project Ga0160428, IMG submission 108198) | Solar panel surface microbial communities from Lawrence Berkeley National Laboratory, California, USA - M | ecosystem: Engineered > Built environment > Solar panel > Unclassified ...
TGACAATTGTAGACCAGCTGTCGGTGGAGGCACCGGAGCGCTCAAGAGCATCTCTGGCGATACCAACGCAGAGACCAGCTCTGAAGGAAATCTTGACGGCCTCAACAGCGAGGGGGATGAGCTCGCTGAGGGAGCGGGCAGAGGCAACGACAGCGGCAGCGACAAGACCAGTGCAGAGACCAATGGAGCGGGTCTCAGCGGGGAATGGAATTTCGGCTGGGTACTCCTCGTAGTAACTAGAAACATAATGTCAGTGGAAAGCATTGGTCGGGCGACTTCGAAATCTTCATACCCAATGTAGTGGGCAAGCTGGGAGATGGTGACGAGAGTGCTCTCAATCTCGGGAATCTTGATACCCTTGGAGAAGTAGGCCTCGACGACATTGCCAATGGTCAAGAAGTCAGGCATAGCCTCACGGCGAGTCCTGGGAAGCTTACGGACTTCCTCACGGAGGGCCACAGCGGCACGCTCGAGGAAAGTGGTGACCACAGCATGGTCCTTGCGGAGCACGAGCTTGCGGAGAAGATGTTGCTGATCAGCGGTCTGATCACCGAAAAGAAGAATCTCAGACATTTCGATTGAGTGTGCTGAAGATGATATTATGGTTTAATATTAGGTAGTTGGAGTTAGAAGCTGTACTTTTGGTATAGCGAATGGACTGAAAGTAAGCTGGTCGAAAGATTCACCGAGAAAGAAGCGTCCTTGGGCGGAGGATACTACTAGAACAGGTGGAAGACTCGAAAGTGGTTGAAGGTAGATGATATCCGGATGGGCTCGGACGGGCAGTGATGTCGAGGAAAGAAAAGAGGTCGACGAAAGAGCGTAGGCGAACGAGTTGGGCAGACTAGTTCGACGACGGAAACGACGACGATGAGGTTGAAGAAGGGTGAAGGGAGGAAGAAAGGGTGGTGGATGGGCTGAAGGAGGAGAGAGAAAGGGCAGGGTGAGCTATGAGGTTTATATCAAAGAAAGGCGGCCCTTGCTTTGGGAGCAACGGGTTGAGATGGACATCCGAATGAATCGAAGAATGGTGATGGCACTGACTGCTTCTCACATGTGCGCGATCAAGATCAGCAGTACACACTGCATCTGCACCATGCAGCCCAGCCCACCCTCCTGCTCTGGCGTCTAGCGCCGTCCGAAAAGCAACGGTCCTTTCCGTCATCATACTTTCCTGGCTCTGCCACTGTTTCCATCCCTAGTTAGTTGTGTAGCAATCTCGTCTCGTCTCATCCACCACAGTCTTCACCCGGCACGCTTCACACACTTCTTTCACATGTGTAACTAAGGAATCATGGATGATGGAGCAAAACGGTGGAGTCTGCCGAAAGCTTTGGGCTGGCTCAACAGGGACAGGAACGTTGCTAACGATTCAGCTCGCTCGCCATTATTTACTTGCCGTCAGCAATGATCTGACGTCCTGGAACATGTCATATCAGAGCGTCATATGGCAACTATTGCAAACCTCTGTGTCTCTCCCACTTACACACTGCAATCTACCTCACAAGTCTAACCAAACAACTCCGTAAGAACGTCCGAAGATGTGGAATTATGGCTTGAGTGGCTGTTCAGGAACAAACATCCAATGCGGTCTAGCGCAATGCAAGATCTCCCGGCGAAGTCTTGGAAACGTCTCTGTCCGGAAAGGAGAGGAGTCCCGTCAACGCAATTATAGCAGCAACAAACTCCACCACGCTGACACTTGGCATAAGCTGCTATATACTCGTATTGCTCTATCTCTGTGGATTCTCTCATAACTGTCGATATCTTTCTGCTGCGTCTCTGCTTTCGATACCAGATTACAGCCACAAGCACGAGCATACAATGCCATGACTTCAATGGTGAGCCACAAACGGTAACATGACTCGCCTATGCATAATCGTTCGTCATCCATTTTTGGCGTTGAATTCCCCATGTCAGCTCTTTATATATGTACAACATGGTGATCATAGGCCCTTGTCAATTGATGTTCATCATGGTATCTTGCCTCTGCTTCGATTAAGTTCTAGCTGGGTATACAAGATGTTGTTGCTCATCTTCCTGAGCCTTGCAGTGTTGATAGTGCTGATCTGTGTTGATCTGATCTCTCGCCCCACCTCACCTTATCTTGCCACCCACGTTGTTCTCGGGAAGTCATCCGCAATACCCCACACTCTCTCTTAACACGCTTGACACGACAACAACAGATAAGAGTAGATGATAATCATGATTTCGGTAGTCGCAGTAGTGTTGTTTTGTTGATAGAGCATCCGACACGCTACAACCCAAGTCGAGCGCGTTGAGGACCTCAAGCCGCGGCGGCAGTATGTAATCTCGTGTTATGCATCTTCGGCGAGCGAACGAGCGGGCGTGGCTTGTCTTCGTTTCGCACATGTGCTTCCTTCTACGTTGATGCTACTAGCCGTCCTAAAAGATTCGATGTCCACTTTGGGTGCGTATTTGCCATATTATCATTGAGATTTGAGATCTTCCTACGGAGTTTTGGGGACTCCACAAATATATGGCTCTCGGTTGGCGGCTCAGATCGAGATCGACTCGTCAGACCGAGCCATGGAACAGTTTGCGTCCCCCATATATTTGTCACTGCTTGTTTACCCATATCTTTGTCAGAGACACTACTTGCCACATATTGCTGCTGCTCATAGCGATGTGCTACATACGCTTCTGATGATCAGCCTTCTTTCTGTTCTCAGTCTTCGCCACCAAGCATCCAGCTTCGATATCAGAATCGGGCCTCCTTCTCATCTTACTGTGCAATGACGATACACTGCAATGATGGCCAGGATATCGCCAGTGAATGAGTCTTCTCCATTACCACGCTGTGCTTCAGCAGCAAATCGAGCTCATGTTGCCGCACAGTTTCCAGAAAATCGTGCTACGTGCTATATCGTGGACAGGCGAGTCAGAAAGCAAGATGAGAACTGTGAAAGCAACATCTGGTTAGGTGAAGAGTGTGGCCTCATTCCAATCTTTGGTTTCCTGATGATGGCAGGCAGTCTGTATTGATGTTCATCGAGCAGAGTACTCGAGTATGCCAAAGCCATTTATCATTGATCAAGCATGTCTCTCCCAGTGTTCGTAGGATGTGTAACACCCTCCATATTTTCCTCAAACGTGAATAACCGTACGGTATCAGTACGGAAATCATTTTATTTTGCGATGATGTTGGGGAGAAGCGGTTATATATACATCAAAACAGGCAGTCGCGAACTCATCAAAAACAGCAGTCACGACGAAGTTAAAGCAGCAGTCACGACGAAATAAGTTCGAAAACAACGTCGTTCTTCTGATGCACCATCAACAACCAACACAGAACAGCTAACTCTAAGCAAAACCATCATTATCTTCTGCAGAAATACCGGATCCATTCTTTTCAGGCAAACATACTATCGACCTCAATATCGCAATCATTATATACACCAAAGCCAGAGGCTTCCTGCCATAGAAGACACAATGCCTCCTGGCACAAGAGTTCATAAAGTGAAGAAAGGCTCCTCCAAAAACCCACCACCAAAGCTAGGTCACGAGGCAGCATCTGGAAGTCAGCAACAGCAGCCCCAGCACAAGACCGATCCTCAAGAACAGAACATCGCTCGTCCAGCAACATCCTCACCAGCCATCGCACGTCCGCAAGAACACCATCCCTCAAGCGCATCTTGGATATTGCACGATGTACCCAACGTGTCCGGCCCAATGGAGCTGATGTGCCGAGCAGGTCTCTACTTCTCTGTCGGCTTGGCTCTTACACTCTTCGCCCTCAGATATGTCGTTGGTCCCTTGATAGGTGATTATATCGATCTTCCATGTGTCACGATGGAACCTGGAAATGTAGGCGTGGTCAAGGAATTGGATCCGGACATTCTAAGGATCATGTGGTGCTCGTCAGCATTCACCTCATTCAACGTTGTACTTGGTCTCATAACGGAAGAAAGAGGGGGTGTCATAAGACTGATACGCCCTCCCGTGGCTGTCTTTTGTTTCCTCTTCTCAGGGGTCATTGACATGTTTCGCGTCGAGCAATGGTCCCCGACACAACTCATTGAGTACAAGCACATGAGAGACAGGGGTAGGGTAGAGAATTGGGCGTGTTATAAGAAGTTCTTGCGATTGGGATTGGTTTTGAAGACAACGATACTCTGCTGGGCTCTTCGAAGGCTATGGCAAGAATGGAGACGGAATTACCTCATGAGGAGGAATTACAACATTGATTTCCTCAAAATCTTCAGACGAAAGGAGCAAAACAGCGAGAACATTCCAGCAAAGGACTGCGTTACGAAGAAGAAGTCGAAAAAGCAGCTGAAGAGAGAAGCAAGATATTCTGAACGTGATTACTTGATTGGATGACCGAACGAGCTGTAGGCTGCGCTGCATCAGTCTTTCAAATTCATTTCCGAATTCACTAATTTTCGTTCTTGTCAGTATGAACATTGCATATGTTGTGAGATACGAATGAGCTTAGTACTGCCTTTGGACGCCCCAAGGTTTTAGTCAACATAAGAATCTGGTCGAGCAGAGCCTTGTGCTGATACATGTGCTTAGAATGAGAGCAGATCAGTCGTATCAGTAACCACTGAGAGACTGCGCTGGGTGATTTTCATTGACTTGACGCAGTTGAAGAAGGTGCTGGACAAGGAGTGTGCTTCAGATGGCTTCTACCCCTTTATCTCGTCTCATCCCTGAGAACAGATGCGGTAATTATTTCTGCTTGATATCAACCACATGCAAGTGACCGAATCTCCTCAGACATATTTTCAAGCGTGACTTATTGTATTGCAACTGCTCTCGCTTGTTATTTACGCTCATAGTCGAATCCATTAATCGAAAGACCATTCTCACATCATTGCCATGTCGTCATCAAGAGGTAGAGGCGGAAAGTTCAAGGTGCGCCGCGGTGGTCAGTCAAACGCAGCCTCGCGAAAACTGCAATTCGCTAAACTTCCCATACAGGTGGCCGAGATTTCAGTAGAGTAGGCGTCGGCGAGGACGGTGTCGCAAGTTCAATCTGGGCCGTACGTCAAGCACCACCAACCTCCTTCTACCACCACAAGCACAAGACTAATCACCCTGCACTTTTCCCCAACAGAAGCCAAACAAACAACAAGCCGAATCCTCCTCGGAAGAAGAAGACAGCAGCTCCGACGACGGCCTGACTCCTGGCAAAGCAACACAACAATCCCTCTCCCGCGAAGAGCGCAAAGCCGAAGCCCGCAAGCGAAAAGAAGCAGCCATTGCAAAAGCAAAAGCAAAGTCCACACAACCAGGCGACCTGCCTTCCAACTCCGACGAAGACTCGGACGACGACAGCGACTCCGACGATGCAGATGCACCCGCAAACCCAAATCATACAGGAAAAGCACGTGCGCAAGCAGCGTCTGGACCTACGCAGGAAGAGATTGACGCTGCGGCGGAGGCCGGACAAGATGGAAAGGCGGCGGCGACGCCGAAAGCGGGCAAGGATGTGAGTCAGTTGAGTCGTCGGGAGCGGGAGGCGTTCCAGGCGCAGCAGGCGAAAGAGAGATATCAGAAGATGCATATGGAGGGTAGGACGGATGAGGCACGGGCGGATATGGCGAGGTTGAAGCTTGTACGACAGCAGAGAGAGGAGGTGAGTCGTTCCGCTAGTGCACTGGTGTGTGAATGCTTGCTAACACGGAGTGTGTAGGCGGCAGCGATAAAAAAAGCGGAGCAGGAGGAGAAGAATCTTGTGGAGAAGGAGAAGAAGGAGCAGATGGAGAGGATGGAGAGACAGGATGCGCAGAGGAAAGCAAAAGCGGCTAGAGGTGGGAAGAAGAAGTGAGGAGAGCAAGGCCGATAATGTCAACCTCAAGCAGACAATAATGCCAATCAAGCGGTGATGGGCACTCCAGAACATGAATAACGATTTTATAGGCAGGATGCATTCGTATATGCTGATCGGTTCTGGCCGTGTCGTGACTGCTTGCATCACAATCATGCATCCCAACCATGGATCACAAATGGACGGTGCGAATGTCCTAGAAGCCCAGAGATGCTTTGTCCGCGTCACTACGTCGGCCTGGATGTTACCACTACTAGGCATACGCATTTCGGTTGCATATCGATGTGAGAGAAAGCTCCACAACACAAAATTAGACATTTCATAGGCATCTCGAGATCTTTTTGCTAGATTTATTTTTATATTGCTGCTGCTCCATACATTATTAACCTGGACCAGCCGTACCTGCACCACCTGGCCTCTTTCTCAACCCTCCCCATCCCCACAATACAGGCGCCAGATGTAAACTGCAATTCCACCCAACAACAAGCGTCGCCAACAGCCATAGCACTGTATAGATGACAAGTGGTGGCACCAATAACAATTGTGTCGAGGATAGTGATGGAAGCGTGTTATAACCGCAGAACGTGACGTATGTGCTATGCCCTAGTGCAAGAAGATGTAACAGGTTCGAGACCAAAGTCGAGATGAAGCGATGTGATGCTACGGCTGGCATGAAGATGAATTGTAGGACGTAGAGGTACACCCAGATAGGGAAAAAAGCACGGATTGCAACCTAAAGTCCAAGTATCAGTATTCTTGATTACCCTCTGACACTTGTATGCCCAGACTCACATCAAAGCAAAAGCCAAACTCCAACTCACTCTCACCCTGCGGGCCCACATTGCTGAATAGACCTCGCCGTCTCCCAGTACCTGGTCTACCTGTCAACCATCCTCCAGGTCCTAGAGCCCGGTCGACGAAGAAGTACATGAATGTGGCTATCGTGACCGAGCTGAGCAAGCAATGTAGGGTGGTGAAGGTGAGGGCTATGCGGACGATGTTGCTGAATGACGGATCTGCGTAGGCGAATGACCATGCTAGGGAGGTGAGGAAGAGGAAGAAGAGGAGGAGGTATGGGAAGGCGGGGTCGTGTGAGGAGTATGTGTTTTTGGTTTGTTTCTGTAGAGCGAAGAGATGGTATGTTAGCAGATCTTGTTGCAGGTCGTGCTTTCCTGTGGAAGTCCTTCTGTTTCCAATCCTATACATCATTACTCTACTGTCCCATATCTTACATACCCTATAATAAACATTGCGAAACACCTTTTTCGGTGCAATCATTAGATGTGTCATCTCCCAAACCGCAACTTCAAAGTCCATCTGCGTGAATTTGAGCAATCTCTTGAAGATCTGCGGCGCGCGTGTGGCAGCATTTGAGAGGTTGTTATTGTTGGTGTTACTGCCAGAGTTGGCGCCGCCGCTGAAGCTTCCGCCATAGGGACCAGCGAAGCTAGGAGATCGACTGAGTGTAGGAGATACGGCTGCGTATGGATTGGAGTTGTTAGGTCGTGGTAGGCTGGACATTGGAGGTCCTCGACAGGTAGTCGTTGCTGGGTTCGGGGTTGGAAGAGGTCTGGAGCAAGACGGGGTCGCTGTAGGCTAGGCTAGCAGAAGCTCGAGATAGTTGGGCATGGATGAGGTACACTTTTGATTGGGTGCCGATTTGTGACCAAATGTTTACACTTTTGAAGGTCAATGGCGTTTCAGATTTTCTAGTTTCAGGGTAGTTTCAGGTGTATTGTCTTGGGCGTGGTTACCCGGTACATGTAACAGGAATTTACTTCTTCTTCAAGCCTGTTTTCGTGATGCGAGGAAAGCAGCTACACGTCAACGAGCTTGTGGACTAGTCTCCCCGGTCGAGCCTGCCGAGCAGGTGGGAGCTTGGCTGGAACTAACTTGAGCGCACAATTCATCATGGAATTATGTTCACTCGAATTTGTGATTTCAGCGGCATGGCAGTGATGACTTCCGGATTATGATCGGGTCGAGCTAGCATGACGCGTGAGCAAGACGTAGTGCAAGAAGCCGTTCAATGTGCAGCTATAGCTTCCGGGCTGCTCATGCTTAGGAGACCTCATTCAAAACCTGATCTATCTGCACCACGGCCGACGGAATGGCAAACTTTGACCAGGCTCATACCGTACACTCTCTACAACGACTACAAGTATGCTATCGTTCTGAAGCTGTCCGCCAACTTCTACGTCGAGTTCGGGCATGTTCTTCAGACTATGTGAATTGTGCTATACAGACCCTACCGTACCGAGGAGTTGAGCTGATGTGCCGACGAAGACTGTTCTGAAACACTAAGTCTAACCTGTATTGAACGTCGTCCAACAACGGGAAGCATCAAGAAACGTACCAGGACGATCAGATAGGCAATATCGATAATGATGGTGCCGTAGTGGTTGGTCAACTTTATATCATTCGTTTCGACATGGGCACCACCCTCAGTCTCATCTAGACCAGTCGTCGCTCTCAATGTGGCACCATCAATGGTGTGCGTCCTGCAACTTAGGATCTTTCTCCATTGGCAGTCGCTATGCTCAACCTCCTCCACGTAATCCTTTTTTCAGATGGCCACAGTCCTTAGACACCAGCTACACCAACAGCACACTCGCTGCCAGCCACTTTGGTTACAACTGCTACCAATACAACAGCAAACTCAGTCTCAGTGAAAACTGATTGACAGTAAAACGTGATTAGTCCTGCATCAATGGCCCTGACAACTATTTCCAAATTCCAGGTGCTGGCAAGTGCGGCAAGCTTGTTCTATTATGATACTAATACAGAAGTCGTAGGTGGTGGTCTCGTTTCTGGCAGTTCAGCTAATCAGGGATACAACATGTCCGCTATCGACCATATATCCCTCTATCAATTACCATCTCGGCGTACGACTTTTCTTCTCGTCCTGGTGAGGGCTCTGCTAATGCTAGCCTCCTCGATCAACGCATCGATTACAAGGAAACACTGCTTTTCCTGGCGGTGATCCTCCACGTGTCACATTCGTCTCAAATCCCACGCGCTATTACCATGAAATATACCACAACGAGACACAAAATTGAGCACATACGGCCATAGATTGTGGAGAACAAGGCATCCCGTTCGCTCCGCCCTACTAAGCCACAAATCGACTGCGTAGTAGTATAGTGGGTGCCCACATGCGAATTTCAGTTGCTATATGTATTATGTTTTTGGAGATTTTTGTTTTGGTGCAAGCTGGTACGTTTAGGATGGAGGAGATTAACTGCACCAAGTCTACAGTTCCTGGTGTAGCTCGAGACAAGATCTTGTGTCTTTTTGCATAACGTGGTAATAGACGGATGTTCTGCACAACAATGAGTACGTTTCGTGGCACTCATTCAGACAGTAATCCACCTCAGAAACACTCGTTACAAATGTGCTATGTTTGCAATCAGCCTATAGAGATATGGTCAGCAACAGAATGTGTTATATTGTCAGATCATAAAACACTTCCAAAGGAAAGGGGGCTGAGAAGCTGAAACATGTACGATGACATCAGCATGAGACATTTCCTCAGCTCGCTCTAACCTCACCTCTTCCGTCTACCCATCTACACACATTGTGCAGTGTGAATACTATGCTCTGTTGCGAGCTCTCTTGTAACAACCCTACACCATGCTGTGAGCCATGAAAACGCACTAGCAGCTTTTAATAGGGCGCAGCCAGATCCCAGTGTCGTGACGTGAAGCTATGAGCCACAATCGCATAAACATTCCTGTTTGTTCAGCGGCAACAGTCGGGATTTGTTTATCTTCGAAATGATCCTGTCCTGTACTGTACCCTTTCTAGTGAGTGGTCAAGGGTAACACATCAGCATGACCATCTTCCCTCGCGCATGCTAGCCGATCAAGCATGCTCGGAGGCCATCGTCCAAACTATACCTGAGGCATGGCTGCGCCTCGAGCTGAAACTTCGGCGTCCCCACGGACTAAACTATTCGAAGTACTGTAGCTATGCGACATGTATTCTGGCTCGAAAAAAGACATTCAGTCGACTCAGGCATGAGCTAGAGCTAAGAGTCAGTACGAAGGAACAGCGAGCGAGCTTAGGCCCGCCGCGAAAGTGCCTCATTCAAGCTGACAAGTGGCAATCATAGCGACAAAAGGTACGAGACGTACCAGTGACATGGAGCCGGAGCAACATGAAGCATAAGGACGGAGGTGAAAGTGTCAACATGCTGACAAAACCTTCATTCACCCCACGGTACTTGGTGACCAGGAAGTGCATGAGAGGCGGCCTGGTAGAGACTTGGGTTGGTCTTGGACTAGAACATCAGTTTGACACAACGATTCAGCACGAGCAACGACGGCAACGACGGCAACGACCGAAGGCGGGAGGAGCAGTGGAGCGAATAAGAACAAGAGCGGAGGCAAACATGGCGCCCACTAGACAATAGCCACGACGTGTAGGTTCAA
>Ga0160428_1002735_pt1 | contig 10230 bp, 9 predicted proteins | sample SolpanmetagenomM_FD_108198 | JGI IMG/M metagenome (GOLD analysis project Ga0160428, IMG submission 108198) | Solar panel surface microbial communities from Lawrence Berkeley National Laboratory, California, USA - M | ecosystem: Engineered > Built environment > Solar panel > Unclassified ...
CAGAGCCGGCGCGTTGACCCACATCGAGCGAGACAGGAGAGAATAGATGTCCGCGACGACGAAAGATGTCCACGCGCACGGCGATGATCACGGGCACCATCCCGGCTTCGTCAAGCGGTGGCTATTCAGCACCAACCATAAAGATATCGGCTCGCTTTACCTGATCTTCGCCGTTTGCGCGGGGATCGTTGGCGTCGCTCTGTCCGTCTGGATGCGAATGGAGCTGATGAACCCGGGGATGCAGTACTTCAAGGACGGTCAGTCCTGGAATGCGACTGTCACGGCTCACGGCCTGATCATGATCTTCTTCATGGTAATGCCGGCGATGATCGGCGGCTTCGGCAACTGGTTCGTGCCGATCATGATCGGTGCGCCGGACATGGCCTTCCCACGGCTGAACAACATCAGCTTCTGGCTCCTGGTCCCGGCCTTCATCCTTATCATGCTCGGCCTGTTCACCGGTGATGGTGCCGGCTCCGGCTGGACGCTGTATCCGCCCTTGTCGTCGGGCACGTATCAGTCTGGCCCGGCGATGGACTACACGCTGTTCGCCCTACACTTGGCGGGTGCGTCGTCCCTGCTCGGCGCCATTAACTTCATCACCACGATCTTCAACATGCGTGCGCCGGGCATGACCCTGCACAAGATGCCGTTGTTCGTCTGGTCGATGCTGGTGACGGCATTCCTGCTACTGCTGTCGGTTCCGGTTCTTGCCGGCGCGATCACGATGCTCATCACCGACCGTAACTTCGGCACCGCCTTCTTCGATCCGCAGGGTGGCGGCGATCCGGTGCTGTTCCAGCATCTGTTCTGGTTCTTCGGTCACCCCGAGGTCTACATCATGATCCTGCCGGGCTTCGGCATGGTCAGCCACGTGATCTCGACTTTCAGCCGCAAGCCGATCTTCGGCTACCTGGGCATGGCCTACGCCATGATCGCCATCGGCGTCGTCGGCTTCGTCGTGTGGGCCCACCACATGTTCGTCTCCGGCATCAGCGTCGATACCCGTGCTTACTTCATGGCGGCGACGATGATCATCGCGGTGCCGACCGGCATCAAGATCTTCTCGTGGATTGCGACGATGTGGGGCGGTTCGATCGAGCTGAAGACTCCGATGCTGTTCGCTATCGGCTTCATCTTCCTCTTCACCCTCGGCGGCGTTACCGGCATCGTGCTGTCGAACGCCAGCATCGACCAGATCATCCACAACACCTACTACGTGGTCGCGCACTTTCACTACGTGCTCAGCCTCGGTGCCGTGTTCTCGATCTTTGCCGGCTTCTACTACTGGATCGGCAAGATGTCGGGCCATCCTTACCCTGAGTTCTGGGGCAAGGTGCATTTCTGGATGACGTTCGTCGGCGTGAACCTCACCTTCTTCCCGATGCACTTCCTCGGCCTGGCCGGCATGCCGCGCCGGTATCCGGACTATCCTGACGCATTTCATGGCTGGAACTACGTCGCCTCGATCGGCTCCTACATCTCCGCCGCATCGGTATTCGTGTTCCTTTATGTCGTGTATCGGACCTTCACTTCTAAAGAGAAGCTCGCTGACAACTACTGGGGCGAGGGTGCCACCACGCTGGAGTGGACCGTCAGCTCGCCGCCGCCGTTCCATACCTTCGAGGAACTGCCGCGTATCCGTTGATGAGTGAACTAACAACACCTCTGCCGGGTGAGAACTCGGCAGAACTTCGCGACTGGTTCGTGCTGCTGAAGCCGCGTGTTATCAGCCTGGTCGTGTTTACCGGCGCGATCGGTTTGATCGTCGCACCGGTACGTATCCATCCGGTGTTGGCGTTTGCCGCGGTGCTGTGCATCGCGGTGGCTGCCGGTGCCGCCGGTGCACTCAACATGTGGTTCGATCGCGACATCGACGCGATCATGCGACGGACGGCAAGTCGACCAATCCCGGACGGCCGTATCGAAGCAGCCGATGGTCTAGGCTACGGCATCATCCTGGCTCTGGCGTCGGTGATCCTGATGTTCCTGGCCACCAACACTGCGGCAGCCTCGTGGTTGGCGGCCTCGATCCTGTTTTACGTCGTCATCTATACGATGTGGCTGAAGCGGCGGACACCGCAGAACATCGTCATCGGCGGTGCTGCCGGAGCGTTCCCGCCCATCATCGGTTGGGTGGCCGCCACTGGTTCGCTCGACGTTCTGCCCGTCCTGATGTTCGCGATCGTCTTCTTTTGGACGCCGCCACATTTCTGGGCGCTGTCGCTCTACGCATCGGCCGACTACGAACGTGCCGGCGTGCCGATGCTCCCCGTTGTCGCCGGTGCTCGATCGACTCGCTGGCATGTCCTGGTTTACACGGGCATCCTAGTTGCCGCGTCGCTCTCACCCTGGCTCCTGGGGTACACGGGCCTACTCTATGGCAGCGCAGCGGTGGTCCTGGGTGCCATCTTCCTGTATGGGGCAGTTTGGACGTTGTTCGACAAGCAGGACGAACTGGGGCGCAGCCTGACGAAGGACCGTCCTGCCAAGTGGACGTTTAAGTATTCGTTGCTGTATCTCTTCTTGCTGTTCTTTGCTCTCGCAATCGATCACCTGGTCTACTGACGCATGGCGAACATCTCAAGAATGACCGACGTCGAAATCAAGCGTCGGCAACGTGTGCGTAACTTGGCGCTCCTGATCGTGCTACTTTCGTTGGCAGCCCTGTTCTACGCGATTTCCATTGTGAAGTTTAAAGTATCATGAGCCGCCGCAATACGATGATCGGCGGTGGACTGGTGGTGACGATCATCGGCATGGTCGGTCTGTCGTTCGCGTCCGTGCCGCTATATCGTCTGTTCTGCGCAGCCACCGGTTATGCCGGCACTCCTCAGATCGGCGGTCCAGCCGGTCCCGGCGGGCCCGGAGGCTCGATCACGGTGCGCTTTGACGCGAATACCAGCCCCAGCCTGCCATGGAAGTTCTCGCCCGGCCAACCACTCGTGACGGTCAAGCTCGGTGACGAGAATCTGGCCCACTATGTCGGACGCAACGACTCGGACCGCGCCGTCACTGGTGTCGCCACCTACAACGTGACCCCGGAGAAGGTGGGACATTATTTCCACAAGACGGCCTGCTTCTGCTTTAACGAGCAGACGCTTGCGGCCGGTCAGGAGATGCAGTTCCCGCTCAGCTTTTGGGTTGACCCGGCGATTGCCACCGATCCGGCTACCCGTGATGTGCACACCATCACGCTTTCCTATACCTTTTTTCGTTCATTGGACGACGCCGCCCGCAATGGCGGCTTAGACCACGCGGGCCCCCACGTGGGCCCACGTGCCGATGCGGGTGCGGACTTGAGTCGCGCGCCGATTTCGCGATGATGCAGCGGCCTACGGACAGGACCTGATGACAAGCAACACGACAACTGTACCGATGACCGTGGTCACCCGCGACTCGCATCACTCACCGGCCGCGATGGACCTCTCGGGCATGAAGCAGCCCTACCATCTCGTCGACCCCAGCCCGTGGCCTTTGCTCGCTTCGCTGGGTGCGGGCGCCATGCTGTTCGGCGTCGTTGAGTGGGCCCATGGCATCACCAAGCTGCCGTTCTTCGCCGGGTTGGCATTGGTGCTGGTCGTTGCGACCATGTGGTGGCGGGACGTGCTGCGGGAAAGCAAGGCCCCGGGGCTACATACCGCGGTGGTTCGCCTCGGTCTGCGCTATGGCATGATGCTGTTCATCGCCAGCGAAGTCATGTTCTTCGTCGGCTTCTTCTGGGCGAACTTCAACTTCTCCCTGTTTCCCGAGCACGTGCTCGGCACGGCCACCCCGGCCTGGCCGCCGGTTGGCGTCACGACGTTCAATCCCTTTGGCCTGCCGCTGCTCAACACGTTGATCCTGTTGCTGTCGGGCACCACGGTGACCTGGGCGCATCACTCGCTGATCGAAGGCGACCGCAAGCATCTCGTAATGGCGCTGGGGCTGACGGTTCTTCTCGGCATGAGCTTCAGCTGCTTCCAGGCTATCGAGTACATGGACGCGCCGTTTAAGTTCATCGGTGGCGGCATCTACCCGTCGGTATTCTTCTTGGCCACCGGCTTCCACGGGTTCCATGTCATCGTCGGCACGGTGTTCCTGATCGTCTGCTGGTTCCGGGCCCGTGGCGGCGAGTTCACGCCGCAGCGTCACTTCGGCTTCGAAGCCGCTGCCTGGTATTGGCACTTCGTCGACGTGGTCTGGCTGTTCCTCTACGTCTGCATCTACCTTGGTGGTTTGTCGAACGTCGGCGTCGAGTAAGTTGGACTGACCACCACGAGCCCCGCGCGCCGGCTGTTATGGCCGGCGCTGAGTGCGGCGGCGATGCTTGCAGTGACCCTGTATCTCGGGGTGTGGCAGATCGAGCGTCTGCACTGGAAGCAGGCGTTGTTGTCTGAGATCGATCGCGCCGAAGCTGCCCCGGCAGTTCCGATCCCTCCGAACCCCATGCCTTTCGAGAAGGTCGAGATCGCCGGCACCTTGCGTGGTGATCTCGTTGCGTATTATGGCTCCGAGGTTCGTGGCGTGATCGGCGGCGCCAAGATGGGCGCCCAGCTCATCGTCCCGTTGGAGCGAAAAGGACAGCCACCAGTCCTCGTGGACCTGGGCTGGCTTCCTGACGATGCTATCGTGCAAATTCCTGCCGGCCCGACGCGGATCGTCGGCTATATACGGCCTCCCGAGCCGGCTGGACGTCTGTCGCCGGGAGCCGACTTGTCTCAGCGCCGCTTCTGGTCGCTCGACCCGGCCCCGATCGGCGCCTCGCTCGGGCTGACCGACGTCGCCCCCTATACCCTGGTGGCGCTCGGACCAGTCACCGCCACTCCCAGCCCGGCGCAAAGCCTGCCGCGGCCATCCAACGATCATCTCGGTTACGCCGCGACGTGGTTCGGCCTTGCTCTCTGCCTGGTCGGCATCTTTGTCGTCTTTGCCCGGAGAACCCTGCGCCGATGACACCTTACGATCGCCTGTCCGACCGCTTTGCCCGTATTGCGACCGTCGGTGAGGCCAGCGCCGTCCTCCATTGGGATGCGTCGGCCATGATGCCGTCGGGTGGCGGCGCGGCCCGCGGCGATCAGCTCGCGGTGCTGGCCGGGATCGAGCACGCCATGCTGACGGACGATGCCGTCGGCGATGATCTCGCGGCGGCCGAACAGTCGCCGCCGGAACACGAGTGGCACGCGGCAAATCTCCATCTCATGCGCCATGCCTATGCCCGCGCAACCGCGTTGCCGGCCGATTTGGTCGAAGCCCAGGCGCGTGCGAATGCCGCCTGCGAACAGGTCTGGCGCCAGGCGAGGGCGAATTCCGACTTCGCCGCCGTGGCACCGCTGCTGGCTGAGGTGGTGTCACTGACCCGGCAGTCTGCCTCTGCGCTGTCGCCGGTACTGGGCCTGTCGCCTTACGATTGCCTGATGGACGGTTTCCAACGTGGTGTAACCGCCGCCGACGTGTTGCCGGTGTTCGACCGATACGAAAGCTGGATGCGCGATGCCTTACCGCGCGCCGAGGCGCTGCAGGCCGACGCCGGCGCGCCGATACCGCTGAAGGGCGTGTTTCCGGCCGATCGGCAGGAAGGTCTCTGCCGCAGCCTGGCCGCACGCGCCGGCTTGGAGGCCTCGAATTTTCGTCTCGATCGATCGACGCACCCGTTTTGCGGTGGCACCCCCACCGATGTCCGCATCACCACGCGTTACAACGAGGGTGATCCGGCGCAGGCGTTGATGGGCGTCCTGCACGAGGCCGGCCATGGTCTCTACGAACGCGGCCTGCCATCGGCGTTTGCCCGTCAGCCCGTCGGGCAGGCCGCTGGGATGGCGGCGCATGAAAGCCAGTCGTTGATCATAGAGATGCAATCCTGCCGTAGCGACGCCTTCCTGCGTTGGCTTGGTCCGGAGCTGCATGGCACGTTCGGCGGTGAGGCGGCTCCATACGATTCCCGGAACCTGCGTCGCCTGTGGCGCCGGGTCGAGCGCGGCTTCATCCGGGTCGATGCCGACGAGATGACCTATCCGGCTCATATTATCCTGCGCTTCCGCCTGGAGATCGCATTAATCGGTGGCGACCTCCAGGTCGCCGATCTTCCGGGCGCCTGGCGTGACGGATTGCACGGCTTGCTCGGCATCGTCCCGCCGGACGACGCGCGAGGCTGCCTGCAGGACATTCACTGGTATGACGGGCTGTTCGGCTATTTCCCGAGCTATACGCTCGGTGCGATGGGTGCCGCGCAACTCATGGCCGCCGCTCGACGCGAGGTGAGCGGCCTCGACGATGCGACCGGGCGCGGCGACCTGCAGCCGCTCGTGCGTTGGCTGCGCTCTCAGGTGCATGAGCAGGGCAATTGCCTTGGCTTCAACGACCTTTTGACCCATGCCACCGGCAAGCGTCTGGACCCCAGCGATTTCGAGACGCATCTCACGTCGCGATACCTGTCCGCGTTGGCGCTACACTGAGCGCGATTGGCGGGCGCACGGCTTGATGCTAGAGCCCCGCCACGTTCCGCGCCCGGAGTTTGCTGGGCCGAGTGCCACGATAGTTCAAGGAGTGCATGTATGGCCGACCCGAAGATGACGCCGATCGAACTGGAGCCATCGGAAGTGGCGCTGGTCATCGGTGAGGAAGACGGTTCGATGACCGTCCGCGTCGTCCCCGCCGTCGAACTGCCTGAGGGCGCGACCGACGTTCCGGAGCCTTATGGCATTGCCGTCGCGCTCGCGATGCGTTTGCTCAACGACCCGGATTTCCACGACGACGTCATGGAATGGTACGAGAGCCAGGAAGACGACGAGGACGAGGACGCCGAGATCGACGAGGAAGACGAGGACGAGAAGCCGAAATCGTAGTGCGCTGAACCCGATGCGTTATGTCTCGACGAGAGGGCAGGCGCCGGCGCGTGATTTCGCCGGCGTGTTGCTAGCCGGGTTGGCCGAGGATGGCGGGCTGTTCGTGCCCGAGACCTGGCCGACCCTGTCGCCAGCCGATCTGCGGTCCATGCGTGGCTTGCCGTATCCGGAGATCGCGGCACGGGTCATGCACCTGTTCGTCGGCGATAGCATCGGGTTTGATGCGCTTCACGCTATTTGTGTCGATGCCTACGCCGGGTTTGGCAGCCCGGCGGTTGCCCCGCTCGTGCAGCTCGAATCCGGTCTGTGGGCGCTTGAGCTGTTTCACGGCCCGACGCTCGCCTTCAAGGACATGGCGATGCAGGTGCTCGGGCGCATGTTCGACCTGATCCTGCGCGAGCGCGGCGAGCGGGTGACCATCGTTGGCGCGACGTCCGGCGATACCGGGTCGGCGGCGATCGAGGCGTTCCAGGGGCGGGAGCAACTCGACGTCGTCATCATGCATCCGCGCGGCCGTACCAGCGAGGTGCAGCGCCGGCAGATGACGACGGTGAACGCCGCCAACATCGTCAATATTGCGATCGAGGGCACGTTCGACGATTGCCAGGACCTGGTGAAGGCGATGTTCGCCGACGCGCCATTCCGCACCGAGATGCGACTGTCGGCGGTCAACAGCATCAACTGGGCCCGCGTGGCGGCGCAGATACCGTACTACATCGCTTCGGCCGTGGCGCTCGGTTCGCCGGAGCGGGAAGTCGCGTTCAGCGTGCCGACCGGCAATTTCGGCAACGTGCTGGCGGCTTGGGCGGCCCGGCGCATGGGCGTGCCGATCGCGCGCCTGATCGTGGCGAGCAACCGCAACGACATCCTGACCCGCTTCCTCGACTCCAACGACATGAGCATGCGGACGGTCGAGCCCAGCCTGTCGCCCAGCATGGACATCCAGGTCAGCAGCAATTTTGAGCGATTGCTGTTCGAGCTGCTCGACCGCGACCCGGTCCGCACTGCCGCGACCATGCAGGGCTTCCGCTCCGAGGGTCATATGAGCGTGCCGGACGCCTCGTGGCATCGCGCTCGTGCGTTATTTCAGGGCTTTCGTCTCGACGATACCGGCACGGAAGCCGAAATTCGCCGCCTGTGGTCGCAAGGCTATCTGGCGGACCCTCACACTGCCATCGGTGTTGCCGCGGCGCGCCGATTCCCGTTGCGGCACATTCCGACGATCGCCGCCGCGACCGCCCATCCGGCTAAATTCCCGGATGCCATGGAAGCTGCGATCGGTTTGCGTCCCCCGCTGCCATCGCGGTTGGCCGACCTATATGAGAAAGCCGAACACTTCACGTGTGCGCCAAACGAACTCGATGCTGTCGAGGCCAAGGTGCGCGCGTTTGCCCTGAGGAACACCGCATGAGCGAAGCTATTCGCGTCACCCGTCTGCCGTCTGGATTGACCGTCGTCACCGAGACGATGGACCGGGTCGAGACGGTATCTCTGGGCGCCTATGTAGCGACCGGCACGCGCAACGAGACCGAGGCCGAGAACGGCGCCTCGCACTTCCTCGAACACATGGCCTTTAAAGGCACCGCCACGCGCACCGCGCCGCAGATTGCTGAGGCGATCGAGAACGTCGGCGGCCACATCAACGCCTACACCGCGCGCGAGCAGACCGCCTATTACGTCAAGCTGCTAAAGGAAGACCTGGCGCTGGGCGCCGACATCATCGGCGACATCCTGACCCATAGCAGCTTCGCACCCGAGGAGCTCGAGCGCGAGCGCGGCGTGATCCTGCAGGAGATCGGCCAGGCCAACGACACGCCCGACGACATCATCTTTGACCGCTTCCAGGAGACTGCCTTCCCGAGCCAGCCCATGGGCCGCCCGGTGCTCGGCACCGAGGACGGCATCAAGGGCATGCAGCGCGAGCAGCTGACCGGATACATGCAGCGGCATTATGCGGCCGGCAATGTCGTCGTCGCCGCGGCCGGCGCGTTGCAGCACGATACCGTCGTCGATCTCGCCAAGAAGCATTTCGCGGATCTACCGTCCGAGTTACCGGGCGCCTTTGTGCCGGGCCTCTACAAGGGCGGTGAGTATCGCGAGGACCGCGATCTGGACCAGGTTCATATCGTGTTGGGCTTCCCCGCCGTCGGTTACGGTGACAAGGACTACTATCCATCCCTGCTGTTGAGCACGTTGTTGGGCGGCGGGATGTCGTCGCGCCTGTTCCAGGAAATCCGCGAGAAGCGCGGCCTCGTGTATTCCATCTACTCGTTCGCCGCGCCGTTCATCGATGGCGGCCTGTTCGGCATCTACGCCGGCACCGGCGAGGACGAGGCCAAGGAGCTGATGCCGGTGACCCTGGGCGAGTTGCGTAAGGTACAGCGCGACGTGTCGCAGGAGGAGCTGAACCGCGCCCGGGCGCAGGTAAAGGCCGGGCTGCTGATGTCGCTGGAAAGCACGGGCAGCCGCTGCGAGCAGATCGCCCGGCAGATCCAAATCTTCGGCCGCATCGTCCCGACCAGCGAGACGGTCGACAAGCTTAGTGCCGTGACGCTCGACGACATCAGCCGCTGCGCCGTCCGCATCTTCGGCGGCGTGCCGACGCTGGCGACGGTGGGGCCGGCCGATCATGTGCCATCGCTGTCCTCCATCGTCGATCGGCTCGCGGCATGAACGAACTCGATACGCTATCGGACCTGATCCGCCGGGCCCGGGCCGCCGGCGCCGATGCCGCCGATGGGGTGATTGTCTCGGCGACATCCGTCTCGGTGCAGCGCCGCCTCCGCAAGACCGAGCAGGTCACGCGCTCGGAAGGTCACGATCTCGGCTTGCGTGTGTTTGTCGGGCAGCGCTCGGCGTCGGTTTCGTCCTCGGCGGTCGATCCGGCCGGCTTCGACGCCCTGGTTGCCCGCGCCATCGCCATGGCCCGCATCGTGCCGGAAGACCCCTATGCCGGTCTCGCCGCCGAAGCGCGTTCGCCATCCGGTCTGGACCTGCAGATGGATGACGGGCGCGAGCCCGATGTCGACGCCCTGATCGCCCGTGCATCGGCCGCTGAAGAGGCCGCTCTTTCAGTGGCTGGAATCACTAACTCCGAGGGCGCTGATGCCGGGTTCGCTCGCGCCCGCATCGCCCTGGTAACGTCGGCCGGGTTCGCCGGCCAGACCGCGCGCAGTTCCCACTCCGTGTCCGCCACCGCGCTGGCCGGGGAGGGCACCGGCATGGAGCGCGACTACGACTACTCCAGCGCCGTGCATCTCGACGATCTCGAGGATGCCGCCACCATCGGCCGCATCGCCGGCGAGAAGGCCATCGCCCGCCTCAACCCGACCCGGCCCAAGACCATGCGCGTCCCGGTCGTCTACGATCCGCGTGTGTCGAGCAGCATCCTCGGACACTTGTCGAG
>Ga0160428_1002736_pt1 | contig 10227 bp, 9 predicted proteins | sample SolpanmetagenomM_FD_108198 | JGI IMG/M metagenome (GOLD analysis project Ga0160428, IMG submission 108198) | Solar panel surface microbial communities from Lawrence Berkeley National Laboratory, California, USA - M | ecosystem: Engineered > Built environment > Solar panel > Unclassified ...
AGCTGACCGAAGAAGATCGGCGCGCGTTCCGCGTCGATCGTCTCGAATCCGGTCGAGCGGTGCCGGAAGAAGGCGGTCCCGTCCCCGCCTTCGGGCGCAAGGTAATGTACCAGCGCGATCCGCTCCGGCCCGAACGCATCGCAATGCGGGATGCGCTGGCGAATATCGAGCGCTTCGGGCGGAGTCGTCACGATCGAGAAACTCGCATCGAGCACGTCGACCCTACCCGCGCGACCCAATAGTGGCCCCAGCACCTGCGCGAGGACCGCGAGTTGCGTGGGTACGTAGGTCTCCGGCAAGGCCGAGCGCAAACCCGGATAATGCTGCACCGCCGGACCGAAGGTCGTGCCCAGCGCCGCCGAGCGCAGCGTATCGGGATCGGGGGCAAAGTCGTCAATCACGACGACCGGTTGTGCTTCGCGTCCGACATGGTGGACGGTGAACGACGGTTTGGTCACGATTTGCGCCAGTAGCGGACGTAATCGACCGACAGGCGCTGCGGCAGCGCGGTATCGTCGATCCCCTTCGCGCCACCCCAGTCCCCGCCTACCGCCAGGTTGAGGATCATCTGATACGGTACGGTGAACGGCCAGGCAGCATGTCTCCCCGGCTGGTCGTCGGTAACGCGCATATAGCCGTGCCCGTCGACGCCGATCGTGATCGCATGCGGCTGCCAGTCGAGTTGGTAGCGATGATAGGCGGTACACGCGCTCGCCAGACGGATTTCCGCGCCGCGCTGCGTCCCGAGCTTATGGTTGAACGCACCGCTGTGGAGCGTCGCATGCACGACGTTGGGCTGCCAGCCGACCATCTCCATCAGGTCAATCTCACCCATGTCGGGCCACGTACCATTCTGCGGCAAGAGCCAGACCGCGGGCCAGCTCCCGCGGCCACAGGGCAGCTTTGCGCGGACCTCGTAGAAGCCGTAGCCAAGCGAAGCGCGGCTGACGAGCTTGGCGGAACTATACCCCTGCCCGCCCCAGTCCGGTGCAGAGCGCAACGCCTCGTGCCGCGCCTCGATCACCAGCGCGCCATCCTCGATCCGGGCGTTCTGGCGACGGTCGGCATAGTATTGCCGTTCGTGGTTGGGCCAGCCCTGCCGGTTGCGATCGGTGTCGAAGCGCCAGCGCGTCCGGTCGATCGAGCGCGTGAACTCATCCGCCCATTCGGGGCGCGCCGCGGGGGCCCGCATCGCGACGTCCACGGTATAATTGGTTGCCGCCAGGCTCACCGCCTGCGCGAGCAGGGTCACGACGATTGTCAATGGGTCACCTCATCCCTGGCCGATCGATCTCGGGCGATCCGGCGCTGACCCGCTCTAGGACCGGGTTGCGCGCGAAACCATCGAAAATCAGCGGTTCCCGGCGGTAGCCAAGGCGGCGCGGAATACGCTAGCGTACGACCACGCTAAGATCCTGCAGGAAAAGGACATCGGGTGACGGGAGAGACGACGCGGCGCAGCGTGCTGGCGGGCATCGCGGCCATCGGTGCCGATACGGTCGCCGCGCGAAGCCGAAAGGTGCCGCAAAATCCGGATCTTGGACCGAACGTGCTGATCGTCGACCCCGGCGCGCGCGATGCGCAGCGCCGCATCGACGGCTGGTTCGCACAGCAGGAACGCGCGCACTTTACCGATCGCCGCTACGCCGTGCTGCTGAAGCCGGGCACGCACCGGCTCGACATCAACGTCGGCTTCTTCACGCAGGTCGCCGGCCTCGGCCTGACGCCCGATGCGGTGACCGTCGCCGGCCACGTCCATGCCGAGGCGGATTGGGCGAAGGGCATGGCGCTGGTGAACTTCTGGCGGTCGGTCGAGAACATGGCGGTCCGACCACCCGATCGGGCGGATCGCTGGGCGGTATCGCAGGCTGCGCCCTATCGGCGGGTCCATCTTGCCGGGGACCTCGCGCTCGACGACGGCGGCTGGTCTAGCGGCGGGTTCATGGCCGATTGCCTGATCGAAGGCACCGTCCGCTCCGGGACCCAGCAGCAATGGTTCACCCGCACCTCGCGGATCGGCGGGTGGCAAGGTTCCAACTGGAACATGATGTTCATGGGCGTCGCGGGAGCACCCCCGGAAAGCTTCCCCGAGCCACCCTATACCACCCTGCCGACGGTGCCGGTAATCCGCGAGAAACCCTTCCTTCGTGTGCGACCGGATGGCGTATGGGGGGTCTTCGTGCCCGGATTGCGGCGGGACGCGAGCGATGTCTCCTGGCGGGAGAAGCAGGCCGGGCGCGACCTCCCGCTGGAGACCTTCCTGATCGCCCATCCCACCACGTCGATCGACGTGATTAACCGCGCGCTCGCGGATGGCCGTCACCTGCTGTTGACACCGGGTATCTATCGCCTGCGCGAACCGATCCGCGTCAGTCGCCCCGGCACGGTGGTCCTCGGGATCGGTCTGGCGACGTTGCTCAGCGTGGACGGGAATGCGGCGCTGACGATCGCCGACGTACCGGGCGTGTCCGTCGCCGGTCTCCTGATCGACGCGGGACCCCGCCCCTCCCCCGTGCTCGTGGAGGTCGGTCCGCGCGGTGCCGCTCGCGATCACCGGGCCGATCCGACGCTTCTCGCCGACGTCTTCTTCCGCGTCGGCGGGGCTGCCATCGGCAACGTCGGGACGTGCCTCGAAATCAACAGCCACAACGTCATCGGAGACCATCTGTGGATCTGGCGGGCGGATCATGGCGACCGCGAGCACGGCAAGGTCCATGTCGGCTGGACCGAGAGCAGGGGCGAGCACGGCCTGGTCGTCAATGGCGACGGGGTGACCTGCTATGGACTGTTCGTCGAACATTTCCAGGGCTGGCAGACCGTGTGGAACGGCGAGCGGGGACGGACCTTCTTCTACCAGAACGAACTGCCCTACGATCCGCCGAGCCAGGCGGCATGGCGCGCGGATTCGGACCGTGGCTGGGCGGCGTACAAGGTCGCGGATCATGTCCGGCATCACGAAGCGGTCGGGATGGGCGTCTATGCGAATTTCACCGCGGATCCGTCGATCGTCCTCGCCAGCGCGGTCGAGGTGCCGGATACGCCCGACGTGCGGGTGCGCAATGTCACGACGATCTCGCTCGGCACCGGCAAGGGCACGATCGCGCATCCGGTGAACGCCGCGGGCGAGGCGGCCCGACCCGGCAGCATCCGCCAGACGCTACGACGATATCCCGTTGGAGGAATGCAATGAAGACCCGTTTGTCCGTCCTGCTGCTGGCGTTCGCAGTCCCGGTGTCCGCGCAGGGTCCGGCCGCGCCCCCGATCGCGGTCGCCACGCCGACTCCGGCGCTGCCGCGTGTCGTGCTGGAGACGAGCGCGGGACGGATCGTGGTCGAGGTGGAGGCGGCGAAGGCACCGATTTCCGCAGGCAATTTCCTCAAGTACGTCGACCAGAAGAAGCTCGACGGCACCGAATTCTACCGCGCGGTAAAGGTCGCCGATCACTTCGGCTTCGTGCAGTTCGGTGCCAACAGCGATCCCAAACGCCTCCTCCCGCCGATCGCGCATGAACCAACGACGCGCACCGGCCTCCACCACACCAATGGCGAGATTTCGCTCGCCCGCCTCGCGCCGGGTACGGGTCGCGCCGAATTCACGATCAGCGTCGGAGACCAGACCCATGCGCTCGACGCCGGGCAGGGGCAGCCTGCTGACAATCTCGGCTATGCCGCGTTCGGGCGTGTCGTCGAGGGGATGGAGGTGATCGTCGGCATCATGGACGCACCCGTTTCGCCGACGGCGACGCAACACGGCGCGTTCAAGGGGGAAGTGCCGGTGGCACCGGTGAAGGTGCTGACCGCGCGACGGACTCGCCCCTAGCCCCTCCGATCGTGGCGACCACATTCGCAGAGAGGACGGTGGCTAGATCGCCCCGAGATCCTCCGCGCTGAGATAGTCGCTCAGGGAACATCCGGCGATCCCGTCACGGGACCAGCGCACGACTCCGCGCCGCTCAATGCCCGGGGAGATCTGGACCGTGACGTGCAGCCCGGGACTGAATTGCCCATCGTGGACGAGCTTGATGCCGCGCTGCGAAATGTCGCGAGCCCGCGCGATCTGAACGCCGAGGTCGCTCGTCACCACGACGCGTCTTTCGAACGGCAGTCGAAGCTCCCGCGCATTCGTCTGCTGCCGTTCGTCATACAGACGGCGCAACAGTGCGGAGCTGTCGATCTTTACAGACAACGTTACCCCGCATCGCTCCGAATCATGCCAGGCGACACGCCCGCTCAGCGAGCAGGTCTCCGACAGATCGACGGCCATGTCGCTGCCCAGCCCGACATGAAGCCTTGTGGACAGCATCAGCCCCTGATTGGAGATGTTGTGCACCCGCGCCAGGCCATATTGGCCGGCAACGTGGACACGCGCGACGCGATAGACCGTGCGCAGGCGTTGGCTGTCTCTACGGTCGGACGCCGACCCGGGTGCAAAATTCATCGGGGGCACCCCCGCGGTCGCCGTCTCGAACGTGTCCTGCATATCGTTTCTCCCTCCAGCCTTCATCCGAAAGCAGGCAGAAGTCGAACAGCTGTGGAATATTCAGCAAGCGCCGGCACGCTTTGTTAACTTTGGGGCGTACCGCTAGACCGGCTCTGTCAGCATCGGATCGATCCCGGCGGTGATCGCGAGCCGGATCGCAGCGGAGAAGCTCGATTCCCCCAGTCGATCCATCAGGCTGGCGCGGTGCATCTCGACCGTACGATTGCTGATCTGGAGGCGGTACGCGATCAGCTTGTTGGGCAACCCGGCAACCATCAGTTCCAGGACCTCGCGCTCACGCGGCGTCAACGTCTCCAGCTTTCGCTGTGCCGTTCGGCAGCGCTTCTTTGCTTCGTCCGCGCCGCGCGACGTGACGACCGCGGTTTCGATAAGCGCGATCAACGTGTCCTCGACGTAAGGTTTCTCGATGAAATCGACCGCTCCCAGCTTCATCGCGCGAACCGCACCGATGACGCCGCCAAACCCCGTCACGACGATCACGGGGAACGCGGTATCGTTGCAAGAGATCGCCTGGAGGACGTCAAACCCGCCGACATCGGGCATCTGCAGATCGAGCAACACCGCGCCCAGCGGAAGGTCAGGCAGCGCCTCGAGAAAATCAGCGCCGCCGGCAAAGGCGCGCGGCTGGAATCCCGCCGCCGACAACATGAACCAGGTCGAACTCCGGACCTTGGTATCATCGTCGACGATATAGACGATCGTTGGGGGCAGCGTTCCGATGGCAAGCGTCTCCGACATCGATGCGGCGATGCCCTACGATGGTGATGGGTCTTATCGAGCGATCGGGAACCGGGTCGAACAGACGTTGAATCCCCGAAGACGACCAACATCGCACAAGTAAAATAACCGAGGCAACCTTTACCAACGGGAGGCGTTGGCAGAATCTATTGGGAAATATCATTAAATGATTATCGTGTCCCATATCGTATAACAAAATTTATTAACAATATCCGATCACTCGAAACATAATCTGAGAACCCGTAACAATGCCACCGTTCTTCCTTTTGAAGCGCAAATTGCATGAAACATCGTGTCTGGCAACGTACCGTCGGTTTCGTGCCCAAGGATGATCGTTACCGATAGACCCGGCTCCCGCAGGGCAATCGATACGAAAGCGCCCGCTCCCCCCCCCTGCCAAGGACACTGCCTTGTTACTCAGCCAGAGCCCCGCCCCTCCCGTATATCTTGTCGACGACAACGCGTTGGTCCGGGACTCGACTGTCTTTCTGCTCGGGACGAACGGCGTCAAGTGTCGCGCCTTCGACGATGGGGCGGCGTTTCTCGCGGAGGTCGAGAACCTTCCCGACGGGTGCCTCCTGATCGACCGGCTGATGCCACGGGTCAGCGGGGTTCAGGTCATTCAATGGCTCAACGCGAGAGAGCGCAGGATGCCGATCATCCTGATGACGGCGGCCACCAACACGTCGCGCACCGACCTCGCCGAGACGATCGGGCCTCACACCCTGCTCGAGAAACCGTTCGAGGAGGACGCACTGCTTTCGGCGCTCGAAAACGGGTTCCAGGTGCTTGCCTTCGGTGCCGAGAGCGACGCGACGAACGCGCGTGATCTTGTCGCGCATCTCACATCGAACCAGACGCTCATCCTGCGCGGGTTGATCGCGGGGATGGACACGCCCACGCTGGCCACCCGGTTCGACATCGCCGAACCGCTTGTTCGCCGGCACCGCGTGGCGTTGAAAGAGCGGATCGCGGCGACGGACGTCCATCACGCCGTGGCGATCGGACGACGCGCGGGGCTGTTGCCGCTGCATCCCCGGGATGCCTGGGCGGGATGATCGGACCGCAGGGATCGGGGACGCGCAAGGGTCCGGCGACATGAGCGCCCGCGACACCGAACACCAGAACACCGAACGGGACCTTCCGTCCTCCACCGCGATGGAGGAACTCTATCGCTTCACCATGCGGATCAACCGCCAGTTCCCGTTCGCCGCGGATGCGGACGGCGCGCTCCTCTACATCGATCCGCTGTGGGCCGAATGGTCGGGTGCGCCGCTGTCGGACGCCCTGGGATCGGGATATCTCGACCACATCCATCCGGAGGATCGCGGCACCGTGGAAGCCGCCTGGGCGTATGCGACGGCACATGCGGAGGACTTTCTCCACGATCACCGCGCCCGCATGGCCGACGGGTCCTACCGCTGGTTCCGGTGCGCCGCCGAGAAATACCGGATACCCGGCGAGGCGTTGCGCTGGCGCGGGCTCGTGACCGACATCGACGAATTGTGCCGTGCGCGGACCGCCGCGCAAATCAGCGAAGCGCGCTTTCGCACCGCCGCGCTGGCGACGCGCGATATCATATGGGACCTCGATCTTCTGTCGAGGACGGTGACCTTCAGCGATGGTCTTGCCGCAGCGCTGGGATACGATGCCGTGCACGTCACTGCCAAAGCCTGGTGGCGGCAACACGTCCACCCCGACGACATCGACCGGGTTTCACAATCCTTCCGGTCATGCCTGCCCGGGGAGCGCTGGGTTTGCGAATACCGGATGCAACGCGCCGACGGCTCGTACGTCCACATGCAGGCCCGCGCGTTCATCCAGCGTGATCCCAACGGACGGCCCGTTCGGGTAACGGGTGCACTGGCGGATCTGACCGAGGAGCGGGCGACGAGACGGCGGATCGAACGGCTTCAATCCGAAATGGCGGACAGTTCCAGGTCCGGCGCGGCGGCGGCTTTCGCGATGCTGTCGCACGAGCTCAACCAACCGTTGACGTCGGTCACGAACTTCGTCCGCGGGGCGCGGCGATTGCTTCAGCAGGGCGACCCGGGTTCCCGCGAGGACATTCTCATGGCGATGGATGCCGCAGCCGCCAGCGCCTCGGATGCCGGCGCGATCGTCCACCGGCTGAACGATCTCGTTTCGCATGGAGAGGGGCGGCTGTCGGCCCAGAACCTGTGGGAAGCCGCGAACGATGCGCGGGCGTTGACCTGTCTGGACACGCTCGGCGGCAGGGTGTGGATTGAGATCGCGAGCGACCTCGGCGCTTTCGAGGTCATTGGCGATCGCGTTCAGATCCGGCAGGTGTTCCTGAACCTGTTTCGCAATGCGGTCGAGGCGCTGGCGGACACCGCCACCCCGCGCGTTTCGGTGTCGGTCGAGCTCGCCGGCGAATTCGTCAGGGTCCATGTCGTCGATAACGGTCCGGGATTCGGCGCCAACAAGCCCGAGGCGCTCTTCGCGCCGTTCACCACCACCAAGGCCAACGGCGTCGGGCTGGGTCTGTCGATCTGCCGGATGATCATCGAATCGAACGGTGGCCACATCCGGGCGGAGCCGCATGCCGCCGGTGGCGCGGCCTTTGCATTCACCCTCCCCCGGACCGAAAGAAGCAGCGACGCAGACCTTGCGGTCGCGTAAGGCGCGCAGCGCGCGGCACCATTCGGACCCGCCACAATATCGTCACCATGTGCCTCGATACGATAGTTTCGGCAAGAACAGGATCGTCGGGATCCAGACTATATGTCCTTTAACGGCAAGAACTCCTTCGCTCGATAAGTTGACATATCCTTAATGGCGCTGGCGGTAATCCCCCGGTCTTCTTGATCGGGGATCGCTGCTTCACAGCGGTATGCACGGTGTTTTCCCAGAAAACCGCACCGAAGCGATCAACATCAGGAGATTCCCATGCCCGCTACCAAGATTTCCCCAATCTCGCGGCGCCTTGCCATGCTGGCAACGGTTGCGAGTGCTGCCGTTACCGCGGTTCCGGCGTCAGCAGAGACGACAGCAACGGCAATGACGGTTGGTGCAACGGTCACGAAGAACTGTATTCTGGAAACGACGCCGATCAACCTCGGCGACATCGATACGACCAGCACGGCCGCCCGCGATCAGACCGGCTCCATCTCGGTGACATGCACCAACGGCGCTGGCTGGTCCGCTGCGGCAGACGCTGGCCAGACCGTTGGCGCAACACCCGGCACGCGTCGGATGGTGAACGGCACCGACGTCCTCGATTATGCGCTTTACAGCGATGCGGCGCGCACGATCCTGTGGGGTGACGGCACTGCCGGAACCACGCCGATCACCGACACCGGCAACGGCACCGCGCAGGACAAGATCATCTACGCCAGCGTCCTGCCGGGCCAGGTTGCCGCGCATGCCGGGGCCTATACGGATCAGATCAGCGTCACTGTGACGTACTGAATGTCGATCCGTAACCATAACGGTACGACGGGCGGGGGTGGTCGTGTCCGCACGGCCACCCTTGGCATGGCATGCGCTGTGCTGGCGATTGCTTCCGGTGCCCAGGCAAGTACGTTCCAGGTGAACCCGGTCGTGCTCGAGGTTCCCGCAGGCGGGCACAACGCGGCGTTCACGATCCGCAACAACGACGGCAACCCTGTTTCGGTCCAGATCCGGCTGTTCCGCTGGACCCAGCGCGAGGGCGAGGACGTCTACGACAAGACCGACGACCTGATCGCATCGCCGCCGATCGTCACGATCCCCGCCGCAGGCGCGCAACTGGTGCGCGTCGGCCCGCGGTCCGGCGCGCTGTCGGGCGCGTATCGCGTGATCCTGGAGGAGATCCTCCCCCCCGCCAGCGGCAAGAGCCAGGTCCGGATCGCCCTGCGTCTCAACCTCCCGCTGTACGTCATGGCGGCCCGCGGCACGACGGCGCCGCTGCGCTGGTCGGGCTCGCGGGATGCGACCGGGACCATCGTCCTGCAGGGCGAGAACCCCGGCACGCTCTACCAGACTGTCGTGGGGATCGATGCTGCCGACACCGCTCGCAAGGACGTTTCGCTCACCACGCATTTCGCCGCGATCCTGCCAGGTAGCAGCAAGCGGTGGAATGTCGGCAAGCATCCCGAGCTTGCCGTCGGTGTGCCGCTGACGCTCGCGGTTCGCGGTAGCGATGGCGTCGTCACCCGGTCGCCGGTGACCCTGGTTCAGCGCTAGGCCGTTCGCGCATGTTTGCAGCACCGATCGCGGACGTCCAGCCGGCGGCATCGGACGTGCTGCAGGCGGGATGGCTGGCGGTGACGATGAACGGGGTGGCTCGGGAGGATATCCTGGTCCTGCGCCGACGGGACGCCGTATTCGTCCCGGCCGATGCGTTGCGGCGCTGGGGCGTGCGGATGGACGGGGTGACGATCGTCGATCTCAACCATCAGCCCTATGTCGCAATGGGTACCGATGGCCTCGCCTGCACCGTCGAGGAAGCGACGCAGACGCTGGTGTTGACGATCGCGCCGGCGAGACTGGCGGCGACGTCGGCGCCGGCCCGACGCCGCGCGCTTGGTCGCATCGTCCGCAGCGGCTCGGGGGGCTTCGTCAATTACGACGTTCTGGCCGACCGCAGCTATGGCACCACCAGCCTGAGCGGGCTTTTTGAAGTCGGCCTGTTCGCGCCGCTCGGGTCCGGCAGCACCACCTTCATCGCGCGATCCTCGGGTACCGGTGCGAATCTGGTGCGCCTCGAATCGCGCTGGACGATCGACGACCCCGACCGGTTGCGATCGCTGCGGATCGGCGACGGCATCGGCCGTGGCGGGATCGGCGCGCCGCCTTTTCGCTTCGGCGGCCTTCAATTCGGCAGGAGCTTCGAGAGCCAGCCCGGTTTCGTGACGCTGCCGCTGCCCTCGCTCAGCGGGGCGGCGGCGCTCCCGTCGGTTGCCGACATTTACGTGAACTCGGTTCTCATGGGCCACCAGCAGGTCAGCCCCGGCCCGTTCGCCATTACCGACATGCCGGTCGTCA
>Ga0160428_1002737_pt1 | contig 10210 bp, 7 predicted proteins | sample SolpanmetagenomM_FD_108198 | JGI IMG/M metagenome (GOLD analysis project Ga0160428, IMG submission 108198) | Solar panel surface microbial communities from Lawrence Berkeley National Laboratory, California, USA - M | ecosystem: Engineered > Built environment > Solar panel > Unclassified ...
CAGATTCACGGCCGCGGCCTGAGCTTCAACAATCTGGGCAACAACCTGAACACCGTGAGCGGCCTCGAGACGCCCCGCGGCACCCTGCTGTTCGAGCTGTGGTACGAACAGGTCTTGTTCGACAAGAAGGTCGCGATCCGTGTGGGCCAGCTCGCCGCGGACCAGGAGTTCATGATCAGCCAGTATGGCGGCCTGTTCACGAACCACACCTTCGGCTGGAACACGCTCGCCAGCACCGACCTGCCCAGCGGCGGCCCGGCCTATCCTCTGGCAGCAGCCGGCGTGCGGGTGAAATGGGTGCCGCGCGACGACCTTTCTTTGCTGCTGGGCGTGTTCAACGGTGATCCCGCTGGACCAGGACGCGGCATCCCACAGGACCGCGACAGCAACGGCACCGCGTTCCGGCTGCGGGACGGCGTGTTCCTGATCGCCGAGGCGCAGTATGGCCTGAACCAGGGCGAAGGCGCCGGCGGCTTGCCCGGCACCTACAAGGCCGGCGCCTATTACAACTCGCAGAACTTTGCCGACCAGCGGCGGACCGGGGACGGCACGTCCCTGGCGGACTTGGCCGGCACGGACGCGACCGGCCGCAATCGTCGAGGCAACTACGGCCTCTATGCCGTCGCGGACCAGCTCGTCTACCGAGAGGCCGGCACGAAGGACCAAGGGGCCGCGGTGTTCCTGCGTTTCACCGGTGCACCGGGTGACCGCAACCTGGTCAACTTCTACGTGGACGCCGGCGTGACCTATAAGGGCGTGGTGCACGGCCGCAACAACGACACGCTGGGCCTCGGCTTCGCCCTGGCGCGCATCAGCGACACCGCGGCCAAGCTGGACAGCGACACGGCGCGGCTCAACGGCGGCACCACCCCGATCCGCCGGCACGAATCAGTGCTGGAGCTGACCTACCAGGCGCAGATCGCACCCTGGTGGCAGGTGCAGCCCACGGCGCAATACGTGTTCAACCTGAACGGCGGCGTCCAGAACCCGCTGCAGCCGGCCAGGCGCCTGCCGGATGCGGCGGTGCTGGGGCTGCGGACGACCGTGACGTTCTGAAGTCCTGAACGCGGCTGTGACATGCTATCGGCTACCGGACCTGCCTGCTGCTCCGGAGACACCGACAATGCCGACACGCCGTTGCCTTCTGCGCCTGCTGCCGCCGCTTGGGATGGCCGCACTCGCCCGCCCCGCCCGGTCTGCCGGTCCGGAATGGACCCTGGCGACGGAATATCCCGCCACGACCATGCCCGGTGAAGGCATCGCGCATTTCGCCGCGGCGGCGACCAGGCTGGCAGACGGCCTCCTGCAGGTGCGCGCCGCCTTCGATGCCCCCGACGGCCTGCGTTCGGCGGCCATCCTGCGCGCTGTCGCCGATGGCACCGTTGTGGCCGGAGACGCTTTCACCGGAGCGTTGGCCGCCGAGGCGGCGATCTTCCAGCTTTCCGCCCTCCCGTTCCTGACGGGATCGACCGCTGACACGGCCCGGCTGCTCGCAGCGGCCCGACCAGCCTATGTCGAAGCACTTGGCGCCCGCGGCCTGACCCTGCTCTACGCCACGCCCTGGCCCGCCACCGGGCTGTGGTCGCGCAAGCCAGTGCTGGCACCGGATGCGCTGCAGGGTCTGCGGATCCGCACCTACGACACGGCCGGCACCGCCGTGTTGCAGGCGGCCGGCGCGGCCCCCCGGCAGATTTCGTTCGCGGACGCATTGCCGCTGCTACGGAACGGAGAACTGGACGCCGTGCTGTCTTCCGGTGACGGCGGCGCCGGGGCGCGGTTGTGGGAGATCCTGCCGCACTTCACAGCCATCGACTACGCGTCGCCCCTCAGCCTCGCCTTCTGCAACACGGCGGCTTTGGCAGCGCTGCCCCCGGCGGTGCAGAACGCCGTTGCCGAGGCCGGGCGGGACACGGAAAAGCGGCAGTTCCAGGCGATCGCCAGCCGGGCCGGAGACAACCTGACCAGGATGCAGGCGAACGGCGTCACGCTCGCGGCGGCACCTGTGCTGCGCGCGGCCCTGGCGCAGGCCGCCGCCCCTGTCCTGACAGCCTGGGAAGCCGAGGCCGGCGCTCAGGGTGCGATGATCCTCAAGGCCTACCGCGCCGGGTAGGCGACGGGATCAGCGAGCGAGGCCCAGGTTCAGGCCCGGGTCCAGGACAGCGAACCGTCTGCCCGACCGGGCCTGATGAGCCAGCATCCAGCGCTGCACGCTCTGTGCCTGGGCATAGGCGACCGTTCCGTCCTCGAAGCCGTGCGGCAGGGAGTTCGCTGTCTGGACGATGCTGTTGCTCCCGTTGGCAGGCAGCACGTCGCCCTGGGTCAGCAGGGTCACGCCAGGGCCGTAGCTCGGTGTTGCTTCCGAGCCGGTGTCCCTCAGCACCTGGTTGGCGACGACCTGGCCATTAGCCGCACGGTTGGGGAATGGCTCCGAGTTGCCTTCCGCGGCCTGGACGAGGCCTGCGGTCAAGGCGAGCAGGGAAGCTGCGACAAGAATGATCTTCACGGTGACGGTCTCCTGAGTGCGAGGACCGTCGTGGGGCGGGCCGGGCAGGCTGGTGCATCAACTGGCACGCATCACAGGTCGTGAGGGCGGTCGCCATGCGCCAGGCGCAATATACCAATAAGAGTCATGCGTTTTTGTATGGGATCAACGAGTGCTGCCACGGCACGATTTTCGCCGTATGCCGACCAGTGCCCGGCCTGTTCCTGGCTCGTCCGAATTGCCGGCCAGGTCAGTCGGCGGCAGCATCCAGGCGTTACAATTGCGGGGGCGAGGAGGGCGTTCACCGTCACCATGATGCCAGCCCGTTCGAGATGCTCGACGAGTTGCCGGGCCGCTTCGTCGGCAAGGGCGTGGTCAGGGGCGTGCGGACGCCATGACAGCGGTGCTGGAAAGCGCTGCCGAAAGGTTTTGCAGCAGGCGGGAGCCCGATTTCCAGCGCGAGAACGGACGGCGCCGCGCGGTGCACGGCGCTTGGTCACGGGACGTCAATGGCCGGCAATCCAGGGATGGGGGCGGTAGACCTGCCGGGTCCGGACGATGGTTCCGGCAGCGGCATACTCCCGTTCGGCGATGAATCGGAGCTCGTTGGCAAAAGCGTCCCGCATATCGTCGGATCGCCGGTCTGGGCTGACGGTCGTGTCCCCAGGCATGATGGCATCCCTACGCGTGATGGAGGCAGGTCTGGAAGCGAGTGCCCTTCAATCCCTGTCACGATGTCAGCGTTCATCACAGCCGAACAAGCTTCCGAAACCGTCTACTCAGCAATTGCCCACGACGTCGCTCGCCAGACCGACGGCCAGACCCGAGACCACGAACCTCCAGTTTCGGCGATGCTCATCGCGAGGGCGCTGGGGCGTGCGCCGGCGGGAGGCCGCCGATCATCAGGAACGCGGCCAATGCGGCGCCGAGGCACGATACCGCAGCACTGATGGCAGCGATGTGGAAGGCGTCCACCAGCGCGGCGCCCGTGGTCAGCAGAACCGGGCCGATCAGCGCCGTGGCGACCAGGCCGCCGGTGCGGGCGACCGCGCTGTTGAGGCCGGAGGCGGAGCCGGTGTGCTCGGGGCCAACCGATGCCAGCACGGCGGCGGTCAGGGGCGCCACGGCCCCGGCGAGCCCGATCGAGACCACCAGCAGCGCCGGCAGCACCTGCGTCCAGTAGGCGGCGGCCGGTGCGATCCGAAGCATCATGAGGAAGCCCGCCGCCACGAGGGCAGGGCCGGTGGTCAGCAACAGGCGTGGGCCGAAACGGCCGGCCAGGCTGCCGGCCAGCGGCGAGAACACGGCGAGCAGCAGCGGCAGAGGCAGCAGTGCCGCCCCTGCCATCGAAGCCGAGTACCCGCCCGCCTGGATGAGCACGAAGGGCAGCAACACGAACAGGCCGCCCAGCGCGCCATAGACCAGGAGGGTCAGCAGCGTCAGCCCAGTGAAGGCGCCGGAGCCGAACAGGGCGAGCGGCATCATCGCCGCCTCGCCGCGCCGCCGTTCCACCGCCAGGAACAGCAGGAGGGCGGCGAGGCCCAGTCCGGTCCCGCCCAGCGTGGCGGCCGACCAGCCGAGGGAGCCCGCCCCTTCGGTCAGTCCCCAGCTCACCAGACCCAGCCCAGCCGTAGCCAGGAGGGCGCCCGGCCAATCCAGGCTCTGCCCCGGTCTGGCCGTGGTGGCCGGCACCGCTCGGAGCGCGAGGAGGAAGGCTGCGGCTGCGAGCGGCAGGTTGATCAGGAACACCGCCCGCCAGCCCACCCAGTCGACCAGCACCCCGCCCAGCACCGGCCCCACCGCCCCTGCGATGGCGCCCGCCGCGGCCCAGAGCCCGATCGCCCGGCCCCGGGCCTCGCCGGAGAAGGTATCGCCCAGCACCGCCAGGCTGGTCGGCATCAGCATGGCGGCCCCGCAGCCCTGGACGAAGCGCGCCACCACCAGCGTCGCCAGCCCGGGCGCCAGGGCGCAGCCGAGCGAGGCGAGGCCGAACACCAGGATGCCCGCCAGCAGCAAGGGCCGGCGGCCCCAGCGGTCGCCGGCGGCGCCGCCCAGCAGCAGGAGGGCCGACAGCGGAAGCAGGTAGCCGTTCACGATCCATTGCAGGCCACCGGCCGGCGCGTCGAGCGCCTGGCCGATCGCGGGCAGGGCGACGTTGACCACGGAGCCGTCCACGAAGGCCAGGCTGGACGCCAGGATGCAGGTGGCCAGGACCAGGCGCGGATGCGCCGCGCCGACCGGCGCGGCATGCGCGTGGGCCGCCGCGCGGTCGCATTGCGAATGACCGGTTGAGGTCATGGACGCACCAGCACCGCCTGCTGGATGCCGACGCGCCCCTCCAGCAGGTTGCGCCCCAGATTGGCAGCCATCCGGGGGAACTCCGGTCCCATGGCGAGATGAAGGCCGAGCGTGGGTCCGCCGGCGCCGACCTTGGCGCGCGCCCGCTGCTGGCCCACCCAGGCGATGGCGTCCGCGGTGCGGTCACTCCAGTTCTCGACCCGAAATCCCTGTCGCTCCAGGATGCCGCGCATCGCATCGGCGCGCAGCAGGAAGCTGGTGTCCGGGCCGGCGGACCAGGGGACCGGGAAGTGCAGCGGCTCGCCCGAGCCGGCGACGACGTCATAGGTCGCGAAGCGGCCACCTGGCTTCAGCACGCGATGGACCTCCGCGTAGAGGCCAGCCCGGTCAGCGATGTTCATGGCGACGTGCTGCGACCAGGCGACATCGAAGCTGGCATCGGCGAAGGGCATCGCCATCGCGTCCGCGCACCGGTAGCGCACCAGGTCGGCCAGCCCGGCCAGTCCCGAGAGCATGCCAGCGGCCTCGACGAACGAAGGGGCGAGATCGACGCCGGTGACGCTGCATCCGAAGGTGCTGGCGAGCGTGCGGGACGGGCCGCCCAGGCCGGAGCCGACGTCCAGCACGATGTCCGTGGCGGCGATCCTCGCGGCGGCTGCGAGCTCCACGGTGGCGGCCATCCCCCTGGTGTGGAACTGGTCCAGCGGCGCCAGTTCCGCAGGGGACAGGCGGCGTCCGAGCAGGCCCGCCTCTGCAAGTGCTGTCGTGATGCGGTCGTTCAGCCCGTCGCTGCCGTAGTGACTGGCCCCGTCATTCTGAGCCATGCGACCTCACTCTGGACCTCGGTTGTTCCAGACCTTGGTTGTTCCCGGCCGGAGCGCCTCGGCCGCTGACAGTATCGCTCATGATAGCAGCTGTATCAGCGCTTAGGTCGCTGCCGCAATCAGCGGGAGACTTCCGGGTGCGGCGGCTCGGTTTCGCGACTCAACGAACAGGCCGGCCTTCCCCAGGATCAGCGACAGCGCCATGGTGAAGCAGCCGGCATGGGGGCGCCGATCTGTTCTCTGGGGTTGGTACCGGGCTTACTCTCGAACCGGCTCAAGAAGCCGCAAGGCGCCCCTTCACCTCCTGGCCCGGCTTGATTGACCTGAAAGACGCACAATCCGGCATCGTTACCTGCGGCGCGGTGCACGAAGCCGGTGAGGTCGCGGTTCGCCGCCGGCCCCACCCCGTCCGCGTCGGCCGTCCTGCCACCGGCGGCAGCGTCCTGAGCTTGTCCGAGGCGCAAGGCCGGGGCTGGCGCGACGCTGCCGGTCGTCTTACTCGTGCGTCCGTGCAACCACGCGGATTGTCATGCAATACGAGCGACACTTCAAAGTCCTTATCTGTGCACCCTCCTTCAAGGACGCCGACCTTGACTGGCTGCGCCTGCAGGACATCGTCCGGGAGACCGAGCAGCTCGGCTTCTCCGTCCTCGTCGCCCGCAGCACCGATGACGCCGAACTTGCGATCGAGACCGATGCCGCCATCGGCTGCATGGTCGTCGACTGGGGCAAGAAGGGACTGCTCAGCAAGCCCGCCGGCCTGATCGCCCATGTCCGCCGCCGCGGCATCGAGATGCCGATCCTGCTGATGCTGCGCCGCACCCGCCTGGAGGACGTGCCGATCGAGGTGCTCAACCACACCGATGGCACCATCTTCCTGTCCGAGGAAACCCCGGAGTTCACCGCCCGCAACCTGACGAGCCGCCTGCGCAGCTATGCCGCGACCCTCAAGACGCCCTTCTTCGGCGCGCTGCTCGACTACACCGAGCAGGGCAACCAGCTCTGGACCTGCCCCGGCCACAACGGCGGCACCTTCTACAGCAAGTCGCCGATCGGCCGCATCTTCGTCGAACACCTCGGCCGGGACATCTTCGAGGCCGACCTCGACAACTCCGTCCTCGAGATGGGCGACCTGCTCACCCATGAAGGCCCGGCGCTCGAGGCCGAGAAGGCCGCCGCCAAGATCTTCGGTGCCGAACGCACCTACTTCGTCCTGAACGGGACCTCATCCTCCAACAAAATCGTGCTCGGCGCGCTGGTGGCGCCCGGCGACCTCGTCCTGTTCGACCGCAACAACCACAAGGCCGCCCATCATGGCGCCCTGCTGCTCGGCGGCGGCACGCCGATCTACCTGCCGACCGACCGCAACGCCTACGGCATGGTCGGCCCCATCGACTTCGATGCCTTCGACGAGACCCGCATCCGCGAGGCCATCCGGGTCAACCCGCTGGTGACCGACCCTGAAGCCTGGCAACGCGAGCGCCCGTTCCGTGTCGCCGTCGTCGAGCAATGCACCTATGACGGCACCATCTACGACGCTCGGCACATCCTCTCGAAGCTCGGCCATCTGTGCGACTACATCCTGTTCGATGAAGCCTGGGCCGGCTTCATGAAGTTCCATCCCCTGTTCGCCGGGCGCTTCGCCATGGGCCTGCAGCCGCTCGGACCCGACGCGCCGGGCATCTTCGCCACCCAGTCCACCCATAAGCAGCTCGCCAGCTTCTCGCAGGCCTCGCAGATCCATATCCGCGACGCGCACATCAAGGGGCAGCGCCGCCGCGTCGAGGCGCGACGGTTCAACGAGAGCTTCCTGCTGCACGCCAGCACCTCGCCCTTCTACCCGATCTTCGCCTCGCTCGACGTCGGCGCCCACATGATGAAGGGCCGTTCCGGCACCGTGCTGTGGGACGACACGATCCGGCTCGGCATCGAACTGCGCAAGAAGCTGCGCAATCTCGCCCGCGAGTATCAGATCCGCGAGTCCGACCCAGCCCGGCGCTGGTTCCCCGACCCGTTCGTGCCGCATACCGTGAGCTACCAAGGCCCCGACGACACCCATCCCAAGGAGATCCCCTGGGAAGACGTGCCGACCGACACCCTGGTCGCCAACGCCGCCTACTGGGAGCTCTCGCCCGGTGCCGACTGGCACGGCTTCACCCAGGTGGCGCCCGGCTACGCCATGACCGACCCCAACAAGCTGACCCTGCTGCTGCCCGGCTTCGACCGGCTCACGGGTGCCTATCTGGAGCACGGGATCCCGGCCGTCCTGCTCAGCGAGTACCTCCGCGAGAACCGCATCGTCCCGGAGAAGAACGACCTGCACTCCGTGCTGTTCCTGCTGACCCCGGGCATCGAGAACAGCGAGGCCGGCACGCTGCTGTCCTGGCTCGTCACGTTCAAGCGCCTGCATGACGAGAACGTCGCCCTCGAGGACGTGGTGCCCCGCTTCGTGGCGAAACGCCCGGCTCGCTACACCGGGGTGGGCCTGCGCGACCTCTGCGGCGAACTTCATCGCTTCTACCGCGACCACGACATCAGCCGCCTGCAGCGCGAGCAGTTCGCGGCCGAACACCTGCCGGTGCAGGTCATGTCGCCCCAGGAAGCCGCCCAGCGCCTCACCCGGAACCAGGTCGACTACCTGCCGCTGACCGAAGTTCGCGGCCGCACGGCCGCAACCCTGATGCTGGTCTACCCGCCCGGCATCGCGGTCATCGTGCCCGGCGAGCGCATCGGCAGCAACGCGGCTCCCATGATCGACTACCTCCTCGCCTTCGAGACGCTGGAAAACCGGTTCCCTGGCCTCAGCACTGAAATCCAGGGCGTCTACCGCGAGAAGCAACCCGATGGCAGCATCCGCTTCCACACCTACGTAGTGGCGGAACAGTAGCTTGGCTTTGCGGATCAGACGGTTGCGCACCTAGACCGGAGGCTGGACCCGCCTGCCGCGTCACCGGGCGGGTGCATGCGGCAGCGCCGCCTGCGTCAGCATCTCGGGAACGTCGTGGGCCGGCCTTGGCGGATTGAACAGGTAACCCTGCATCTCGTCGCATCCGATCCTGCGCAGCCATGTGAGCTGGTCCTGGGTCTCGATCCCCTCGGCGATCGTCGTCATGCCGAGTTCACGCGCGAGCGTCGACACGGCTCGGATGATGGCCGCGCAGTCCTGCCGGCGTAATGCCTCGCTGACAAAGGAACGGTCGATCTTCACCGTGTCGAACGGGAACAGGCGGATGTGCGACAACGACGAATAACCCGTCCCGAAATCATCCAGCGCTAACCTGACGCCGAGTTGGCGCAGGCCGCTCAAGGCCGAGTTCATCGTGTCCGAGGTTTGCAGCAGCGCCGTCTCGGTCAACTCCAGTTCGAGCCGCGCGGCAGGCAGGCCCACGGCCTCCAAGGCCTCGCGCACGGTTTCGAGCAGGTCGGCGCTGCCAAGCTGCTTCGGGGATATGTTTACGAGAAGGCGTATATGGGCAGGCCATTCCGCCGCATGGCGGCAGCTCCGGCGCAGCACCCAGGCGCCTAGCGGGACAATGAGCCCGGACGCTTCCGCAACCGGGATGAACTCACCGGCCGCCAGCAACCCTCGCGTCGGATGCTGCCACCGCACGAGCGCCTCGAACGCGCTGACCTGGCCCGACCGCATGTCGATGACGGGTTGAAAATGGATCTCGAACTGCTCCTCGGCGACGGCCACGCGCACCTGGTCCAGAAGGGCCTGAGCGGCGAGGTGGCGCTGCTGCAGCGCCGGGTCGAACAGTCGCCATGTGCCACGCCCGGCCTCTTTTGCCTCGTAAAGGGCGAGGTCGGCCTGCTGCATGAGGTTGCTGCGGCGACAAGCGACACCGTTCTGCGGCTGGCCCGGCGGCACGATGGCGACGCCGATGCTGATCCCGGTGTCGATAACCTGATCTGGCAGCCGGAGGGGCCGCAGCGCCTCCTGCATCAGGCGAGCCGCCATCTGCTGTGCTTCGGCGGGGTCGCCGATCGATCGCAGCACGACGGCGAACTCGTCGCCGCCAAGCCTGGCGACGAGGTCGCCGGGCCGGATGGACGCCGTAAGGCGAGACGCCCACTCCTGCAGCATCAGGTCACCCGAGTGATGGCCACAGGTGTCATTGACGTTCTTGAACCGGTCGAGATCGATCAGCAGCAGAGCCGTGCCTTGCCGGGATTCTAGCGCGGCGTCGAGCGCCTCCTGGAAACACGAACGGTTCGCAAGGCCGGTCAGGAAATCGGTGCGGGCGAGCTGCTCGATCTTCTGTTCGGCTTCATGGCGGTCGGTGATGTCGGTGTGCGTGCGGACCGACCCGCCCTCCGGCAACGGGACACTTTCGACTTCGATCCAGCGTCCGTTCGGCCGCCTGCGCCGGTAGCGCTCTGACCGCCGGTAGCGCTCTGAAACATCGGCCATTTCCAGAGATCGGAATCGGGCCTTCAACTCGTCCCTGACATCCCTGAACTCGTCGCTTTCCCACTGCAAGGCGGCGACCTCGGAGAAGCGCGGCTTGCTGGCGAGGAACGCCGCCGGCACGCCGAGCACCTCCACCGCTTGGTCGTTGACTAGTACGAGGCGGCCACTGCCGTCGATCATGCTGATGCCACG
>Ga0160428_1002738_pt1 | contig 10209 bp, 13 predicted proteins | sample SolpanmetagenomM_FD_108198 | JGI IMG/M metagenome (GOLD analysis project Ga0160428, IMG submission 108198) | Solar panel surface microbial communities from Lawrence Berkeley National Laboratory, California, USA - M | ecosystem: Engineered > Built environment > Solar panel > Unclassified ...
GAATGGAAGTTCCCCAGCAAGCATTGCGAAAATAGTGACTCCAAGCGCCCATATGTCCACAGCAGGTGAGAAGATGGGCTCAGACGCCTCAATCAACTCCGGAGATGCATATTGCAAACTACCGTTGATGCTAGTGCTGGTCGTTGAAGGGCCGATACTACTGTGCATTATCGCTGCAGGGTCACGATCGCCACGCCGAATGAACTCAGCCATGCCGAAGTCGCAGAGGAGTATAGTGCCGCCTGAGTTGCCAGCTGCGGAAGGATTGAGTAGGCAGTTTTCTAGTTTGATATCTCGATGTACAACGTGGACATCATTATGCAAGTAACGGATTGCTGAGACTAGCTGGTAGGCGTAGCGTTTGACAAGGTTTAGCGGAATGCCTCTGTCCTTGCGCACTACAGGTTCAGCGTTCCTTGCAGAGTTGCTACCTAGCGAAGACGTGGAGGACATAGGCCGGCGCTGAGCTCGCACAAGGTCGAAAAGAGTGCCACCAGTGTTTAGCTTAGTAATACAGAAGGTAGCAAAAGCCGTCTCGTAAACCGAAATGAGCGGAAGGATATTGGGGTGCTTCAGATACCGCCAGATAGTGATTTCGTGCTCGATTTCGAGCAGTAGCATATCGTTCTGGTGAGGCGTACGGTCCTTTGCCTGCTTGCGGACGATCTTGACGGCTCGGAGAACCTTTCGATCGTTCTCAATAGTAAATACCTGCTTAACGACACTGAATCCTCCATAACCTATCTTCTCGCCGATAACGTACTCGCCCTTGTCCCCAATTATCTGTCCTTCGTCGTCGGGTTCAGAGGGCGGAGCTTCCAACTCACGGTTGTTGAATTGTGAGAGGAAGGCGCTCGCAGGGGAGGTGAGGGACCCGCTTGATCTGCCTGAGCTACGTCTTGCACGACGGACCGTTCTCGGGCGTGGAGAGTCAAGCGCTCTTGATAGCAGTGATGAGGCCGAATCTGATTGAACGGGGAACGGCCGGGGAGATGTTGCGCTTGGCATAAACGATGCCTGGACTTCGTAACTCGATGGCGCATCGCTTATGACGGGGGTGAATGTAGCCATGGAAGCGTATGAAGCGGTTGCACCTCCGTAGTCGGTCTCTTCTTCGGCAAGTTCATCCACGGTCGCTTGCAGAAGCGGATGGCGAGATTCACCAATCATATACAGCTGCCTTGGTCGATCAAACTTGTGCGATCTTACTGTGTCGCCGGAAAGTCGTTGGTAAATTGGCCCCGCATCGGTGCGCGCGTTACTAGGGTCGGTAGCAGCGTTGGCATCGGGAGCCCTCCCTTCCCGTACGAGCGAGCGTCCTCGAGAACGCAATATGACAGCATTATCGTCATTGTTTTGGCCTTGAGACTCGCGCGACGAAGGGGCTCTAGGCGAAGTTTTGATTCGCAGTGATGGATGAGGGATGGGGTTTTTCTCATCAGCCATTCGGGGGCGGCAGAGCGTGCAAGACGAGCAGTTGCAGGCTGCTGCGGGGCCTTGGTCTAGGCGCTATATGAGAGTGGCTGATATCAGGTGTTTTCTCTTTCTCTGCAGTGGACACAAGGACAGCAGCAGCACCGGAGCCACTGGGAAGCGGTAGTATACAGTGTCGCGAACGTATATAAGTTAGCGATAGCAATAGAATAGTAATGAATGACAATACTCAGTCGTCGAGGCCGAGGTGTTTTCGCGGAAAGTCGCGCGGCGCTGCGTCACGTGCGCGGCACTGTACTTAGCTGCCCCTTGCTTCTCAGGCTTGGTTCCATGTCTCACCGGGGGCTCGCTGCTACTCGTAGTAGTGCAACAGTGTTGTCACTACTCTACCTGCGGGAGTGATCCAACCAGACTGATCAGTGATCACTCGTTTCCAAACGGCCGTTCTACTCTCCTTGCGCCTCGACTGCCTGTCGCTCTCTCTTCCGTCCGGGAGTATTTTGTCCTCCTCCGCCGCATACCATACCCACCTTCTCAACACACACTCTCTTCCAATGCGCGCAGACGGGCGCTCTCCTCCACTGCAATAACCCGCAAGCCGCCCTTCACAGCGCACGCGACGTCGCTCATCTTTGCCCCGCCTTTCGTGGACTTGGGGAAACTAGCGTGCTGGACCAGCCATCGTCGGTCTCGTACAGTGCGCCCATTCCGTTGGCTTCGCGTTCAGAATGAGCAGACCTGAGCTCGTTCGGGCGGGTATGTTGGTCCAGAGGCCTCTAGCCTTCCTATCTGCTGTTCCGATTTGTTGAGTGTATACATTAGATACACTCGATCTCCAAGACCAAGAGGCGCCATCAGCGCAAGACCATACACACCAACCTACGCAGCCCGCATTGCTTGGAGATGGACCACCCGCTCCACATCAGCAGTCAGCTCTGCGGCATGTTGAAGAGGAGAGATCTGCCGAGCAGAATCATTTCGCCTGGGCGTCGCAGGAAGTCACCAATGAGCAAAACGGAGGTGCATACGCGCAAGCAGTCGATTCCGGCAATAGCATAAGCCGTGATATATCGTTCGACAATGGCTCTCATCTACAATCAGACTATACGGGCATGGATCACGCAGAAACACTGGATATGGATGGAGATGACCTCGTGGACGATGATATGTTGGACAAAATGTCGAGTTCGCCTTCAATTGAAGATGGTGGGTCGCCCTCCTCTCCTTTAAGGCCCAAGCGGCCGTCTTCTTTGCACGTACGATCAAAATATCCAAGGGATGCCCCCGCCCAAGAGGCCGAACAAGCTGCGCGAAGCGTGTGGCTTCCTGTGCCTTGTTGCAAAATTACACTTCCCGAACACAATCTCTCGTCCGAAAAAGACACCGAAGTTGAGCATCACAAGCTCTCTTCCACCATACCTTTCTCTACCAATCACCATGCGCCCCTTTTGCCGAAACATTATCCTTCTTCTGGAAGTGAATCTACAGAAAGTCATGAGAACGACGCACATGGGTTTCTTCCCGCCCAGGAAGTAGAAGAAAAAAGAGCCGAGCAAGCACGTGAAACACACGATAGTATGGGTAGCCAGCAAGCAGATCCGCGTAGCAGTTCATCTTCCAATTGGATAAGCGCTCGTGATGACTCTTCTGACTCGGATTACGAAGCTGCCGGAGAAGACGACGTCCAAGATTTCTTCGTTAACCTAGATTCTCGATTTCTTGATTCTGGCTGGGACGGAGAATGCTTACGCGATACAGAAGACATTGATTTCGAATTCGTTTACGCCCTCCATACCTTCGTTGCGACAGTCGAAGGACAGGCCAACGCCGCCAAGGGTGACACTATGGTGCTGTTGGACGATACCAATAGCTATTGGTGGCTAGTTAAATTGGTCAAGGATAGCAGTATTGGTCAGTCGAAAACGTTATCCAAGACGCTGTTCACTAAATTGATATAGGTTACCTCCCCGCCGAGCATATTGAAACACCTACAGAGAGACTTGCACGTCTTAATAAGCACAGAAACATTGATGTACGTATGCAAGAAATTAAGGGGTTTCCAAGCATACTTATTAGTCTAGTTGTCGGCTGCTATGTTAGGAGATAACCCAGAGAGATCCAAAAACCCACTCAAGAAGGCAATGCGCAGGCGCAATGCTAAGATGGTTTCCTTCTCAGCTCCAACATTCCACGAAGCATCCGGGATCGACTGGTCCGACTCAGACGATGATTTGGCCGATACGCAACGCACGCAGGTGGACGGTGCCGAGCAGCTGCAAGCTACTGGCACAGCGGACACTGCAGGTGCCAGCGGGCTCGGTAATTCTGTCACGTCTTCCAAATCGTTATCTCCAGCAGATCAATCCGGTGTATTAGTGAACACGGAACAGACTGGTAAAAAGATTGGCTATTCACAAGAACGCTTCGTGTACTGACAAAGCTGCAGATCTCACTTCGAGACTTTCCCGAAACGGGTATCTACGTGATACTGACTCGTTTCTCAAAGACGATACGGCGGAGCCGAAGAAGATCTCTCTTACACCTAGTCTTCTCAAGGACGATCACTCTTCCTCTGTCGATTCTCGCGAATCCTCGGTGAACAGTCCAGATACCTTTGAAGAGATCACGAAGAAGATCTCGCCAACTGAAAAGGACAAAAAATCGAATAAAAAGACGGGCATGCTTAGAGGACTTTTCAGGCGCACGGACAAGAAGGGCAAGAGCGAGAACGCAGGGCGAAGCTTATCACCAAGGCAGGATGGCGGCTCACAACTTTCGGTAGTGTCCTCCAACGAATCCGATCGAGCCGCATCATATGATTCCGTTTCTTCAGCTCGCGATGCTCAGCCGCAGGCAGATACGCAGCAGGCGAAGCGGCAAGCTCCAGCGGGAAGACTTCTAAAGTCACCACCTCCGGTTCGAGGCCATCCCCCTAACGGTATATTGCGATCGCCTATTGATCGGAGCTACTCTTCGACCTCCTCTCAGAACGGTGGCGACTCGGTACTACCTTCGCTTACGCAGGCTATGCTGGCGACGCCTATCAGTTCTCAAAGTGCACTAGCAGGTGATTCTGCGGGGACTTCGCAACAGCACACGAGTGATCAACCACAACAAGATCTTCCACTGGCTATGGAATTGACCGACACGCACGATATAAATCCGCTTACGCCTCTCTTTGGTGGCCACTATGTCGAACTAGACAACAATGAGCTACCGAACGCGCGTGCACATCATCACCATATGCAAAACGACGATCCACAAGATCTTATGTCTCGGTCGGCAGCTATTCCAGTTCCTTCAAGGGCAGCTCCCCAGCCCCCTGCCAGTGAGATTATCACCGATGTTCGGTCAAGCTTAGATCACACATCGACAGGACTGTTGGACCAGCCACAAGGTGTGACAAGCGTTCGTACTGAGTTACCTATTCGCAACGGTCAGATCGTTCCTTTGGAGCCGGACGCATCCGCAAACTCACTTGCGACCGATACAAGTGGTACCACCCTCAAGATAACAACGACAACATCTACAAATGCATCGTCTTCCTCCACCACAACACTTCAAGACTCGCCAAGTTTGGCCGTATCACCCTCTCAGGCCACGACTCCAGCGAGTGCCAGAGTACCTGCATCTAACGCTAACCAGTGGGATGATGGCTGGAATGATGCAGTATTATTAAAGTACCTTGACAAACGTGGTCACAACGACGCCAAGGATTTACTACTCCTAGTCCATGACAAGCATGACGTTGCGCCTGTCACAAATACCCATCCCATCATGATGGCGTTGGGATATCAAGAAAAACAACACCAACTTAACTCTCTGCAAGGCCAGCTCGACAGGCTGCTGAACGATTGGGTGGCGCGGAAAGCGCACAGGAAGGCTAGACTAGGGCAAGAAACAGGTTTAAGACTCGCTCGTGTGGAGGCCCTGAAGAAGCGTCCGGGCTGATCTGTTGCCTTCTTCAAGGTTGATGAGGATCGGAGTAGAGCATTTGCGACAGGCATACTACTCTCTTGGCGCGTATGGCTGCACCCACCTACTTTGGTAAAGGGCAACTTATCATCATTCTTATTCTTCTTATTTTACGACTACGTTATACAGCAGGTAGCCAGCTTCCTTCCTGCCGTCTCCTGCAAACAATGTGTGACCGATTGGTGGTGTATTGTAATAACATCTTTACCTTGGGTGGGTGTCGAAGACACAATCACGTGCAACATTGGGCCATCCACCCTTTTTATTAAGTCAACGGACATAACAACAACAAACTCGCTGCTCGCTCGATCCGCTTTCACAACTCGAACTCGCAAGAAGTCTTCTGCACAATCGCTCGACTACTACACAATGTCAGACAACGCCGGTACTAAGCCCGCTGACGAGCGTGGTGCTCAGGCTGGCCCCAAGCTTGCGAAAGACGAAACGAAGAGGGTGACCACCGACGTGACGGAAACTTCCACCGCCGGCAGCTCCTTGACAGACAAGGCGACCAGCGCCGCGACTGCTGCGAAGGACAACGTGTTCGCCATGTTCGGTGGCGGCAGCAGGCCAGTCAGGACAGAAGCTGCTGAAGCCACCGACGAGCCGTCAGGCTCTTCGAAGAAGAAGGCTACCAATGTATGTGACGAAGCCTACGATCCTTGGATCTTGAAGAACGGCACCTTTTCTTCAACCGCTGGACTTTTTCAGTCTAATATCTTTACAGGAGGATGAGGAGGAAGTGGAGCAAGGGGAGGACGTTCACTTCGAGCCTGTCGTACGTCTCACAGAGAAGGTCGATGTCACAACAAACGAAGAGAAGGAGGAGCAAACTTTCAAGATGCGCGCCAAGCTCTTCAAATTCGACCGCGATTCCAAGGAGTGGAAGGAGAGGGGTACGGGCGATGTTAGGCTACTGAAGCACAAAGAGAATGGCAAAACTCGCATCGTCATGCGTAGGGACAAGACTCTCAAGGTCTGCGCGAATCATTACGGTACACACCAAATGCCCGAAATCGCGAAACGATAGCTGACACGGAATAGTCGTGCCGGATATGAAGTTGTCACCTAACGTTGGCAGCGATCGCTCCTGGGTGTGGAATGCTGCGGCTGATGTCAGCGAGGGTGAGCCTGAGGCTGCCACTCTAGCTATCCGTTTCGCGAACAGTGAGAGTGAGTTACATGTTTCGACGTGCCGGCACGTGCTGCTTCTAACGGATGTACAGACGCCAATCTCTTCAAGGAAGCTTTCATCAAAGCGCAGCAGGAGAACGAGAAGCTCTTCAAGAAGGCATAGGCTGAGCACAGTAGTGGGGACGACATGAAGCACTTGAACAAACGAGCATCATTGGCGATACCCCGTCAATGACACGAATGAGTATGTGGCACGAACATCTGTCAAGCAGAAGGGCAGTGACAATAGCCCCCCTGCTAGACATAATAGTAGAAGGCTATAGATCAACCTTCGCATATGTCACTTATATTTGCACCAGCCGGCAAACGTGCATGTTCATGGACCTCAAAGCTCAACCCCCCTGCAAACTCTGTTCCAATGTAATACACGAAATGCGTGTGCTGTACTGTGGTGTCTCGAGGACTTAGGTACAAGTTAACTTCTTATATAGAACGCTCTAACAGACGCCCAAACAGAACAGACAGACAGGGTCCAACGACCAGCAGGAAACACTCAACCCCGCAACGTCAACCACACACGCGTCTAGAGAGAGCACACGTCCACACGTACCAGCTAGTCACCACTCGTCTTCAGATCTGTTTGCATCTCCCTTTTCGCGTCCTCGTCATCCAAGATCTCAGCGATCAAAGCCTTTCTGTGCTCTCCACAGCTCAAACAGCGAGGCGCCAACGCGTGAACCACTTAATCTAGCTGCACCGCGCGCTGGAATCTCACAACATGCCCGACGTATGGGACTTATGCTTGATACGAGGGGGAATGGACAGAGCTGATGCCCGCAATAGGTTACCCGTACTGTGAGGTTCGTGACGGAACAGAAAACCAAGTAAGCGCGCGCAAATCCCACTCCTTGCAATGTGCTCGCATGTTGCTGCTAGATTGCGAGCATGTTGTGGTTCTCTTCCTAAACGTCGGCGGACTAATCCTATCGGCTGCAGCGCCAACAAGGAACCTGTCGACACTGGCTTTCCCATGCGCAACTGGCACATCGAAATCTATCTTGTGAACGAAACCGACCAGTCTGCCATTCCTGCGACTGTATTCGAGAAGGTACAATATAAGCTACACGAGAGTTTTGGCAAGAGGGCAAATCAAGGTACGACGGACAACTCTGAACCCGCCCGGAAATACAACCGATCCACTTGATGCGGAGGGACCACGACTAACACGATCGAAACACAACAGTAATAAAGAAACCTCCATTTCGTTGTCAAGAGGAAGGATGGGGAGAGTTCGACATGACAATCATCCTGTACACCCTGGGAAAAGGAGGCGAGCATGTGTTGTCGCATGACCTCAACTTTGCGCAGGAGCGATATGAGGCCGACCACATCATCGTCAGTGCTCCAATTACTCCAGGTGCACTGGAAATGGACGTTCCTAATACCCTTGCGTGTAGACCTTCAAGAATCCAAAGCCCGAACTGATGGCGTTACTGCGAGAAAGTGGGCCGGTTCCTGGAGATGAGAACGGTGTGCCCAAGGCCAGCAAAGTCGACGCTACGAAGAAGAAGAGCCGTGGTGGTAACAAAGTACGTCTAGCTACACCACGCGATACATGCACAGTTCCTGGCTAACAGTTGCATCAGATCGACATGGAGAAGCTTGCGGAGGGTCTGGAAAAACTTGGCGAGGATGACCTCTTGCAAGTCGTGCAGATGGTCCATGATCATAAGACTCCAGAGACCTACACTAAAAACGATTTCGAAAGTTAGTTTCACCGTTTTTGACTTCTTGAGACATTTCGCGCTAATACAGTCTCTACAGATGGCGAGTTTCACGTGGATCTTTACACTCTTCCGGATCCGCTTGTAAAAATGCTATGGGACTTTACGGCTCAAAGGGCAGAGGTATAGTCTGAGAAATAGTATTCCAACATCGTGTTTACTACTAGCGTAACGCAGTCTATCGGCAATGCGAAGAGCGAGAATCAATCGACATGTACCTTGGTCTTGCGAAACGGTAGCTAAGTTGGCATATATTGCTACGGCTTCTGGACGTTGGATACCGCTTCGAAAACGTCACCTTCCTGCTGCATCTGACCTTCTTTGCGTTACGCTTCTTATCGCAGTGCTTGAGGCACACTCATCTTTTTGCAGCTCTGCTTTCACCGGAGTTATCTAAGGGTCTTATCTTTTGACGCTCACTTTGAGATATAATCATAGTTATGGCGGTGTCTGCCACAACAAAGCAGACTCAATCAAAGCAGAGAAAACGTCGTCTAAGGGTTCTCAAAACGAGCATAGTCATGATGATCGGCTTCGCTTCTCGGTTTCTAGCATAGTACGATAATTCATGAGCTTTGAATCAAGTTATACGATACATTTGATCTGATCATCCTTCCTAGTCAAACAGTGCTGCGCATAACTTGATCAACGCTCCAGATTCAACTCCGTAAACTAGTATATGTGTTTACACTTGAAAATGTTTTGTATTTGAGTGTTTGAATAGGTTCGTTTGAGGGACCTGGTGAAACACTGCGCTAGTTGTTACAAAGCTGACACTGTATCATTTCGCGGGGCGGTCGGGTTTCACAGTGCCTTGAAGTTTTGCAGTTTCGGGGGCGCCCTCCGACTTTGTGCTCTTGCCCTCCGCTCCAGGATCCGTCGAATGCTTCGTGTCAGTGTTACTAATGCCAGCTTGTTTACCAGACATGCTGCCGTCCTTGACCTTGTCCTTGGAAGCAGAAGCCTGCAGATTGTGTTGGTCAGCAAGTAGCCCGCAGACACATCACACACAACACACGACACACAACGAGATGCGCTTGCTTGCTTACCTTGTCTTCTTCATCGTCACGTTGTGGTGCCTGGTTTAGCTGAACAGCATTGGAGCTCTCGACGCGCCTTTTAGCACCGCCCTTTGCGTCCGGCTTGTGGATCGTCTTGTTCTCGCTGTCCGTTTCAATCTCGTGTTCCTTGTCGAACGAATCATCGCCGTCCTTGGTCGGCATGCTAATCTTGTTGTCGGAAGGCTGCGACGGGACATCCTTGCCTTCGTTGTCCGAAGATGATGGCTTGCCCTCGATCTTGTTGTCACCAGACTTCACATCAGCATTGTCGTCGCCGTCTGTCTTGGTGTCCTTGTCATCAGAAGACTCCTGTTTGTCGTCGGAGGATTCCTGAGTATCATCAGACGACTCCTCCTTAGCCTCGGCCTTGTCGTCAGATGAATCCTCGGATTTCTCCTCCTCCTCGGCGGGAGCTGCACCGGTTGTCTCCTCCTCGTGCTCCTCTTCCATCTCCTCACCTTCACCCTCACCGGGTGCCGCGCCCTGGTGATGGGAGTGATCGTCGCCCTTGGAAGCGCCAGAGTTCAAGATGAAGTACGTGCCAGGAATGGTAACAGCGATGGATCCGATGAGCCTAGGAAGGATAAATGAGCCAACAGTCTCATAGCTACTCGACTCATGTAGCTTAGAGAGCTTGACTCACCAAGGCAAGTCACTGCCAACCTGCTTGGCAGCTCCATGAGCATCAGCATAACCGCGGCGAGCAATGCGCTGCCACTGGTTTACGTTCCCCGTCTGCCTAGGTAAGGCCGAGACTCGACGGGCAGCAGTGCGCAAAGGCGAGAAGCGTGCGAAAGACATTGGTCTTAGTTTCTTGTCAA
>Ga0160428_1002739_pt1 | contig 10208 bp, 8 predicted proteins | sample SolpanmetagenomM_FD_108198 | JGI IMG/M metagenome (GOLD analysis project Ga0160428, IMG submission 108198) | Solar panel surface microbial communities from Lawrence Berkeley National Laboratory, California, USA - M | ecosystem: Engineered > Built environment > Solar panel > Unclassified ...
CGCATCGAGCTCGGGCGCGAGCCGTGCGACCAGTTCGGGCGTATAGATCGCGGGCGCGGCCATCGCCTCATGCTCGGTGACGCCGGTCTCGCGCCACGCCGCGAAGATCGCCCCCCAATAGCGCGCCATCGCAGGTGCCGCCGGCCCGTAGAAACCGGGATAGAAGTCCGCGAGCATGGCAGCCACGTCCGCATCCGGGTTCCACATCAACTGGCCGCGGAAATACAGGTTCAGGAACGTCGTCGCATAGGCGCCGCGGCTCTCGGTCCCGATCCCGAGGATCCCCAGCTTCGCGTAGATCTTGACGTCGCGCGCGAACACCGCGTGCGACGGGTCGGGCAGGTCGCGCCAGACGAGCATTCCCTGGTCGTAATCGTAGATCGCCAGTCGGCGGTCCATCACCTTGGACCAGCGTTCCACCATCTGCCGATACGCCAACCGGGGCGGCGACCGGGGATCGTCCATCGCGTGATTGGGATCGATGTCGATCGGGGCGATCCACATGACGAGATGCGGCTCGATCTTGCTGACCAGCCGCGGCGGCAGCGTCACGTTGACATAGGCCAGGCCGCCGATCAGCGCCTTGCTGTCGGGATATTCCTGCCGGAGCGTACCCGCGACGTGGTTGTACAGCGTCATCATCGCATCGGTCAGCGACGGTCGCAGCATGTACGGGTCATATTCGGTAATCAGCGCACGGTCGCCGGCATCGCTGTTCTCGTAAAGCCCGTCGGCGATCGCGAGCGAGATCGGCTTGCCGTCGCGGTAGCGCGGCGCGATCTGCGCGGCGATATGGCGCGCGGTCGCGGGGGACGAGAACGGCACGGTGAACCCGGTGCCCCCGGGCGGCGCGATATCGCGGGTATAGGCATCGAGTTCCTGCCCGTTCCCCGGCAATCGCGCGAGCGACATGAAATTGCGGTGCCGGAATTCCTCCGCGCCATCCTCGCTGCCGTTCCACGCGGTCCAGTAATGCCGGATCTCAAACGGCGGCGCATAGGCGAAGGCCAGCGTTCCGACCGACAGGTCGGATCGCGCGGGGATGACCTCGCCGAAAGCGGTCGGCATGTACCAGCGACACCCCCATTGCTGGAGCAGCCAGGTCACCGCGAAATAGTCGGACTCGTCGTTGCTGCCCGCAAGAAACAAGCGGTTGCCGTCGCGCAACGCCACGATCGCATCGCCCTGGACGAGCGGTCGTTTCTTCGCGGTCGCCGCCAGCGTGGCAGAGAGGCGCGGGTTGGCGGCGCGCGCGGCGGTGCCGATGACGATCGCCGTCTCGCTCGGCGCGGGCAGCGCCTCGACGATCTTCGGCGTGGCCCCGGTCATCATCCCGATATATTTCTGCAGGTCGCTCCCCGCGCGCTTTTCCCAGGCCCCCGCCGCGGGCGACACGACGATCACCGCGACACCCTGGCCGGCGCGCACGATCGCCAGGTCCTGCGCGCCATGCTGGCCGACCAGTTGCGCGCACGCGGCGTGCGGCGCTGCGGCCAGACAGAACAACAGGATCACGAGGTGCCGGATCCAGCCCGTTCCGGATGCCCGGACCACCGCGTCGCCAGCTTTCATGCTTGTTACCTTGCCGCCCGTGGATCGACGGCGGTGATATCCACGGAACGCCAGGTCCGATAGCCCCGCCTCACCCACCCACCATCACGCTTGCCGATCCACCCCCTCCTTCTCTACGAGGCGCGGCATCAACAGGAGTGATCGCATGCGCATTCTCGTCACCGGTGTCGCCGGGTTCATCGGCTTCAACGTCGCGCGCCTCCTGCTTGCGCGTGGCGACAGCGTCATCGGGATCGACAGTCTCAACGCCTATTACGACGTCACGCTCAAACGCGCGCGCCTCGCGCTGCTCGCCGAGGCGGGCGATGCGTTCAGCTTCGCGCAGGTCGATTTCTCCGACCACGAGGCGCTCGACGCCGCGCTCGACGGTCAGGCGTTCGACCGGATCGTCCACCTCGGCGCGCAGGCGGGCGTCCGCTACTCGATCGAGAACCCGCGCGCCTATCTCCAGTCGAACCTCGCCGGGCATCTCAACATGCTCGAGATCGCGCGGCACCGGAAGGTCGGGCAGATGGTCTACGCCTCGTCCTCCTCGGTCTATGGCGGCAACGACACGCTGCCGTTCCGCGTCGAGGACCGGGTGGACCAGCCGCTGTCGCTCTATGCCGCGACCAAGAAGGCGGACGAGCTGATGAGCGAGACCTACGCGCATCTGTATCGCCTGCCGCAGACGGGGTTGCGCTTCTTCACCGTCTACGGGCCGTGGGGCCGCCCGGACATGGCGATGTGGCTGTTTACCAAGGCGATCTACGAAGGCCGCCCGATCGACGTGTTCGGCGAGGGGCGGATGCGCCGCGACTTCACCTATATCGACGACATCGTCGCCGGGATCGTCGCCTGCCTCGATACGCCCCCGCTCGACGACGGGACGGTCAAGGCCGGCGGCAGCATCAGCCCGCACCGGATCTACAATATCGGCAACAGTCGCTCCGAAGATCTCGGCGAGATGATCGCGCTGATCGAGCAGGCGTGCGGCAAGAAGGCGGAGCGCAACCTCCTGCCGATGCAGCCGGGCGACGTCCGCGACACCTTCGCCGATATCAGCGCGATCCAGCGCGACCTTGGCTACGAGCCCCGCACCACCATCGCCGAAGGCGTCCCCCGCTTTGTCGCCTGGTATCGCGACTATCACGGGCTGTGACCGGCCAGAAAACTGTGGCCGCCATGCAACGCCTCCCCGCAAAAGGCGCGGGTCGCGACGGGAAGCCCTGCCGGATCGGCCTTAACGGGAAATAAAGGTGGAACTCTGTAACCTCAAATCGGTTAGCGGAGATTGCACATGCGCCGAATCAAGCGGATGTGGCCCGTCGCAATTTGGACTGGACAAATTTTGTCGAGTTCTTATAGCGGCATACAAGTTCGGAACTGCATGGTTTCGGTGGGAGATGTACAGTGAAGTTTAAGGGTCTCTATACGGCATTCGCGGCAGCATCGCTGATCGTGGCGCCGACGTTGGTGGCAGCAGCCCCGATTGCCACGCCGCTCACGCAGCCGGCTGGTGAAACCGTTGATGGCGACAACGCCGTCGTCGGTTCGGGCATCTTCATCGCAGTTCTCGCCGTTGGCGCGATTGCAGCCGGCGCCGTTGCTGCTGCAAGCAACAACGACAGCCCCACCAGCCCGTAAGCGCTGGAATCATTCTGAAAAGGGGTCGTCCGGCAGTGCCGGGCGGCCCCTTTTTCATTGCGCCTCCTTTTTCTTTACGCCCCCCCCTTATCATTACGAGCGGCTTTTATATTGAGGTCGTGGGGTTTGTGCCCAATAGATGCCTATGCCGTCCTTGCCCCCCGCCCTGCTGCTCGCGCTGACCCTGAGCTCGGGGATCGGCAGCCGATCCGCGATCGAGCCGGTCGCGGCGTCTTCCATACGTCCGGCATCGTCCGCGCTTCCCGGCCGCGAAGCCGATGGCCGCGTGGCGCGAATCGCCTTTCGCCTCGCCCTAGGCGGTCGCGCGCGGTGCCCGGCGCCCGCACCGGCCAGCGGCCTCGTCCTGCAACATCTCACGCAATTTGCGCTTGCCGATCGGGCCGGGGTGCTCGCAGTACTTCCCCTCGATCGGGGACCAGCCACAATCGCGGTCGTGCCCGAGAGCCCCGCGGCAGTTGCGGGCATCCTGCCGGGGGACGTCGTGCTGGCCATCGACGGCGCCGCCCTTCCGCCGGAACCCGCGCGCACCGCGCCATTCTCCGCGGCGACAGCCCATGTGCGCGCCGACTCGGTCGAGGATCTGCTCGCGCACGACCGTCCCCTCCTCCTCACGCTGCTCCGCGACGGACAGCCGGTATCCGTGCGACTCGTTCCGCAGGCCGCCTGCCCGTCCCGCGTCTTCCTTGCGCGGTCCGCGCAGCGCAATGCCTATGCCGATGGACGGCATGTCTTCCTGACGACCGGTCTGGTGTCGCTGCTCCGCAACGACGACGAGCTGGCTTTCCTCATCGCGCACGAGATGGCGCACAATATCCTGGGTCACGCCACGGTGATGCGCAGCGACGCGGTCAGCAAGGGGCTTGGCCGGACCTTCGGTCGCAGCGGTGCCATCGTGCGCGGGACCGAAACCAGCGCGGACGCGCTCGGCGCATCGCTGATGCTCGACTCGGGCTATGATCCCGTCCGCGGCGCGGCGATTCTCGAACGGCTCGGCGGAAGCGATTTCGGGATCGCGCTGTTTGCCACGCACGAGCCTGTCGGCAAGCGTCTCGCCGCGATCGCCGCGGTCGCCGCGGCACGCCGCGCCCGATGATGCAGCGGGATTATTATCAGGTGCTGGGCGTGACGCAGGATGCCTCGTCGCATGCGATCCGGGCGGCGTTCGTGCGGCTCAGCAAACGCTATCATCCCGATATGCCCGGCAGCGAAAGCGGGCTCGAATCACGGCTACAGGATGTGCAGGAGGCGTATCACTGCCTCGCCGAAGCCGGGAGCCGCGCGGCACACGACCGGTCGCTCGATGAAAGTCGCCGGCGGCACATCGCACAGCAACGCGCGGTCCAGCACCGGCTGCGCCGGTACGATCGACGCCATCCGCATCCCTTGCCCCGCGCCTATCACCGCAACCGCGGACGGACCGTGCTGGTCGTCGCGGCGATCGCCGCGCTCGTCGTGCTGCTGGTGATGCAGCTTCGCTGACTATTTCGCGCCGAAGCCGGTGAGCATGATGCCGACCGTGCGGAGCGAGATCAGCAGGTCGAGCCAGAACGAGAAGAACTTGATGTAGTAGAAATCGTAATGCAGCTTGACGTGAACGTCGTCGAGCCCGGCGACATGCCCCTGGTTGACCTGCGCCCAGCCGGTGATGCCGGGGCGGACGATGTGCCGGTAGGTGTAGAAGGGCAGTTCGCTGTCATACCAGTCGGACAGCGACATCGCTTCGGGCCGCGGGCCGATCCAGCTCATCTCGCCACGCAGGATGTTGATGATCTGCGGCAATTCATCGATTCGCGAGCGACGCAGGAAACGCCCGATCCGGGTGACACGCGCGTCGCCGTCTAGGGTGATCGCGGACTGACGCAACTCGTCCTTGCCCGTGCCCGGCACCTGCTGCCGCATCGTTCGGAACTTGAGCACGTGGAACGGAACCCCGCGATACCCCATCCGCCGCTGCCGGAACAGGACCGGCCCCGGCGAGCTCACCCGGACCAGCAACGCGACCCCGAGCAGCGGCAGGATCAGCACGGGCAGCACCACGACGCTCGCCGCGATGTCGATCACGCGCTTGACCCCGCGATACCCCAGCCCGGGAAGCAGCGACCCGAAACTGTTCTCGGACAGATGCTCGATCTGGACCCGGCCGGTCAGCGATTCGCGGAGTTGCTTGGTATGGTAGACGGGGATCCCCGCGATCGCGGCGCGCGCCAGCATCCGCTCCCATTCGGGCGAATGGTCGGAGCGCAGGTCCGCGACGATCGACGCGGCGTCATCGTCGGGAAGGACGGGCGTCGTCAGCGGTACCCAGTCGACCGCGGGCGTATCGGCGACGATACCGATGTTGCCGACGGGAACGTAATACATCCGCTGTGCCGAGGCGCGCATCCCGAGATACCCGAGCAGGAACGCAGCCGCCGTCGACGAGACATACCCCGTCAGCAGCATCGACCCGCTATAATCGAGACGGAACCCCAGCAGGATTACCGAGGCAAGCCCGAACGTCGTCGAAAAGGCCGGGACGATGAAGCTGAACGCGCGCGTTCCCGGGTAGATCGTCACCCGGCGCAAGATGAGATACGCGGCGACCGCTGCAACCAGCGATCCGAATTGCGTGTTGATCGTCCCCTGCAGGCTTTGCGCGAGGGAACCGAAAGTCACCAGCGGTGCTGCCAGCGGAACGACCCAGGCCGCCAGCGCGACGAGGACGATCGGGGCAAATCCGCGACTGCTGGAGCGGCTTGCCCGGGTCGCGCGCCCGTGATCACTCGTAATCAGCACACGCACACCTAACTATCGGGACGAACGCCCTAATACAGTTCGCACGTAACATGGTCATGACGGAGCCAACCTGTGCGCTGTCCGCTTAGCGCGGTATGTCGTCAACGGGCAAGTAGTTGATAGCGCGACAGACGTTCCGATTTCGATAGACTCGACCGCGCGCACGCTTCAGACGCTCCCGATGTTCTCGATCGTGCTGGACTGGGAGGCCTTCAAAGACTGGCTGTCCGCCACGGTGCATCTCACGCACCATGATCTTCACCTGATTCTCGGGGTTGCCCTGACGCTCGCGTTCGGTCGCATGCTGCGGCGTCCGCTTGGGTCGTGGCTGCCGCTGGGGATCGTCTTCCTCCTCGAGATGATCAACGAGACGTCGGATTTCACGCGCTATTACGTCTCGAAATGGCCGTGGACACCCGAACCGACGCTGGTCGACATTGCGATCACGATCCTGCCGTCGCTGGCGATCGTCCTTGCCGCGCGGTGGGATACGCGCGACTTCCGGCATTTCCGGCGGCGGCGACCGATCGTCGTCCAGACGCAGGTCGAGGGCGAGCTGACCCGGCGGTCGCGATAGCATCGGCGCGGCAGGCGATCGCCCGGTAAATCGTGTACGGTGCAGCAGGGGTCCTTCCGGGGACCGGATAGGGATTGGAATCGATGCGCATATTTGACGTCGTCATCGTCGGCGCGGGGCACGGCGGCGCACAGGCCGCGATCGCGCTGCGCATGGCCAAGTTCGACGGCAGCCTGCTGATGATCGGCGACGAGCCGGACTTGCCTTATGAACGCCCCCCGCTCTCGAAGGACTATCTGTCGGGCAAGCGCGATTTCGACCGGATCCTGATCCGTCCACCCGGCTTCTGGGCGGATCGCCGGATCGAGATCCTGACCGACGCCCGCGTCGTCGCGGTCGATCCCTCGGCGAAGACCGTCACGCTCAGGACCGGCGAGGCGATCGGTTATGGCCAGCTGGTCTGGGCGACCGGCGGACGCGCGCGGCGGCTGGCCTGCTCCGGTGCCCATCTGCGGGGGGTCCACACGGTCCGCACGCGCGCCGATGCGGACCGCCTGATCGCCGAGCTTCCCGCGGTGACCCGCGCGGTGGTGATCGGCGGCGGCTATATCGGGCTCGAGGCGGCGGCCGTACTCCGCAAGGTCGACAAGCAGGTCGTCGTGCTCGAGGCGCTCGATCGCGTACTCGCCCGCGTCGCGGCCGAGCCGCTCTCGCGTTTCTATGAGGCGCAACACCGGGCACATGGGGTCGATCTGCGGCTCGGGGTGGCGGTCGATTGTATCGAGGAGCGCGACGGTGCGGTGTGCGGCGTCCGGCTTGCCGACGGGACGGTGCTCGACTGCGATCTGGTCGTGGTCGGGATCGGGATCGTGCCCGAGGTCGAACCGTTGCTGCGCGCGGGCGCCGATGGCGAGAATGGCGTCCGGGTCGATCAGCAATGCCGCACCAGCCTTGCCGATGTGTTCGCGATCGGCGACTGCGCGCTCCACGCCAATCGCTATGCGGCGGGTGCGTCAATCCGTCTGGAATCGGTGCAAAACGCGAACGATCAGGCGACGATCGTCGCAAAAACGATCGTGGGCCAGCATGTTTCGTATGATTCCGTGCCGTGGTTCTGGTCGGATCAGTACGATCTCAAGCTGCAGACCGTCGGCCTGTCGACCGGCTACGACGCGACGGTCGTTCGCGGCGATCCGGCCACCTGCAGCTTCTCGGTCGTCTATTTCCGGCAGAATCGCGTGATCGCGCTCGATTGCGTCAACATGGCGCGCGATTACGTTCAGGGCAAAAGGCTTGTAATGGAAGGCCTTGCGCCCGATCCCGCTGCCGTCGCGGATCCGAACGTCCCGCTCAAGGAACTGGCCGGCTAGACCGGCATCCGGAACACTTTGGTCGCACAGGGTCGACAAGCGGTGTTCGCCTTCGCTAGCCTCCGTCTATCCCGAAAGGACTGAAAATGCGCCGTACTTTCCTGCTAGCCACCGTTGCCGCCGTCATCGGCCTCACCCCTGCCGAGGCCGCCAATCCGTTCGCGCAACGCAGCACCCTGCCCTATCAGGCCCCGCCGTTCGACAAGATCCAGGACACCGATTACCAGCCGGCAATCGAGCAGGGGATCGCCGAAAGCCTCGCCGAAGTGCTTACGATTGCTAACAATTCTGCCGCGCCGAGCTTCGACAACACGATCCTCGCGATGGAACGTCAGGGCCAGATGCTGGCACGCGCTCAAGCGGCTTTCGGCCAGGTAACGCAGGCGAACACCAATCCGACGCTACAGGCCGCGCAGGCGGCGCTTGCCCCCAAGCTCGCGGCCTATGGCGACACGATCTACCTGAATCCCAAGCTTTTTGCGCGCGTGAAAACGCTGCATGACCGCAAGGCGTCGCTCAACCTGGACGCAGAACAGGCAATGCTCGTCGACGAATATTACACCGATTTCGTCCGCGCCGGTGCCCAACTATCGCCCGCCGACCAGACCACGCTGCGCGACCTCAATAAGCAGATATCGACCTCGGGAATTACCTTCCGCCAACGCCTGCTCGCAGCGACCAAGGCAGGGGCGCTTGTCGTCGAGGATCCGGCGCGGCTGGCGGGCATGTCCCCGGGTGACATCCAGTCCGCCGCGCGCGACGCCGCCGACCGCAAGATGCCGGGCAAGTATCTGCTCCCACTCCAGAACACGACCAGCCAGCCGGCACTCGAGGCGCTGACCGACCGTATGACGCGCAAGGCGCTGTTCGACCAGAGCTGGACACGTGCCGAAAAGGGCGACGCTACTGATACCCGCGCGGCAATCCTCCAGCTGATTGCGCTGCGCACCCGCAAGGCCAATCTGCTCGGCTTCAAGACCTGGGCGGATTATTCGCTGGCGGAGCAGATGGCCAAGACCGCCGACACCGCGCGCGGCTTCCTCAACGCTCTCGATGCACCCGTTGCCGCAGCGCAGGCGGCGCAGGTCAGCGAACTCCAGCAGACGATTGACGTCGAGAAGGGGGGATTCAAGCTCGAACCCTGGGATTGGGCGCTGTACGCCGAGAAGGTCCGCAAGGCGAAATACGACCTCGACCTCAACCAGACGAAACCGTATCTCGAAATCTGGAACGTGCTGGAGAACGGGGTCTTTTATGCCGCCACGCAGCTGTACGGAATAACGTTCAAGCGGCGTACCGACATTCCGACCTACCATCCCGACATCCGTGTCTACGAGGTGTTCGAGGAAAGCGGGAAACCGATGGGCCTTGCCTATTTCGATTACTGGAAGCGTGACAACAAATCGGGTGGCGCATGGATGAACAGCTTCGTCCGTCAGGCGAAGATCTTCGGGACCAGACCGGTCATCTCCAATACCGCCAATTTCACCAAGCCGGCGGACGGGCAGCCCGGGCTCGTCACCTTCTCGGACGTGCGGACGATGTTCCATGAATTCGGGCACGGCCTGCACGGGCTATTTGCGAACCAGACCTATCCCACTCTGTCGGGAACCGCGGTGGCGCGCGATTTCGTCGAATTCCCATCGCAATTCAACGAGCATTGGGCATTGGAGCCAAGTGTGCTCGCGCACTACGCACATCACTATCAGACCGGCGCGGCAATGCCCCAAGCGCTGGTCGACAAGATCAAACGCGCCGAGACGTTCAATCAGGGCTACAGCTTCGGCGAGACGCTTGCTGCGGCGCAACTCGACATGGCGTGGCATTCAGTGCCCGCGGCCGCGGTGCCGAGCGATGTCGACGCGTTCGAGGCCAAGGCGCTCGGTGAGACTGGTCTTGATGCCGCACACGTCCCACCGCGCTACCGCACGAGCTATTTCGCGCACATCTGGGGCTCAGGGTACGCGGCTGGCTATTACGCGTATCTCTGGACCGACATGATCCAGCAGAACGTTTACGACTGGTTCGAGCAGCATGGCGGGATGACACGGGCGAACGGGCAGCGCTTTCGCGACCTGATCCTGTCGCGCGGACATACCGAGGACTATAATGTCATGTTCCGTGCTATGACCGGCCACGAACCGGAAGTTGCTCCGCTTCTCCGCAAACACGGGCTGGATCCTGTAAAACCTTAAAACGAACGGCACAGTGCGGCGCGGACCTCACGCCGCGCCGGACTGCCCTGTGCGGGTCAAAATCGCGTCGAGACGCCTGTATAGATCTGCAATCCCGGCGTTGCGCGATTCAAGCCAAGATACGCCGACGCA
>Ga0160428_1002740_pt1 | contig 10204 bp, 3 predicted proteins | sample SolpanmetagenomM_FD_108198 | JGI IMG/M metagenome (GOLD analysis project Ga0160428, IMG submission 108198) | Solar panel surface microbial communities from Lawrence Berkeley National Laboratory, California, USA - M | ecosystem: Engineered > Built environment > Solar panel > Unclassified ...
CTACGTTTGGCTACCGCAACCGGATTTTTCTGGACCTGACGGCTCGCCGCGACAAGTCAACGACGCTGACTGTGGCCAACAATACGTTTGTTTATCCATCAGTTTCGCTAGGCTACGTATTCTCGGAAGGCCTGCGTTATATTGCTCCGTGGTTATCGTACGGTAAAGTACGGGCTAACTACGCCGAAGTGGGCCAGGGTGCTAACCCACTCAGCCTCTACGACTACTACATTCAGTCGCCGGCTCTTGGCGACGCTGCCATTGCCCGCTTGCCACTTACCAAAAACAACCAGGACCTGGTGCCCGAGCGCACCCGCAGTGGCGAGGTGGGTATCGAAACGGCCTTCCTCAATAGCCGTGCAGGCCTGGAGGTGACGTACTACCAGCAGAATACCATCAACCAGATTATTCCGCTACGTGTTTCGACTGCTTCGGGCTACAGCGCCCGCTACGTAAACTCGGGAGAGGTACGCAACCGTGGTATCGAAGTAACGGGTTATGTGGTGCCCGTGCAAACGGAGAACTTCACCTGGCGCTTGAGCGCCAACTGGACCCGCAACCGCAACGAAGTGCTGTCGCTCTTCAACGGGGTTAGCAACATTGTGCTGGCGACCTACCAGGGTGGCATCTCGTCTAACGCGACAGTGGGCCAGGCTTTCGGTAGCATTCGCGGTTCCGACTTCACGTACCTGAACGGTCAGAAGATTGTGAATGCTGGGGGTACGGCTTACGTAACGACTGGTTCGGATGCAGTTATCGCTGACCCGAACCCAAAATGGCGCGGTGGGGTTACCAACACGTTAACTTACAAAGCTGTCAATTTGACTTTCCTTGTTGACGTACGCGAGGGTGGCCAGGTGTTCTCGCTCGACCGTTACTACGGCTTAGCTGGTGGCCTGCAGCCCGAGACGGCCGGTCTGAATGACCTGGGTAATCCATCGCGCAATCCCGTTACTACTACCGCAGCTAGCGGTGGCATTATCCTGCCCGGTGTGAAAGCCGATGGCTCGCCCAACACCACGCGCGTCGCCAACGATGCCGGCGGTATCTATGGCTACGGTGGCAACCCCAACGCTGCCTTTGTATACGATGCCAGCTTCGTGAAACTGCGCGAGGTTAGCCTTGGCTATACCTTCCCCAGCGCTCTGACCAATCGCTTCGGCTTTGTAAAGGGCGTGACGTTCTCGGTCGTAGGCCGCAACCTGTGGATTATCCACAAGAACCTGCCCGATGCCGACCCCGAGGAAGGCCTGAGCTCGGGTAACCTGGGCCAGGGCTACCAGTCGGGCTCGTACCCGCTGACCCGCACGCTGGGAGCCAACCTGCGTTTGAGCTTCTAATCTAAAACGAACCTATTCGTATGAAAAAAGCCATTATTTTTTCGCTGTCAACCCTTCTACTGGCTACTGGCTGCGTAGATAGCTTGACGGAGTACAACGTTGACGTTAAGAATCCAGCTGCCGTACCAGGGGTAGCGCTTTTCTCCAACGCCGAGCGTACGCTGACCCGTACCGTTGTCAGCACTAGCGTAAACCTGAATCCGTTCCGGTTGTACGTACAATACTGGGCACAGACCTCGTATCCGCAGGAATCGCGCTACGATATCAATACCCGGCAGCTCAACCGTGCGTTCTGGGATGCGCTTTATACCGGTGCACTCAGCAACTTGAACGAAGCTAAGAAGCTGATTCCTAACAACCAGTTCGCTTCGGCTGCGGTGCAGAAAAACCAGCAGGCTTGTGTGGAGATTCTGACCGTTTATACTTGGAAAACGCTGGTTGACACCTACGGCAATATTCCGTACACCGAAGCGCTGGATTTCAGCAACGCGCAGCCCAAGTACGACGATGCCAAGACCATCTATGCCTCTCTCTTCACCCGCTTAGACGCGGCACTGGCGTCTCTCGACCCCACCGCAGCCGGTATGGGCGATGCCGATATCCTCTACAAAGGTGATGTGGCTAGCTGGGTTAAGTTTGGCAACTCGCTGAAACTACGTATGGCTCTGACCATCGCCGATGATGATGCCGCCAAGGCTGCAACGGCAGCGGTGCAAGCAGCGCCCAACGTATTCAAGGCAGTTGGTGATAAGGCCCAGTTGCAGTTCATTTCTGCTCCCCCGAACACCAACCCCTTGTGGGAAGATTTGGTCCAGAGTGGTCGCTACGACTTTGTAGGGGCTATTCCCTTCGTCGACCGTCTAAATGCGCTAAACGACCCGCGTCGGGCTAGCTACTTTAAGACTGGCCCCGGCGGCGGCTACGTGGGGGCGACCTACGGCGCTCAGAACAAGTATATCGATTACTCGGCACCAGGCACTCGTCTGGAAGACCCTACGCTGCCCGGCGTACTGCTTTCTTATTCGGAAGTAGAGTTTCTACTGGCAGAGGCCGCTGCGCGCGGTATAGCAGTGGGTGGCACGGCTACTTCCCACTACAACGCGGCCGTTACGGCTTCAATTGAGGAAGCAGGCGGCTCGACGGCCGATGCTACTACCTATTTGGCGCAGCCTACAGTAGCCTACGCTACTGCCGCTGGTACTTATAAGCAGAAAATTGGTGTTCAAAAATGGATTTCCTTGTACGACCAGCCAGTAGTGGCCTGGACGGAATGGCGCCGGCTAGACTCGCCCACGCTGGTGAGGGGTTTCCGCTCTGTATCCGAAATTCCGGTTCGCCTGCCGTATCCGTCGACTGAGTTGAGCCTGAACGGTGCAAACCGTGAGGCTGCTGCTGCCGCCATTGGTGGTGACCGGGTAACGACTAAGATTTTCTGGGACAAGTTCTAGTTCATAGCAGAAGTTAACATGCTAAAAAGGAGGGCCACTCGCAAGAGTGGCCCTCCTTTTTTTAAGACGTTTTTTGCCGTTGCGCCAGCCCTACCCCCTCTAACTAGTTCAAGTATTTTGGATTAGCGACTCGTGAAATAGCAGCGTGCGAGAGTGATACAAGAACCGCAGAGATACTGAATTCATGCGCTACACTCCGCCTTCTTAATGAAGGAATTATGAATTTATGTGCTGATTTAATTTGCGCAGAAACAGATTTTTAGAAATACGAAAGTGTAATATTTTGAGGTTGTAACTCACGTCTTTACCCACGCCAAAAGCACTGAAAGGCGCTTAAAACAGCTTATCCACCCGCTAAAACAAACCATACTCTAACTTGAAGCAATTATATTGCATCTTCAAGTAGTTTGAGCCAATTGTACTTGGCAGTATTTTATTTTTTACCTTCTCTTTTTCTCGATGAAGAAAACCATACTCATGAGCATCCTGCTCATGCTTACGCTATTCCAAGTAGTACTGGCCCAGACGCGGTCGGTATCGGGACGAGTGACGGACCAGAAAACGGGCGAAGGCCTACCCGGAGTAACGGTGCTTTTGAAGGGCACTACCAACGGCGTTTCGACCAACGCGGACGGCGCGTTTAGCCTGAGTGTGCCCGCAACGGGTGGCACGCTGGTATTCAGTTCCGTTAACTACGTTACGCAGGAGCGTCCACTGGGTGCCGATTCACAGCTTAACGTGGGCCTAGCCGCCGATACCAAAGTATTGAGCGAAGTAGTCGTAACGGGCTATGGCACGCAGGAGCGCCGCGACGTAACAGGCTCCGTGGCCTCGGTACAAGGAGAGGCAGTAGCCAACTTGGCTACTCCCAGTTTTGCCCAGCAATTGGCCGGCCGTGCGGCTGGTGTTGATGTACAAACGCCTACTGGCTTACTTGGGCAGCAGCCCCGCATTCAGATTCGGGGCACCAACTCTATCAGCTCCGGTACCTATCCTTTGGTGGTAGTCGATGGACAGCCAATTTTCACTGGTAATACGAGTGCCTTTGCCAACGGCTCAAACCCATTGGCTGACATCAACCCCGCGGATATTGAGTCTTACGAAGTGCTGAAAGACGGCTCGGCTACCGCTATCTACGGTTCGCGGGCGGCCAATGGTGTTATTCTTATCACCACCAAGCACGGTCGTAAGGGCCGCACCAATGTTACGTACGACAACTACCTGGGGGTAGCGCAAACGCTGAAGCGCTACAGTGTATTGGGCGCGAATGACTTCATCAATATTGCCAACGAGAAAATTCGTAATGCCGGAGGTACCACCGCCGTTGCCGCTCCTTACAGTGACGCTGCTGGCAACCCAGTAAGCACCGATTGGCAGAATGAAATCTTCCGTACGGGCTTCCAGCAAAGCCACTCTTTGGCGGTATCAGGAGCTACTGATAAGACGAACTACTACTTTTCGGGTGGCTTCACGGACCAGAAAGGTGTTATCAAAGCTAACTCGTTGCAGCGCTTTAGCTTCCGTGCCAATATCGATAGCGAGGTGAAGAGCTGGTTGCGAGTGGGCATGAACCTGGGCTTGACCCGGAGCCAGACGTATGGATTGAATACTGGTACCAACAGCCTGTCTGGTAACGTGGCCTCGGCCCTGGTGCTATTGCCCAACGTGCCCGCCCGCAACCCCGATGGTACGCCCTACGACAATGGCGTAGGTATTTTGGGCCGCGGCAACAACACCCAAACTATCTCATTCAACTATCCCAACATTATTTTCCCGCTGGAAAATAACACGTATCGCTCTATTAGCTACCGCATTTTGGGTAATGGCTATCTGGAAGTTGAGCCTGTTAAAAACCTGCGTCTGCGCACGCAACTTAGCACCGATACGCAGCTACAAGATGATTACCAATACCTGGACCCCCGCCAAGGTGATGGCCGTGGTGTAAATGGCTCAGTTTTCCAGTCATTTAGCCCGAACATTCGTTGGAACTTCATTAATACGGCTACTTACAACAACGTTATTGCCGAAGACCACAAGCTTAACGTAGTGGCAGGGGTAGAATACCAGAAGACCACCTCTTCCTACTACCAAGCAAACGGAACGGGTCTTTCGGACCGTGCGCTGGGCCAAAACAACATCATTAGCGGTACGATATCGACGCCTACTATTTATGGTGGCTATGCCCAGAATGGCCTGCAGTCGTACTTTGGTCGGGTTAACTACTCCTTTAAGGACCGCTACCTGCTTAGCGTAACGCTGCGCTCGGATGCGCTTTCTTCGCTGCCGGTCGCCAATCGCCGTGGTCTGTTCCCGGGTGGCTCGCTGGGCTGGCGTATTTCGGAGGAGTCTTTTTATAAGAACTCCGCGTTGGCCACGATTATGCCTACCCTTAAGCTGCGGGGCTCTTATGCTCAGGTTGGCAACACGGACATCGGCAATTTTCCCTACGTAGGCATTTATTCGCCGGCGCAGTACGCTTCGCAATCGGGTATTGGCTACGGGCAGTTTGGCAACGACCAGCTCAAATGGGAAACCTCAAAAAAAGAAGACTACGGCATTGACCTCGGCTTTCTCGATGGTCGCATCAATGTGACGGCCGATTACTACCGCAACAACGTCGATGGGTTGATTCTGGCCGTGCGTACGCCCTTATCGCTAGGTGTGCCCAACAACAGCTACAACGCAAACATCGGCACGATGTATAACCGGGGCTTTGAGCTTGGTATCAACACCCAGAACGTGCGCAACGAAAACTTTACGTGGTCGTCGGCACTGACTTTCTCGACCAATAAGAACAAGATTTTATCGCTCAACAACAACGAGGACGTTCTGTATACCTACAATATCAACCGGGTGGGCGAAGCGGTTGGCGCGCTGTATGGCTACGACTACCAAGGCATCAACTCGGCTAATGGCAACCCCATATTCAAGCGCATCAACGGTAGCCTCGTGCAGGCAAGTACTGCCGGGGTAGGCTCGGGTGCTACCAGCACGGTAGGGCGCTACTACACCTACGACCCGGCCAATCCTGGCGCGGCGCTACTCAACTCAGGAACTGGCGCTAATCAGGCTAACCTCACGACTGCTGATAAGATTTTGCTGGGCCAAACCAACCCAAAGTTTTTTGGCGGCTTCGACAACACGTTCACTTTTGCCGGGTTTGACCTCGATATTTTCGTGCGTTACAACGTGGGTAACCAAATCATGAATGTGACGCGCCAGCAGTTGCTACGCACCGACTTCCTGAACAACAGCACGGAGATATTGAATCGCTGGCAGAATCCCGGTGACCAGACCAACGTGCCACGTATCGCGGCTGGTACCAGCGCCTTTGTAAACCAGGATAACAGCGCTTCTTCGCGCTTCGTGGAAAATGGCTCTTTCCTGCGTCTGCAGAATATTTCTCTGGGCTATACCCTGCCCACGAATATGCTGACCCCAGTGGGGCTGAGCCGTGTGCGGGTGTTTGTGCAGGCACAAAATATTGCAACCATTACGAAGTACACCGGAGCTGACCCAGAAGTCAACTCCAACATCACGTCAAACAGCCAAGTTGGTGTTGACTACAACAGCAATCCGCAGCAGCGGGTGTTTACGGGTGGTGTCAACGTTGCTTTCTAATTTTTCTCTTTGCTAGTCTAAATGAAAAATTACGCTATAAATTTTGGAGGACGGCGCCAGCAGCTACTAGCTGCGGCATTCGTCTTGGCGCTAGGCTTAGGCGCCTGCAAGGTGACGGACCTACAGCCAGTAGATGCGCTTTCGGAAACGGCGGTCTATAATGACCCGGCCCGCATTGCGTTGGCCGTAACGGGTGTGTACAACGCTGCCCAATCGGGTTTTTATGACCCCTTGAACGGTAGTGCTTTGGGCGTGCGGGGCTATCCTTTCGGCGCTGCTGCCAACTCGCTCGGCGACGCTCGCGGGGAAGATGTAGTAGACATGGCTGGTTTCTACGGCATTGTGTACAATCCGAGCACTGTTACAACAGCTGCTCCGAACGTAGTGAATATCTGGTCGAATTGCTATGCGCTTATTAACCAAGCCAACGTAACTATCGATGGGGTGCAGGGTGCTGTTGCTGCTAACATTATTCCGGCTGCCACTGGTACGGTGTACGAAGCCGAACTGCGTTTTCTGCGGGCATTGGCTCACTTTCAGCTGGTAGTAAACTTTTCGCGGCCTTACCTCGATGGGGCTGGTACCAAGCCAGGTGTTCCGTACCGCGACTACGCCATTAATACTCCCACTGCCATTGCGCAGGGCCGTGCGCAAGACCGTGGCACTGTAGCGGATGACTACACCAAGATGCTGGCGGATTTAGATTTTGCGGAAGCCAATTTGCCCGTAACGCGTACTATTACTACGGGGACTACCATTCCGGCACCCTCGGTTACGCGTGCTGCTAAGGCAGCAGCCATTGCGCTCAAGCAGCGCATTCGCCTGCACCAAGGCAACTGGGCCGCGGTTGTTACGGAAGGCAGCAAGCTGATTACGGGTACCGCTGCGCCATTTACTAGTCCTGTTGGTAGCTATGTATTGGCTGCGACGCAGCGTGCTGCCTTCCCTGGTGGTGCTACTGCTTCTGTAGAAAGCATTTTCTCGGTCGAAAACCGCTCGGATGATAATCCGGGCACTAATGGTGCCTTGGCCAACGTGTTTGGGTCGGCCGCTTCGGCAGCCAATGGAGGTATTGGTGGTCGTGCGCTGTTAGCAGTTAGCCCTACCCTCTACAACGCGACCTTCTTTACGTGCAATGACCTGCGTCGTACGACCATGATGCAGCTCGACCCCACTGGTTCGGGGCGCTACGTGATTCGTAAGTATACCGATGCCGCAACCAGCTCAGACTTTGCGCCCATTATCCGCTACGCCGAAGTATTGCTTAACCAGGCAGAAGCAATTGCGCGCACTGGTGGCAACGATGCGTTAGCTTTAAGTATGCTCAATGCGGTACGCAACCGGTCGGTGACGACGGCCGCTGACCAATATGCTACCGGTTCGCTTACCGGTACTGCCCTGGTAAGAGCAATTCTGAATGAGCGGCGTATTGAGTTTGTCGGCGAAGGACTGCGTTGGGGTGATTTATCGCGTCTAGCGCTTGATGCTGCCTATGCTCCCATCAATGGTGGAGGTATTCCTGCTAAATTCAATGGTAACTTAGGGGCAGGCCAAATATCAGCAGCGCGCTACGGCTGCCAAGACCAAGCTAAGCTAACAGGTGGTGACCCAGCCGCTATCGGTTCGGTGCCCTACAGCAGCAACTTCTTCTTGTGGCCCATTCCCGCGCTCGAAATCGCTAACAACCCTTTGCTGAAGCAGAACGACGGTTACTAGGCAACTTTAGGGTAACGAGCAAAAAGACCCTACTCAATATCTTGAGTAGGGTCTTTTTGCTCGTTACTAATAACTTTCTGGGCTGTGTTGGTTAGTGGTTCGAATACCACTACGCATCCCATCCATAATTGGCTGTTTCAATAAGCTGTTGCCACTACGTCAAAACGCAGATTAACCCCACATTAGCCGCGCAGCAAAATCCTGGTTATTAAGAAAAATAGTAATTATCTGCTATTAATCAGAACCCTTTGGTCAACTTGGCCAAAGGGTTTTTTTTGGCTTTTTTTGGCAGAAATTAACAACTTAGTAGCGTTTAATGCAAAGCGTTCATCTTTTAGTCATTACTTTAGAGGCTTCACTTTCACTTTACCATTTAGTCACACTTTTATAATCATACCCTGCATGAAAAGAAGATTACTAATGAGCCTCGTGCTCATGCTTACTTTGTTCCAGACGGTACTAGCCCAGACGCGGTCGGTATCGGGACGGGTATCAGACCAAACTACCGGTGACGGCCTGCCCGGCGCTACGGTGTTGCTGAAAGGCACCACCACTGGTGTTTCCACAAATGCTGACGGGCGCTTTACGCTCAATGTGCCCGAATCGGGCGGTGTATTGGTCATTAGCTCGGTAGGCATGGTGACGCAGGAAGCAGCACTAGGCAACCGTAATACCATAGATGTCTCCCTGGCTACGGATAATAAGCAGTTGAGCGAAGTAGTCGTAACTGGCTACGGTGAGCAGGTTTCACGCCGTGAGCTCACGGGCTCCATTGCCACTGTGAATTCGGCTCAATACAAAGACCAGCCGGTTATCGGCGTAGACCAGGCCCTGCAAGGCCGCGCCGCTGGTGTACAGGTGTTCCAAAATTCAGGTACGCCTGGTTCGGCTATCTCGGTACGTATTCGGGGGGCGTCTTCCATTCTGGCTGGCAATGAGCCACTGTACGTGGTCGATGGCTTGCCTATCAACACGGGTAGCTATTCGCAGCTCGGCACGGGTAACCAGCAGACCAATGCACTGAATGATTTGAACCCCAATGATATTGCTAGCATCGAAGTGCTGAAAGATGCCTCGGCAGCCGCCATCTACGGTTCGCGCGCTTCAAACGGAGTAGTGCTTATCACTACTAAGCGTGGCAAAACTGGTAAAGCTCAAATTGACCTGGATTACTACCAAGGCATCCAGCAAGTATGGAAGCGCCCCGAAATACTGACTGGCCCACAGCAGACGCAGCTATTTCTCGACGCCACAGCAAATCGCTTCCCTGCCAACGCTAATGGCACAGTACCCGCACCTTCTTTGGGTAACGGGGTAGTATTTCGGAGCAATGCCGACTTGGCAGCTTATTTATACGGTCCTGGTGGTTTGAGTCTTTCGAATGGCCTGTATTCCTACGTGAACTCGGGTATTCTGCGGCCATTGAGCCAGTTTCAGGACCCGACTACAGCTCCTAATACCAACTGGAGCGACCTAATTCTGCGCACGGCCCCCATCAGCAACTACGCTGTGACGTTTTCGGGGGGTAGCGATGCTGCTCGCTACCGCTTGGCTATCAACTATTTCGACCAGCAGGGTACGGTTGTAGGCTCGGGCTTTAACCGGGGCACGGTACGTTTCACGATGGATAACAAACTGTCGGATAAGGTGCGCATGGGTACGTCTATCGGCCTGAGCCGCGGCACCAACAACCGTATTATCAACGACAACAGCATCTACGGAGTATTGACCACTGCCCGCCTCACGGGTAGCGACATTCCGGTATACAACGCCGATGGCTCGTACGTGAAATTTGGCTCGATTGAAAACCCAGTAGCTGCGGCTAACGAGCCTTATATCGTGAGCGCTAACAACCGCCTCATCGGTACGCAATACACCGAATTTGAGCTTATCAAAAACCTGAAGTACCGCGCCACGTTTGGCCTCGACTTCCTCTACTCACGTGACGACCGTTTCATCAATACGCTCCTCAATGGGGGGGTAGGCGTGCGCGGCGAAGGTACCGTAGCTACGGCGCAGGATGCCAACTTCAACCACATTAGCTCACTGAACTACAATAAGACGTTTGGTACGGACCAC
>Ga0160428_1002741_pt1 | contig 10202 bp, 8 predicted proteins | sample SolpanmetagenomM_FD_108198 | JGI IMG/M metagenome (GOLD analysis project Ga0160428, IMG submission 108198) | Solar panel surface microbial communities from Lawrence Berkeley National Laboratory, California, USA - M | ecosystem: Engineered > Built environment > Solar panel > Unclassified ...
CACATACGGCCATAGACTGTGGAGAACAAGGCATCCCGTTCGCTCTGCCCTATTTAAGCCACAGATCGACTGCGTAGTAGTATGGTGGGTGACCACATGCGAATTTCAGTTGCTGTATGTCGAAATGCATTTTTGGCGATTATTTTTTGCTTTTCCTACTTTCCGTCGTGCGTGTAGGTGCCAGAGAGGCAAGTCTTGGTGTCGAGCTCGAGGTGGGATGGGTTTGTGAGGGATGCTAGGGTGTTCCTTTTTAAGGAGAGACATATGTTACGGGACAAGTAAGAGGAGGAGGAACTGGGAGGCTGACACACTTCTGTATCATGGTAGATCATGCTCAGCAGAATATCAAAGTTGATGCTCGTGCGTGGCGCTGGAGCTCCTTATTGCTTTGCTGCCTTTTGTTCTATATTATTTATTTGATTGAGATGCTAAAAGTGCGATTTCAGCTACCGCCGGCGTGCGGCGAAGTTTTTTAGGTTTTCCTGGAGAGGCTGGCCTGAGGGGTAGTGAGTTATCGCTTTAGTCAAGCGAATAGGACGGCCTATAGGGCCTACTTCTTGCTGAACCGCTGCTACCACCTTATCCTCCTCTTCCTTAACCTTCCCCTCTTCCTCATCCTCCTTGTCGTCCGGCACGACGAAGGAGTTGGTGGTGGTGGTAGGCCGGCGGTAGGGGGCGAGGGCGTAAGACTTATGAGGTCAATAACCTCCGTAGCCTCGACTGCTCTGGCTGAGGTTCTTTTATGCCTCCTCGGCGGGAAGTGACCCCAGCAGCAAGCGAGGGCGGAGTTCACGGGCCAGCTTCCTCTCTTTCCTAGGACGAGGTTCAATCTGCTCGTCATCCTCCAACTACGGCGAGAGGGGAGGCTTGCTCTGAGGTCGAGATCGACGCGAAGTCAAAGTGCTCATCAACAGGAGGCGGAAACTGGTCACTGTCGGGATAAACCGACAGCAGCGTGTAACTGGTCAAATGACCAGGAGTGTCCATGACACACAAAGCCTCTTGAGGACGATCGGGGTGTTTGGACTTGGTCGATATCCCCAGTGACGTTTCTATGAAGATTTGCCCGAATTTGAGTGATCTGCTTGAGTTGACTTGCTTGCAGGCCGATGCCATTGCTGGAGAGGATTGCATATTCCATTACGCTATGCTATATCCTTACTGCTCGCTCAATCCATGCAGAGTCAAAAGTATACACAATCCCAGATTCATATAATCACATCACCATATTACCTATTAAATACAGCATCTCACATACTAGCCAACTCCCTATCAATCATCTCATCCATGTACCTCCTCCTAGCCTCACTCAACCCCTCTCCAGCACTACCAGCACCGCGCACGGGCAACCTCGCTTCCGCCATCTTTTTCAACATCTTTTTCGTCACCGTGTCTAGATCGACTACAGCAAGACATCCACGGATCGCGGACAAGATCTCATCGTTTGATGGTTGCTGTTCGTGGTGTTGCTGGAAACCGGCTTGTGATTGGTTTAGGTTGAAGTAGCTGCTTGATGCTGCTTGTGCACCCGAATGCGAGTAAGGTGAGGCGAGGTTGAGAGCGCTCGCAGCGCCAAAGGTGGAGGCGGGTCGGGATGTGCTGATGAATGGGTTGGCGCGGTGGGGCGAGGTTGCTGGTGAGGAGTAGGTTGTGGTGGTTTGGGGGTGGTGGCGGGGCGAGAGGGTTGTTGGGTAGTCTTGATATTGTTGTTGTGGAAGTTGTTGACCCATTGACATCAGGGACATGGGTAGGGAGAGCGAGGAATATGTGCTTTGTCTGTTACCTCCGAGGTTGGGAATGAAAGAAGGTGGGCGGCTTGATGTTGAGGTTAGATGTGCTTGCATCTGCTGCATTTGTAGTTGCATTTGTTGCATCTGCTGCTCTGGTGTGAGCATGTTGAGCATGGTCGATGCTGGTCTTGAACCTGGTTGGTAGAAACTGCCGTTGTTCATCATCATCATCTGTTGTTGCTGTTGATGGTCCATGCCAGCACCACCATAAGGTGATCTCAATCCAGTCAGAATAGTCGAAGCAGGTCGTATAGTCGAGTAAGTACTCTTCATTTCGTCCATTTCATATCCAGCACCATCCACCTCACGATAGTTCGCTAGCGGGTAGTGTTTTTCGCCTCCGAATCCATGGTTTTGCAAAATGAATCCCGACTGCTGCAGATACCCAGTATCCAATGCACCACCATTAACAGCATCCACTCTTCTACCAGGTAAGCCGTTGCTTATAGCGTAATCATCCCATCTTGTCAGAGGAATACTTCTTGGATCGAAACCTTCATCGCCAAGTGCCACAACTTGCTTGTTACCCTTTTCACCAATGACAACTAACGCTGATGTAAGTAGGTAACTCTATATCCACATGGCACAAATTCTTACCTCTCGTCTGACCCCAGGAAAAGTCGTCTTGATGCCAGAAGGAGAATATGGGCAGAACGAAGGAGTAGATTGGGTATGCGAGGATGTAGATGATCATCCAGCCAACATGTTGCCACTGTCGCTTGATGATGAAGATAATGGCTTGCAAGCCATACACGCCAGCGATCATGATGATCGAAATCAGCGGGAATTGACCTGTATGGCTTGCCACGCGGTAGATCAGGTAAGCCAGATATGCGCACGTAGCGGGCAGAATCACAGTCCCCATTAGATCAATGAATACCACAAACCTCATGCTGAACAGACAGAATCCACACATATCCTTCAACCAGATGAGTTCGGCCAAGTTGTGAATGGTACTGTTGATCCAGCGGCGTCGTTGGGAGAGTAAGATCGACCAGGTTTCAGGCGCGGCAGTGAGAGCTTGTGCGTCTGGAACGAACTTGAATTTGTATGAAGGGAAGTGCTTCATCATTAGTGTGGTCAGGTAACGATCTTCGCCGAGAGAGAGGAGGTTCTTTTGATGCAAGGTGTCGATGGCGGAGGAGGCATAATCGGTGATGACGGCATCGGCAATGATGAGTGGTTTGTGTTTGTCGGCGCTGCGAAGACGATACATACAGAAACTATAAGGTTGTGTTAGCTCTTCGTCGATTCTCTGTGAGTGTACATTGTCGCGAATACTGAACTTACCATCCAGGAAGACATGTCACACTACCAAACAACGACTCGAAAGCCTTGCTCAAGTGGTGACTAATAAAGTACTCGTAGACCTGGATCATTGTCCACCAACTCTGATCCTCATTCTCCAAGCTAGTTTCACCACAGATACCTACAATCTTGGCATCATTGGCACAGCTTGCCACGAGGCGAGTTAGAGAGTCTTCCTTGACCATGGTATCGGCGTCGACCATGAAGAGATACTCGTAAAGCTCGGGAGCTACACCAATGACATTGTTGATCTGGTGGTACATTTCAAGCTCTAGAGGTGACATGGGAGCGCGATGATGAACGCGGTTGAGGAAGCTCATGAGCAGGATTTGAGAGTCTCGCTTGCCTCTGTTACCGGGCTTGGACTTGGACTGTTCGGATTCTTTGCCGGTTTTAACTACTACGAGGTAGCTGTGAAATCATAATTAGATGGTTGCGAACACGGTGGCCGACAATTAACTTACGGAACAACATTGCCATCATGCTCATAGAGTCCAGAATACACCTTGCCATAATTGAGTTGCTCGTTACCAGCACCGACGGATTTGAAAGGTAAAGCTGGCGGATCAACCTTTGGGTCAACCCCAAGGATATCAAGAACAATTTTTGACGTGGGACGATCATTTCCACCTCCTGTAACAAGACCGTCGCAGATGACACAAATGAGCTTACGCTTATTGTCATATTTGAGCTCGGCGAGAGAATCGAGGCCTTTACGCAGGTGCTCTTCTCCTTCCGTGTATGCCGGAACTTGACATATGACAAACTTATCTTGTGGTGCTGGCCGTGACTTTGAGCCGAGTTGAAGTGCTGCCAGGAATTTCACGAGGATGACTGCACATAACATGATGGTAAAGGCGAGCAAGATGTAGTTCTGGACTTCGCACACTGGCGTGTCGCGAATGTCGGTCTTACCAGTATAGAAGAGGTTGTTGATACAGTTGTAGTTGAGCTCGGCAGCTGTGCTGTTCGTTTGTGCCCATTTGTTATACTGTGTGGTAATGTCTTGGCCAGGGTTCGCAGTGACAAGGTTCCATAGGTCAGTATCGAGAAAGGTGAATAATGGTGAGCTGGCCTCGATTACTTGGGTATAGGCGTAATCGGAGAAGTCGTATACGTTATTATTGATGATCACCCACGGATATTGCTCAGAAACTCCCAACGCGTTGATCTTCTTTCTGGTAGTGACAAGATCTCCCTTATAATACTGCTGCATTGTCGGCATGAAAGATTGATTGTACCAGTTATTGTTACCCAGAGTTGTGTTTGGGTATTGCGTAATGTAGCCGTAAGTATGTGTGAAGGAGTTCAAGTTCGTAGTAGAGTTTGTTGCGAGGATCAGATTTGGATTTGTGACAAGTCCAGCACATCCGGCGTACAAGGGAATTGGAAAGAGGGAATCCAGATTTAGCCCTCGCAGAGGATCCATCAACGATGGAGTCACCGTGACACCAGGTATACTACTATGCTGTATGCGCCAGAACTTCGAGATGTCGTAAACACGACCTCGTACACTGACCCAGAAATCAGTATCACCTACATGATATCCAACTTCCTTGGTATTCCAGACTTTGTCATAATTCGGACATAGCAGTCGACCGAATTCGATGATATAGAAGATTACCAAGGCGTTGAAGAAGAAGATGAGCATACACAGGACAACCTTTTCTCTCCAGGCCATTCGAACGTCGGGTCGCTTCATGCCACCAATATAGCGTAAGAGTGGAGAAGGGATCCAGAATGTGAGAGCCCAGACAATGCCTATCCATATTCGCCTCGATGAGCTTAGAGGCTGTTCAATGATCGTTTTTGGATCTCCCATCTCAGAGTCTACCTCTTGCGTGTAGCCTTTGATATCATCACCTTTGCTACCAAGACCATAATCACCCCGACTTATACTGCGAAAAGCTGTCGGTCGTTGCTGGTCAGCGTTCAGTAACAGGTTCTCACGGCTTTCAACCATTGCGTTGTCTGCAAAGGGCGAGCCTAGATATCCACTGTTGTTTGCATCGTCGATGCCATACATCTCATGAGAAGATGCCATAAGAGCTTGCTGGCTGAGAAGATCAAGCATATTTTCAGCCTCGGACCACGCATTTTCCCTCAACCACACCCTTTCATTACCAATCTTGACCTCTCCATTGCTCCAACCACGTTCTGCGATGAAACTTTCGATTCCATCTCTGCCTTCCTTGCAGCCAAGCGGCGCGAAGCGTGTGCAGAATTCGTCGATGTCAAAGTCTGCAGTAAAGTCAAGTTGTCTATTTCGGCGATTTGCCCATTCTGGCAGCATGTACGAGCGTAGTTGACGTGAAGCCGAAGCAGCTGACCAGGCATCAGTAGATGCTGAACCAGAAGGTAGTTCATCTGTAGGATGCATGCAGAGTTGAAACCAAACCCTGCTGCTTTCAAGTAGAGCAGGGAGATTGAACCTGCCAATGCGTCCCAACCCGACGTCTTCACCCGACACAGGGTATAGTAACTTTCGGATGAAGCTGCCCTCTTCAGTAGCCCTACCGAAAGTCTCGAGCAAGCCCTCTCTTTGATCAAGTTCCATCTGTCTCTTCTCGCCGACAGATCCTTCCATCATGCCTAATTCTGGTTCGAAACTTGCTACAGCTGACTGCATCTCAGACGAGGCTGTTGGAGGCGCATTCGGCACATTTACACCATCGCTTCGAAATTCAGCATTGATGCCGGTATTATCATCAAAAACTGTTCGCAACGCCACAGCTCGTCCAAAACTCGGACTGGGAATGTCCACAACTGTAAGGCTGACAGTATCTTCATTGCTCATGACTGGTGTCAGAATCGCATGTCTCGAACTATCTGTAGAGGATCTATCACTGCGGGATGAGAGTTCTTCGGCAAGTGTTTTATTCGCTTTAGAAATCACCCAGTCGACTGTGGCCTCGTAGATGCCAGCGATAAGCACTTCCCTTTGCCTGTCATCGAAGTTTCTGATGAGAAAATCTGGATCAACATCGAGAAGTGCTGCAGCCTCTTCGCAGATTTGTTCCACCTCGCTGTCACTAATCAGCAGTCCGAGAGTGTCTCCTAGCTTCAGTAGTCCAGCTAGAGTTGAGAGCAATTCTCTTCGTGCCGACCCGGATATACCAATACTCTTGAGGGCGTCCCTGAACACCTCTGCGGACGCCGCATCATCAGCTGTTGGAAGATATGACGATGGCTCGAATGTCCCAGACTTCCTCAGAAGAGCATAGCCCGAGGGAATGCCTAATCCTAGAGCTTCGCGCTCTGCTGGCGAGGCTGCTGAGCTTAGAAGATAGTAAAAAACGTCGAATGCACGGTATCCAGGTTCTTGTGGTACATTGAGAAGTCCTTTTGACGCATCGAGGCCAGATGTAGACAACTTTAGATTGATGTTGTTGATCTTGCCACTGAGTATGCATGTGAATGTTACAGCCAGCGAGGAGTGTCTAGAAAGCAAAGGATTTTGAGGTGTGACACATTGTAAGAAGGGGTATATGGCGGAGATAGCTGTGTAGAAGATTGTAGGGACGTCTAGCGGCAGAGTGGATATGAAGGGAGTGAGCAGTGAAGGGCAAGAGTCGTGTAATGAGCTGTAAGGTATCATACATGTCAGCTGTCTTTCTATGCCAATTGCCGCTTCGACAACTGGAACCTACGCAAGCACAATGCAGCCATCCTCTGCTCTTCTGCGAGCATGTTCCCAAGCTCTTTGGGCTATTTGCTCGTCTACCACGAGACTAGATCTCTCATCTGAAGCGAGTGTGCTGTTCCAGGCATTGACCACGATGCTGGTGCTGGATTCCAGGCTGTAGGGTTTGGAGGACTTATACGAGGAGTGAAGGGCGTTCAGTAGGGTCTGTGTAGAGGCTTGCTTGGAGTGAGCAGCAAAGGAACCCATAGAGGACATGGAGTAGGAGGAGTTGCGGTTCGCCATAGTGGCAGAAGGAAGGAAGAGCTGCTGTCTGGCTCAGGCTGACTAAGGCAGTGAAGAACAACAGCTATGAATGAGAGAATGCTCGGCGAAGCTTTTTGCTGGACTCAACTTCAGACAAGATTTCGTGGCGGCGTGGACGTTTCAGCTTAGTTTGTTGTGGGGCAACGCGTGCTCAAACAAAAATAGCTACAGTAGCTGAATCTATATTTGCAGATAGATGCTCACTCCATAGTGGCATCCGTAGTAAACAGACTCATCTCATCCTCTCCTCCTCATCTGGCTTCGTCGCTATGCCTTCCAATATCAGCACTGGCTCTCACAGATTCATGGCCATTCGAGAACCCCGCAATTGTAGGGATAGATTTACCAAAGACAATATTTAGAGTTTGTGGAGCACGCGTCGTCTTTGTTTCAGCTGCCGGCGGCGAAGCCAATAATAGGTTGCGTTAAAAAGTGTTGCTTGCCATCTGGGAGAACGGAAGAGGCCACCGAAGACACTCTGGCTCGTCACACTTCATTCTTTTTGTCCAATTTGTCCAGTCTATCGCTGTAATTTCCTCTTCAGTCTCCTGGCAGATCCGCCCTTTTTATACACACTTTTCACACATCCATCAGACCAATTCTGGACGACTAGCAAGAGACCACACCTACAATCTGCAGGCTTTAGAGCGTCGTGAGCTCGGCCTCCATCCACCGCAATGGCAAACTTCATGTCTGCCGGCGTGCCGCAACACGTAGAGGACTCTCTACCTGCCTTACCACCATACCTTCAGTCTGAAGCACAGCTCACATCACATCTCGCGAGTCGATATCACCTCAGTCTTCCTACAGCAAAACTCTCCTCACATGGTCTGGTCGCATTCAACACGTATACGTCTTCTACAAGAGGCGCGAATGGCGGAAAAGATGGTAGCGCTATGGCAGCTGTTGAGGATATGGCCACTCGTGCTTGGACAAGATTGGGTGCACGAGGCGAGAACCAGGCTGTTGTATTCTTGGGCGAATCAGGATCTGGAAAGACTACTCTGCGTTCGCATTTCCTCAGCTCAATACTAGCTCTATCATCTACACCTCTTTCCTCCAAACTCTCTTATGCAGCCTTTCTCTTCGACTCCATGACAACGACGAAATCGATTACCACACCAACAGCCTCAAAGGCTGGTCTATTCTACGAGTTGCAGTATGACACCACAAGCTCCTCGCATCCAACTCTGATAGGAGGAAAATTACTAGGACATCGATTGGAGCGAAGACGATTGGCAATGGTCCCCACTGGTGAGAGGAGTTTCCACATCATGTATTATTTGCTGGCAGGTACTAGTGGCGCGGAGAAGCACCACCTAGGACTGGAAGAGTCTTCCCACCTTAACCCAGCAGAGGCAATAACGCATGGATTTGGGCATGGTAGCAGTCAAAAGAGATGGAGATATCTAGGACATCCAACACAACTCAAAGTAGGCATCAACGATACCGAAGGCTTTCAGCAGTTCAAGACTGCCCTGCGGAATCTGGAGTTCCCACGAAACGACATTGCAGAGATATGTCAAGTACTTGCTACTGTAATGCACATTGGTCAGCTCGAATTTGTGACCGTGGAGTCTACTGCCCCAGCTGCAGATGAAAGTGGAGGATATTCCCACGAAGGAGGTGAGCAGATAACGGTAGTCAAGAACAGAGATACTTTGGCCACGATTGCTGCCTTTCTAGGAGTCAGCGTGAACGACCTTGAAATGGCGCTCAGCTATAAGACACAAACTCTACACCGGGAGCGAGTGACAGTAATGCTAGATCCCAGCGGCGCACGGGGAAATGCAGACGAGTTGGCACAAACATTGTACTCACTCCTGGTTTCGTATATTGTCGAGCAAGTGAATCAGAAACTCTGTGCGTTCGACGATTCCATAGGCAATACTGTATCGGTCGTGGACTTTCCTGGTTTCGCGCAGACCTCAGCAACCACAGGATCGACATTGGATCAGTTACTGAATAACGCAGCGACAGAATCTCTGTACCACTACACACTCGAAGCATTCTATGAGCAACAAGCAGAATTATTAGAAGCAGAAGATATCCCAGTGGCCCCTACAAGCTATTTTGACAACTCCGATGCAGTCAAAGGGCTTCTCAAACCTGGCAATGGTCTGCTCAGTATTTTGGATGACCAGATGAAGAGAGGCAAATCTGATTTGCAGTTCTTAGAGGCCATCAGAAGGCGCTTTGAGAACAAAAATCCTGCAATCGATGCCACCGAGGCCTTCTCAAAACTTCCTGGCAGCAACTTTACTAGCCCAAACACACAGGCCTCCTTTACAGTCAAACACTTTGCTGGCGAAGTAGAATATCCAGTTAATGGTTTGCTAGAGGACAATGCAGACGTTGTATCTGGAGACCTGGTCAACTTGATCCAATCCTCAAGAAGTGACTTCATTAGAGCCGTCTTTGGTCAAGACGCACTTCATACTGTAAATCATCCCCAGGAGAAGACGGCTGTAGTGCAAGCAAATCTGAGCTCTAAACCCATGCGCCAGCCTAGCGTTGCCAAACGAAAGGGCTCTTTAAGACCAACAAAGCGTCCTTCTAGGCTGGTTGACAAATCGCCAGAGAGTGACAAGACCAATGCCAATCCATTTCGCGATACTACGTCCAAGTCAACAAACACATCACAGGGTGCTGCTGGAGACTTCTTGTCCTCGCTCTCAACTATTACCAAGACCCTTTCTTCGCCAAACACGAATCCTTACTTTGTATTCTGTCTCAAGCCCAATGATCGCCGAATTGCGAATCAATTTGATAGCAAATGTGTACGAAGCCAGCTTCAGACGTTCGGCATCGCCGAGATGAGTCAGCGGCTTAAGAGCGTTGACATGAGTATCTTCCTACCTTTTGGCGAATTCCTTGGGCTGACAGAGCCCGAGGATTTCTTCGTCGGCAGTGAGCGAGAGAAAGCAGAACGAGTCTTGGCTGACAGACATTGGCCAGAAAGCGAGGCTCGTGCGGGAGCTACTGGAGTCCTCTTGAGTGAAAGGTGCTGGGCAGAAGTGGCAAATATTAAGCAAGGTATCTTTGCCCGTAGCCCGAACCCGGAGGCTGGACTAGGTCACGATAGAAGTGGTGCAGCAACACCTACACCAGGCGGCCTTGCTGGAAACGAGTCTAGATTGCATTTGCTTGGGTCA
>Ga0160428_1002742_pt1 | contig 10201 bp, 7 predicted proteins | sample SolpanmetagenomM_FD_108198 | JGI IMG/M metagenome (GOLD analysis project Ga0160428, IMG submission 108198) | Solar panel surface microbial communities from Lawrence Berkeley National Laboratory, California, USA - M | ecosystem: Engineered > Built environment > Solar panel > Unclassified ...
GGCGCGGATCTTCCCTGCATACACTTCGTCGCTGCGCGACCGGGCACTTGGCGCCCGCACGAGCCAGGCGTGGAAGCCACTGCGCGAGGCGTCGAGCGCCCCGCAAAGCCAAGACACCGGCCAGATCCCTCGATGCTTTGCGATGAACCCGAATTTCAAATCGAGTTCCTGGCAAAGTAGGCCGCGGCGTTTTTTAATATGTCACTCTCGGCCTTCATTCGGACCAGCTCGCGGCGCAGCCGCTCAATCTCCTGCTGCTCAGGCTTTATCTGGCCGTTGCCCGGAAATGCCGACTGGGGATCAGCTTCCGCTTCGCGGACCCATTTACGCAGCAAGTTCTCGTGCACGTCGAGATCGCGCGCGGCCTGTGCCACCGCCACGCCCCGATCGCGGACCAACTTCACCGCCTCCAGTTTGAACTCTCGGCTGAACTTCCGTCGTTGCATTGTCACCCTCCGGTTCCGATAACACCTTATCTCGGTGTCCACGAAACTGGCAGCAGCTCAGGCGGCGACCATGCCGGTCGTCTTCGGCGCCGTTCGTTCTATCGCCCCAAGCTTAAACCTATTGAGCATCTCTCGACGTCGAACGGTGATCACGTCTGTGTAATTGATCAGGCAGAACGCCTGGTTAAGCGGGTCGAACAGACTGCAATGATTGTATGACGGCATCGCGGGCTTCGGCACTGCCGCAGCATACGCCAAGGCGCTGGGGCTGAATGACGACAGCAACAAGCTGCGTGAGGCTACCAAGGAAACATACGGTGGCGACGATTTTATGACGAAACTCGCCGAGACGGCGGTCAATGCTCAGGCGGAAGCGGAAGCGTGATCTGCGGAGGCACCTGACTTGCCAGGCAAGTCCGGTGCCTTACGTAACAGCGACGTGCCTTGCTTATAGCGGCCGACGATTTGTATGATCCGGCCCAGGCAGAAGCGCAGCCGCTATGTCGTCTATCTGGGTATGCTCGGTTCGACCCTATGTGTGTGACTAAGAGTTCGTCTACCACACACTTGCTTCGAGACAACCGCATCGAGTTGGACGGAGCCGCACGGCGGTCAGCTCCGTCCCGATCGCGACGGATCAGTTGCGCAGGCTGTCCGGAACAATACCGCCGTTTTCGGCTAGCTTCTGCATTACCGCCTTGTGAAGTGCGATGTTCTGCTCGGCCGAGCCGTCGTCCGATGCGTGGACGTCCAGCTCGTTGGCAAGTTCCTTGCGAGCCTTCAGACTCGAATCAAGATCAAGCAGCTTGAGCAAATCTACGATCGAGGTCTGATAGTTGCCTCCGCCATCCTTCATCGACGCCATCTCACCGAGTACGGCGCCCACGTCTACGGAAGGCTGAGGCGTTGTTGAGCCGGGCTCGACGGAAGCGGTCTGTTGCGCCTGTGGCGATGCTTGCGGCGTCGCGGCCGTAGCCGTTACGGGTGTAGCGGCTGACGCGGCATTGTGGTGGAAGACTTTGTTCATGATCGTGCTGAAGATGCTCATCGTCGTATCCCGAGTGGGCCGGCAGTAGCACCGGCAGACCCCTCAAACGAACTTGCGGTGTAATCGGTCCGAGCGCCGCGCATGCGCGGAACGGTCCAGTCGAAGCGGGCGTTGGGTCAGGTAACTGCACAAAAGCAAATGGAGATAGCGGTGAACATCAAGACCCTGACCCTGGTATCAATAGCTGCGCTATCCTTGGCCGCATGCGGCAAGAAGGCGGAAGACACGACCGCTGTCAATGACACCGCCTTTGCCAGCACCACGGTCTCCGCCGTCAACGCGGCGGGTACCGGCAATACCATGGCAGCACCGGTTTCGGGCGGACAAGTCTTCGTGAACGCGGCGGCCGCCAGCGACGCTTTCGAGATCGAGAGCTCGAAACTCGCCTCGACCAGCGGGGCGTCCGTTGCCGTGAAGAAGTTCGCAGGTCAGATGATCACTGCGCATGAAAGCTCGACTGCAAAGCTGAAGGCGCTCACAGGGACGCTGTCACCGAGCCTGACGCCGGATCCTACGCTCAACGCCGAACAGCAGGGCAAGATCGCCGATCTCAAGACCAAGCAGGGCGCCGCGTTCGATGCGGCTTACGCGGCCGCCCAGGTGGCCGGGCATCAGCAGACGCTCGATACGCTCAAGAGCTACGCGGCGACCGGTGACGTTCCTCCGCTGAAGGCGTTCGCATCCGGCCTGACGCCGACGGTTGCCGCGCATCTAAACATGGCGAAGTCACTGAAGTCCTAAGTCGTCCGCCATCATTTCATATTCAGCCGGGAGGCGCACGACATCGTGCGCCTCCCGAATAGGTTATAGCGCAGCTAGACCTGAGAAGCGTCGATACGGCTCTTCTCGTTCGATACTGGCAATACCATATGCATTGCGTGCCGATCCGTATTCCCGCCGTTGCCCGTGCTAAAGCTCCCCTAGGCACGACTATCGTTCGTGCCGAGCGCATGTCGCCAGCGTTTATCAAATACCATCTCGACGATGGCTGTGCATTGCACCGCTTCGTGCGACCCGAGCCGCATGCCGATCCGCATGACCATCCCTGGTCGTTCGAGACCACCATCCTGGCGGGAGGCTATGTCGAGGAGGTCTTCACCTTCCAACCGGACGGGACCTGGCGGATCGCCCTGGCCGAGCGGCCGCCGGGCACGCGGCACTGGATCGAGGCGAGTCACATTCACCGGATCGTGGCATTGCCGCTGGGCGAAAGCTGGACGCTCGTTCGTGCCGGTCCGCCCGAACGCAATACGATGTTCTGGCGCTTTGGCGACACGGTGCAGCGCCGGGCCTGGAACGCTCGACGCTGGAGCCCCTACCGGTCGGCGGTCGCCGGCGTCATCGCGCTGGCCTGAGCCGACCCTTCTTCGAGAATGGCCCTGGCAAGCGGGGGAAAGGCGACGCGCTTCGCAACATGCTCCGACCAGGCAAGCAGACCATTGGGGCAGTAACGGTCATCGTCCCAGCCGGGATGATCCAAAATCGGGTAGAGGCAGACGCCCTCGACGGGAACGCCGAGCGATCGGGCGATCTTCACTTCGCGAAGGATCATCCGTAACCAGTCTGGACGAGCGCTCCCCTCAATTCCGGTTTCGGCGATGAAGATCGGGCGGCCATAGCGGGCGTAGGCGTCCGCGAGGATCGCGTGAAGCGGGCGACTGAGCGGATGATCGTACGGCAGTGGCGGACCGCCATGGATCCACTGGTTGTTGTGGTAGAAATTGACGCCGACGATATCGAGCAGCGCCGGGCGCCCCCCAATCTGGGGCCAGGCCTTCCCTGCGATCATGTCCCACGCCTGATATTGCGCGAGGCGGTGGCCTTCGGCGGCAGGGGCGTCATGCGGGCGGCCGGGATCGGTGATGACGTTGATGACCGGGTCGGCGTGCACGAACCGCGCCGCGGGATCGACCGCAAGGATCGCCTCCATCGCGGCAATCGACGCGCGGGCGAGCTGCACCTTGAGTTCGTAACCGCGTCCGCGCGCAAAAGGGTTGAGGTACGCCGCATCTCCGCCGCCCCAGGCAAAGAACGAGATCTCATTGACGGGGGCGTAGAAGCGGCGCTCGCTGGTCGCGGCAGGGCCGATGTGGCGCGCAGCAGCGGCGGCGAAGGCGGCGAACCGCGCGACGAACACCGGCGTCCAGATGTCAATATCGTCGGGCCAGCCGTAGTGAAGCAGATCCCAGATGACCTCGGTTCCGTTCGCCTTCGCCGCGAAAAGTTGGAGATTGAGGCTCGACCAGTCGTAGCGACCGGGTTCGCGTTCGATCAGGTGCCAACGCAACCCGTCGCGGACGGTCAGGATACCCAGTTTGGCAAGCTCCCGATAGTCATACCGGGCAAGCACGTCGTGGTGGCTTGCCGCGACCACGTCGACGCGCTTCCTGTCGTGCGCCCGTCGATGCGTTGAGCATTCGAAGCCGCCTTGCAGAAAACTTCGGAAGAGTCCTGTCGCACGGGGAAGCAGCGGTCGGTCGCCAAGGACGTCGGCGAATAGCGCTTCCCAGCGCGGGACGACGGCGGCGACGGCGTAGTCGGTGTCCACCTTCTTGCGGAGCGCGATGCCCAGGCGGGCACGGAGCGCCTCATCGTCGATCAACCGCGCAATCGCGGCAGCAACCGCTGGCGGGTCCTCGTGCGGTACGAACAGGCCGCTGACCTGATCAACGATCTGCTGTTCGGACCCGTTGTCGCGCGTTGCAACCACGGGCAGACCCGCTGCCCCGGCTTCGGCAATGACGTGCGGCATCCCTTCGCCGCGCGACAGCCACACGAAGGCGTCGAGTGCGGAGAGCAGGTCGGGCACGTCCTCCCTGTCACCGAGGAAACTGAGCGCCTCGTCCAGTCCGAGCGCAATGGCGCGGCTCCGCAGCGCGACCGCATATTCTGGGAGGAACGCGTCCGGTCCGCCGATCACGACGAAACGTGCGGCGGGGTAACTCAGGTGCACCAGCGCGGCGGCGTCGATGAAGTCTTCGACCCGTTTCTTAGGATCGAGCCGTCCGAGCCATCCTATCAACGGGACATCGTCGGCAATGCCGAGCGTCGCACGAACGGGCAGACGGCGCGCCGGATCGAAAGCGCCGGTGTCGACCATCGAAGGGATTTCAAGCGCATGATGCTCGCGGCCCGGCATGTGGCTTGCGGCTGCGTCCCGGATCGACGCGCAGACACCGACGTAGCGGGTGGTGAAATGCTTCGGGCCGGCAAGCGCCTCGGATACCAGGCCGCCATGTTCGATCAGCGGCGGCCGGAGGTGGATCCGTTCGAGCGCGGGATAGATATCCGCGACGTTCTGGCAGGAGACCACAATGTCATAGGCGGGCATCTTGCTGGCGAGATACGCCACGGTCTCCTCGAAGCCGAGCGAATACGGCGTTCGGTCGACGGGGACGCCGACCGCTTCCAGTTGTGCGTGCGTCTGCTCGGGCATCCCGTCCTTGCGGAAACACGCGACGACCTCGATCCGGAATTGAGCGGGATCGAGCGCCTGGGACAGCAACCGCACCTCCGTCTCCTCGCCGCCGACGACGAGCCAGGCGAAGACGAACAGGATGCGGATCGGGCGGGCGTCGGCAATTGGTAGCGGGTTCAATCGTCGACCTTGAAGACAATCTGGAGGAATTCAGGACGTTCGCCGATCAGCCGTGCGATGAACGCGGGGGCATCGTCGTAAGGCACCACGTGCGTGATCAATTGCGCCCGAATTTCGGGACCGCGGGCGAGCAACAGCTTGACCGTCTCGTTTGCGAGCCTGCCGCGGTCCCACTGGAAGGCGAGGCCGCGGGGAACACGATTGATCTGCGCGCACCGCAGGTTGAGCCCGTTGTGATGGAACTCCTCGCCGAGCCGCAACCGGTCCGCGCCGCCCTGGTAGAAGGCGAGGTCAATTACCGTACCTTGCGGCCGCAGCGCCTGCATCGCGGCGTGCAGGCTGGCCGCGTCGGCGCGGGTCTGGAACACGACGTCCGCCCCGCGATCGTCGCCGCCGTGAAGCCACCGCGCTTTGGCGTAGGCCCAGGCCTGATCCTCGGTCATCGCGGTGATGCCAAGGCACTCCGCGCGCAGGCGGCGGAAGGGGGAGGGGTCGGCGATCACGACCTCGCTGGCACCGCTGCCTTGTGCGAACAGCGCAGTCAGCATGCCCACGATCCCCGCGCCGATCACCAGCACCGGGCGACCGCGGATGCCGTCACCGAGGTTGCCGACATTAGGTCCGAGCAGTTCGGCGTCCGCGTGCAATATCCCGTTGGCGGCGATCGGCCCCATCTGCCCGACGTAGATGCCAAGGATAGGGTCCATCTCGGCCGGGAGCTTGGTCAGCAGGTCGTTGAAGGGGTCCGCGGTGTGGCCGGTCTTGTGTCCGAAGACGGTGCCCACGACGTCGCCGTTCGCGAAATCGTCGACCCGGCTGTCGCTGACGCGCGCGCATTCCATGTAGCCGAGGAAAGGCACCGGGTAGTGCGCGCTCGGTTCGCCGGGGACGAACACGCCGCGGCCTGCATCCCAGCGCGAATGGAGGTACGGGTTGCTGTTCTTGACGAACGTGAGCTCGGTGCCTGCGGAAAAGCCGGTGTACAGCAGATCGAGCCTGACCTGCCCGTCCCCCGGGGGCGCTTCGTCATAGCCGAAGAAATAGGCCTGGCCGGGGCGCTCGACGCCGAGCGAGCGGACGTGGCGCCATTCAGACATGCGCCGCCTCCCGCTCGCGCACGTCGATCGCGCGACCTTCGCTTGCGGAGCGCTCGATCGCCAGTGCAAGGCGAAGCGTTTCGAGCGCGGCAGGATAGGGGCAGCGAATACGATTCTCGCCCCCGCGGACCGCATCGATGAAGTCGCGGTCCTCGAGCACGACCGGATCGCTTTGCGTTCCTCGCACCGGACGCCCGCGGCCGATGTCGATCATGACGTCGCGGTCGGTGAGTTCGATCGCGAGCCCCTCGCCGAACAGGTGGAGCCCGACCCGGTGGTTCCAGTTGAGCAGGCAGGTCGAGGCGAAATTGGCGATCGCGCCGCTTGCGAATGTCAGCATCGCGGTGCTCGTCGTCGCGACGTCGAGGTCGGGAAAGGCTGCACGGTCGACGTGGCCCGACTGGCCATAGACGCGAACGACATCGCCCACGAGGTAGCGCGCCAGATCGACGAGATGCGTCGTCTGTTCGAGCATCTGGCCGCCCGATGCGTCCTTGCGCCACCACCAGCGCGGCGGCGGCGTTGAGTCGAGCCAATAGCCCGACAGCAGCCGCGCCGGCGTGGCCGACAGCAGTGCCTTAACTTCGTCGACCGTATCGAGATACCGCCAGTGATAGCCAACCGCGGTTACGAGGCCGAGCCGGTCGACCGACGCAGCGACATCTTCCGCCGTCCCGAGATCGAGTGCGACGGGTTTCTCTACGAAGAACGGAAGGCGGTGGTCGATCGCGAGACGTTCGGGTTCGCCGTGCGCGAACGGGGGCACGCAGATGTACAGCGCATCGAACTCGACCGACGCGAGCATCGTAGCGGCGTCATCGAACGCACGCGCACCGAACCGGGCGGCGGCCTCGGTCGCGCGTGCCATGTCGACGTCAGCGACCGCGACGATCGCGATGTCGTCGAACTGTTCGAGCACACCGAAGTGCCGATGGGCGATTCTGCCCGCGCCGATGAACCCAATCCGTGTCCGTTCCACACCGTCTCCTGCTGTTGTTTCTGTCTGGTCCTGCACGCCAGAGTAGACTGCGCGCGTCTCGGCGATCATCCGGTCTGCCGAGAACCGCGCCTGCTGGCGTTCGATCGCCGCGGTCCCGATCGTCGCGAGCGTGTCGCGGTCGGCGAGCATCGAAACGATCGCGTCGGCAAAGCTCGGCGCGTCGGCTGCGGTCAGGCGGCCCGTCACGCCGTCCTCGATCGCCTCGGCATTACCCGGCGCGACGGTCGCCACGACGGGAAGACCGGCGGCCATCGCCTCAAGCGCAACCAGCGGCAGCCCTTCAAACGCGGAGGGGAGGACCAAAAGATCCGCCAGCGTCATGAGGTCTGCAACGTCGCTACGGTTGCTGAGCATCCGTACGCTGCCAGCGAGGCCGCGTGCGGATATACTGCGGGCAGTGGGGATCAACAGGGGACCGTCGCCCGCCAACAGTACGATCACATCCGGGTACACGGCGCGAACTGCCGGAAGCGCGTCGAGCAGCAGCGCATGACCCTTCTGTTCGGCAAAACGCCCGACCATCAGGAGTACGGGGGCATCGCCGAGGCCCCATTCGCCGCGCAGCGCCGCACGCGATCGGGAGGGTCGGTGCGGCGCAACGCCGTTGTGGATCGTGTCGATCAGATCGGGGTCCACGCCGGCGGCGCGGTGCGTGTCCCGGACTGCGTCCGAAACACAGATCAGCCGCGCGAGCATAGAAGACGAGTCTCGATGTTCGTCACGTTGCGCGGGGTCGGTGAGTAGATAGGGGAGGTGTTCTGTCCGGATCACCGGCACCCCGGCCGCCTGCGCCGCGCGAACCGCAGCATGCCCTTCCCAGCCGATGCCCGCATGGACATGGACGATGTCGGGCCGTGCCCGGCGAAACCAGTGCGCAAGGGCCGAATCATCGTCGAGCGCCTTGACGCCGAAACCCGCGGCGGCGGCGCGCTCCAGCAGGCCGGAACCAGGTCGGGCCGCAACGATGATCTCGTCCGCAGGCAGCCCCTGGGCAAGCGCCATCATGTGCGCGCCCACACCGGACGGGGCGAGGCTGTCGGTCAGCAGACAGACGCGGGTCATTCGGCGGCCAGAACTGGAGCAGCAGTGCTGGCCGTTCTTGCGGCCAGCCGGCGATAGGTTGCGAGCGCCTGACCGACGACCTGGTCCATGTTGTAGTAACGGTACGTCGCAAGGCGCCCGACGAACGTCACCCCCGCTTCGGCATCGGCCAGTGCTTCGTAGCGTTTGAACAATGCCTGATTCTCCGGACGGGGAATAGGGTAATAGGGGTCGCCCTCCGCGCTCGGGAATTCGTAGCTGATGCTAGTCTTCGCGTGGAGTTGACCGGTCAGATGCTTGTATTCGGTTATTCGCGTCTGGGGCACGGCCTCGTTTGGATAATTGACGACTGCAACCGGCTGGAACTGTGCGACGTCGTGTGTTTCGTGACGGAACTGCAGGCTGCGATACGGCAGCTTGCCGAACCGGAAGTCGAAATACTCGTCGATCGGCCCGGTGAAGACGATGTGGTCGACGTCGATACGGTCGATCACGTCGCGATACTCGACCCCCAGGTCGAGCGTGATCCCGGGATGATCGAGCATCGCCTCGAACATCCGGGTATAGCCATGCGCGGGCATCGCCTGGAACGTGTCGGTAAAATAGCGGTCGTCGGTCGAGGTGCGCGTCGGCACGCGTGCGGTCACGGTGCGGTCGAGCTCCGACGGATCGAGACCCCATTGTTTGCGCGTATAGCCTTGGAAGAAGGTCTCGTAGAGGTCGCGTCCGACCGCCGCGACGACGACGTCCTCCGACGTGCGGATGGCGTCGACCGGTTCCGCGCGGCTGGCGAGGAATGCCGCGGCGGCGGCATCGTCCTCGAGCGACAGGCCGTACAGCGCGTTGAGCGTTGTGCGGTTGATCGGCATCGGCACGAGCTTGTCGTCGACGCTCGCCAAGACGCGATGTTCGTACGGCCGCCACGCGGTGAAGCGGGAGAGATAGTCGAACACGTCGGCTGAATTGGTGTGGAAGATATGCGGTCCGTAGCGGTGGATCAGCACGCCGGCCTCGTCATGCTCGTCATAGGCGTTGCCCCCGATATGCGGGCGGCGGTCGACGACCAGGACACGCTGGCCGCCGTCCGCGGCAAGCCGCTCGGCTAGGACCGCACCGGCGAAGCCCGCACCGACGACCAAGGTGTCGTAGCGTTCGCGTTTTATAGTCGGTTCGTAGGATCGCCTAGCGCGCAGGACACGGTCGATTTCGTTTGCCATAGCGGTTTGAGTCCTGTCCCAGGATTGCGTTGCGAGCAGGCGATCGGCTTCGTCGCGCCACCCGCCTTCTGGTGGAAGCTTCAGGGCGTCGGCACAGGCACTTGCGAATGCCGTGGCGTCAGCCGCGATCGCGACGGCGGCGATGCCGCCGTAATGCCGCACGACGTCGACGATCGGCGTGGAGACGACCGGAAGCCCGCCGGCAAGATATTCCGGCGTCTTGGTCGGGCTGATGAACCGCGTCGAGGCGTTGATCGCGAACGGCATCAGCGCGACGTTCCACCCCGACAGATAAGCGGGAAGCTCGTTATAATGGCGCGCACCCAGCCAGTGAATGTTCGGACGGCGGGGCAGATGCTCGGGATCGATCTTCACAACCGGGCCGATCATCACGAACGACCAATCGGGGCGAGCGGCAGCGACCGCATCGAGAAGCGCCAGGTCGATGCGTTCGTCGATGACGCCGAAGAACCCCAGCTTCGGTCCGGCGATGTCGCGCTGGTCTTCAAGTTCGACCGCGCCAATGCGGGCTTGCGCGAAATGCGCGACTTCGACTGCCGAGGGAAACGCATGGACGTCGCGGTGCCGTCCGCGCTTCGCTTCGTACAAGCTATAGCCGCCGGTGAAAACAAGGTCCGCACGCGCAAGCAAACTTGCTTCTCGTTCCAGCAAGGCGGGATCCGCGAAGCGAAAGGCCGACAGCTCGTCCATACAATCGTAGACGACCGCCGCGGCTTCGAGATGCTCAGCGAAC
>Ga0160428_1002743_pt1 | contig 10197 bp, 7 predicted proteins | sample SolpanmetagenomM_FD_108198 | JGI IMG/M metagenome (GOLD analysis project Ga0160428, IMG submission 108198) | Solar panel surface microbial communities from Lawrence Berkeley National Laboratory, California, USA - M | ecosystem: Engineered > Built environment > Solar panel > Unclassified ...
CTATACCATGCCGCAATTTCTGGAACAGCGGTACGGGCCGTCGCTGCGGACGCTGATGGCGGTGTTCTGGCTGGGGCTGTACGTGTTCGTGAACCTCACCTCGATCATCTGGCTGGGGTCGATCGCGGTCAACCAGGTCGCGGGGGTCGACCAGGACGTCGCGCTGATCGGGCTGGGGCTGTTCGCGCTGTTCTATCAGCTGCGCGGTGGGCTGAAGGCGGTGGCGCTGACCGACGTCGTGCAGGTGACGCTGCTGGTCTTCGGCGGGCTGTGCGTGTCGGCGTTGACGCTGTCGCGGATCGGCGGCGATGCCGGCATCGTCGGCGGGTTCGCGCGGCTGACCGCGGCGGCGCCCGGGCATTTCCAGATGATCCTGTCGCCCGACAACCCCTTCTACAAGGACCTGCCCGGGCTGTCTGTGCTGATCGGCGGGATGTGGATCGCAAACCTCAGCTATTGGGGGTTCAACCAGTACATCATCCAGCGCGCGCTGGCCGCCAAGAACATCGGCGAAGCGCAGAAGGGTATCGTGCTCGCCGCCTTCCTGAAGCTGGTGATGCCCTTCGTGATCGTCCTGCCCGGGATCGCCGCAGTGGTGCTGGCGCCCGACCTGTCCAAGCCCGACCAGGCCTATCCGACGATGATGCGGCTGCTGCCGCCGGGGCTGCTGGGGCTGGTCTTCGCGGCGCTGGTGGCGGCGATCATCGCGTCGACCGCGTCCAAGATCAATTCGATCGCGACGATCTTCACGCTCGACCTCTATGCCAAGCGCCGCGGCCAGGCGACCGACGCGCCGCGCGATGCCGCGACCGAACGGCGGCTGGTGCTGGTCGGCCGGATCGCCGCCGGGGTCGCGATCGTGCTGGCGATGGTCACCGCCCGCCCGCTGCTCGGCAAGTCGGACCAGGCGTTCCAGTATATCCAGGAATATACCGGGTTCTTCACTCCCGGCATCACCGTCATCTTCCTGCTCGGGCTGTTCTGGAAGCGCGCGACCGAGGCCGGGGCGCTGACCGCCGCGGTAGCGTCCTTCGTGCTGTCGCTGGCGTTCAAATACCTGCTGCCCGAATTGCCGTTCATGAACCGGATGGTGGTGGTCTTCGCCGCCGCGCTGGCGCTGGCGGTGATCGTCTCGCTGGTTCGCCCGCAGGCGCGCGAGGTCAACCAGGTGGTGACCAGCGACGTCAGCTACCAAACCTCGGCCAGCTTCAACGTCGCCGCGCTGGGCGTCGTCGCCATCCTCGTCGCGCTGTACGCGACCTGGTGGTGAGCGGGCGCTTCATCGCGGTCGACTGGGGGACCACCAACCGCCGCGTCTTCGTGATCGAAGACGGCGCGGTGGTGGCGACCGCGCGCGACGATCGCGGCGCCGCGTCGGTCGCGGCCGCGGACTATCCGGCCTCGGTGGCGGCGATCCGCGCGGCGCATGGCGACCTGCCGATGCTGCTCGCGGGGATGGTCGGATCGACGATCGGGTGGCGCGCGGTGCCCTATGTCCCCGCGCCCGCCGGGCTGCCGGCGCTGGCGGCGGCGCTCGACTGGGTCGAGCCGCGCACCGCGATCGTGCCCGGCGTGTCGATCGCGACCGGGGATCACGCCGATGTGATGCGCGGCGAGGAGGTGCAGCTGCTCGGCGCGGTCGCGGCGGGGCTGGTTCCCACCGACGCGCTGCTCTGCCAGCCCGGCACCCACTGCAAATGGGCGCGGATGGAGGCGGGCGCGATTGCGGATTTCACCACCGCGATGACCGGCGAGCTGTTCGCGCTGCTGCGCGCGCACGGCCTGCTCGCCGCGCAGCTGGGCGGCAGCGTCAGCGACGGCGCAGCCTTCCGCGCGGGCGTCGCCGAGGGCGCGAAGCGCGACCTGCTCGCCAGCCTGTTCGGCATCCGCGCGCGCGGGGTGCTCGGGCTGCGCGCCGACGCCGATGCCGCCGCCTTCGCCAGTGGGCTGCTGATCGGCAGCGACGTCGCCGCGCGCATCGCCGGCGGCGAAACGGTCCATATCCTCGCCGATCCCGCGCTGGGCGCGCTCTACGCCGCGGCGATCGCCACGCTTGGCGGGCAGAGCGCAGCGGTCGACAGCCACGCCGCCTTCCTAGCCGGAATCACCCAATTGTGGAGCCTCGTCGCATGAGCCACCTCGCCGCCTTCGACGCCGCCTTCGCACGCTGCCCGCTCGTCGCGATTCTGCGCGGGGTGCGCCCCGACGAGGTCGAGGACATCGGCGAGGCGCTGGTCGCCGCCGGCTTCGCGATCATCGAAGTGCCGATGAACTCGCCCGACCCGCTCGACAGCATCGCCCGGCTTGCGCAGTCGCTGGCCGGGCGCGCGGTGGTCGGCGCGGGCACGGTGCTGCGGGTCGAGCAGATCGCGGCAATCGATGCGGCCGGGGGCACGCTGGTGATCTCGCCCAACGCCGATCCGCGGGTGATCGCGGCGGCGCATGCGCGCGGGCTCGTCTCGCTGCCCGGCATCTCGACCCCGACCGAGGCGTTCGCCGCGCTGGAGGCTGGGGCGACCGCGCTGAAGCTGTTCCCCGCCGAAAGCTATGCCCCCGCGGTGTTGAAGGCGATGCGCGCGGTGCTGCCCGCGGACGTGCGCGTGCTGCCGGTCGGCGGCATCGCGCCCGAAACGATGGCGCCGTGGATCGCGGCGGGGGCGGCGGGGTTCGGGCTCGGTTCCGCGCTCTACGCGAAGGGCATGGCGGCGGCCGAGGTGGGGAGTCGCGCCCGCGCCTTCATGGCCGCGCTGGCGCCGGGCTGAATCACACCAACCTGCGTCAAGTCGCTGGAAAAAAAGGAACTCCTCCATGCGCCGGCCGGTTGGTCGGCGTTCAACAGGAGGGATCCCATGAAAATTCTACTCACCGCGCTGGCGCTGACCGTCGTCGGCGCGCCCGCGATCGCGCAGACCCCGCCGCCGCCGCCGCCGGCCGAAGCCAAGAGCGCCGCGACCCCCTATGTCACCGCGGCCGGGCAGAGCGACCTGTTCGAGATCAATTCGAGCGAGATCGCGCTCCAGCGCTCGCAGAACCCCGACATCCGTAAATTCGCGGATATGCTCATCAAGCACCACACCAAGACGACCGCGGCGACGATGAAGGCCGCGCAGAAGGCCGGGCTGACCCCGCCGCCGCCCGCGCTCGATCCCGGCGCCGCCGCATCGGTCGCCGAACTGCAGACCGCGTCGGCGGCCGATTTCGACCGCATCTATATCGGCCAGCAGATCCCGGCGCACCAGGCCGCGCTCGATCTGCACAAGAGCTATGGCGCCAGTGGCGACAAGGCGCCGCTGCGCATGTCGGCCAAGGCCGCGGTGCCGATCGTCCAGCAGCACCTGACCGTGGCGACCAAGCTGCAGAACAGCAAGAAGATGGGCGCGATGCCCGGCATGTGACGACTATACCCCGCGCGTTCGGATTCGCGCGCGCGGGGTCTCTTCCGGCGTCGACCTGAGGTCGGCCTGCCCCGACTTCGGTCCGGCCATCTCCTCTCCACTGACATCGCCAAGCCACTGGATCCCGGGACGAGCCCGGGATGACGGAGCCGCGCGTTCTTGGATTATAGCGACCGCACCGAGTGGGCACGCAAAGGCCGTCCGCGCCCGCCTCCTTCGAAAGATCAATAAAACTGTCATTTTGTGGTTTAGAAACCACTCCTCCGTTTCAATACATAGCTGTCGAACAACAGGATATTGCGAAACGTCGCGTTGCACCGCACAAGCGCGACATGGCCGAACTGGCCCGATGACCGCGAGGGGGGCTCGCCGGTCGACTAGGGGGAAAGAAATGACCGCACGTCTGCGTTCCTATCTGCTCGTCAGCACCTTGTGCGCGGGCGCATTCGTCGCCTCGCCCGTCTTTGCCCAGGTCTCGCAGCCGGTCGAAGCCTCGGCCGACGCGCAGGACGATGCCACTACCAACGCCAGCGACATCGTTGTCACCGGGTCGCGCATCGGCCGTCCCGACCTGACCACCGCCAGCCCGGTCAACGTCATCGGCCAGCAGGAAATCGCGCTGCGCCAGCCGTCGACCGCGGAAGAGCTGCTGCGCGACCTGCCGTCGGTCCGCCCGAACCTCGGGCCGGGCGTCAACAACGGCTCGGACGGTTCGTCCAGCGTCGACCTGCGCGGCATCGGCACCAACCGCACGCTGGTGCTGCTCGACGGCCGCCGCATCGTGCCGTTCGGTCTCGACAACGTCGTCGACCTCAACACCATCCCGCTGCCGCTGATCGAGCGCGTCGACGTCGTCACCGGCGGCGCTTCGTCGGTCTATGGCGCGGACGCGGTCGCCGGCGTGGTCAACTTCATCACCAAGCGCGACTTTTCGGGCGTCCAGATCGACGGCCAGTACGGCATCTCGGAACAGGGCGACACCGCCAAGTTCCGCACCAGCCTGCTGGTCGGCGCCAACACCGCGGACGGCAAGGGCAATGTCGTCGTCGGCGCCTTCTACACCCAGAACAAGGAACTGCTGACCACCAGCCGTTCTATCGGCGCGTTCCCGATCAGCTCGTCCACCGGGCTGTTCAACGGTTCGACCGCGTCGGTGCCGACGATCATCACCTCGCCAACGCTGTTCTCGGGCGCGATCGGCGGCGTCGTCGATCCCAACACCGGGACGTTCGTGCGCGCCACCGCGGCGAACACCTTCAACACCAACATCGGCACCTATTTCCAGACCCCGCTGGAGAAGTACGGCTTCTACGCCGCCGGCCATTACGAGGTCGCGCCGAACGTCGAGATCTACACCAGCGCGCTGTTCAACCGGAACGTCGTCCGGCTCCAGCTCGCCTCGTCGGCGACCTTCACCAACACCTATCAGCTGCCGCTCAACAACGCCTATCTGAGCGCGGCGGAGCGTAACCAGCTGTGTACCGCGCGCAGCATCACCGCGGCCAATTGCGCGCTCGCGGCGGCGGCGACCGGCCCGGGCAGCGTCGGCTACACCGAAATCCCGGTGATCGCGCAGCGTCGCTTCACCGAATACGGCCCGCGCGGCAACCCGATCCAGTCGGACCAGTTCCAGATCAACATCGGCGTCCGCGGCACGCTGACCGGCAACATCAAGTACGACCTGACCGGCCAGTATGGCGAAACGACGCAGAACCAGGATCGCGAGAACTGGGGTTCGTTCAGCCGCGTCCAGCAGGCGCTGCGCTCGTACCGCAACACTGCCGGCAACCCGGTCTGCTCCGACACGTCGAACGGCTGCGTGCCGATCAACCTGTTCGGTCCGGAAGGCTCGATCAGCCCGGCGATGCTCGGCTTCATCGATCTCGACGCGCGCATCCGCCGCAACACCAAGCTGACCGTGGTCAACGGCAATGTCGGCGGCGATCTGTTCGGGCTGAAGTCGCCCTTCGCGGAAACCCCGATCGGCTTCTCGGTCGGCGCCGAATATCGCAAGATCATCGCCGCCAGCTTCCCCGACTTCCCGTCGCAGATCCAGGGCGAGGTGCTGGGCACCGGCGCGCGGACCCCGCCGGATGTCGGCCAGTACGACGTGAAGGAAGCGTTCGGCGAAATCATCGTCCCGCTGATCAGCGACAAGCCCTTCTTCTACCGCCTCCAGGCGGAAGGCGGCCTGCGCTATTCGGACTATTCCACGACCGGTGGCAGCACCACGTGGAAGGCGGGCGGCAGCTGGGAGTTCTTCCAGGGCTTCAAGGCGCGCGGCATGTACCAGGTCGCGGTGCGCTCGCCCAACATCTCGGAACTGTACCAGAGCCAGGTGCAGGGCCTGGGCAACCTGACCACCGATCCGTGCCAGCTCGCGCTGCCGGTCGGCAACACCGGGCTGACCAACCTGTGCATCGCGACCGGTGCGCCCGCCGCGACGATCGGCAGCATCACGCCGCCGTCGTCGACCCAGATCAACGTCACGACTTCGGGCAACCCCAACCTCAACGTCGAGCGCGCCCGCACCTATACGCTGGGCGGCGTGATCGCACCGAGCGAGATCCTGCCGGGCTTCTCGTTCACCGCCGATTACTTCCACATCAAGGTGCGTGACGCGATCAGCTCGCCGGCGCAGTCGGACATTCTGAACGGCTGCTACTCGACCGCGCTGAATCCGACCTATGCCTATAACGGCTTCTGCCAGCTGATCGCGCGCAACCCGCTGAACGGGTCGCTCAACGGGGCGGGCGAGACGCTGGGCGTCATCCTGGCGGGTTCGAACCTGGGCGTGATCGAGACCGCGGGCCTCGACCTCGGCGTCAACCAGCGCGTGCCGCTGGACGAGCTGGGGCTGAACAATGCCGGCACGATCACCATGGGGTTCAACTCGACCCGCCTGAGCTATTACCACTTCCAGGCGACGCCGAACTCGATCAACCGCGATTGCACCGCCTATTATTCGGCCGGCGGCTGCACCAACCCGCGGCCCAAGTGGAAGTGGAACGGCCGGCTGACCTACAGCTATCAGTGGCTGGACGCGTCGATCCTGTGGACCCACATCAGCCCGGTCGCGCTGGAGCCGTTCCTGGCCACCGCGATCACCCCGCTGACGACCCCGCAGCCGGGCGGCCCGAACCCGACCACCATCCTGGCGGCCTATCGTTCGATCCCCGCCTACGACTATTTCGACTTCTCGGCGCGCGCTCAGGTCGGCGAGAAGCTGGAACTGACGGTCACGGTGGACAATCTGTTCAACAAGAAGCCGCCGCTGGTCGGTTCGGGTGTCGGTGGCACCGCCTTCAACGGCGGCAACACCTTCCCGACCGTGTACGACGTGATCGGCCGCTACTTCACCATGGGCGTGAAGATGAAGTTCTGATCCGCGTCCCGGCAACGGTGCGCAAGGCGGCGGCCACCCCCCGGGGTGGCCGCCGTTTTCGTCTGCGCGATCAGTATAGCCCGCCGAGCGCGCGGACGGTGTCGGTGGCGGCCTGGAGCTGGCGGTTGCGGACGTCGAGCAGCGCGCGTTCGGCGTCGAGCGCGGCGGTCTGCGCGGTGACGACCTCCAGATAGTCGGCGGCGCCGTCGCGATAGCGGATCAGCGCCAGTTCGCGGGTGCGCTCCGCGGCACGCGCGGCAATATCCTGGTCGCGCTCCTCGGCGGCGAGCAGGCGCTGCGCCGCCAGGTCGTCCTCGACTTCGCGGAACGCGACCAGCACGGTCTGGCGATAGGTCGCGGCGGCCTCGTCGAAGGCGGCACGCGCGCCGCGTACCTGCGCGCGCCGGCGCCCGCCATCGATCAGCGACAGCGCCGCCGAGATCGGGCCGAGCGCCCAGAAGCTGTTGGCGGCGCTGAGGATATTGCCGCTGCCCGCCTCGAACCCGGCGCCCGCGCCCAGCGTGATGCTGGGAACAGCGCCGCGCGCGCGACCCCGATCCGCGCATTGGCGGCGGCGACGCGGCGTTCGGCGGCGGCGATGTCGGGGCGGCGTTCGAGCAGAGTCGAGGGCAGCCCGGCGGGGATCGCCGGCGGCGGCACCTGCGCAGCGACGACGGGGATCGCGAAGGCGGCGGGCGGCTCGCCGACCAGCACCGCGATCGCATGTTCGTCGCGGCTGCGGTCGATCGCCACCGCGGACAGCTCGGCGCGCGCGCTCGACAGCTGGTTCTGCGCGCGGCTGACGTCGATCCCCGACGCGATACCGCCGCCGTGCCGGGTGTCGGTGAGGGTGAAGGCGCGTTGAAAGGCGGCGACCGTCTCGCGCAGCAGCGCGATCCGCGCATCGAGCGCACGCATGTCGAAATAGGTCGCCGCCAGCTGCGCCTGGAGCCCGAGCCGCACCGCCGCGACATCGGCCGCGCCCGCCGCCTCGTTCGCCTCCGCCGCCGCGACCGAGGCGCGCACCCGCCCGAACAGGTCGAGCTCGTAGGATAGCGAGGCGCCGATCGTCGCGCTGTTGTAGGTCGCGGCGCCGTTGCTGGCGAGTGGCCGGCCGGCCGACACGCGTTCACGCACCGCATCCACCCCGGCGTCGATCGCTGGGAAGCGATCCGCCCGCGCCTGGCCGATTAGCGCGCGCGCCTGCTGATAGCGCGCGGCGGCGGCGGCGAGGTTGGCATTGTCGGCGTCGATCCGCGCTTCCAGCCCGTCGAGCGTCGTGTCGCGGAAGATCTGCCACCACGCGCCCGCAGCGGGGACCGGCAGCCCCGCGGGCTGCCACCCGGCCGCGCCCTTATAGTCGGCGGGCACGGGCACCGCCGGCCGCGCATAGGGTGGCGCGGCCGAGCAGGCGGCGACCGACAGCGCCGCGGCCGCGGCGATCAGCCGGTCAGGACGCCGCATCGGCTTTGCCGCCGGTGCGCACCGCGTCGCCGTCCTGGAGCGAATCGGGCGGGTTGTCGATCACCCGGTCGGCGCGGGTCAGCCCGGCGCCGACCTCCACCGTCGCGCCATGGTCCTGGCCGATCGCGATGCGGCGCAGATGGGCGCGGCCGTCGCGGCCGAGCAGCGCGACCTGGGTGCCCTTTTCGCCGACGATCAGCGCGCTGGCGGGCAGCGTCACCGCGCCGCTGGCGCCCGCCACCGGGAAGTTCGCCTGGGCATAGGCGCCGGGCTTCAGCGCGCGGTCGCCATTGGCTGCCTGGAGCTCGACCAGCACGGTGCCCGACGAAGGGTCGACCGCGCCGGCGGTCCGCGTCAGCTGGGCGTCGAACTGGCGCCCGGCATATTCGGGCAGCGTCAGCGCGACGTGCATCCCGGGATGGACCTGCGACGAATAGGATTGCGGCACCCGCACGAAGACCCGCATCCGGGTGACGTCGGAGACGGTGAACAGCGGCGTCGCCCCCGCGGTGCCGGCGCTGACCAGCTGGCCGATCTGGGTCGACCGGCTGGTGACGATGCCGCTGAACGGCGCGATAAGCCGGGTGAAGCCCTGGGTATATTGCAGCCGCGACACGTTGGCGCGCGCGGCGTTGGCGACCGCGGTCTTGGCGGCGAGGTCGCCGACCTTCTCGTCGGTCTCCTGCTTCGACACTGCGTCTTTGGCCAGCATCGCCTGCCAGCGCGCCGCGGTCGAGGCGGCGAGCTGCTGGTTGGCGCGCGCGGTCTGCAGGTCGGCGCGCGCCGCCAGCAGCTGCTGGTCGACCTCCGGCGCGTCGAGCACCGCCAGTGTCTGGCCGGCGCGCACCGCATCGCCGATGTCGACCGACCAGCGCCGCACATAGCCGCTGGTCCGCGCGAAAATCGGCGCGCTGTTGAGCGCCTGGATCTGCGCGGGCAGCGTCAGCGCGGCGCCCGCGGTCGCCGCGCCGGGGTGGATCACCGCGACGCTGGGCGCCGCCTGCGCGCTGGTCCAGTCGGCCAGCCGGTGTTCGGATCGCGACCGGATCGCGATCCCCGCGCCGGCGATGCCGACCGCGACCACCGCGGCGACGATCCCGATCCGGGCGAAGCTGCGCGGCGCCTCGGTATCAGACATGGGCCTCCTCCAGATACGGGGCGTTGGGGGTTGCGGGTACCGAGCCGCGCCGGCGGTGCGCGAGGCTGAAGATCACCGGCACGAACAGCAGCGTCGCGAAAGTCGCGACCAGCAGCCCGCCGATCACCGCACGGCCCAGCGGCGCATTTTGTTCGCCGCCTTCGCCCAGGCTCAGGGCCATCGGCAGCATGCCGATGATCATCGCCAGCGCGGTCATCAGCACCGGGCGGAACCGGGTCATCCCCGCCTCCAGCGCGGCGGCGGTGGCATCGCCCAGCTCGGCCAGCCGTTCGCGCGCGAAGCTGACGACCAGGATCGCGTTGGCGGTCGCCACCCCCATGCACATGATCGCGCCGGTCAGCGCCGGCACCGACAGCGTCGTGCCGGTGACGAACAGCATCCACACGATCCCGGCCAGCGCGCCGGGCAGCGCGGTGATGATGACGAAGGGATCGAGCCAGCTTTGGAAATTGACGACGATCAGCAGGTAGATCAGCAGGATGGCCCCGATCAGCCCGAAGCCAAGCCCCGAAAAGGCGCTGTTCATCGTCGCATATTGGCCGCGCAGCGTCACCGTCGCGCCCTTGGGCGTGCGATCCTTCAGCTCGGCCAGGACGTGGCGGATATCGCCCGCGACCGCGCCCAGGTCGCGGCCATTGGGGGTCGCGTAGATGTCGACGACCGGCGCGATATTATAGTGCGACACCACCGCGGCGGCGTTGCTCCGTGGTCGCCCTACCGAGGGCACCAGCTGGTCCCGGCTGACCGCCGGGCTGGCGCCCGAGCCGTCCAGCGGGCTGCTCCTCGGCGCCGCC
>Ga0160428_1002744_pt1 | contig 10197 bp, 12 predicted proteins | sample SolpanmetagenomM_FD_108198 | JGI IMG/M metagenome (GOLD analysis project Ga0160428, IMG submission 108198) | Solar panel surface microbial communities from Lawrence Berkeley National Laboratory, California, USA - M | ecosystem: Engineered > Built environment > Solar panel > Unclassified ...
AACCCAGGAAGCTTCGCCGACCTCAGAAGCAGTAACAGACTCGACTGCTGACTCTTCTGCAACCGATTCGCCATCGAAATGGACATTGCCTGCATCGAAATCTTCATCATCTTGCTCCACAAAGTCTGACAGAGCTGACTCGTCTTCGCTGTCCACCACGATAGCCTTTCCTTTACCCTTGATATTTGGTTTTCTCTTTGTTTTTGCAGAAGCAGCTTTAGTGGAGGCATTTTTCTTGACGTTTTGCTTGCCGAATTTCGATTTTGACAATGTTGACAGAGGCGCATCTTCCGACAAGTCACTAAGTACAGCCTCGTCTTCTTCTTGATCACTCTCTAACATCATGACATCCTCTTCGTCTTCGTCTTTGATGGCCTTCTTGGCACGCTTTGGTGGCGGTGGCATAGAATACTCCTGTTCCTGCATCATCTGTGCTAGACGAGCGTCTCCAGAGGTATCCTCATCTTCGGAATCATCCACTAATTCGAGTTTTCTCTTGCCTGCAATCTTCATTTTGAAAGAAGCCTGTCTTCTTGATGTAGTTGATGCAGCTGGCGTTGTAGCAGCACTTGTCACTGGTGTTTCGTACTCGTTTGATGTCTCTCTACTGATCGTAGCAGGAGAATTGGTTGATGATGTTGTAGACTTAGACTTCTTCGCAGCAGGTTTCTTGAACTCCATGTCCTCGGCAGGAATTACCACACCGACAAAGTTGCCGGCAGGTTGACCAAGCATACTAGCATCAGCAGCTGTATCATCGGACAAAGGGTCAATCGATGGCTCGGGAAGTAGTGTTGCTGGTGCTTGTGAAGTCGACTTTCTGGCTGGTCGAGGCATCGTTACTTAGATACAGAGAGAAGTTTGCTGTCGAAAACTAGACCAGACAAGAAAGGAAAGGGACGTCACAGAACAGAAGATGTAAGGAATGGATAGGCAAGACGTCAGAATGAAATCCTCCTAAATGTTCGCCACTCTCTTGGGATGATTTAGGGCAAACCGTAGCGCGTCGAGAACGTGAAGCAGAATTATATTCCCCTTTTTGGTATCCGCCTTCGCAATAGGTTTCCTCCTTGTTTTGAAGCTCAAGAGGCAAGCATGGTGGTCGCTATGCTCTGCGATGTCTCAACTGAGGGTAGAAGATGGAGAGGTGAGTTCGTGGTGATGCAAAGGAAGGAAGAATTGAAGAAGAAAGAGCAGCTCTTTCCTCACGCGTAAATTGGTTCGACCCGCGCGACTGGTGCCTGATTTTGCCACCAACGGTGCGAGATCTTCTGTTGGAAGAAGATAATTGTTGTGAACCTCCGTGATTCTACATTGCCAGTGCTCTGCTGCGCACACCACTTTTCCATACTATTCACACGACGAACCACAGCCCAGCATGTCCAGCAGAAGAAGTGCTGCCAATGCCAACCGCATTCGTGGACCGTGAGTCCCCAATCTGCCCACTTCAGCTCGTGCTGCGTGAGAAAGCGAGATCGTGCCAGTGCTAACTCCTTCGTAGTCAGTCCGCCTTGACTGATTTCCTAGCTGCCAACAACATCTCAGCTGCCCAGATTCGCGACTCCTACAATCAAAGAGCTCAAGCTGCAGAGGCAACCAACACAACTGCGACTCCGACTGATATAGAGGCAGCCGCACTTGCCAGGACAGACACAACCGGAGCAGAGGTTGACACTACCACAACAACAGTTACTGTCACTTCCACGACCACAGCGCCATCAAAGAAACGCAAAAGAGGAGGTGACGACAAGGCAGCAGAGAAGAAGAAAGCAGCAGCCAAGAAAGCGAAGAAAGGAAAGAAGGGCTCCGATGATGAATCAGACGACAACTATGAAGATGCAATGGGCTTGGACATGTACAAGAAAGCAAAACCATTGCCCGGTCAGCTCGAGAACTGCGAGATTTGTGCAAAACGATTTACAGTCACTGCGTACAGCAAGTCAGGTCCGGATGGTGGATTAGTATGTGGTCCTTGTGGTAAAGAGCTTGCAAAGGAAGCCGTTGGAGGGGAAAAGAAACCCAAAGCAGCAGTCAAAGGCAAGGGACGACGTAAAGTGGAAAGTCAGCGACTAGACGGCATCTTGACCTCAGGCAGCAAGACTTTACAGCAACTCTGCATAGAAAAGGTTGCAGACTTCCACCAAGATATCGAAGAGTTTGGAGACTTGCCCGATAATCTACTCAGCAGATTGAGCGAGATCTTTGCCAAAAGACGAGTGATTGATCCAAGGACGATGAAGCTCTTTTTGAGACCAGATCTCGAGACAGTAGCCATTCACGACGCTGCGAAACTGGAGGTCGAGGATTACAAGCAAATTTTTGCAGTCGTGCCAAAAGTCAAGAAACTCGTTTTGCGTAATGCTTGCCAATTCAAAGACGAAGTCATGGAGTACATGATGGAGAAAGCACCTCTTATCACTCACTTCCAAGTCTACGCCGCCAACCTCATCACCAACTCGATGTGGGAGAAATTCTTCAAGACACATGGTCACAAACTCGAGACCCTCTCTCTGGAATGGCTCGACGCTACGTTCGACGATGACATCGTCCAAATCATGATCACACATTGTCCAAATCTCACGAGACTCAAGCTCAAATACTGCCGCCAAATCACCGCAGCATCACTCGTCACTCTCGCCCAGCTGAAAAAGCTCAACCACCTCTCCCTTCAGCTTTCAGCCACTGTCGAGGTCGACCTTCTGATTCCTCTGATTACCACCCTTGGCCCGAAACTTTCTACCCTCTCCCTCGAATCCTGCACAGAAGCAGACGATACACTCCTTGACGCCATCCGCACAACCTGTGGTAAACTTAACAAGCTACGGCTCACAGATATCGACTGCGTGTCTGATGCCGCCTTTGTCTCACTTTTTTCGAACGGCTCCATAATTCCAGCACTGAGCTATATTGACTTTACAAAAGCTCGAGACATTGACAACAACAACCCAGATGGTCCTGCAGACAATCCAATGGGTTTATGTTCCGAAGGTTTCAAAGCAATGATGGCACATTCTGGCCTCAAACTACGCGAGCTACATATTCCTTCCTGCCGCCACATCTCACAAGCAGCATTCATCGACGTCTTCTCACCAAACAAACCCGCTCCAGTCGTGGAGGAAGCCGCACCAGAGGACGATGATGACGAAGAGATGGCCGACACAACTACCGCACCTACCCTCGCTGCTATCGCCCTGCCAGATCACTATCCGAATCTAGAAACCCTCAATCTTTCTTTCTGCTCCACTGTCGAAGCAAGTACTATCCGCGCAATCTTTAAGACTTGTACTAGCCTCCAGAAATTGATTGCATTTGGTTGCTTCAAGATTCTGGAGCATGTCACGGTTCCGAAAGGCAAGTTGCTGGTCGGTGTGCCGAATGCACAGGATGCGATTGAGCAGGTGGGTGATGATGGATTTGGAGGAGCGTTTGGAGCGGGAGTGGGATGGGGACTGGATGGGATGGGGGATGTTGGAGGACTGTTGGGGAAGGGTGTTGTTGAAGAGGTTGGTGCATGAAGCCCTGAAGAGAGCAAGAACGTACGTGAAAATGGAGGAGTGGGATGCTTGATGAAAGCCTGAAGGACGTGTGGAAAACTTGGGAACAGAATCCAGGAGAGAGGACAACTTGTGCTTGTGCTAACTGCCGGCGTTACTCGTTGTGTTGCGATAGTGCCATGGCGGCATTATGGAGCATCTTGATGATGACAATGGATGGGATGAATTTGCTCCTTTGTTATTTGATAATGAAATTATGATTTATGTTTATACTTCTATCCTCTGTCCCGTTCACTTGCAACATTACCGTCATTTACTTCCTCCAGGTTCACTCCTAAAATGACCTTTTCACTTTCTTTCGTGCTGCGTACCTGATACATTTAGATTGACTCCTTCATACATCAATCGTCGTCAATAAAAAAAAATTCACAGTGGTTCCTCAGAGTCATCAGCATAATCCTCGTCTCGATTGCCAAAATACCAAAGGGAAAGCGCCAAAAAACTCGTGAATAACATGACAACCGTAGTCGAAGAAACATGTACAGTCCACCAAGGCCATCACGCAGGCAAGAGCTCAGGTACGGAAGGTGCTCTCGACATGACTTTCAGAACAAACAAACACAATTTTAAATCATTGCTCTTTGCAAGTCCGCAGCTTCTGCTTCGCTTTCTTTTCATCAGCTTTATGGATACATTCTTGGTATCACATATTGTTATCATTCTCTTGGAGCAAGCTGTTTCGTACTTCTTTCGCGCATTACTGGTACTCGCCGCTGACGACGAAATCGAGTTCGACTAACAACCTCAAGTCATCACCATTCTGACGACTTTCATCAAGTGTGCAGCTCTCTTTACAGACATCATCGCGCGTTTTTATGGAGACATTCGTATTAGCACACATTCTTATCGTTCTTTGGGAGCTAGTTCTTCCGTACTTGCTCGACGCATTAGTATTGATCGCCATATATTGTCTACGCCTCTATTTCCGCCGTGGTGGGGGACGACGAAAGCGAGATTGAAGAATAAGTCGTCGCGCTTTGAAGCATTCCGAGCTGGCATTCGTTGCACAAACACTACCTTCTTTCGGCCAGTACTTGAGCATTTTCACATCGGACAGGTGCTACCTCCATCCATACTCTCGAGCAGTCTTTCGGAATTCCTGCTACCTCTCACCACGTCACTGAACAGCACCATCGAGTACTGTAACTTCTCCATCCATACCCCAGATCAGTCTTTCAATACTCTTGGTACTTCTCGCCACGTCACCGGAAGCACCACCAAACACAGTAACGACATATCATCCTCTTTGGACAACAGTCGATATAAATTCGGCCAACTATTGCAAATGCCGGCTCATTGGCAATCACTCTTTGGAGCAGCACACGTGTTCCAAGGGTGCAACGAGAATGACTCACCTTGTCAGAACAATGAGAAACGGGACGTTTTAGGAGTGGCGTTGAACATGGGAGAAAAAATACCACACTTTTCTCAGAGTATTGATCAGGCTGCTTCGATCAGCACAGACCCACGATGCCAACCAGGGTTGCAATCTTTCTGGGAAGGACTGAATCCTGGCGTTGAGAGAGCACCATTCGTAATCAACGAGAATCAGGCAGATCAAAATGGGACTACTGCACAAACCTTTGGACTAGCTGGCGTGACGACATGCAACGTAGAGCCGACTGTCAGGGCATGCTCGGCATATAGCGACTTCGATACTTCCAACGACTGGGCCGCATCCGGTGATTTTGAATTGTTCGATGATTTCGATCTGTTCGGAGAGTCAGAAGCGCACTGGTTTGGTGGTGAGAGCACGACAGGTTGGGAACACTCGGATGTTGGCTGTGATATTGCAGCTGGAAGCGCCTTAGGTAGCGAACGGTTAACTCTCGATAGCTCGTCGACAGCGAGCAGCAATGCGGAGCTCAATATGTCAGTGGGCCCTGGTGAACCTGAACTGTCCGGAGTACCAGACGACACGCTATGGAACGAACTTGGAAGCTTCACCATCAGCAGTCCTATGTTGATCCGTGCGCGGGACAATTCTGTCGACCCAGAACCAGTGGAGACACCAGATATTCCGTGGACTCCTCAAGCATATGTGTCGCCTACTGTCAGTCCTAATTGGAACGTCAAGGAGTTGGATGCATATGATTGCAATGCTGATGAGGCTTGTGACATGCGGTCTACACGTGATTTTCAGCTAGATTCCGAGTTTCAGAACGAGGACGAACAACTGCTGAAGAAACAGCACAAGGCACAGATCTTGGATGAACTCAAAGCCCTGGCGATACAAAAGTTCAGCAAGTTTCGGAAAAGAGCCCGTGACAAGATGACACTCCGGGTGAAGATGCTCAAGAAGCGACTTGACCAACAAGTTCGGGATCGTCTTGGCATCCCGTTGTATTATGCCCTTTACGATTACTCCAAGAGGATCCTACTGAACCAATCCGACTCAGGAGGACGATCTGTAGCGGTATGTTTTCACCTTGATAAGCGGATGTTGGAACGTATACTGATGAGTAGCACAGTTTATGCAGGACCGAGGATTGCAAGGAATTCCGTTAACGCAATGTTATCACATAGCAGCGCTAGATACAATCGCGAGCCCACAGATTGGAGGAAATTGCTATTCGCCAATCACTAATGGTGCACTTCGCTATTTCGAAGACTTTACGATACCTGCCGGTACACATTGTCAGAGATCCGCAGAGTCGTTCAACATATCCCTCTGGTGCCGAGACAGGCCGTCCAGCCTTATACTGGCAGAGAAACGTCAAAACATGAAGCGCATTCCGATGCCTGGCAGCAATGGGCGAGCCGAACACGAAGGTTTGCGTCGCTTTCGATTCAGGAGGCGAGGTCCTCTACGTCAAAGTCTACTGACCTTCTGTCCTGTGGACACATACACATCAGAAGACATCGTTCGGCAGGCCCAACATGTATATCTTGCTGAGGAGACTAAAGGCGAGAGACTGGATGATGTCGACTTCGACTTGCACTTTGAGGAAGCATTTGAGGCTTATTGGCGAGCTGGTGCCCGACATAGGATCTTGAAATTGCATACAGCTGCTGTTTGCAAACGCTGGCTCAGCGAAGGGGTGTAGGGGTGCTCACATATATCAATATGAAAGTCGTTCACTCCGAGTATCGCAGCATGATCGTTATTATTTGTGCTGCTTAATCTGTCGTCGTCGTCGTTGATAGTGGTGCCAAGACATAACCGCCGGAGACGCTCCGGTCCCAGTTCCAAAAAAGTCCTTCGCCAGACAACAAGCGCATTACCAGTTAAAGCATTTTAAATATTCACCCCCTCTTACAATGGCAAGCGTGTACAAATCTCTCTCAAAAGGCAGCACGCGCACGAAGAAGGCTGCTGAAGGACCTACTGGTGTAAAGAAGAACAAGCAACGAGTACTCCTCCTCAGTTCTCGCGGCATTACCTACAGACACAGACATCTCCTCAATGACCTCTACTCTCTCATGCCACACAGCCGAAAAGACGCAAAACTCGACACGAAGACGAAACTGTACCAGCTGAACGAACTTGCCGATCTATATAACTGCAATAATGTGTGTTTCTTTGAAGCAAGAAAGGGCAAGGATCTGTAAGTCTGAAAGCATACTTCTATCTCAATCAAGCTAGTGCTGACAACTCCCAGCTATGTCTGGCTAAGCAAACCACCAAACGGACCTACAGTCAAAATGCATCTACAAAACCTGCACACAATGGAAGAGCTCCACTTTACAGGCAACTGCCTCAAAGGCTCGCGACCAATACTTTCCTTTGACGCTACATTCGACACAGAACCGCACCTCAAACTGATCAAAGAACTCCTCGCACACACATTCGGCGTGCCGAAAGCCGCGCGCAAGAGTAAACCTTTCATCGACCATGTCATGGGCTTCACAGTCGCAGAAGGCCGCATCTGGATCCGCTGCTACCAAATCGACGAAGCTGAAGTAGGCAAGCTAAAGCCGGGTGAAGCGCAAACTATCACCGACGGCAAGACAAAGGAAAGCAAGAGCAAAGGCGATAAGAACGCAGACACGAATTTGACGTTGGTTGAGATTGGGCCGCGATTCGTGCTTACGCCGATTGTGATTCAGGAAAGCAGTTTTGGAGGACCGATTATTTATGAGAATAAGGAGTTTGTTAGTCCGAACCAGGTTAGAGCGGATATGAGGGTGAGGAAGAGTGTCAAGTATGGTGCGAGGAGTAATCAGTTGGGGAAGAGGACGGAGAAGAGAGGGGAGTTGGGGCTGAGGAGTCAGGGTGGGGTGAGGAAGGAGAGAGATGTTTTGGATGATAAGGTGTTGTTTGCTTGAGTGGTGGGATGATGGCAGGAGGACCGAGAAGCATTGGTGGATGTTAGCGCTGGAACTTTTTACCACGTCCGACATATGGCGTGGGACGTTGTGTATCCTGGACACCTGGGCTTGGTGCACCTTTCGCTTCGCCCCTCAACAGCCACGATCGACACATTCTGAGGGTCGATATTGGCTGCATCTGAGGAAAGACCATCTACGAGACACGCAAGTTCTTCTAAACATCGAAGCTTGCGCGCTTTCATGAGCTACCTTGTGCAAGACTGCAGTTTCAGCACGCATCTTCACCATCACTCGAATTTTCGAAGATCTTCTTCACGGGCACCATTTCGTTCTTTACGACCATGAGCAGAGCAAAACATTGTATTAGCAGACCGCTGCGGAACCTCGTTGCTTTCGATTTTACTGAAGCGAAATGAAGCAAAGCTTACACTCATCTTCACGGTCGTTGTCGCAGTTGAGGCTGGACACCGTCTCATCATGATGTGTCGAGATGGACGTTGTACGAGGACGGATTGATGTAGGAATGAGGTCAAGCTGATAAAGTAGGACGTCAGTAGTGGCAGATTCGTTTGCGATTCAAAGGCCGATGCGATGGCATTGATGCTGGTTGCTACTTCATTGAGCGGGTTTACCAGACGTTGCTCGTATTGGGACCGGGGCGCTCCACCTCGATGGTGTTGCGGCCTATATAGATGAATACCAGCACAAATCAAGCCACTTCTACTTGAAATCTGCACCTTTGAAATTGCCATTGATGTTTTAGACTTTTATGCCAAGTTTCCCCATGACTCGCCATCATGAAACTTGCACACCGCTTCTCAATGCCGCCATCACGCACATCATTCTTCGACCACCAACGACCACCACTTGCGCCTCTCTCGCTCACCGTCCATCGCGCCCTCCCACCACTGCTCCTTCCGCCATCCGCTCCTCCAAGCTCTCTACCCCATCTCCCAAACCACAAACCACACACACACACACCAACACAATGCCAGCACCACCCTCCCTCTCCCGTCTCGCCGACCTCCTCAAACTGCGCTGTTCAATCTACCAACAACTCTACAACCCCCTAAATATTCGCACGGGTTCCAAAGTGTTACGACAACGACTAAAGGGTGCAGCTATCGCGAGTTATTATCCGAGGAGGATGGTCAGTATGAAGGAGTTGCAGGGATTGTATCCGGAGTTGGAAACTTAGTACGTTATCATAATTCCCATTTCCTTGGTTGGAAGGGGCGGATGGCGAGGGGTTGAGGAATGTGTGGTTGGGAAGGAATATGTGGTTGGGAAGGAGTGTGTTGCGGGAGTAATGTATGCTAATACGATATGTGTATCATAGTGACGACTACGAAGCCGATCGCGAAGATAATATCGTTCTCAAGAAGGCGAGAGGAAAGGGTGCACCGAAGAAGAAGAGAACGGCGGAGGAGAGTAAGAAGTTTGCCAAGAGAGGTGGTAGGCCTGGTGGTGCTGTTGCTAAGGCGCCGCCGACGTAGAAAGAGAGATTGACAAGGAATGGGTGGGTGTAAGCACGTAGCAGACTCAAGATGCCGAGGGTTGGTCGGTCTGGATACCGAATAGATCCCTGAGGAGGTTTGGACGCGGAAGTGGAGGGTTTTAAGAGTAGATTCGGGATGCTGTGATATGGGATACGCATCTGGAATGCTGCTTCCAATCGGGCTATGAGGAGTGAGCTTGGGAAGGGAAGGGAAAATGCACGATTAGTACAAGACAGCGTAAGCGGACGCATTGTTGGACGGCTGCGCGGCCGATTAGTTTTGATGAAGAAGAAGAGGAGGGCGAAGAGTGACGAACGCAGCTGGACCCATGTCGGCCGACGACCTCAATCGCAGATATAACGACTTGCTGCCTAATAAGTTGCTGCCTACAGTAATAACGCTCGAGCGACGCGATCAGCAGATATGACGGAGACTAGAATCGCAAGCAAGCAAGCATTTACGTTCCGCAGTCTTCAATAAAAACAACAAAATATTGCAGGATTATCCAAGGGAACGTCGGATTTTTGCAGCTTGACGTTCGTTAGAAATGCGTAAGCCTTGAACGACAAGGCGTTGCTTTTCATTGTGGTAAGGCAAGGGGCAGGGAATGACTATAAATGATTGTTCATGATTTGAAAAATGTAGAATGAAAAGCTCTGAGGGTGGCAATGCGGCAGGTTGCACCTGGAGTTGTGAAAAGGCAGAGTTCAGACGAAACATACACAACCTATGATCCTGGCTTTTGATATATCTTCCTTGCTTTCTCAATCTCTCTCTCTCTCTCCCTCTCTCTCTCTCTCTCTCTCTCTCTCTCTCTCTCTCTCTCTCTCTCTCTCTCTCTCTCTCTCTCTCTCTCTCTCTCTCTCTCTCTC
>Ga0160428_1002746_pt1 | contig 10196 bp, 11 predicted proteins | sample SolpanmetagenomM_FD_108198 | JGI IMG/M metagenome (GOLD analysis project Ga0160428, IMG submission 108198) | Solar panel surface microbial communities from Lawrence Berkeley National Laboratory, California, USA - M | ecosystem: Engineered > Built environment > Solar panel > Unclassified ...
GAAGGCCTGTACGTCAACCTCGACCGCAACACCCGCAACCAGGGCGCGTTCGTCATCAACGCCGCCAACAACTTCCCGGTCGCCTACAGCGGCATCGGCCGCCGCTCCGACGAGTTCGCCGTCATCCGCGCCGGCCTGAACTACAAGTTCGGCTCGTACTAAGACCCGCCCGCGGAAACCCCCGGCGGGCCTGACGGCCCGCCGGGTGTCCGCCCGGTCATCGGCCATGCCCGATGCGGCCCCGCCGCTCGGACCGAGCAACGCCCCGGGATCCTCTCCCGGGGCGTCTTTCGTCGTTCGAGCGCTCTCCGCCGAAGTGGACACCGGTTCGGCGGAGAGCGCGTCAAAACAAGGGCTTGGAGCCGCCCGCCTCAGGCCTGGACGGCGTGTTCCAGCTGCGCCTTCGACATCTTCGACCGCCCGGGTACGTTCTGCGCCTGGGCCTTGCGCATCAGCGCGGCTTTGGTCGTCCCGGACTTGCTCTCCGTCTTGCTGGTCGCCTTGTCGGCGCTCTTGTCGGCGCTCTTGCCGCCGGCCTTGCCGCCAGCCTTGCCGGTCTTGCGCGCGGCGGCGGATTTCTCGGCGGCCGCCTTCGGCTGCGTCGAGAACTGCTTGCCCTTGGCGGTATCGGCCCGCTTCTTGGCCGTGCTGGCGGCGTATTCCTTGTCGGTCAGCTTCTCGCGGGCCTTCTTGGGCAGGTAGCGCTCGCCGGTCTTGCCGCTCTCCTTGCCCGACTTCGTGCCCCACTCCTCGTCGGTCCACTGCTTGAGGTGGTTGTCGTCCGCCTTCTTGCCCGCGTAGCCGCCGCCTTCCTTCTTGTATTCGGCGGTGGCCATCTGGGCCTTGCGCGCCGACCACTGACCCGGCTTGCCGCCCTTCTCCGACTTCGTGACCTGTTTCTTGACCTTCTCCCACAGCTTGGGATCAGTCTTCTTCGCGGTTCCGGCCATCGTCCTGTCTCCGAATCAAGATTTCGCAGACAACACCACGCCCCCGGCTCCGTTCCGACCACGCGCCGCCCCGGGCGGAAATCGCGTTGGATGAATCCCGGATACGTCGGCGACGCCGGCGGGTTGGCCCCCAGGGGTTCGGCACGACGGGACACGGCATGGCGGACGCACCGGACGACACGCAGGCCCAGCGGAGGCCGGCCGGCAAGCCCGAGAGCGCGGGCCTCGCCAACACGCCCCTCGACACCGCCACCGGTACGGTCAAGCCGCAGGACGGCCCGATGGAGCGGGCCGGCACCGAGAAGGACGAGGCGCGCCGCGGCGGAACCAGCCTCGGGGCCGAGCGGGACCGGCCCGGCGGCCGATGAGCCCGTCCGGCGATCTCACCCCATCGGTGCAACGGACAGCAGACAGAGGAACACGCAGCATGCGGATCCGGCACAAGCCCCTGCGCGAGCAGGTGATCGTCATCACCGGCGCCTCCAGCGGCATCGGCCTCGCCACGGCGCGGGAGGCCGCCCGCCGCGGGGCCCGCGTGGTCCTGGCGGCGCGCAACGGTGCCGCCCTCGACGACATCGCCCGCGACATCCAGAAGCACGGCGGCGAGGCCCGGGCGGTGGTGACCGACGTGTCCAGCCGCGCGGATGTCGAGGCGCTCGCCGCCGAGGCCGTGCGCGCCTATGGCGGCTTCGACACCTGGGTCAACAACGCCGGCCTCTCGATCTTCGGCCGCCTCGAAGAGGTCTCGGACGCGGATCATCGCCGGCTGTTCGACGTGAACTTCTGGGGGATCGTACACGGCTCCACGGTGGCGCTGCAGCACCTGCGGAAGACCGGCGGCGCACTGGTCAACCTGGGCTCGATCGCCTCCGACCTCGCCTTCCCGATCCAGGGCATGTACTGCGCCTCCAAGCATGCGATCAAAGGCTTCACCGATGCCCTGCGCATGGAATTGCAGGCGGAGGGCGTTCCGATCTCGGTGACGCTGATCAAGCCGGCTTCGATCGACACGCCCTTCCCGGAGCATGCGAAGAACTACATGGCGCGGGCGCCGAAGCTGCCGCCGCCGGTCTACGACCCGGCGGACGTGGCCAAGGCGATCCTGTACGCCGCCGCGCACGGCCCGCGGGACCTCTATGTCGGCGGCGGCGGCAAGATGATGAGTTCCCTGCGCAAGCGCGCGCCGTCGGTCACGGACTGGATGGGTGCCCGGGTCATGTCCCGGACCCAGAAGGCCGGCGCGGCCGGCAGGGACCGGGACGGCGCCCTCTACGCGGCCGGCCGGGATGGGTCCGTGCGGGGCGCCTCGCCGCATCACGTCATGCGCAGCGTCTACACGCAGGCCTCGGTCACCCCGGTCCTGACCGGGATCCTGCTGGCGGGCGCCACGGCGGCGGCGGCCTCGCTGCTCGCCCGCTCCGGCCGGCGCTGAAGCACCCTGCGCCGAAGGGGACACGGCTTTGGCGCGAGACAGCGAGTCACGACAGAAGGCGTCGACGGGCGTCGAAAGGGTTGTTTCCAGACAATTTCGGCTGAGGTCAGCACCCAGTCAGGCCCGATGACCGCTCTGCCCGGATCGCGCGCCCGGCCAGCCCGGCGCGCTCGAACAGAAGGGTTGATCATGATGCACGTGAAGAGGCTCGCGGCCGCCGCAGCCATCCTCGGCGGCTTCGGCTCCGCCTCCGCCGTCGCGGCGCCCCCGACGCCGGCCGCTCTCGCTGGCCCGCCGCCGTGACCACCGTGGCCTTCGGCCGCGGCCCCGACTGGGCACCCGGCCCGTATGGCCGCCGCCGTCCGACCTACCGCCGGCCGCGCTTCTACGGCCCGCGCTGCTTCGTCCGCCCCACGCCGTACGGACCGCGGCGCGTCTGCCGCGATTGAGGCAACCGTGGGGACCCGGCCGAACCGTGATGCGATCCAGGGGTTGAAACGAGGGCAGGCCGCCGGCCCGGGGGCGACCCCGCGCGGTCCGGGGGCGACCCCGCGGACGGGGCCCTGCCGTTTCAGTCCGCGATCGCGCGATGTTGCCACCAGCGGGAGACACCATGGCCCGGGATCAGAGCGGCGGAGCGGGCGACCCGGCGCGGGAGCGGGCGGCGGCTGAGCGGGCCGGTCGGAAGCGCCTCGGCGAGGATGGGCGGCCACAGCCGTCCCCCACGCCCGTGGCGCAGGACGCAGCCCGTCGCACGGCGGTGACCGGGCCGCAGGATCCGGACGCCCACGCCGTCAGGACGGCGGTCGACGGGGGCTAGAGCTGCGAGACGGGTCTCCAAAGGGCCGAGCCCTTTGGTGGGTTGCCAGGGCAGAGCCCTGCACCCGCACACGGTCGAAGACCTTTTGAAACCGTGATGGTGTCGAGACAGCGCGGTCGGCCTTGTGGCACCCCGAGCGGCACCCCTCCCGCTCAGGGACCGCACAGGATGGCCCTCATGGCTGCCGTCCGCCACACGGCCGCGGCTCGTGTTCACGCGCGCCCGGGTCCGGCCCGAGGAGCCCAGTCACGATGCCGGCCGCGCAGAGTTGCGCCGCGTCGGGGATCCAGATGGCGGCCGGGGACACGGCCAGGGCCCGCGCCACGAAGGCCGAGGGCAGGCCGGCCGCCCGGTAAGCGGCCCGCTCAGGCTTCGAATCCACCGGGCGCATCCGCCCCCGCGCCCCGACCTCGTAGGGAGCGTGGAAGCCGAGCCGGCCGCCCTCCGCCAGGACGCGCCGCCGCCCGCGGACGAAGATCAGCGTGCAGGCCGACGCGCAGGCGTCGGACACCCGGGTCTCCAGCCCGCGTGCGGCCACCAGGGCCCCGATCGCCGCCCCCTCCTCGACCAGGCCGCCGTCGCTGGTCAGGTGCAGGCGTACGATCCCCGGATGGGCGCCGAGGAGGCCGGATACCCGCGCGGCCACGCCCTCGGTGAGGTCGCCCGCGAGGTGAAGGTCCCGGCCGCCCAGCCCGACCGTGAGCCGGGCCGGAACCTCCGGGTCGTCCGCCCCGGAGGCAGGCCCGAGGCCCGGCCCGGCGGGGCCGGCCAAGGCGGCGACCGGACCGGTGGCGAGCGCCAGGGCGAGGATGCGCGCGCATCCCCGTCCGGCGCCCCCACCGGCGGGTGAGGTGCGGCGTGGCGGCCGTCATGGCGGCATTCCAAATGGGTGGGATCGGCGTGGCGGGATCGGGGCGACCGGCGGGCCGGATGCAGACGTCTACTGGAGGTAGGCGACGAACATCTCGGCCACGGCCCGCGATGCGTAGGCCTGGGGGCTCTCGCCCCAGCGGATCGGGAAGGCCTCCGCCATCCGGCGCCCGGCCAGGATCCGGGCCACCTCGTCGGGCATCAGCCCGTCGTCGAGGGCGTTCGCGAGGGCGGCGCGTTCGTGCGAGGGATGGGACCGGATGCTCCGGGCCAGGGGATCGCCGGGCGCCGCGGCGCGAAGCTCCGCGAGCGCCGCGGCGCTCAGGTCGGGATGGGGGGTCGGGGCAACGTTATAAGTCAGCATCGCTGTTGGCCTTCCATGTCGGGCGGGGTGCGCTCTCCTCGGTTCGGGTGCGGCAACACCACGGACAGGACGACATCGTCGGGGCGATCCGATCCACGCTGGCGATCATGGCAAACCTCCATTCGGCTCTGCATCGACGGTCGCATCGACACGGCCAATCTAGCCGCCGGAGCCGGAAAAAGGCTGCCAATTTGAGGCCGCTTCGAAGCGGAGCCTATGCGCCGAACCGGCTTTCGGGAGCAGAAGATGCGGAGCTGGCATTCCGCCTCGCGTCTCGACGCCGGGTGCGCGGCCTGCCACCCTCGTGCTCCGGGCGATTGAGCCCGTGACAGGGACAGATGCGCCATGACCGGATCACTCGCGCGGGCCGTGATCGTTCAGCCGGAGGGCGGCTTCGACAAGGTCGGGTTCGGCGAGCGGCCGGTTCCGGAGCCCGGCCCCGGGGAGATCACCGTCCGCCTGCGGGCCAGCTCCCTCAACTACCACGATTACGCGGTGGTGAGCGGCCTGTGGGGACCGAGCGAGCCCCGCATCCCGATGTCCGACGGGGCCGGCGAGGTCGAGGCCGTCGGACCGGGCCCGGCGGAGTTCGCCGTGGGTGATTCCGTGGTCAGCACGTTCTTCCCGACTTGGCTGGAGGGCACGCCGCAGGTCGAGGGTTTTGCCACCGTGCCGGGCGACGGGGTCGACGGCTACGCCCGGGAGCGGGTCACGGCGCCGTCCACCGCCTTCACCCGTGCGCCCGCGGGCTGGGACCCTGCCGAGGCGGCGACGCTGACCACCGCCGGCTTGACCGCCTGGCGCGCGCTCCACGCCGATGCAGGCCTCAAGAGCGGCGACGTCGTCCTCGTCCAGGGCACCGGCGGCGTGTCGGTGTTCGCCCTGCAGTTCGCCAAGGCCGCGGGCGCCACGGTGATCGCCACCTCGTCCAGCGACGTGAAGCTCGAGCGCCTGCGCGAGCTCGGCGCCGACGAGGTCATCAACTACCGCGCCGACCCGAGCTGGGGCGAGACCGCACGGCGGCTGACCGGCGGGCGCGGCGTCGATCACGTCCTCGACGTCGGCGGTCCGGGGACGCTGGAGCAGTCGATGGCCGCCGTGCGGGTCGCCGGCCATATCTCGGTGATCGGCATCCTGTCGGGCGTGGCGGGGCCGTTGCCGCTGGTCCCGGCGCTCCTGAAACAGATCCGCCTGCAGGGCGTGCTGGTCGGCAGCCGACGCCACCAGATCGCGATGATCCGCGGCATCGAGGCCTGCGGCCTGCGGCCGGTGATCGACCGCCGCTTCCCGCTCGACGACCTCGTCGCGGCCTTCCGCCACCAGGAGAGCAACCGCCATTTCGGCAAGATCTGCATCGAGATCTGAGCCACGGTGCGTCCGGACCGTGCGACCGAAGCGGATGCGGGCGCGCGGACCGTGGCCCCGTCGGCATCGCGGCGCCCGCCAAGGTTCATCAATCGCCGATACGGCTCGGCAAACTAATCTGCATAAGTATTTATTCCACGAAACCTCTGTAGGCTTGTGGACACAAGCCGGTGCGGAGGAACACCATGTCAAATCCGCTCGTGCGCAAGCTGGAATGCTACGTCCCGCTCTCGGAGGCGGATCGGTTGTGCTTGATCGATGCCGCCGGCCCGGGGCGCATGGTCGCCGCGCGGACGGACATCATCCACGAGGGCGACGATCCGCGCGCCGTCAGCATCATCCTCGACGGTTGGGCCTGCCGCTACCGGCAGTTCATCAACGGCCGCCGCCAGATCGTCTCGTTCCTCCTGCCGGGCGACCCGTGCGACCCGCACGTCTTCCTCCTCGACGAGATGGATCACACGATCGGCGCGATCACGCCCGTCATCCTGGGTCAGATCTCCGGCCCCACGCTGCAGGCGATGACGGCCCGCAGCCCGCAGCTCGACCTCGCCTTCCACCGGGAGGCGCTCGCCACGGCGGCGGTGCAGCGCGAGTGGACGATCAGCCTGGGCAGCCGCACCGGCATCGAGCGGCTCGCCCATCTGTTCTGCGAACTCCACGCGCGGCTGGCGGCGGTGGGCCTTGCGGAGGCCGACACCTGTCCGATGCCGATCACGCAGAACGATCTCGGCGACGCGATGGGCCAGACCAGCGTGCACATCAACCGCACGCTGCAGGAGCTGCGCGGCATGGGGTTGATCACCCTGCGGAGCCGGCGCCTGACCATCCACGATCCGGCCGCCCTCGCCCGGCTCGCCCATTTCGACTCCGCCTATCTCCACATGACGGTGCCGGCCGGCCGGGCCGTCGCACAGCGCACGTGACCCGCGCCCGGCCCGATCGAGACCGGCCGGGCCTCCGGTCCGGAGCCGCCCGGGCAACCGACGAGGCCCGCCAGCGGCGCGGGCGCGATCATCACGCCGCGCGGATGCCGACCAGGAAGCGGTCGACCTCCGCCGAGAGGCGCTCGGACTGGACCGCCAGGGCCGTAGCCCCCGTGAGCACCTGATCGGCCGCACGCCCCGTCTGCTCCGAGGCCTCGGCCACGCCGGCGATGTTGGCAGTCACCTCCGAGGCGCCCTGCGTCGCCTGGGTGATGTTGCGCACGATCTCCTGGGTCGCCGCGCCCTGCTCGTCCACGGCCGCCGCGATCGCGACCGCCATCCCGTTGATCTCGCGGATCCGGCCGATGATCGTGCCGATCGCGCCCACCGTCGCGCCGGTGACCCCCTGGATCCGGCCGATCTGTGCGGCGATGCCGTCGGTGGCCTGGCCCGTCTTCTCCGCGAGCGCCTTCACCTCACCCGCCACGACCGCGAAGCCGCGGCCGGCCTCGCCCGCGCGTGCGGCCTCGATGGTGGCGTTGAGCGCGAGCAGATTGGTCTGCTCGGCGATGGACGAGATCAGCCGCACCACCGTGTCGATTTCCGAGACCGCCATCCGCAGCTCGGATACGAGGCCGGCGGCCTGATCGGCCTCGTCGACCGCCTGTTGCGCCAATCCGGAGGAGTCGCTCGCTTGGCGGCCGATCTCCTGGATCGAAAAGCCGAGTTCCTCGGCCGAGGCCGCGACGGTGTTGATGTTGGCCGTCGCCGCCTCGGCCGCGCGCGCCACCGTGCCGGACTGGCCCGCAGCCTCCCGGGCGGTCGTGGTCATCTGACGGGCGGTGGTCTGAAGGTCGCCCGCGGACGACGAGACGCGCTCGACAATCGTGGCCACCGCCTGCTCGAAGACCTGGGCCAGCTCCATCCTGTTGCGCCTGCGCTCGACGGAGGCGGCGGTATCCGCCTGCCGCTTCCGCTCGACCTCGGCGGCGGCGTTGCGGGCGACCATGGCCTTGATCGCCTCGACCGCACGCCCGACGATCCCGATCTCGTCGCCGCGCCGCGCCTCCGGGATCGCGGCCTCGACATCGCCCTCCGCCATACGCTGCAAGCCGGCGACGAGGCGGTGAAGGGGCCGCGTGACACCAAGCACGACGATCGCCACCGAGAGGCCGAGCGCGGTGAGCAGGGCCGCCAGGGCGGCGCCGATCAGAATCGTGCGGGCTTGCTCGGCCTCGTGCTGCGAGGCGATCTTCGCCTCGTTGAGACGGGCCGTCGCCTGCGCCTCGTAGGCCTGCGACGCCTGGTTGAACTGCGTCCGGATCTCCCGGCTCTCTACGAGGCCCACCTGGATCGCGGTGTCCCGTTCGTCCCGGAGGGCGAGGGCGTTGGCGCGATCGAGCAGATCGAAATAGGCACGCGCGATACGGCCGATGTTGCGCTGGATGTCTTGGATCTCCTTCCGGCGCGACCCCGCAGCCAGCGTCGCGACATTGTCGGCCACAGCTTTGACCGCCCGATCGTAGCGATCGCGGAAGGATGGGATCTCGCTTTCCGGCTGGCCGATGATGATGTTGCGGTTCATCAGGCCCGCTTCGAGAAACTGCTCCCGAACCTGCCCAAACATCTCCAGACGCGAGAAGTAATATTCTACCAGATATTTGTTGCGGCTTTCCAATTTTTCGAGCGACTGCACCGAATACAATACGATAAACACATTGGACAAAATCAAGACCAAGATAGGAATTGATATCTTAATGATCAGCTTCGTATCTTGTAGCAGCGGCATGTATCCGACTCCTGTTTGCCAGATGGAGCCGTGTAGCAGGATTTTTCTTGATTTATGCCACAACGTGCAGGAGGTATAGCGACGGCTTCAATATAAAATGGATGCTTCTATAGGAGAAATTCTATTTTTACCCATCCGCACACCAAAGATTCCGCCCATTCATCTGCAAATCTTCGGGCGACGCGGGGCACGTCCGCGAATTTAATTTCTGCCTGAAATGAGGTCTTCAGGATGACCTTCAGACCCGGACGGTCGCCGTAGCCGAGATCTCGTCGGGATGAGGCCCAGCCGCACCGGAAACGGCAGCCAAGGCGCATCCTCGCGCGGGATACGCCTTGGCTGCCGCGCCGCGGGCCGGGGCGATGGACTATCCCGCGCGGGGGCGGAGCGGCAGGGAGGCGGCGGGGAATGCGTCGGCGGTGGCGATCCCGTGCGCCCGCGCTCAGTCCAGCACGATCGGGTAGCAGCGCGCGCCCACCGAGGCGGCAAGCACCTGCACGGCGCCCACCGTCGAGATGTCGCCCGCCACGTGGACCACGTCGGTGGCGCGCAGGCTCGGTAGATGGGCGGTCAGCGGGCCGGAGCGCACGTCCGGCGGGCGTGGGCCGCCGCGGTCGGCGCAGAGCACGATCCGGGCGACGCCGGTGCGGCGCAGCCAGTCCAGGCTCTCGCGCATGTAGAGGTCCAGCGCGTCCCGGGCGCCGACCGCGAGCGCCATCTCGCGGGCGGGCTCGACGTAGCGGGCCGCCCGGGCAATCGCCCAGATCGCCCCGAAGCCGGCGCCGGTCGCCACCAGGACGAGGCGCCCGCCCCCGGGTCGGTACTGCCCCCGTCCCACGGGGCCCTTGAGGCGCACGGACTGGTCGAGCCGGAGCATGTCGATCGGGCCGCCCGCGGGATCGCGGGCGATGTGGAACACCGCCTCGTTGATCTCGGCCGCGCCATCGACCCGGAGCGTCGGGGACAGGGTCATCGCGGGCAGCCCCGCGAAGGTCACCAGCGCCTGATGGCCGGGCTCCAGGGTCGGGCGCTTGGTCAGGGTGGCCACGATCTCGACGATGCCGGGGCTGAGCCGGCGGATCTCGGTGACGGTGCCCTTGCGGATCGCGACCGGGATCGGCGGCGCCTCCTCCTGCCCCTGGATCGGGGCGGCCGGCAGGCCCGGCCGGAGAGCCTCCGGCCGAGACCGATGAGCCGGCGGGCGGCGGATGGGGCGCGCCGATCCTGGATGCGTCGCGCTCTGGCCGGCCTGCGCCTGGACCGGCGCGATCATGCCCTCGGCGAGGGCCGCCTCCAGGGGCGTGTCGCCGGTCGAGACGCGCACCGACCGGCCGTTGACGACGAGCGAGCAGCGCGCGCCCATGGCCTTACCCCGCGTGGTCTGGAGAGGGCTCACCGAAGGTGGGTTCACGGGCGAGGGCGGGTTCACGGGACACGGATCACTTGGCGCGGAGCAGGAGCGAATCGACCAGCGCCGCCCAGCGCTCGCGGGTCGCGCGGACATCGTCGCTCGGGGCGGATTCCGTGAGGACCCGGCGCTGCGCCCGCAGGGATTGGACCTCCTGCCGCTGGGCCCGGAGCACCGCCTTCATCACCTGAAGCTCGGTCTCGAGACGGGCGATGGCGTCGGCCTCGTCGAAGAGATCTTCGTCCGGCTCGCTGGCGCGCTCATCGACGGGC
>Ga0160428_1002747_pt1 | contig 10191 bp, 9 predicted proteins | sample SolpanmetagenomM_FD_108198 | JGI IMG/M metagenome (GOLD analysis project Ga0160428, IMG submission 108198) | Solar panel surface microbial communities from Lawrence Berkeley National Laboratory, California, USA - M | ecosystem: Engineered > Built environment > Solar panel > Unclassified ...
CGCGTGCGCTCGACCCGGGAGCCGCGACCGGCGCTCCTCAGCCGCGAGGCCGCGGGCGGCGGAGCCGAGATCGTCCTGGCCACGCCGGAGGACGGCGTCTCGCCCGGACAGGCCTGCGTGATCTACGCCGATGACGGCCCGCGCGCCCGCGTCCTCGGCGGTGGCACCATTCGGCGCATCGACGCGTTGGCGACCGGCGCGGCCGAAGCGGCCTGACCGGATCACGCCTCGAACCACCCCTATCCCCCAACAGGACGACGAGATCGACATGCTGAGCGAGCCGCGGGAGGCCGGTCCGAGCACCGCCCTGATGCGCAAGGCCTATGCGCGCTGGGCGCCGGTCTACGACGTCGTCTACGACAAGTTGACGGAGCCGGCCGCCCGCGACGCGGTGGAAGCGGCCGTCGCCTGCGGTCCGCGCATCCTCGAGGCCGGCGTCGGCACCGGCCTGTCGCTGGGCTACTATCCGCCGACGAGCTTCGTCTGCGGCGTCGATCTCTCCGAGGACATGCTCAAGCGGGCGCGCGCCAAGGTGCTGCGCCGCGGCCTGCGCCACGTGCGCGGCCTCCAGGTGATGGATGTCTGCCGCCTCGGCTACGCCGATGCGAGCTTCGACGCCGTGGTGGCGCAGTTCCTCATCACCCTGGTGCCCGACCCGGAGGCCGCCCTCTCCGAGTTCCTGCGCGTGGTCCGGCCGGGCGGCGAGATCGTGCTCGCCAACCATTTCGGCCAGAATGCCGGCACGCTGGCCAAGGTCGAGGAGATCGTGGCGCCGCTCTGCACCAAGATCGGCTGGTCCTCGGACTTCAAGTCGAGCCGGATCGAGGCCTGGGCCCGCGCCAACGGCGTCGAGTTCATCGGCGTTTCGCCGACCTTCCCGGGCGGGTTCTTCAAGATCCTGCGGATGCGCAAGCGCGGGTGAGTGCGCCGACGCCTCCGGCCGACGAAGCGCCGACCCGGCTGAAGCGCCTCCTCCGCTGGGGACCGCTCCTGCTCCTCGTCTGCGCCTCCCTGGCCGTGCTGGCCTCCGGCGCCTCGCACCTCCTCAGCCTCGACCGGCTGCTCGCCTCCCGGGCCTGGCTCAACGCCTGGGTGGCCGAGGACCGCTTCCGCGCGATGGTGGTCGCCTATCTGGTCTATGTCGGCGCCGTGGTGGTCTCGATCCCGGCCTCGCTCTTCCTGACGATGCTCTGCGGATTCCTGTTCGGGATCGTGCCCGGCGCCCTCGTGGCCGTCGCCTCGGCCACCACGGGGGCCGCGATGGTCTTCACCATCGGCCGCGGCGCGGCCTCCGACCTGCTGCTGCGCCGGGCCGGGCCCCGGCTCGCGAGCCTCGCGGCGGGCTTTCGCGAGGACGCCTTCGGCTACATCGCCGTCCTGCGCCTGCTGCCGATCTTTCCGTTCTGGATGACCAACCTCGCCCCGGCCGCCTTCGGGGTGAAGCGCAGCACCTTCGTGCTGGCGACCCTCGTGGGTCTCCTGCCGGGGGCCTTCGTGTATGCCGCCACCGGCGCGGCGATCGAGGACGTGGTGCTGGCGCACGAGACCGCCAAGGCGGCCTGCCTCGCCGCCGACGGCCTCGATTGCGAGAACGCCCTGACGCTGCGGGCGCTGATCACCCCCAAAATGGTGCTCGGCCTCGGCGCCCTCGCGGCTTTAGCCCTGATCTCGGTATTCCTACGACGTCGCGTTCAGGCGCGACGCCGGTTAGAGTCCTGATCGAATTTGGCCATACATCTGATCTAAAAAGTTGCATCCTCGGACGCAGCCTAATGCGGTCCGGGACGTTGGTGGGCAATCGCGCTCCGAGCCGTCGCCCTGAAAACGCCACTGGACCACGCTCCAGATCGGGTTCACGCCGTCACCCGCCGCGCCGTTGGGACACCGGAAACGCGAAGTACCGAGATGGCTGTGACGTCGCGCGTCGAATTTCAGCAGGAGGCGGCCGCGGCGAACCCCGTGGCTGCGCGCGGTCTCGGCCGGCACCTCGGCCTCTCGGGTCGCCTCTTCCTGCTCACCGTGGCGTTCGTCGCGCTGATCGAGGTGCTGATCTACGTCCCCACGGTGGCGAATTACCGCCGGATGTGGCTGTCGGACCGAATCGCCGCCGCCCAGGTGGCCGCCCTCGTCCTCGACGCCGCGCCCGACCAGCAGGTCTCGGAGGGCCTGTCCCAGCGCCTGCTCGACGGTGCGGGCGCGCGCGCCATCGCGGTGCGCGGCAACGGCACCCGCCGGCTCCTCGCCAACGAGACGGTGCCGGACACGGTCTCGGACATCATCGACCTGCGGTCTGAGCATTGGATCCGGTCGATCCGCGGCGTCGCCCGGACGCTCCTGATCGAATCGAACGATCCGATACGGGTGATCGGGCACGGCCGCGACGGCTTCGACCTCGTGGAGATCCTGATGGATCCCCGCCCCCTGCGGCTGGCCGTGGCGGATTTCTCGATCCGGCTGGCCCTGTCGTCCATGGCGCTGGCGGCGACGGTGGCGGGCCTGATCTTCCTCGTCCTGCAGCGGGCGATCGTGCGGCCGGTGCGCCGGCTCGTCCAGAACATCACCAGCTTCGCCGACGACCCGGAGGCGATCGACGGCGTGATCGTGCCCTCGCGCCGGACGGACGAGATCGGCCATGCCGAGATCGCGCTCGCCCGCATGGAGACCGCCCTGGCGAGCGAGCTGCGCGAGAAGCGGCGGCTCGCCGGACTCGGATTGTCGGTGAGCAAGATCAACCACGAACTGCGCAACCTGCTGACCACGGCGCAGCTCCTCAGCGACCGCCTCGACGGCGTCGCCGATCCGGTCGCCCAGCGGGTGGCGCCGCGCCTCGTCGCGACGCTGGATCGGGCGATCCGGTTCTGCGAGGAGACCCTGGCCTATGGAAGGGCGACGGAGCGCAACCCGAACCGCCGCCTCGTGCCCATCGCCCAGATCGTCGCCGAGCAGGCGGACCTCGCCGGGCGGGGACGCGATTCGAAGATCGTCATCCGCGAACTCTGCCCGAGCGAGCTCCGGATCTTCGTCGACCCGGACCAGTTCTCGCGCGCGCTCGCCAACATCGTCCGGAACGCCGTCCAGGCCCTGAGCCCGCAGGGGACCGGCTACGAGGCGCCGTCCCAGGAGAACCCCGAGATCACCATCCGGGCCCGTCGCGCGGGCCAGCCCGGCGCCGGCGAGACGACGATCCTCGTCGCCGACAACGGCCCAGGGCTGCCGCCGCGGGCCCGCGAGCACCTGTTCTCCCCGTTCAAGGGCTCGTCGCGTTCCGGCGGCACCGGCCTCGGCCTCGCCATCGCGTCGGAGCTGATCGAGCTGAACGGCGGACGCCTCAGCCTCGACGACACCGCCGCCGGGACCTGCTTCCGCATCACGATCCCGGACGCCGGCGGCGCCTGACCGGACGGCGGACGGGCCGGGTCTCGAACGGCGAAGGCTACTCGGCCGCCGCCAGGGTCAGGCCCGGCACGGTGATGCCGATGTCGCGCAGGAGCTCGGCATCCGAATCGGTCTCGTTGTTCGCCGTGGTCAGCAGGCGCTCGCCGTAGAAGATCGAGTTGGCCCCGGCGAGGAAGCAGAGGATCTGCGCTTCGCGGGTCAGGCCCTTGCGGCCGGCGCTGAGGCGCACGCGGGCACGCGGCATCACGATGCGGGCGGTGGCGCACATCCGCACGAGGTCGAAGGGATCGACCGCGGGCCGGTCCTCGAGGGGCGTGCCCTCCACCGCCACCAGGGCGTTGATCGGCACGCTCTCGGGGTGCGGCGCATGGTTGGCCAGGACCTGGAGCATGCTGGCGCGGTCCTTCACGCCCTCGCCCATGCCGACGATGCCGCCGCAGCAGACGCCGATGCCGGCATCGCGCACGTTCTGCAGGGTGGTGAGGCGGTCCTCGTAGGTCCGCGTCGAGATGATGTCCCCGTAGAAGTCGGGGCCGGTGTCGAGGTTGTGGTTGTAGGAGGTCAGCCCGGCCTCCGCGAGGCGCTCGGCCTGCGAGGGCGAGAGCATGCCGAGGGTGACGCAGGCCTCCATGCCGAGGCCGCGCACGCCGCGCACCATCGCCAGCACCGAATCGAATTCCGGCCCGTCCTTGGGCTGGCGCCAGGCCGCGCCCATGCAGAAGCGGTGCGCGCCCGCCGCCTTGGCCTCGGCCGCCTCGCGCAGCACGGCGTCGACGGGCATCAGGCGCTCGCGGGCCATGCCGGTGCCCTTGTGGTGGGCCGATTGCGGACAGTAGGCGCAATCCTCGGGGCAACCGCCGGTCTTGATCGACAGCAGCGCGGCCCGCTGGATGTCGGCCGGATCGTTGTGGGCGCGGTGGACCTCCGCCGCCCGGAACACGAGGTCGAGGAGCGGCAGGTCGTGGATCGCCTGGATCTCGGCGACGCTCCAGTCGTGACGGATCGCGGCTGTGGCGGAGACCGGGCGGGCGGCGAGGGGGGCCAGGGTGTCAGTCATGGTCCCCATGAGGCGAATCTCGGCCGGAAAATCAAGCCGGCCGCGCGACCTCAGTGCGTCGGCTCGCCCGCCGCCACCTTGGCGGTCCAGTCGTCGAAGGCGATGATTTCCTGGCGCTGCTCGCCGAGTCCCGCGATGCCGAGGGTCATGACGTCGCCGCTGCGCAGGAAGCGGGGCGGCTTGCGCGCCATGCCGACGCCGGGGGGCGTACCCGTGGTGATGATGTCCCCGGGCTCCAGCATCATGAAATGCGAGACGTAGGCGACGAGCTGCGCCGCGTCGAAGATCATCGTGGCTGTCGAGCCGGTCTGCATCCGGGTGCCGTTCACGTCGAGCCACATGCCCAGGTTCTTGAGGTCGGGAATCTCGTCGAGGGTGACCAGCCAGGGACCGAGCGGTCCGAAGGTCGGGCAGCCCTTGCCCTTGGTCCAGGTGCCCCCGCGCTCCATCTGGTACGCGCGCTCGGACACGTCGTTGCAGATGCAGGCGCCCGCCACGTAGGACAGCGCCTCGTTGGCGTGCACGTAGGAGGCCCGCGCGCCGATCACCAGGGCGAGTTCCACCTCCCAGTCGGTCTTGGCCGAGCCCTTGGGCAGGATGACCCGGTCGTGCGCCCCGGCGAGGCACGAGGGCGCCTTGTTGAAGATGATCGGCTCCGGCGGGATGTCGGCACCGATCTCGGCGGCATGGTCGGTGAAGTTCAGCCCGATGGCCACGAAGTTGCGGGTGCCGCCGACGCAGGGGCCGAGGCGGGTCTCCGCCGGCAGGGCCGGCAGGCTCGCCGGATCGAGCCGGCGCAGGCGTTCCAGGGTCTCGCGCGAGAGGGCAGGCCCGGCAATGTCGCGCACATGGGCCGAGAGGTCGCGCAGGACACCCTGCGCATCGACCAGACCGGGCTTCTCGTCTCCGCTCGCGCCGTGGCGTACCAATTTCATCGCTCGTGCCTCCGCATGTCTGTCCGCTGCCTGACATCGATCGGACCCGGACGGGCGGCAAGGGGCAATCGGCGACGGACGGCGTGCCGTCTCATCGGGCGCCGGGACCCGAGGCTCGGCCCGACGGCGATTTTGTCGCCGAAAGGTCACACCCCCGTCCGGAGATGCGCCGGGCGCGTTTTTTCGACCGAAGGGCTTACTCACGGAGACGAGAGTTTAGATGTGAACCATTCTGCAGGCTTCCTCGCCAGCTCGAATCCAGGCCTGCAATATCGCGCTGATTTCAGTTTACGTTTCCCCTGATACTGAAGATATACTTGTCGGTCTGCGATTTGCGAAGTTGCGTCAGTCGCGTCATTGTCACACCCAAGGTGCGAGGCCTCCCCCGATCGGGAGAGGACAAGCGAGCACCAGCAACTGGGGTGGGTCCTACGTCATGATGGGTACGATTCGGCGCCGTTCCCTGCGCGGCCTGGCGCTTTCGGGAGTTTCCGCAGCCCTCCTCTGCGCCGGTGTCGCCGGTGCCTCGGCCGGGGCCTTCGGCATCCGCGAGCAGAGCGCCCAGGCCCAGGGTCTCGCCTGGGCGGGCGCCGCCTCCGGCTCCGGCGGCGTCTCCTCGATGTTCTGGAACCCCGCCACCGTGACCATGCGGCCGGGCTGGGTCACCGAGCAGAACCTGTCCTTCATCAACCTGTCGGCGAAGATCACGCCCGACGTGGGCACGAACCCGGCCTTCGCCCGCCTCGGTGACAGCGGCGAGATCGGCCAGGGCGCCGTGGTTCCGGCCGGCGCCACCTCCTACCAGCTCAACGACCGCCTCTGGGTCGGCATCACCTCCGGCGCGCCCTTCGGCCTCGTGACGAAGCCGCGCCAGACCTGGTCGGGCGAGCTCTACGGCCGGTCCAGCCGCATCTTCTCCCTGGCCTTCAACCCGGTCGTCGGCTTCAAGGTCAACGAGTGGCTCTCCATCGCCGCCGGCCCGAACATCGAGTACTTCAAGCTCGTCCTGCGCCAGGCCCTGCTCTCGCCGCTCAGCACCAACCCGGCCGCCCTGCCGAGCTCCGGCCTCAAGGGCGATTCCTGGGGCGTCGGCTTCACCGCCGGTGCGCTGATCACGCCCTTCGACGGGACCGCGATCGGCGTCGGCTTCCGCTCCTCCGTCCATCACGACATCGGCGGCCAGCTCATCCTGCCCGGGCCGCTGGCGGCGCTCGGCGGCGACGTGAAGGCCAAGCTGAACACCCCCGAGAAGCTGAGCGTCGGCCTCACTCAGGCGATCACCCCGGTGGCGCGCCTCAATCTCGGTTTCGAGTGGGACAACTGGAGCCGTCTGGGCACCGTCAACGTCCTCCTCGACCGGACCGGTGCCGTCGCGACGCAGCTGCCGCTGAACTACAAGGACGGCTACACCTACTCGATCGGCGGCGAGTACGACTGGTCGCCGGCCCTGACGGTCCGCGCCGGCGTCGCCTACGAATCCTCCCCGATCGATTTCTCGAACCGGTCGGTGCGCCTGCCCGATGGCGACCGGGTGAACGTCTCGGTCGGCGGAAGCTACCGCTGGAGCGAGAAGCTGACCCTCAACCTCGCCTACTCGCACTTCTTCGTCGACAAGGGACGGATCCTGGCCGGCCCCGGCCGCGACTACAACGTCCAGAACGTGGTCTTCGCGGGCGTCGCCGACAGCAGCGCCGACATCGTTTCGGTCGGCTTCCGCTACGTGTTCGGCGAGCCCGTGGCGGCCGCGCCGGCCCCCCTGGTGCGCAAGTTCTGAGGACGCATGACGCTCAGGGCGGCGGAGCCGGTCCGGTTCCGCCGTCCGCGAAGCGCTTGACGTAGAAGATGCGGTCGTGGCCGGGCGGATAATCGCGGATCCGCCCGCACTCGGTGAAGCCGAGGCGCTGGTAGAAGCCCGGGGCCTGGAAGGTCCAGGTGTCGAGCCAGATCCCGGACAGGCCCCGCCGGCGCGCCTCCGCCTCGGCATCCCGCATCAGGCGGCGGCCCAGGCCGCGCCCCCGGGCCGGGCCGAGGGCGAGCAACTCGACGAACAGCATGCCGTAGCCGGTCCGGCCCCAGAGACCGCCGACGATGGCTCCGCCCGCGTCGCGCACCGTGAGGGCGAGCAGGCCCCAGTTCCCATTCGGCACCTGGGCCTCGTTATGGGCGACGAGGGGCGCCAGGATCGCGGCCCGCATCGCCGGGTCTGGTTCCGCCTCGAGGCGAACGGACCAGACCGACGCCTCCACGCCCGCGCTCACGCCTTCATGCGGACGTAGGTGCCGGGCGCCGGACCGAGGGAGGCCAGGCCGCCTTCGCCCGGCACCCGTGCCGGGACGCGGGCGGGCGCCTGGTGCTCCAGCCACTGGAACCAGTACGGCCACCAGGAGCCCTTGGTCTCGGTGGCCGCCGCCATCCAATCCTCGAACCGGCCCTTGGCCGGCCCCCCGGTCCAGAAGCCGTATTTGGGCTTGGCCGGCGGGTTCACCACCCCGGCGATATGGCCCGAGCCGGCGAGCACGTAGTCGACCGGTCCGCCGAACTTCGACGACCCCTCGAACACCGACAGGGCCGGCGCGATGTGATCCTCCTTGGTGGCGAGGTTGAAGATCGGGATCTTCACCTTCTTCAGGTCGAGCCGGACGTTGCCGAGGATCATCTTGCCCTGCGCGAGCGTGTTGTTGAGGTAGCAGTTGCGCAGGTAGAACGAGTGGTTGGCCGCCGGCATCCGGGTGGAATCGGCGTTCCAGTACAGCAGGTCGAAGGGCATCGGCGTCTGGCCCTTGACGTAGTTGTTGACCACGTAGGACCAGATCAGGTCGTTGGGGCGGAGCATGTTGAAGGCGGTCGCCATGCCGGTGCCTTCGAGGTAGCCCCGCTTCTGCATCCGCGATTCGATCAGGCGGATCTGATCCTCGTCGGCGAACACCTTCAGGTCGCCCGCATGGGTGAAGTCCACCTGCGTGGTCAGGAAGGTGGCGCTCTTGATGCGCTTGTTGCCGGTGGCGGCCTGCATCGCCAGGGTCACGGCCAGGAGGGTGCCGCCGACGCAGTAGCCCGCCGCCGCGACCTCGTTCTCGCCGGTGGCGACCCCGATGGCGTCGATCGCGGTCTCGATGCCCTCCCGCATGTAGCTCTCGAAGTCCTTGTCGGCGTGGCGCGCATCCGGGTTGACCCAGGAGATGCAGAACACCGTCAGGCCCTGGCTGACCATCCAGGCGATCAGGCTCTTCGAGGGGTTGAGGTCGAGGATGTAGAACTTGTTGATCCAGGGCGGCACGATCAGGAACGGCCGCTTGAGCACCGTGTCGGTGGTGGGCGCGTACTGGATCAGCTCCATCAGGTCGTTCCGGAACACGACCTCGCCCGGCGTCACCGCCACGTTGACCCCGACCTCGAAGCCCGCGGCCGGATCGGTCTGGCGCACCCGGAGCTGGCCCTTGCCGGCCTCGATGTCCTCGGCGAGCATCTTCATGCCGCGCACGAGGTTGGCGCCGTTCTCCTTCAGGGTGTGCCGGATCAACTCCGGGTTGGTCATCACGAAGTTCGACGGCGACAGGGCCCCGGTGATCTGGCGCAGGTAGAACTGTGCCTTGTGCCGGGTGTGCTCGTCGATGCCCTCGGCCTCGTCCACGAGGCCCTCGGCCCAGCGGGAGGTGATGAGGTAGCTCTGCTTGATGAAGTCGAAGATCGGGTTGGTGGACCATTCCGCGTGGGCGAAGCGGTTGTCCTTCGGCTCGGGCTGAGCCACGGGCGCGGCGGCCTCGCCCTGCAGGCGCTGCCAGGTCGAGCCCCAGAGGGTGATGAAGGCCTCGCTCAGCTTGGTCTGCGCCTCGACGGTCCTCTTCGGGTCGGAGAGCCAGGTCTCGGCCACGCTGCCGAGGGTGCGGACCACGTCCTTGACCTCCTCGGGCGGCTCGACCGCCTCGACCGGCAGGGCGTCCGGCGTACCGACGGGTTTCATGTAGCGTGATGCGGCCCGGCCGAATTCCTCGACCAGCAGGCTCGCGTTGCGGGACAGGGCCTCGATGTCGGGCAGCGGTGTCGTCCGTTCGGTCGTCACGCGTGCATCTCTCCCCGAGTGTGGCCGAACCTTTCGCCGGGCGACGCCTGCCGCGCGGCCCGGGGGGCCTCGTTTCCGACAAATTAACGCGCCATCGCGGAGTTCCGCCAGAGCGCACGCCTCCAAAACGGCCGACTTCTCCATGTCCCGGCTTCACAACTCCCAGTTTGTCGCGGTCGTCGCCGTGGCCGTCCTGCTCGCGGGATGTTCCGGCGACCTGAACCCGATGCGGATCGCCTACGGCACCGGCGAGGCCGGACCGCCCGCCAAGGCGCCGGACTTCGTGGCGCAGTCCCGCCGCGGCAGCGACGACTTCATGCCGGTGGGGGTCTCCGCCCCGGCCCGGCCGATCCGCGCCAAGACGCCGGAGGGCACCAAGGCCCTGGAGGCGGAGCTGGTCGCGGCGCGGGGGCGCAACGAGGCGCGCGGCCGCTCCGCCGAGGGCGCGGCCCAGGGCGCCAAGCCCTAGGGGGCAGGCCGTCGGGGATCCCGAGATATCGTTCGGCGTCGGGGCACAAAACTGCTAGACCGGAGCCGAGCGTGCGAATTCTGCGACGGTCCTGCGCCAGGCAAGGCCGTCAAAAGACGTCCGGATTCCGCCCGAGGGACCGCCGGACGAGACCACGCTGCCGTCTCGGGATGATGACAGCTTCGCGCCGGGTCACGCTCGCCGCCTCGCGCCCAAACTCGTATCCTCGCTCGTTTTCTCGGACATCGTGAAGGCCATGACCGACTTCCACCGC
>Ga0160428_1002748_pt1 | contig 10187 bp, 6 predicted proteins | sample SolpanmetagenomM_FD_108198 | JGI IMG/M metagenome (GOLD analysis project Ga0160428, IMG submission 108198) | Solar panel surface microbial communities from Lawrence Berkeley National Laboratory, California, USA - M | ecosystem: Engineered > Built environment > Solar panel > Unclassified ...
AGCCGGGCCATGACGTCGAACACGGTCGCGGACCGGCGGTCGCGCGGCTCGAGCGACACGAACACGTTGGCGGAGTTCGTGCTGCGGCCCCCGGTGAAGCCGACCACCTGGGCGACGGCCGGGTCCGCGGCGACGATCGCCTGGGCCTGGGCCAGCTTCTGCTTCATCGACTGGAACGAGATGCTCTGATCCGCCTGGATGCCGCCGATCAGCAGGCCGCCATCCTGTTGCGGGAAGAAGCTCTTGGGCACCACGGCGAACAGCACGACGTTCAGCCCCACCGTCGCCAGCAGCCCGGCGAGCACGAGCGCGCGATGCCGCAGGGCCCAGCCGAGCGAGCGCCCGTAGCCGCGCTGCACGCAGGCGAAGCCGCGCTCGATCAGCCGTCCCGCCCGGCCCGGCGCCCGGTGCGGGCGCAGCAGCCGGGCGCAGAGCATGGGCGTGGTCGTCAGCGACAGCACCAGCGACAGGATGATGCTGATGGACAGCACGATCGCGAACTCGCGGAACAGGCGGCCGACCAGCCCCGGCATCAGCAGGATCGGCAGGAACACGGCCACCAGCGAGAGGCTCATCGACAGCACGGTGAACCCCACCTCGCGCGCGCCCAGCAGGGCGGCCTCGAACCGGCTCAGGCCGGCCTCGATGTGCCGTGACACGTTCTCCAGCACGACGATCGCGTCATCGACGACGAAGCCGGTGGCGACGGTGAGGGCCATGAGGCTTAGGTTGTTCAGGCTGTAGTCGAGCAGGTACATGACGGCGAAGGTGCCGATGATCGAGACCGGCACGATCACGGCCGGGATCAGCGTCGCCCGCCAGTCGCGCAGGAAGGCGAACACCACCAGGATCACCAGCGCCACCGCCAGCACCAGCGTCATCTCGGTGTCGAGCAGCGAGGCGCGGATGGTCACGCTGCGGTCGCCGCTCAGGGTTATCTGCACGTCGGCCGGCAGCGCGGCCCCGAGCTGCGGCAGGATCGCGCGCACCCGGTCGACGGTCTCGGCGATGTTGCCGCCGGGCTGCTTGAACAGCAGCAGCAGCACCGCCGGCCTGCCGTTGGACAGGCCCTGGTTGCGGATGTCCTCGACGGAGTCGACGACCTCGGCGACATCCTGCAGGCGGACCGCGGCGCCGTTGCGGTAGGCGACGACCAGGCCGCGGTAGTCCGCCGCCTTGCGCCCCTGGTCGTTGGCGTAGAGCTGCCAGCGCCGGTCGTTCTGCTGGACGATGCCCTTGGGGCTGTTGGCGTTGGCGCCGGCGAGGGCCGCGCGGATGCTCTCGAGCCCGATGCCGTAATGGTTGATGGCGCCGGGGTTCAGCTCCACCCGCACCGCCGGCAGCGAGCTGCCGCCGATCTGCACGTTGCCGATCCCCTGCAGCTGCGACAGCGCCTGCTGCAGGATGGTGGCCGAGGTGTCGTAGAGCGCGCCCGCGGTCAGCGTGTCCGACGTGAGCGCCAGGATCAGGATGGGCGCGTCGGCCGGGTTGAACTTGGAGTAGGTCGGGTTGCTCTTGAGCGCCGCCGGAAGGTCGGCCCGGGCGGCGGCGATCGCGGCCTGCACGTCGCGCGCCGCACCGTCGATGTTCCGGTTCAGCCCGAACTGCAGGATGATGCTGGTGGAGCCGGTGCCGCTCTGCGACGTCATCTCGGTGACATCGGCGATGGCGCCGAGGCGCCGCTCGAGCGGGGCCGCGACGGTGGCGGCCATCGTCTCCGGGCTGGCGCCGGCCATCTGCGCCTGCACGCGGATGGTCGGGAAGTCCACCTGCGGCAGCGGCGACACCGGCAGGCGGCCGAAGGCGAACAGGCCGACCAGCGCGATGCCGATCGTCAGCAACGTCGTCGCCACCGGGCGGCGGATGAAGGGGGCGCTGACGTTCATGCCGCGGCCGGCCGGCGCCGCAGGCGGAGGCTCAACCGGTCGAACACCAGGTAGATCGCCGGCGTGGTGAACAGGGTCAGCACCTGGCTCACGGCCAGGCCGCCCACCATCGCGATCCCGAGCGGCTGCCGCAGCTCCGCCCCGCTGCCCGACGCGAGCATCAGCGGCAGCGCGCCCAGCATGGCCGCCAGGGTGGTCATCAGGATCGGCCGGAAGCGCAGCAGGCAGGCGCGGTGGATGGCCGCCCGCGGCGACAGGCCTTGCTCCCGCTCGGCCTCGAGCGCGAAGTCGACCATCATGATGGCGTTCTTCTTGACGATGCCGATCAGCAGCACGATGCCGATCACGCCGATGACGTCCAGGCCATGCCCGGTCAGCCAGAGGAACAGCAGCGCGCCCAGCCCGGCCGAGGGCAGGGTCGACAGGATGGTGACCGGGTGGATGAAGCTCTCGTAGAGCACGCCCAGGACGATGTACATCGTCACGACAGCCGCCAGCAGCAGCACCAGCTCGTTGTCCAGCGAGGACCGGAACGCCGCGGCCGAGCCCTGGTAGGCCGTCTGCAGGCTGGGCGGCAGCTGCAGCGCGGCGACGGCGCCGTCGATCGCGCCGACGGCTTCGCCCAGCGCATGGCCGGGCGCCACGTTGAACGAGATCGTCGCCGCGTCGAACTGTCCGATGTGGTCGATCTGCAGCGGCGCGCGCTGCTCGGTGACGGTCGCCACCGCCGAGAGCGGCACCTGGCCGTTGGCCGAGGTCGAGGACGGAAGGTAGATCCGGTTCAGGGCCGCGGGGCCGATGGCGAGCGACGGCTCGGCCTCGAGGATCACGCGATACTGGCTGGCCTGGGTGAAGATGGTGGAGACGATGCGCTGGCCGAAGGCGTCGTAGAGCGCGTTGTCCAGCGTGGCCGGCGTCACGCCGTAGCGCCCCGCCGTCGCCCGGTCGAGCGTCACGAACAGCGATGACCCGGCATCCTGCCGGCTGCTCGTCACCCCCGACAGGGTGGGGAGCTGCTGCAGGCGCGACACGATGCGCGGCACCCACACGCCGAGGGCCGCGGGGTCGCTGGCCTGCAGGCTGAACTGGTACTGCGCCGCGGTCACGCTGGTGTCGATCGTCAGGTCCTGCACCGGCTGCAGCGCGAGCGTGATCCCGGGGACGGTGGCGGCGCGCTGGTTCAGCCGCTCGATGATCGCCGTCGCCTTGCTGTCGCGGGCGTCCTGCGCGACCAGGTTGATCGAGAGGCGGCCGGTGTTCGGCGTGGTGTTGTTGGCGCCGTCCACCCCCACGATCGAGCTGAGGCTCGCCACGTCGGGGTCCTGCAGCAGCGCCGCCGCCAGCGCGCCCTGGCGGGCCGCCATGCCCGCATACGAGATCCCCTGGTCTGCCACGGTGATGCCCTGGAGCGCGCCGGTGTCCTGCACCGGAAAGAAGCCCTTGGGCACCAGCACGTAGAGCGCCACCGTGATCCCGATGGTGCCGGCGGTGAACAGCACCGCAAGTCCGGTATGGTCCAGCACCCGGTCGAGCAACCGGCCGTACAGGCCGATGAGGCGGTCGAGCAGGCCGGGCTGGCCTGGCCTGGCCTGGGTGCGGTGGCGGAGCAGCCGGGCGCACAGCATCGGCACCAGGGTGAGCGACACCACGGCCGAGAGCACGATGGTGACGGCCAGGGTGATGGCGAACTCGTGGAACAGGCGGCCGGCGATGTCGCCCATGAACAGCAGCGGGATCAGCACCGCCAGCAGCGACACGGTGAGCGAGATGATGGTGAAGCCGATCTGCGCCGAGCCTTTCAGCGCCGCCGCCATCGGGCTCTCGCCCTCCTCGACGAAGCGGCTGATGTTCTCGATGACGACGATGGCGTCGTCCACCACGAAGCCTGTGGCGATCGTGAGCGCCATGAGGGAGAGGTTGTCGAGGCTGAACCCCCAGAGGTACATCGCAGCGAGGGTGCCCACGATCGAGAGCGGCACCGAGAGCGCCGGGATGATCGTGGCGCGCCAGTCGCGCAGGAACACGAAGATCACCAGCACCACCAGCACGGCGGCCAGGACCAGCTCGAACTCGACGTCGGCCACCGAGGCGCGGATGGTCTGGGTGCGGTCGCTGACGGTGCGCAGCTGCACGCTGGCCGGCAACGCCGCCTGCAGCGTGGGCAGCAGCGCCTGGACCGATTGGGCGACGGCGATGACGTTGGCGCCGGGCTGGCGCTGGACGGAGAGGATGATGCCCGGGTCGCGGTCGACCCAGGCGCCGAGACCGGTGTTCTCCGCGCCGTCGACCGCCCTGGCCACGTCGGACAGCCGGACGGCCCGGCCGTTCCGATAGGCGATGATCGCGTCCATGTAGCCCTGCGGGGTCTGCAGCTGGTCGTTGGCGTTGATGGTCCAGGACCGGGTCGGCCCGTCCAGCGTGCCCTTCGGCGTATTGACGTTGAGCGTGCCGATCGTGGTGCGCAGGTCGTCGATGTTCAGGCCGTATCCCGCGAGCGCCAGCGGGTTGAACTGGATGCGGATGGCCCGGCGGTTGCCGCCGCCGAGGCTGACCAGGCCGACGCCGGGCAGTTGCGAGATCTTCTGGGCCAGCAGCGTGTCGGCCAGGTTCTGCACCTCGGGCAGCTTCAGCGTGGGCGAGGTGAGCGCGAGGGTGAGGATGGGGGCGTCGGCCGGGTTCACCTTGGCGTAGATCGGCGGCGACGGCAGGTCGGTGGGCAGCAGCGAAGTGGCGGCGTTGATGGCCGCCTGGGTCTCCTGCTCGGCGATGTCGAGCGCCAGGTCGAGGTTGAACTGCAGCACGATGACCGAGGCGCCGCCGGAGCTCTTGGACGTCATCTGCTTCAGCCCGGGCATCTGTCCGAACTGCCGCTCGAGCGGACCGGTGACCGACGAGCCCATCACCTCCGGGCTGGCGCCGGGATAAAGGGTCGTCACCTGGATGATCGGGTAGTCGACCGAGGGCAGCGCCGAGACCGGCAGCGAGCGGTAAGAGACCGCGCCCAGCAGCAGCATGGCGACCATCAGCAGGCTGGTCGCCACCGGCCGCTCGATGAACAGGCGGGAGGGGTTCATGGCCCGGTGGCGGACGGGGTGGCGGACGGGGTGGCGGATGGGATGGCGGACGGGGTGGCTGGTGGGGCGGCTGGTGGGGGCACCGTGACCTTGGCGCCGTCCTTCAGGCGGTCCGTGCCGTCCACGACCACCCTGTCGCCGGGGCCGACGCCGGACAGGGCGATGGTGCTGGTGCCGTCCGTCGCCCCCAGCGTCACCTTCTGGACCGAGACCGTGTCGCCGGGTTGCAGGCGATAGACGAAGGGCCCGTTCACCCCCTGCTGCACCGCCGCCGCCGGCAGCAGCGTCGCGCCCGGGATGGTCTGCACGAGCAGGCGCGTGTTGACGAACTGGTTCGGGAACAGCGCCTGGTCCGCGTTGTCGAACACGGCGCGCAGCTTGACGGTGCCGGTCGTCACGTCGACCTGGTTGTCCACGGTCGCCAGCGTGCCGCTCGCCAGCTTCGTCGCATCGGCGCGGTCGAAGGCCGCGACGGTCAGGGTGGCGTTGGCGCGGAGCTGCCGCATGACGGCGCGCAGGTCGTCCTCCGGCAGGGTGAACACCACCGAGATCGGCTGCAGCTGCGTCAGCACCACGATGCCGTTGGCGTCGCCCGCCGTCACGTAGTTGCCGGCATCCACCTGGCGCAGGCCGACCCGGCCGGCCACCGGCGCGGTGATGCGCGTGTAGTCGAGGTTGGTGCGCTGCGTGTCGACCTGGCCCTGATCGGCCTTCACCGTGCCCTCGTACTGCCGCACCGTCGCCTGCGCGGTATCGACGGTCTGGCGCGAGATGGAGTCCTGCGTGTTGAGCTTCTGGTAGCGGGCGAGGTCGAGCTGGGCGTTGCGGAGCAGGGCCTGGTCGCGTTGCAGCGTGCCCTGATACTGCGCCAGCGCCGCCTCGTAGAGCCGGGGATCGATCTGCGCGAGCACGTCCCCCTTCTCGACCATCTGCCCCTCACGGAACGTCACCGCGGTCAGGTAGCCGCTCAACTGCGAGCGCACGGTCACGGCGGCGAGCGGCGTCACCGTGCCCAGGCCGCTCAGCATGACCGGCATGTCGCCGGTCGCCACGACCGCGATGCCGACGGCCTGGGGTGCCGCAGGCGGGCCCATGCCCGCCCCGGCCGGGGCGGGCCTTGCCGGTCCGCTCCAGGGCTTCTGCCAGGCCAGCAGACCGGCGACGACCGCCAGCGGGATCAGCCAGAGCCAGCGCGGTCGCCTTGTCCGGACCGGCAGCGTCTCCGATGAGCGAAGGCTATCCACAATGATCCATCCGCAATTGCCAGTCCGTACCGCGTGTTGCGCCGCAGCAGACCAGCCGGATATTGCAGAATCCTTCCTCGATGCAATAAGCGGGAACAATCTTGTCAAACTTTATACAATAGAGTTCGTGCGATTGGACTTTACGCTCTTGCGCGGATCGGCCCGGTCCGTCAATTTAATGAGGTCATTTCAGGATTGGCCCGATCCCATGATCACCCGCCGAAATCTTTTCGCCAGCGCCGCGGCACTCACGGCCAGCCTGATCGCCGCGGACGCCCTCGACAACAGCGCCGCCGCGCAGCCGTTGCGGCCGCCAGGACCCGACCGGCGCGACGGACCGCCGCCGCGTCGCCGTCTGCCACCTCCTCCGCCGCGTCACTATCGCCGCCGCCGGGCCGGCGTGCCGCCACCGCCGCCCTACCGGCCGTAAGCTCCAGAAGCCGTTCTCATGCCGCCAGCGCATGTTCTCATCGTCGAGGACGACACCGAGATCGCGACGCTCCTGGCCCGGTATCTCGGGGAGCGCGGCCATGTCGTCTCGACCGCGGCCGACGGGACGGGGATGGATGCGGCGCTGGCCGCGACGCCATGCGACATCGTGCTGCTCGACATCATGCTGCCGGGCGAGAGCGGCCTGAGCCTCTGCCAGCGGGTGCGGGCGAGCCAGCCGGTCGGGATCATCATGGTCACCGCCCTGACCGAACCCACCGACCGGGTGGCCGGCCTCGATGCCGGCGCCGACGACTACATCTGCAAGCCGTTCGACCTCGAGGAGCTCGAGGCCCGCATCCGCGCCCTCATCCGCCGCCGCGATGCCGGGGCCGCACCGGGGGCGGACGTCACGCTGCACTTCGCCGATCATCAGTTCCAGCCGCAGCGCCGTCTGCTGCGCACGCCCGCCGGCATCCGCGTCTCGCTCACCGGGGCCGAGACCGACCTCCTGCTCGCATTCTGCCAACACCCGCAGGCGGTGCTGTCCCGCGAGCAGCTGATCGAGTGGACCCGGGGCGAGCCGGCCGTCGTGCCAGGCCGGGTCATCGACCTTCTCGTCAGCCGCCTGCGCCGCAAGCTCTCACCGGATGGCCCGGCATCGGAGTTCATCCAGACCGCGCGTACCGGCGGCTACCTGTTCCGCCACCCGGTCCTGTCGCGCTGACCGCTGATGGGGCGCCTCCTGCCGCAGAGCGCGCTCGGCCAGATCGTCGGCATCGTGGTGAGCGCCCTGCTGGTGACCTTCGGCGTCACCTTCGCCTTCTTCGCCGTGTTCGGGCCGATCATCCCGCCGCGCCCGATCGGGCCGGGCGAGAACGCGGTGGCCATCGGCGCTGTCGTGCACGGGCTCGAATCCGTCGCGCCGGCGGCCCGCCCGGCCCTGGCCGCGGCGATGTCGGCCCGCCACTTCCGGGTTGTCGCCGATCCGCCCGCCTCCCTCTGCGCCGGCGACCCATCGGGCGACGCGCTGCTCGAACGAGCCCTGCCCGACATTCTCGATGCCCGGCCCGGCCTCTCGATCCGGCTCTGCAGACCGCCGGCCGATGACGCCGCGCCCTTCGTGCGGGTGCAGGTGCCGATCGAGGGCGGCGCCGTCGCCATCGACCTGGACCGGCCGCCCGTGGCGCGGATCATCGGTGTTCCGATCATCGTCGCCCTGCTGTTCCTGCTGGTCGTCGTCACCGTGCTCGCCGTCTGGGCGGCATGGCGCATCACCCGTCCGCTGCGCCACCTGGCCCAGACCGTCGATGCGTTCGGCCAGCAGATGGTGGCCGCGAACCTGCCCGAGACCGGGCCGCGCGAGATCCGCCAGGCCGCGCGCGCCTTCAACGGCATGCAGAACGCGATCGCCTCGTTCGTGCAGGACCGCGCCCTCATGCTGGCCGCGATCAGCCATGACCTACGCACGCCGCTGACCCGGCTGTAGCTGCGGGTGCAGCTGGAGGGGAAATCGGACGCGCAGACGGCCATGCTGCGCGATATCGGCCAGCTGCAGACCATGATCGACGCCGCACTCTCCTACTTGCGGGGGCAGAGCGGCGGCGAGGAACGGGACTGGATCGACATCGGCGCGCTGGTGACCACGATCTGCGACGAGTTCGCCGAAGCGGGCACGCGCATCACCTGCGAGGCCGGATCGTCGATCCCTTGCCTGTGCCAGCCCCTGTCGATCCGCCGGGCCATCGTCAACCTGGTTGAGAATGCCCGGCAGCATGGGACGACGGTGGGGATGCGCGCCACTGCCCAGCCGGACAAGGTCATCATCGAGGTCAGCGACGATGGCCCGGGGATCGCCGACGCGGACAAGCCGCGCATGCTCCGCCCGTTCACCCGCATGAGTCCGAACCGGGCGACCGTCAACGGCCATGTGGGCCTCGGGCTGGCGATCGTGTCGGACATCATGCGGGCCCATGGCGGGACGGTCGCGTTGCTGGATCACCCCCCTCGTGGCCTGCTGGTCCGTCTTGTGTTGCCGGCAGACCGGCAGAGCCCACCCACCTGACGGCCGGGCCGGCCGGGCCCATGCACCCGGGCCTCGCCTCACCGGGTCCTGAACAGGGCCGGCCAGTCACCGGGTTCCGTGCCGCCGCATTGGCCCTGGTAGTTCAACGACTTGAGCCGGAATGCGCCTGCGCTCCAGACCCAGGCCTCGCTCGACCCGCAATCGGCGAGCCCGCGCCCCTTGGACGAGGTGGACAGGGTGCCCGTCGCCGGGTCGAAGCCGGGGTCCACCATGTCCGGCCCGTCCGTGGCTGCACCGGGAACCCCGCCGGGCATCCCGGGCAGGCCGAGCTGCACCGGCCGCTGCCTGCCGCTGGCGCGGTCCAGCACGGCCACGACGGAGGAGCCCTGATAGGCGGCCATGGCGCAGGGACGGATGGCCAGGGCGCTGCGCCCATCGAGCGCGTAGACCCTGGGGGGATCGCGCACCTCGCAGGGGCCGAAACCGGGTGAGCGCAGGCGGCCGGCCTGCCGGGCCAGGCGCGCCGCTTCCGCCTGGCTGAGGGACGGTGGCGGAACCCAGGCCGGCGCCGGCGGCAAAGGCGGCGCAGGGGGTGGCACGGGGGGCGGCACGTCGGCGCCTTGGGCTGCGATCAACGGTGTCCGCGTGCCGGGACGGCCCTGCACCGCGTCGATCAGCAGCAGCGCGGCTGTGAACCCGTTCATCGGCACGCTGCGCGGTTCCTCGTCCTTCGGTGGCGCGGCGTCGAGCGTGATCATCCGCGCGTCGCGGACGGCGGTCACGAACGCCTTGACCGCGGCGGCATCGCTGGTCGAGACGGCCCCGTCCTTGTTCGACCAGGCCGGAGCGGGCAGCGGCAACGTCTGGCCGTCGAGGCGGATGGCATCGACGTCGATCGGGGTGTCGGCCGACAGCCTCAGCGTGGGCAGCGACTCTCCGGCCGGCCGGATCAGATCGAGCTGCGCGCGGGTGACCTCGTCGAAGCCGCGGGCGATGCAGGCGCGGGTGTTGTCACAGGCAACCAGCCAGCGGCCGAATTCACGATAGACCGGAACCGTCGGCAAGGGCGCCGCGGCCGGCAAAAGCATGAACGTGGCCAGGAGCAGGAGAGCACGCATGGTCAGGCAGTCCTCGACAGGGTGCGGCATCGTGCGCCGGATGGCCGGACGGCACCATCGCCGACCGGATCGACGAAGATTTCGGACGCGGCGACCCTCCTGGCGATTGCCGCCCTGTCGACGCGGGCGTGACACCGACTCGCGCTTCCTGCGATGAGGCGCCACCGGCGTGACCCGTCGCGTGCAAACCAAGGAAAGACTCCGTCCCCATGATGTCCATCGACCGCCGCAGCCTGCTCCGCACCACGTCCACCGGCGTTGTGGCCGGCCTGGCCGCCACCGGCGCCGCCGCAGGCGCAGTGGTTGCCCAGACAACCGGCGTCCAGCCTGTCGCGGCCCCGCCCGGCGCCGCGCCCAAGGGGCCGCCGCCGCCGCCGGTCACGCGCATCGTTGCCCGCTACGCCGCCACC
>Ga0160428_1002749_pt1 | contig 10185 bp, 6 predicted proteins | sample SolpanmetagenomM_FD_108198 | JGI IMG/M metagenome (GOLD analysis project Ga0160428, IMG submission 108198) | Solar panel surface microbial communities from Lawrence Berkeley National Laboratory, California, USA - M | ecosystem: Engineered > Built environment > Solar panel > Unclassified ...
CGGTCGCACGCCTGGGAACGCCGGAGAACCCGGCCACGCTGCCCCCGGCGGCCGCGCCCCGGGCAGCGGCCCCCAAGGCGCCAGCCGCGCTCCCCCCTGCGAATTCCGAGGCCGGACTGCCACTGGCCCCGACGCCGGCCCCCACTCTCACGCCGGGGCAGCAAGCACGGACGTCGCAAGGAGTTCCGTCACAAGACCTTCCGTCACAAACCCTTTCCTCACGAGAATCTCCCTCGCGACAGCCTTCGTCGCAGCAGCCGACGCCGCCGGCCCTACCGCGCCCCGCTTCGATCACGCCGCTCGCTCCCGCCCAGGCCGAGGCGCCCGGGCCGCGAAGCCCTGTTCCGGAGACGGCCCAGACACCCGCCCGGATGCAGGCCCCGGCTCTGGCGGAGCGGAGCCCCACGGTCTTCGTCCCGGAGATCGGGACCGCAACGATCATCCGGGGCGACAGCCTGTGGCAGATCAGTCGGCGCATCTACGGCAAGGGCACGCGCTACACGGTGATCTTCGACGCCAACCAGCCGCAGATCCGCAATCCCGACCTGATCTATCCGGGCCAGATCTTCGTCCTGCCCACCGACGGGACCGCGGCGGTGCCGCAGCCCGACAAGCGGGGCTGAGGGCGCGGCCCCTACGCGGCGGGAACCGGCTCCGGCACGAAGGCCGGTCGCTCCTTGGGCAACGGCAGCGCCGCCTCGCTGCGCTGGAGGATCTCCAGGGCGGCATCGGCTTCGCGCTGACGGCTCCACAGGGAGGCATAGACGCCGTTTCGCTCCAGCAGGGTGGCGTGGTCGCCGCGCTCGACGATGACGCCCTTGTCGAGGACGATGATCTCATCCGCATTGACCACCGTGGAGAGGCGGTGAGCGATGACCAGGGTGGTGCGGCCCTGGCTCACCGTGTCGAGGGCGTCCTGGATCTCGCGCTCGGTGAAGGAATCGAGGGCCGAGGTCGCCTCGTCGAGGACGAGGATCGGCGGTCCCTTCAGGATGGTCCGGGCGATGGCCACGCGCTGCTTCTCGCCGCCCGAGAGTTTCAGGCCACGCTCGCCCACGGGGGTGTCGTAGCCCTCCGGCAGGGCGGAGATGAAGCGGTCGATCTGCGCCAGGGCGGCGGCGGCGCGCACCTCGGCCGGGGTGGCGTCCCAGCGGCCGTAGCGGATGTTGTAGCCGATGGTGTCGTTGAACAGCACCGTATCCTGCGGAACCATGCCGATGGCCGCCCGCAGACTGGCCTGCCGGACCCGCGAAATGTCCTGGCCATCGATGAGGATACGGCCGCCCTGCGGCTCGTAGAACCGGAAGAGGAGGCGTGACAGGGTCGACTTGCCCGCCCCCGAGGGGCCCACGATGGCGACCGTCCTGCCCGCCGGGACCTCGAAGCTGACGCCCTTGAGGATGGGCCGGGCCGGGTCGTAGGCGAAGCGCACGTCCTCGAAGCGCACCACGCCGTCCGAGACGGCGAGGGGCAGCGCATCCGGCCGGTCGGCGATCTCGGGGTTGCGGTGCAGGATCTGGAACATGTCGTCGATGTCGATCAGCGCCTGTTTAATCTCGCGGTAGATCATGCCCATGAAGTTGAGCGGCATGGAGAGTTGCACCAGCATCGTGTTGACCAGCACGAAGCCCCCGAGGGTGGTGCGCCCGGCCATGATGTCGCGCGCGGCCAACCACATCACGACGGTCATGCCGATCGTGAAGATCACCGCCTGACCGGCGTTGAGGACCGCGAGCGAGACGTAGGTTTGCGTCGAGGCCTTCTCGTACTTGGCCATCGAGACGTCGTAGCGCTCGGCCTCGCGCAACTCGGCACCGAAATACTTCACCGTTTCGAAGTTCAGCAGCGAGTCCACCGCTTTGGTGTTCGCATCGGTGTCGGAATTGTTCATTCGCCGGCGGATCTCGATGCGCCACTGCGTCGCCTTCCAGGTGAAGGCGAGGTAGGCCGCCACCATCACGAACACGACCATCGAGTAGATCCAGTCGAACTCGTAGGCGAGGACGCCGATCACGAGCAGGAACTCGACGATGGTCGGCACCAGGGTGAGCACCATCAAGCGCGAGAGCTCCTCGATGCCGCCGCGCCCACGCTCCAGCACGCGGGTCAGGCCACCGGTCTTGCGCTCCAGGTGGAAGCGCAGGGAGAGCCGGTGCATGTGCTCGAAGGTCTGGAGCGCGAGGCGGCGCACCGCATGCATCGCCACCTTGGCGAACAGCCCGTCACGCACCTGCGTCAGCCCCGCCATCAGGATGCGCGAGAGGCCGTAGAGGCCGATGAGCAGCATCGGGGCGGCGAGCAGGCCAGTGGGCACGGCCGCGCCCGGCACGCCGCTGGCCGCCTTGGGATCCGTCATCGCCACCAGGGCGTCGGTGGCCCACTTGAAGGTGAAGGGCGTCACCATCGTCACGAACTTGGCGACGATCAGCAGGCCGAAGGCGAGGAAGACGCGCCGCTGCAGGTCGGGCCGGCCGTGGGGCCAGAGATAGGGCCAGAGGCGGCGATAGGTGGCGACGAGGCCGGGGCGCGCGGGCGGCGCGGCCACGGCCGGTGCCGCCGGGGCGGGATCGGTGCTCATTCGGATCTGGGGCTCGGGATGAAAACGGCGTCGGGCCCGCATATAGGCGTGCCACCCGGCCAGGGACAGTCACCCGTGCCGGTGGGTCGGGCCTGCATGCACCGCAGGGACCCGGCGTCAGCCCTCTCCCGCCAGCCGGCGCAGGACGACGTCCCGCCCGATCAGCGGCAGCAGGCCGGCAAGGTCCGGCCCGTGCTCCAGGCCTGTCAGCGCGAGGCGCAGCGGCATGAACAGCGCCTTGCCCTTGGCACCCGTGGCCGCCTTCACGGCGCCCGTCCAGGCCTTCCAGGTCTCTGCGTCCCAGGGCTCGGCCGGGAGGAGCGCGGCGGCGGCCCCGATGAAGGCCGGATCGGCGATGACCGGGGCCACGGGCCCGGTGACCACGCGCCACCAGTCTCCCGCCTCCGACACCTTGGCGAGGTTGGGCCGCACCGCCTCCCAGAACGCCGCCGCGCGCTCGGACGCGATCCCCTGCGCCGCGAGGCAGTCCGCGACTTCGGCATACTCCATGGCATGGACGAGGCGGGCGTTGAGCCCGTCGAGCTCGTGCGGATCGAACTTCGCCGGCGCCCGCGAGATCTGCGCCAGGTCCACGAGGCCGGCGAGTTCGTCGAGACCCGCCACGGCCCGGACGGATTCCGCCGAACCGGTGAGGACGGCGAGGGAGCGCACCGCCCCCGGCTCGTAGCCGGCCTCGCGCAGCCCTCGGAGCGAGAGGTGGCCGAGGCGCTTCGAGAGCCCCTCCCCGTCCACGGTGGTCAGGAGGTTGTGATGGCCGAAGACCGGGATCGCGCTGCCGAGGGCTTCGAAAATCTGAACCTGCACGCCCGTGTTGGTGACGTGGTCCTCGCCGCGGATGACGTGGGTGATGCCCATCTCGGCGTCGTCGACCACGGAGGGCAGGGTGTAGAGATAGCTGCCGTCGGCGCGGATCAGCACCGGATCGGAGAGCGAGGCGCAATCCACGTGGGCCTCGCCCCGCACCAGGTCGTCCCAGGCCACCGTGCGGGCCTCGAGCTTGAAGCGCCAGTGCGGCTTGCGCCCCTCCGCCTCCAGGGCGGCCCGCTCGGCCTCCGTCAGGGTCAGGGCGGCCCGGTCGTAGATCGGCGGCTGGCCGCGCCCGAGCTGGCGTCGGCGTCGACGCTCCAACTCCTCCGGCGTCTCGTAGCAGGGATAGAGACGCCCCATCGCCTTCAGCCGGGCGGCGGCCGCGTCGTGGATCGCCACCCGGTCGGATTGCCGGGCGAACAGGTCCGGCACGATCCCGAGCCAGGCGAGGTCCTCGGAGACGGCGGCGGCGAATTCCGCGGTCGAGCGCTCCCGGTCGGTGTCGTCGAGGCGCAGCAGGAAGCGCCCGCCCCGCGCCCGGGCGAAGAGCGCGTTGAGGAGCGCCGGCCGGGCATTGCCGATATGCAGGTAGCCGGTGGGCGAGGGCGCGAAGCGCACCAGGGGTGCGCCGGCTTCAGGCGACGGGACTCGGGACGACGCGACTTCAGGCGACGCGACTTCGGGTGGAGAGGCTTGGGTCATGGTCGCCCTCTAGCCCATTTCGACGGGCCTGAGGACTCCGGTGACGCGCGGATGCGTCAGCCCCGGGTACCCCAGCGGACGCCCATCCGGCTCGGAGCGTTGGAATCCGGCCCCAGGGCCGGACCGCTGCCGCTGCGGGGCACGAAGGGCTTCGGGGCCAGGGTCTCGGGGATGGCGCTCTCGTGCTCCTGCATCTTGGCGAACTGGCCCGCCTTGCGGAAGCGCCAGAGGTAACCCGGCACCACGGCCTCCATGGCGGTGGGCTGCAGGCCGATGCCCTCCAGGGTGCGCCCCTCCGCCTTGGCCGCCTCGGAGACGACGTTGTCGTTCTGGAGCAGGATGACCTGGTCGCGGGTCAGCTTGAGGCTGTCCGGCAGGAGGCCGAGCGTGAGGGTGTCGACCACCTCCAGGGCGCGGGCCTGGAGCAGCGCCGCGGGCTGGGGCAGGCCCAGGACCACGCGCTTGCGCATCGTCACCTTGAGCATGTAGCGCACCAGCGCCTCGAGGGTCTCCACCTCGGGGCCGCCGAGCTCGTAGACCTTTCCGGCGGGCACGTGGCCCTCCACGGCGCGAGCCACCGCCTCGGCCACGTCGGCGACGTAGACGGGCTGGAAGCGCGACGCGGCGCCGGCCAGCGGCAGCACCGGCAGGGCGCGGGCCAGGGCGGCGAAGCGGTTGAAGAAGCTGTCGCCGGGGCCGAACACCAGCGAGGGCCGCAGGATCACGTGCGGACCGCCGGCCTCGGCAACCCGGGCCTCGCCGAGGGCCTTGGTGCGGGCGTAGTGCGAGGGCGAGTTCACGTCGGCGCCGATGGCCGAGACATGGACCAGGGGCGCGCCGACGGCGGCCGCCGCCCGGGCGATCTCGCCCGCGCCCTCGGCCTGGAGCTGCGAGAAGCTCTGCTTGCCGGTCTCCTGCAGGATGCCCACGAGGTTCACGACGATGTCGGCCCCCTGGACCGCGCGGGCGATGGACTCCGGGTAGCGCAGGTTGGCCTGCACGGCGACGATCTGGCCGACCTTGCCGAGGGGCTGCAGGAACAGGGCGAGATCGGGCCGGCGCACGGCCACCCGGATCCGGTAGCCGCGCTTGGCCAGCGCCCGCACCACGTGGCGCCCGAGGAAGCCCGATCCGCCGAACACGGTGACGAGCTGCGCGGCGGGGCGGGTCAGGGGGAGGGTCTCGAAGCCGGTCATCGCTCGTGCGTCTCGAAAAGCGGCGCCCGCGCCCGTCCGGCCCCTTGCGGGGCATGGATCGGCGCCGGTCCTTGAGCCAGGTGCAGCGTATCTAGACCACTTCCAGGCCAGACGGGAGGCCGCCTGGTGAAATTCGGACCCGGCTGTTCCGATGGCCTCAGCGCAGGCGCGGCTGGGGCTGCGGGCCGGCGACCGGGGTACGCCGGCTGAGGCCCTTGTGAACGTGCACCATCAGGGCGATGCCGAAGAGCGGGGTGACGAGATTGAGCACCGGCACCACCATCAGCCCGGCGAGGAGCACGCCGGCGAGGAGCGTGGTGCCGCCGTAGTGGCGGCGCATGGCGCCGGCCTCCGCCATCGGCCGAAAGCGCCCGGCGGCCAGTTCGAAATACTCCCGCGACAGCAGGTAGGCGTTGGCCCCGAAGAACGCGACCAGATTCACCCCCGGCACGAAGAACAGGATCAGCGCCACGAGGTTCACCAGCAGGGCGAGGCCGGCGAAGCGGACGGCGTAGAACATCGCGGTGCCGAGCGGCAGGGCGAGACCGGGCGGCTCGTCCGGAAAATCCGTGCGCTCGACGATCTCGGCCGCGTCGTCGAGGAAGTAGCCCGCCACCAGGATCGATACGGCCGGCATGACGTAGGCGAGGCCCACGAACAGGCCGGCCCCGGCGAAGAACACCGCCAGGGTATCGAGGAAGGGATAGTCCACCGAGAGATGGTGCTGAGACAGGAACCAGTTGATCGCCCGCGTCAGCCCGAACCAGACGACGACGAGGATACCCACGGTCAGTCCGAGGGACTTCCACAGGATCGCGCGCAAGGGGGCTGAGAACACCTGCCGGACGGCGGCGAAGGCGGCCTGGATGAGCATACCTGGGAATCCCGTGGTCGTGGATCGATCCGTTCGCGAGGACCCGGCCTGCGTCGCCCCCGCGCGCGCCGTGTCCCGAGGTTCTGGCTACGGCGATGCGCCGGCGCAAGTGCGGACCATCGCTGCACCCCCCGTCCCGCCGGGCGGCGGATGGGCGATTCGCGGCGCCGATCCTCGACACCAGAGTTTTCTGGCGTGTGACCGGATTGCGACCGGAGGCGCGGTGTCGCCCGGCACCGCCCTCTGCTAGGCCCGTCGCCACCCTTCGCCGACAGGAACGAGACCGTCATCCATGAGGACGTCCCGCCCCGACCATGAACGCTGGCGCCCGAGCGTCGCGCCGCGCCTGGCCCCCCTGCCCGACGATCCGGAGGTCATCGTCGTCGGGGCGGGCGCCGCCGGCGTGGCGGCGGCGCGCGGCCTCGCGGCCCGGGGCGTCCGGGTGGCGGTCCTGGAGGCGCGCGATCGGGTCGGCGGCCGCCTCGTCACCGTCGCCCTGCGGGGCCATCCCGTCGACCTCGGCGGGCACTGGCTGCATGCGGGGCCGATCAACCCGCTGGTGCGGCTCGGCACCCAGCGGGGGGAGCCCCTGCGGGTGGCGGCGCAGGAGAGCCATCTCTGGGTCGGGCGCCGGCGCGGCCGGCCGGCGGAGGCGGCGGCCCTCGGCCGGGCCTTCGCGGTGGCCGACCGGGCCATGAGCACCCAGGCCGGCTGGGCGGGGCCCGACCGGCCGGCCGCCACCGCCCTGCCGCCGGGCCTCGGGCCCTGGGGTCGGCGGGTCGAGCGCGTCCACGGCCTGGTCTCGGGGCAGTCGCTGGACCGCGTTTCGCTCCAGGATTTTCCGAGCATGGAGTACGGCGACAACCGCTTCATCGCCGGTGGCTACGGCGGTTATCTCGCCCGCCTCGCCCAGGGGCTGCCCATCGCCCTCGGGACGCCGGTCACCAGCATCGACTGGTCGGGCCCGGACGTGCGGGTGCAGGCGGGCCCCCGGAGCTTCACGGCCCGGGCCGTCATCGTCACGATTCCCACCATGGTGCTTCGGGCCGCGCCGCTCTTCACCCCCGCCCTCCCCCCGGAGGTCGCGGACGCGATCACGGGGTTCGCCACCGGCATCTACGAGCACGCGGTGCTGCACTGGCCTTCCTGCCCGTTCCGCGGAGCGGACCGGCTCGCGAGCCTGGTCGGCGGGCGCGAGCCGAGTCCGGGCCTCCTCACCCGGATCGACGGCACGCCGTTCCACTTCTTCGAGCTCGATGCGCCGATGGCCGCCGCCCTCGACGCCCGCGGGGCCGGGCCGGACGGGGTCCGCCGCCTGGTGCGGACGGCGCTCGCCGCACATTTCGGCGCCCGCGCCCTGCACAACCTGAGCATCCCGGCGGTGAGCGCGTGGCGCCACGACCCCTGGGCGCGCGGATCCTGGGCCGTGGTGCCGCCGGGCCATGCCGGCGCCCGGGCCCGCCTGCAGGCGCCCGTGGCAGACCGGGTCTGGTTCGCCGGCGAGGCCCTGTCGCGCCTGCAATGGGGTACGGCGGGGGGCGCCTACGAGGAGGGTACGCGGGCCGCCGCCGCGGTGGCCGAGCGCCTGCGCGGCTCGGACGGCCTCATCACGCCGGCGCCCGGCGGAACGTGAGCGGCAGGAGGGGGAAAATCTCGCCGAAGCGCACCGGCAGGGACGCGATGAGACGGGGGATCTCGTCGGCCGGTCGGGCCGGGCTGAAGAGGAAGCCCTGGATGTCGTCGCAGCGACTCGCCCTGAGCATCTGCGCCTGCTCCATTGTCTCGACGCCCTCCGCGGTGACGGTGATCGAGAGCTTGCGCGCGAGGGTCAGGATCGCCTCGATGATCGCCAGGCATTCGGGCCGGCTGCTCATGTCCTTGATGAACGAGCGGTCGATCTTGATCTTGTCCACCGGAAACCGGATCAGGTAGCTCAGCGACGAGTAGCCGGTGCCGAAATCGTCGAGCGCCACGCGGATGCCCAGGGCGCGTAACTCGTTGAGATTAGCGATGGTCGTCGCATTCATCTCGAAGAACACCGACTCGGTGACCTCGATCTCCAGCCGCTCCGGCCTCAGCCCGCTGGCCTCCAGCGCCTGGGTCACGTCGGCGACGAGGTCGGTGTTCCGGAACTGGATCGGCGAGAGGTTCACCGCCAGCCGGATGTCGTCGGGCCAGCGCGCGGCCTCTCGGCAGGCCTGCATCAGGACCCAGCGGCCGATCTCGGTGATCAGGCCCGAGGCCTCGGCGACGGGGACGAAATCCGCGGGGGAGACCGGGCCGCCGGAGCCCCGGGTCCAGCGCAGCAGGGCCTCGAAGGTGCGGACCCGACCGTCCTCCAGGCTCACCAGGGGCTGGTAGTGCAGGCTGAATTCGCCCTGCGCCACCGCCCGCTTGAGATCGACCTCGAGTTCGCGCCGCAGGCGCATCGTCGCCTCGAGGTCGGGCGAGAACACCCGAACGTTGCCGCGGCCGGTGGCCTTGGCCCGGTAGAGGGCGAGATCGGCCTTGCTGAGGAGGCCTTCGGGGGTGTGGGCATCGCGCGGCGCCAGGGCGAGGCCGACGCTGGCGCCGATCTCCACCTGAACCCCGTCGAGGGTGTAGGGTATGCTCAGGGCCGCGATGAGGCGCCGGGCCAGGCCGATCAGGGCGTCCTCGTCGCCGCCGGGCAGGAGAATGGCGAACTCGTCGCCGCCGAGGCGCGAGACCAGCCCCTGGGGCGGAACCGTGCCGGTCAGGCGCTGGGCCACCCGGACCAGCAGGACATCGCCCAGGGCATGGCCGAAGGTGTCGTTGACGAACTTGAAGCCGTCGAGGTCGAGGTAGAGCAGCGCGCAGGCCTCGCCCCCGGTCTGTGCCCGGGCACAGAGCTGGGTCGCCACGCCCTGGAACTGGGTTCGGTTGGCCAGGCCCGTCAGCGGGTCGTAGCTCGCCAGATAGGCGATCCGCGCTTCGGACTGCCGGGTATCGGTGATGTCCGAGCCGACCCCGCGAAAGCCCAGGAAGGTCTCGGCGCCGTCGGTGATGGGCCTGCCGCTGAGGCGCCACCAGCGCGTGAGTCCGTCGATGGTGACCTCGACGACGCGCTCGCGAAAAGCTTTGCGCTCGGCGACGAGGGCCAGGATCTCGGCGAGTTCCGGGGTCATCGGACGGGGCTTGCGAACGCCGAGGAAGAGGGCCGCGAACGGCGCCTCGTGCAGGACCGCCGGGTCCTCTCCCGACACTTGGCCGATGCGCTCGGAGACGTGCTGGAGCCGTCCCAGCGGGTCGGTCTCCCAGAGCCAGTCGCTGGTGCTCGCCTCGAAGTCGTGGAGCAGCAGGCTGATCGTCTCGTTCTGCTCGCCGACCCGGACGCGATCGATGATCCGCTGTTCCGAGAGGCGGCCCATCCGCCCGGCGGTGAAGGCGACGAAGGCCGAATAGATGCCCATCAGCATCGCCAGCCACCAGTTGGCGGGGCCGCCGACGAGGAACAGGGCCGCGAGGCTGCCTAGGGCGATCGGCGCGGAATAGACCAGACCGAGATGCGCGAGCGACCCGAAGGTGTAGGTGGTGGCCATCAGGCCGACCCCGATGGCCACCACGAAGGTCTGGTCCTGGGTGCCTGCGGGCGGGAGGATGGCCAGGGGCATGCTGCCCCAGGCCAACCCCAGAATCAGCGAGAACAAGGCCGCGAGCCGATGCCCGGTGACGATCTCGCGCGCTCCCAGGCGCCGGCGGCGGTAGCGCTGCGCCCCGATGGCCGCGAGGGTGATGGGACCGGCGACGCTGGCGAACAGGACCAGCAGGTAGGTTCGGTGCGCCTCGCTCCAGAAGAGCAGCAGCACGGCCCCGACGACCAGCGTATGGGTCAGGGCCAGGTAGGGCGCGAATTGCAGCACCTCGTCGAGATGGCCGGCCCGGGCCTCCAGATCGTAGCGGTTCGTGTTGCGGCCGGCCGCGTGGGCCGGCGCCCCCTCCGACGCCGGCTCCGGGCTGCTCGGTGCCGAGGCGCGCACGCGATCCCC
>Ga0160428_1002750_pt1 | contig 10185 bp, 7 predicted proteins | sample SolpanmetagenomM_FD_108198 | JGI IMG/M metagenome (GOLD analysis project Ga0160428, IMG submission 108198) | Solar panel surface microbial communities from Lawrence Berkeley National Laboratory, California, USA - M | ecosystem: Engineered > Built environment > Solar panel > Unclassified ...
CAGACGTGCCGTGGAGACCCTCGACGAACTGCCGGGCGCCGGCGTCGGGGTCGTTGTCCACGACCAGCACGCGCGCGGGGGGCTGAAGGGCGCCCGCCTGCGCGCGGACCAGGGGCAGCAGCTCGGACAGGTCGTCCGGCCGACGGTAGGTCAGCACCGCCACCACCACTCGAGGGTCGACGCCCACGTGCTCTCCCCCGCCCGCCGCTGCACCGTTCCACTGTCTCCGCGCCGCCCCCGCCGCCCGTCGTGGCGAAGCTTGGCACCTCGCGCGGGCTCTCCGGACCGAGTTGGCGAAGCGCCTCCCCTCCGCCGCCTCGGCTGGCAAACTGGAACCACGATGGAACGCCTGGTGAACGTCCGAGCGACGCCGTCCCTCCGCGAGCCTGCGGTCACGACGTGACGACGGCCGCCGCGCCTGCGCGCCCCCGCTACGGGGACTCGCTCGAGCGCCTGCTCCGCGCGCAGAAGAGCGCCAAGGGCGCACCTGCCTACTCCCGCTTCGTCAACCGCCCGCTGGGGCGACGCCTCGCCGCCGCCGCGCACGTGGTCGGCGCCACGCCGAACCAGGTCACGGCCGGCTCGGCCTTCTCCACGGGCCTCGGCATCGCCGGCCTGGCCCTGCTCACCCCCGCCTGGTGGACCGGGATCCTCATCGCGGTGCTCCTCGTCCTCGGCTACGGCCTCGATGCGGCCGACGGTCAGCTCGCCCGGTTGCGCGGTGGCGGGTCGAAGGTCGGCGAGTGGCTCGACCACGTGGTGGACGCCGGCAAGACGGCGACGCTGCACCTGGCTGTGCTCGTCGGGGCGTACCGCACGTGGGACCCGCAGCCCCACGCGTGGCTGCTGCTGCCCCTGCTGTTCAGCGCCGCCGCGAGCACCTGGTTCTTCACCATCATCCTCAACGACCACCTGCGGCGGCTGGCCGGGACGCGCGACGGCCAGGCCACCGTCGGTGCCGGTGAGGCCCGCCGGCACTCGGCCCTGCGGTCCCTGGCGTCGATCCCGGTGGACTACGGCGTGCTGTGCGTCGTCGCCGTCCTGGCCGGCTGGCCGGACCTCTTCCGCTGGGTCTACGGCGCGCTGGCCGTCGGCTTCACCCTCGTGGCGGCGGCCTCCCTGGTCGCCTGGTACCGACAGATCGCCGAACTGGACGGGGAGGTCTCGTGAGCGTGCGCGGGTACGTGCCGGGGGTGTGGGACCTGTTCCACATCGGCCACCTCAACATCCTGCGCCGGGCGCGCGAGGAGTGCGACGTCCTCGTCATCGGTGCCGTGACGGACGACATCGTCGAGGCGACCAAGGGCAACCGCCCGGTGATCCCGCTGGCCGAGCGGATGGAGATCCTCGCCAGCCTCTCCCTCGTCGACGAGGTCGTCCTGGACGACTGCACCAGCGACAAGATGCCCATGTGGCAGCGCGTCGGCTTCGACGTCCTCTTCAAGGGCGACGACTGGCGCGGTACCCCCAAGGGCGCCGTCCTGGAGGCGAGCATGGCTGCTGTCGGTGCTCGCGTCGTGTACTTCCCGTACACGCACGGCACGACCTCGACCATCCTGCGGCAGTTCATCGAAGCCCACGGCTGAGTCGCGGACGAGGGCGGACGGTTCGGCAGGCCGTCCGGCACCCTCGACGACCCGCGCGCCCGGCCCAGCCAGTTCCGACAGGAGTTCCCCCGTGACGCCCGACCCGGTCAACCCCGGCCCTTCCACGACCCCGGGGCGCGGTCACGAACCGGGCCGGGTGGTCGTCCCGCCACCGGACGGGACGGCGAGCACGGACGCCCGGTCGCTCCTGGCCGTCCTCCGGAGGAACTGGACGCTGCTGGCGGTGGGGTGCGGGCTGGGCCTGCTCGCCGGCCTCGGGTACGCGTCGGCGCACCAGCCGTCGTACTCGGCGACCTCGGCGGTGTTCGTCGCCACGAGCGGCGCCGGCACACCGCAGGAGCTCGCTCAGGGCAGCACGTACACCCAGACCGTCGTCCAGTCGTACGCACAGGTCGTCACGCTGCCTGTCGTCCTCCAACCGGTCATCCAGGACCTCCAGCTGGACACGACACCCACTGCCCTCGCGCGCTCCATCACGGTCAAGGCCCCGACCGGCACGGTGGTCCTGGACATCACCGTGACGCGGTCGTCGGCGGCGGAAGCCGCCCGGATCGCCCGCGCCGTCTCCGACCAGCTGGAGGTGGTGGTTCCCGAGCTCAGCCTCACCCGCACCGGGGGTGTCGTCGTGCGGGCCGTCCCCGTGGCCTCGGCCACCGTTCCGACGGTCCCCTCCTCGACGGGGGTGTCGCGCTACGCAGCCGTGGGGCTGGTGGCCGGTGGCCTCATCGCGCTGGTCGGCGCCTTCACGAGGGACGCCGTCCGCTCGCCGCTGCCTGACCGTGCCGCCGTCGCCCGCGTGACGGGCGCGCCGGTCGTCGTCGCCGTACCGCTGCACCGCCGGAACCGGTCGGAGGCCCTCGCCACCCGAACGGTGGTCGACCGGGCCCGGCTCGCCCTGCGCGGGGGACTGCGCCTGCTGGCCGAGCACCCCCAGGGCCGACACACGACACCCGGGACGCAGATCGTGGTCACCTCACCGGCCGGTGGCGAGGGGGTGACCACCACGGCGGTGGCGCTGGCGGGGGCGCTGTCCGAGACGGGCCGCCGGGTCCTCCTCATCGACGCCAACCTCGTCCGCCCCGGGGTGGCCCGGACGACGGGCGCCGTCCTGGACGCACCCGGCCTCTCCAGCGCCCTGTCTGGTGCTGCGCACTGGCAGGAGCTCGTGGTGCCTGGGCCGCAGCGGGGGTTCGACCTGCTGACCGCGGGACCAGCTGCTCCGACCGAGCCGGGCACCCTGCTCAACTGGCGCAGCGTCGACGAGCTGCTCACCTCGGCCGCGCAGCACTACGAGGCGGTGGTGGTCGACAGCGGACCGGTCCTGGCCGACTCGAGCGGCACGGCGGTCCTCGCGGCGGCCACGGCGACCACCCTCCTGGTGGTCGACGCTCGCGCTAGCTCCGCCCGCGCGGTGCGTGAGGCACTGGTCCGGCTGGAGACGGCAGGCGCGCGCGTCGTGGGGATCGCCCTGAACCGGACGCGCAGTGAGCGCACCACCTACTCGAGGTCCGGCTCCGCACCGACGGGAGAGGTGCGGCGATGAGGTCAGCGGGGCACCGCGCGGGAGACCCTCACCGACCGGTAGACGTCCGCGTGCTGACGGCCCAGATCCGGCCACTCCCGTCGGGACAGGTCCGGCAGGGCTCCGACCGTCGTGCGGGCCACCACGGCGAGGGCGGCCCGCAGGTCGGCGGCATCCAGAGCCCCCCTGTAGCGCAGGACCCACTCGGGGCCCACCTCCCGCGCCAGGTCCTCCGTCGTCGACGTCGAGGGCACCAGGACGGGACGCCCCAGGGACAGAGCCAGCAGGACAGCACCCGAGTTGTGCAGCTCCTCGTACGGGAGCACGACGAGCTGGGCCCGGCCCACCTCCGCAGCCAGGGTGGCGTCGTCGGCGTGCCCGAGCACGGCAGTCGCGCGCTCGTCGGCGTCGACGAGCTCCACCACCCTGCGGCCCAGCGCTGGATCGGCGGCCTTGCCGACGACGCGCAGAGAAGCCTGCGAATCCCCCAGTTCGCGGAAGGCGCCCAGGAGCCGCTCCACGCCCTTGTAGGGGCGAACGAGACCGAAGAAGAGCAGCCGCCCCGACGTGGCGGGGGGTACCGGCACTCCTCGGTACCAGTCCCGGTAGTGCCCGTGCAGCACGACGGTGCTCCGTCCGGCGGGTTGCGGGGTCTCGGGGTTCAGCAGGACCCAGTGCCGTGTCAGCCGATCGCACCAGGCGAGCAGCCGAGCTTCGCCCCAGCTTCCGGCCTCGTGACTGCCGGTGTTGTGCAGCGTCCGCACCACGGGTGTCCGCGTCAGCTTGAGACGGAGCATCAGCGCAGCGAAGCGTGCCTGAGCCAGCGCCGTCCGAGAGCGTGTCGACCGACGCAGCAGCACCTCGGGCCAGTGGACGTGGAACACGTCGTAGCGGCCGAGGAGGGCCGCCGACCACGAGAACCACGTCACGCTGACGCTCTCGGGCAGAGAGCCGGCGAGCTGGGACACGTAGGGGTTCGTCGTCGTCCTGGGACGCCGCACGGACATCAGCACGGACACCGCAGGCTCGTCCACCCGGCGAATACTAGGAGCAGGTCGGGAGGCGGTTCGTGACCGACGCCGGACAGCGCAGGTGGCTCGGGCGGGCACTGGTCCTCCTCCTGGTGGCCTACGTCGTGGTGCCACGACTCGTGCAGAGCGCGACCGCGCCGAAGTACAAGGCACTGCTGGGCAGCGACACCGCCGTCTACTCGCCTCTGGCGCAGCGGACGGACCTCGCGCTCTTCGGTGCGGTCGTCCTGCTGTGCCTCACCATCGTCCTCGTGCACCTGGAGCGCCTCCCCCGCAGTGGGGGACTCGTCCTGGGCGTCCTGCTCGCCCCGTGGTTCTACGTCGTGCTGCTCGACCTCGTCCGCCACGGCGGGTTCAAGCGCGCTGCTCTGCTGTACCCCGTGGTCGTGGTGGCGGTGCGTGTCCTCTCGCCCGCACTGGAAGACCTGGCCCTGCTGGGGTACCTGGTCGGCGGGGTAGCCGCCCTGAGCCTGCTGATGGGTTGGCTGGTGCCGGAACTGGCCATCTACCGTGCGCAGTCCGGGGAACTGCTCACCCCGGAGAAGCTCATCGTCCCGTGGGGCGTCCTCGTCGGACCGCTGAGCAACGGCAACAACCTAGGCCAGCTGCTGACGCTCGGCCTACCGACGGTGTTCCTCGTGCGCCGGCGACTGCACGCCGCGGTGCTCGCCACGCTGACCCTCGCGGCGCTGGTGTGGACGGCGTCCCGCTCATCGCTCCTCGCTGCGTCGGTGGTCCTCGTCACAGCGCTCCTCCTGCGCGCCGGCGACCGGCCGTGGCGCCGGGTGGTGGCTGGCTGCGTCCTCCTCGCCCTCGTCACCACCGTGGTCGCCCTGCCCCTGTCGACGTCCGACCCCACCGCCTTCTCCAACCGCGGCGGCATCTGGGCGGCGAGCTTGGACTACTGGCGGACCTCCCCGCTGACGGGCCTCGGTTCGACCTTCTACGCCTCCATCAGCGACGTCGTGAACACCCTCGGGCCGACCGCGTTCCACGGCCACAACCAGTTCGTGCACGTCCTGACCACCGGGGGACTGGTCTACCTCGCGCTGCTCACGGTGCTGTTCACGACGCTCGCGTACCGGGCGGTGGTCTGGGTCGCCGCAGGCCAGCCCTTCCCGGTCCTCTCACTGGCCAGCCTGGCGACGTCCTGCACGCTGGAGGTGTCCTTCGGCGTGGTCGACCGGACCTTCCTCATCGCGGTCACCACACTGCCGATCGCCTGGATCGCCTTCGGTCACGGCGAGACGAGGCGATCCGGCCCTCAGGAGACGGCGGCGCCCCTCGTGCGACGTCCCCGGACCGGTGCCCCGGTGGCGGACGGGACCCGGCCGTGAGGGGACCGGGTCCGGAGAGCCCCGGTCGCACTGCAGCCCCCTCGTTGAGCGACACCGCGGCGCGGGGAACGGGTGTGACCCTGGTGGCGCAGGCGCTGCGGACGGTCCTGCAGTTCGGGTCCGTGGTCGTGCTCGCCCGTCTCCTCACCCCGGAGGCGTTCGGGCTCGTGGCGATGGTGACTGCGGTCATCGGAGTGGCCGACCTGGTCCGCGACTTCGGGCTGTACAACGCAGCGATCCGGGCGCCTCGGTTGAGCGCGGCGGAGCAGACGAACCTCTTCTGGGTCAACACGGGTCTGGGCCTGGCCTGCACGATCGTCGCGGCATCGCTCAGCGGGGTGATCGCTCTCGCCTACTCGCAACGCGAGCTCACGCCGATCGTCCTGTCGCTCGCCGCCGTCTTCACCCTGAGCGGTGCGAGCACCCAGTTCAGGGTCGCGCTGACCCGCGACCTGCGCTTCGGTCGCCTCGCCGCCGTCGACGTCATCGCCCAAGCTGTCGGTGTCGCCGTCGCGATCACGTCGGCCCTCCTGGGGTCGGGCGCCTGGGCACTCGTGCACCAGCAGCTGGCGGTCGCACTCGTCTCCGGGGTCCTCGTCGCATCCGGGTCGAGGTTCCACCCGGGCCTTCCTCGGCGCGACACGTCGGTCAGGCCGTTCCTGAGGTTCGGCGGCAGCCTCCTGGGGACCCAGGGCATCTGGTACGTGACCAAGAACGTCGACAACATCGTCCTCGGACTGGTGGGAGGGCCGGCCGCCCTGGGCCTCTACTCCCGTGCCTACCAGCTGCTGATGATGCCGCTGAACCAGATCAACGCGCCCATGACCCGCGTCGCCCTCCCGGTGCTCTCGGCGGTGAAGGACGACCAGGGCCGCTACGAGCACTACCTCGCCCGTGTGCAGCTCGTGGCCTGCTACGTGACGGCATCCGTGTTCGCCGTCGCGGCAGCCCTCAGCCACCCGATCGTGACCATCCTTTTCGGGGAGCAGTGGTCAGGCGTGGCACCCATCTTCACGGCACTGGCCATCGGGGGGGTGTTCCGCGCGATCGCCCAGCTCGCGTACTGGATCTACCTCTCGCGCGGCCGGCCCGAGGCGCAGCTGAGGATGCTCCTCGTCACGGGTCCCGTCATGGTCGCGCTGATCGTCGGCGGTGCGCCCTGGGGCGCCATGGGCATCGCCATCGGCCACTCGGTCGCGCACGCCCTGTACTGGGTCGTGTCCCTGCGGCACGCTGCGAAGGTGAGCGGCGTTCCCGCCCGTCCGCTGTTCACGACGGGGTTGCGGACCATCCTGCTCGTCAGTGCTCCAGCTGCAGGTGCCGCGCTGCTGGGCACCCTCGTACCGGCCGGTCCGGTCATCCAGCTCCTGGTCGGGTGCGCCGCTGTCGTCGCGTACCTCGGACTGGCGGCAGCTGCGGTCCCGCGGGTCCGCGAGGACCTGGTGGTGGTCGTCAGCTTCGCCCGCAAGGCCGTGCGGCGGGGCTGAGAGGCCGACCTCGGGGTACTGCGCTGCTGGCGACGCACCGCCTCAGGCTGCTGCCGCCTCAGGCCGCTGATCCGCCCCGTGCGACAGAGGCCACGCGCGCCGTGACAGCCCTCCGGTACCGCTGGGGGTCGTGCCGCGCTGCCGCGGCCACGGCGTCCTCCCGGGCGAGTTCCAGGAGGGTGGGCAGCTGGTCCACTGCGCCGCCGATGGCCGCGGCCAGGGCGGACGCGTCGAGCGGACGGACCAGGCGCGCGCTGCGGTACCCCTCCAGCGCCTCGGGGAGCCCGCCGACGTCGCTCGCCACCACGGGGCGGCCTGCGAGCACACCCTCGACCGCGGTGTTGCCGAACGGTTCTGCGAGCACGGACGGGACGAGGAGGATGTCGCACGCGGCGAGGTGCGGCCACACGTCGTCCTGGAACCCGTGGAAGGTCGTCCGCCCGGCCAGCTGCGGCCGGGCCACCCGGCGGCGCAGCTCCTCCCCGAAGGCCGCGTGCTCGCTGAAGACGCCGCCCACCAGGTCGAGGTGGGCGTCGAGCCCCTCGGCGACCAGCAGCTCGAGGGCTTCGAGGGCAACCAGGACACCCTTGCGCTCCGACAAGCGGCCCACGTAGAGCAGCCGCACCGGACCGCCGCCCAGGCGCGGGGGAGCCGCGGCGGGAGGGCCCTCCACGCCGTTGAGGACCACCGCCGAGCGGTCGCGCAGACGCGGTGCGGACCGGAGCAGCACGTCGAGGGCGAAGCGGCTGTTCACGACCAGGGCGTCTGCCGCGAGCAGTGGCAGCACGAGAGCGCGCTGCAGCACCCCGGGCGCCTCGCTCTCCGCCTCGTGGACGTGGCAGACCACGGGGACACCGCGAACCCGGGCGAGGAGTGGCCACAGCGGCGTGGTGACGGTGCTGACGTAGACGACGTCCGGGCGACCCTGGACCAGGAGGTCCCAGCCCTGTCGCGCGGCCGCCAGGGTCTGGGCCCCGAGCCGGAGGATCCCGGTCGGAGTCAGAGCTGACTTGCGCAGCACCGGCACCGGTCCCGTGCGCACCGGGACTCCCCACTCTGCGACGGCATCCGTCAGCGCGCCCGTCTCCGGCACGAGGAGGAGGGGGGACCAGCCGACATCGACCATCCCTCGAACGGCCTCGAGCAGCATCCGGTCGGAGCCGTAGAGACTGGCACCGGGGTGCGTCACCAGCACCCGGAGGCCGGTCCGGGGAGCGGAGCCGGCCTCCTGGACCGCAGGGCTCACTGGGTCTTGACGGCCTGCAGGTCGCGGACCGACGCCGTCAGAGGAGCGTTCGTGCTGCTCGCGGACAGGTACAAGACCACGCCGACGCCGCCGGGGCCCTGGAGCGCAGCCGTGGTGTCGGTGACCGTCGCCTGCCAAGCGGCCGGCTCCGTGGTCCCGTCGAGCCACACCTTCGACTGCAGCGTGGTCGTGCCCGTCCCGACGGCCTGGACACGCACCCGCAGCTGGCTGCCCGCGGTGTAGGTGAGCCCGGGCACCGTCAGCGTTCGGATCGTGGTCTCCGTCCCTCCGGTGCGCCGGATGATCGACAGGTTGACCTTGGCGTCGGCGGTGAAGCGCACCGTCGTGCGGTAGTCGTTGCTGGCGTCCACGCGACGGCTGATCGCCGTGAGGTAGGCACCGCCACCCGTCATGGGCTTGTCGAGGGCCGCGCCGAACCCGACGTCGGTGTCCGTGGACGAGACGGCGGACAGGGCCGCGCTCACCGAGGCACCCGCGGTGGGGGCAGCCAGGCGAGCCGTCCCGGCAGTGACGGAGAAGTTGGCCGCACCCCCGCTGACCGTCCACGCGCCACCGGTCGTCGCAGTCCCCCAGCCGCTGGTGACCGTGCGGTTGAACGTGTCCCGCGCCAGGACGACCGGCCCGGCCGGCGCTGCGACGACCACGGTTCGGGTGACCGTACCCGTCGCGCCCTGGTCGTCGGTGACGGTGAGCGTCACGGAGTACGTCCCGGCTGCGGCGTAGGTGTGCGACGGCTTCTGACCCGTCCCGCTGGTCTGGTCCCCGAACGCCCAGGCGTAGGAGGCGATCGTCCCGTCCGTGTCGGCCGAGGTCGACGCGTCGAACGCCGCGACCAGGTTCTGAGCGGTCGACGTGAACGCCGCCGTCGGCACCTGGTTGGCCGGGGCCGCCGCCGTGACGGTCACGTCCTTCGTCACCGTGCCCGTCGCACCCTTGTCGTCCGTCACGGTCAGCGTCACGGAGTACGTCCCGGCTGCGGCGTAGGTGTGCGACGGCTTCTGCCCGGTGCCGCTGGACTGGTCACCGAACGCCCACGAGTACGACGCCACCGTGCCGTCGGCGTCCGCCGACGTCGACGCGTCGAAGGCCGCGACCAGGTTCTGCGCCGTCGACGTGAACGCCGCCGTCGGCACCTGGTTGGCCGGGGGTGCTGCCGTGACGGTGATGCTCTGCGTCACCGTGCCCGTCGCACCCTTGTCGTCGGTCACCGTCAACGTCACCGGGTAGGTCCCCGGGCCCGCGTAGGTGTGCGACGGCTTCTGCCCGGTGCCGTTGGACTGGTCACCGAACGCCCACGAGTAGGACGCCACCGTGCCGTCGGTGTCCGTCGAGGTCGACGCGTCGAAGGCCGCGACGAGGTTCTGGGTGGCCGACGTGAAGGCCGCCGTCGGCGCCTGGTTCACCGGGGCCGGGGCGGTCACCGTCACGTCCTTCGTGACCGAACCCGTGGCGCCCTTGTCGTCCGTCACCGTGAGGGTCACCGAGTAGGTGCCCGCAGCGGCGTAGGTGTGCGACGGCTTCTGGCCCGTCCCGCTCCCCTGGTCGCCGAAGGTCCACGCGTAGGACGCCACCGTGCCGTCGGCGTCCGTCGAGGTCGACGCGTCGAACGCCGCGACGAGGTTCTGCGCCGTCGAGGTGAACGCCGCCGACGGCGCCTGGTTCACGGGCACCGGTGCGGTGACGGCGACGTCCTTCGTCACCGACCCGGTGGCGCCCTCGTCGTCGGTCACCGTCAGCGTGACGGAGTACGTGCCGGCCGCCGCGTAGGTGTGCGACGGCTTCTGGCCCGTCCCGCTCCCCTGGTCGCCGAAGGTCCACGCGTACGACGCCACCGTGCCGTCGGCGTCCGCGGAGGTCGAGGCGTCGAAGCTCGCCGAGAGGTCGGTCGCGGCCGAGGTGAAGGTCGCGACGGGCGCCTGGTTCGCCGGCGCCGC
>Ga0160428_1002751_pt1 | contig 10183 bp, 5 predicted proteins | sample SolpanmetagenomM_FD_108198 | JGI IMG/M metagenome (GOLD analysis project Ga0160428, IMG submission 108198) | Solar panel surface microbial communities from Lawrence Berkeley National Laboratory, California, USA - M | ecosystem: Engineered > Built environment > Solar panel > Unclassified ...
AGCATTTAAAAGATGTATTCCTATCTGGTGATGTAAGTTTGGTAATGCTTTCATAACGTGCAACGCCAGTGCTATACTTCGTCTTGTGATAGTCCAATGTCCTATAGTAGTTGTAGATAGTTGCTGAAACTCAATTCTGGAAGGAAATTTGAGAAGAAAGCCAATAACGGAGACAGACATGTGATCGGAGAATTGATTCGACAACAAAGAATCAACAATGCGATGCGCTTGGTCTTGTCCAGACTGAAGACAAGAGAAATGTTTTGCCATGATAATAGACATTCCCGATTTCCAGTCTGATGCTATTGATAGCAAAAAACATATCATTTCGTCAGTTAATCTTACTTTTCTTTGTAGTATCAATTCCAGGAAATTGTCAACCGAAGGAGGATCCTCGCGTATATAGACCTCCAAATGAGAGGATGGGGGTGGAGAGGAGGTTTCGCAGCCATCCCCTGGCAAAAAAGCATTTGACTTTGATGAGTGAGCTCGACTCTGATCATGCATAATCTTTTCAAGCATCGCCTGACAAACCAAGGTCGACAAATCAGGATATTTATCACGATATACCAGAAAGCAAGACCAGGCTTCTCGCAAGGTCCTTGTTGTTCTTATTCTTGCTGTCCAGACCTGTTCGTTGATTTGCCATTCAGCCATACCTGAAAGATGTTGTCTAGTCTGAATTGTGGGACTGGTATCTGTATCCCATCCAGCATAAATCCGTGCGATTTTATCCCAAACATTAGGATTTTGACCCATAACAATCCCTCGGTCCAGTAATCTTCCAGCTTCACTAATACCGTCTTCTGGACCTAACAGGGAATCTACGGCTGTACGATCATGTTTCCACGGCGGCCAAGAAAGTGATTTCAATCTAGCCCAGTCACGTTCTTTTGCTGTTTTGGCACTTGCCAGGCGAAGATTGGTCACAGCACGCAGGCCTTGCCGATTCAACTCGATCGGCGGCGATCGACCAACCATATATTCGATTATTCGCCTCTGAGCAGCTTCGCGTAAATTGGCTGTCTTGTATGGCTCAACAAGTGGTTGTCGCGATATATTTTCCAGAAAAGAGTTTGTCAAGAAACTCACAGGGCGATCAAGCCTCGAATGATCAGCATTGGGCAACATTAGCGGTATACACTGTAGAAATGTAAAAGCTAATGTTTCTGTCATTAAAGAATAACCTGCTCGAATATGTACCGCTAATCTGTGAAAAATATGTAACAAGAGCTGTCCACGATCCGACAGTAATTGATCGGGTTGTCTTTTGTCCAAACGATTGGTGACGATATCGTGATGAGTAGTTTTGTCGCTGTTAGCCCTGGAAATCAAGTGATCCAATAATGACTGGATAGTAGAGATATTCTGATTTGGCTTATCTACGACTTGACGCAATACGAATAGAGGAATTTGCCATGAGTTATTACTGCTTGATGCTCGAATGGACTGAGCAATCACTTCTAGATCGGAAGTCTTCAACAGTTGAAGCCATACCTTTAGATCTTGCAATTCATAACCATATCGCTTCAGAATAGTTCTTGTATCTGTTTGCTCTATCTTCATCTCATCTTGAACCAAGCTTAAAACAAGTCTCTCGAGCTTTGATGGATGTGGAGATGTTATTGGTGCTGTAATATTCTGTCTGTTCCGGGACTTCGAAGCTTGGTATTTGACATTGTTTGACGAGGGAGAAGGCTTAAATTTCTGCAAATATTCTGGGACTAAGTCGATGTTCTGAGTGAGTTCATCGAGACGGGAGTGTATGGATTTTCCCGATGCATCACGTATCGATTGGCCATTGTCGAGCGGCAGACGATGCTGCCACTGAGTCGATGGCCCAGAAGCAGACTGTATAGTCCGGTAGCAAATCTTTTCTAGCACTGTAGTGCGCCATAGGTATCCCAATCGCATCCACACCTTTTGTCAAACGCATTGCGATACCCACATATATTACCAATGAATACTAATCATAATCATGGCAATCATTACTACAATACATAGCAGAGATGTCGAGATTTTAGTAGTGCAAACTCTCTCAAAATGTTTGCATTGATGGCGTCATCAGGGTGTTTCACTATGACATCCGTCCCTCTAAATAAACATGTTGCAGCATATTCTTTCATACCTTTAGTATTCAATCTATAAACATGGCGGATACAATAAAGAGTCAAGAGAATGTGATAGATGCAACAGGACACCAAAATCAGGATATAGCGCAAGTATCAGGGGCCCAAGAGCACAAAATTATTTTCAATATTACAATGACCTGTACTGGTTGTTCGGGTGCTGTAGAGAGAGTATTGAAAAAGCTCGATGGAGGTTTGTTGAATAGTCTGGATCTTACATTAAATTCGAATGATGCTGATAAGCAAATACCAGTTAAATCATACGACGTTTCACTCGAGAATCAAACTGCTACAATAACCACAACCCCGGACGTAAATTGGGAGGATGTATTTGAAAAGGTCAAAAAGACAGGCAAGAAAATAAACACTATAAAAGTCGACGGGGAGGACGTTATACACAGTCCAACAGCAGCATAACAAAGTACGCGGATCGTTTTCTTGAATTTTGTTTATATCTTAGAATGCAAATCTTCCGCCGATTCAACGAGCACATTCGTCCTCGCTTCGTCCTGAACAACCTTTGACTTTGCAAGTACCATCTGCGTGAGCATATAATTACAAATACAATTGACTCCAAGCTCTCTTCCTGCTTCTACTATATAACCATTTAGATATTTGATCTCAGTCTGACTGCCATTGCGCATATCTGTCAGCATACTGCTAACGTTGTCTTTTGTCTGTGTGGCAATCGACACGATAATTGTTTCGAGTCTTGCCGTCGAAAATCTTGTGCGAATGTTTGGTAGACCTTTAAGTTCTGGTAGAGATTGAATTACCAAGGCAATCTCTGCAAGCAGTAATCTTTGCACTTTTGTGAGTGCAAAATTGAAATTCATAGCTCCATTTCGTGTATCGAGTAGACTCGTCATAGGATTGATGACTGAATTGACCGCCAGCTTTTCTAATCTCTGTTGCAAGAAAGACGATGTCGTCATACCAATCGCAGCCAATACAGGAATTCGTGTTAGTGTCCGCATAAGATAGAGTGATGAAGGCTTGAAAATCACTGGAGTGGTGATGTCGGTAGTCGAACGTTCGGTCCGTGGAAGGACTGTCAAAGCGATAGTTCCATGACCGGAATGAGCAACATAGAAGTAGTCTGCGCCTCTAGGAGTGGTGGCACCATGCGTGATGATTCCTAACATGTATTCTGGTCGCGTTTTAGGATCCGGGAATACAAACTTGTTGATCTCCTCGATTATTCCCATTCCATTTTGTAAGAAACAAATTGTTGAAGCTGGTGAAAGGCGATGTTTGACAGAAGTCAATGCGCTAATGGTCATGTAAGCTTTTACAGCCACTATCAGATGACTGATGGGTTCGTTCAACTCGAATTGTTCATCGACGGGTTGATAAAAAGGGTCTAATGTGTCACTAAATTCTTCCTGGAGACTATCACGCTCTTTCATTTCTTGTTCCTTCTCTTTAAGTTCTGCCACAGCCTCGTGAGGTGCCAAACCCTCGGGATGGTTATATATATGATCAACGTCACTGGTCTCATGGTTGAACAGTCGTTGACTAGGAAGCGCGAGCTCCATGTCGAATCCTGACTGCGCAATCCGATGTCCATGCTGTTCTACCACGATTTCTTGTCTGGATTTTCGCCACTTTGAAGCAATACCTAGTCTATGAGCAAGGAGTGTGACCGGAGGAGGGTCATTCGCATTTCGCAGGGAATGTGCTATCAGCTTCCCAATCGCGCCTAAGCCTAGGATATAGATACGCTTATCAGGTTGCTTGTGCGAATCATCGGTGTTCGTTTGTGTAGTAGACGTTGAGAAACTTCGGTCATATCGTCTTGAGGGCAAGCTACTGAAAACCCTTGAGCATGACGGTTGCCTTGAAGAGTAAAAGCCAGCTCTTGTTGAGCGTGCAGATATGGACTTTGTCCGATTCGAGCATCCTGTAGACGATTGATGATTCACGCGATTAATTCGTGACGGCAAACCCGACAAATGACGGCTGATACTTTTCATGTACTAGTAATATCGATGGTAAGGTCATTATATGCCCATCTGCCACATAAAGTATAGCAAGATCGCTAAGTCTGTCGTCTACACTTGCGCATCCGGTGTCAGTACTGCAGTCGTACAGTGTGATTCCCACCATGATTTGCGAATCAAATTTGAGTGTTGACGTCACTTTCAACATTTCCTATCAATTTTATGTAACATGATAAAATCCATAGTACAATCATAACCGTGATTCATGCACACGGCTTTATCTCTACTCAATGACCGATGTTACCGAGACTCTTGAGAGAGCTCTTCTGAGACTGAACATTGATGTTTCAGAAGCGACCCAATTGAAACATCAATCACAAAATACAGTAATCGCAAAACGAAAGAGGACTTATGGAGACTTTACTACCACCAATGATACAATTCTGAAGCCGTCCTCATCTTTCAGTGCCCAGTGGCTCGATAGTTTACAACAACGGTGGAATTATTCACCGAACCACAATGATTTGTTTCGCATTGCACCGACTCAGACGAGAACTATAACAAGATTCACCCGTGAAGGATTAGAAGGAAAAGTAACTGGTTATAAGGAGGTCACGGTACCAGCCACTAGTCAGACAGCAAAGAACTCGACCTCTATTTTACGAAAGCCTGCAAACAGGGCTGACTTTACCCGCGGAGCCGCTGGATTTCTACCATTTGCGCCTGGCGGTCTCGATGCCGTGGAAGCCACAGCGGCAGCCGAGGAGCATTTCTTGGCGAATTCACGTTCAATTGATGTCACAAACAACCAAGATGGGCTCAATAGAATAATCAACCTCAACGACAGTGGAAGTCTTCTGGAAATCCCACCAGGATTTAGTCGTGGGCTAAAGATTAAGAATAGTGCTCCGGATGAGAAAAAGGATGCTGCCGATGTTCAATCCGCTCTAGAGAGCAATAGTTCCATTCCAAAACCGTCCACTATCGAGACGGACAGTCCCGTCGAGAAAGCGGAAGAAACTGCCAACGAGGAGGAGGATATCGATGCTCTTCTCCCCGTAGAATATCCTGCTTTGGACAGTATAGACCTCAAAGCATCATCGAGAAAAGACAGACATGGAAGGCAATGGGCTCATATGGTCAACGTGAACAAGGCTATCCCTAACTTCCGTGAACTCATTCCAGACATGGCTAGAGAATGGCCTTTCGAGCTCGATGTTTTCCAGAAAGAGGCGGTATACCACCTCGAACAAGGTGATTCTGTGTTTGTAGCTGCACACACTTCTGCCGGTAAAACAGTCGTAGCGGAATATGCCATTGCATTGGCAGCCAAACACATGACAAAGGCCATTTACACCTCGCCTATCAAAGCTCTAAGCAATCAAAAGTTCAGAGACTTTAGAACAGAGTTTGAGGATGTTGGTATCCTCACTGGAGATGTACAGATCAGACCCGAAGCTAGTTGTTTGATTATGACTACCGAAATTCTTAGAAGTATGCTCTACCGCGGAGCTGATCTCATACGTGATGTCGAGTTTGTCATTTTTGATGAAGTGCATTATGTGAATGATTTAGAAAGAGGTGTGGTATGGGAAGAAGTCATAATTATGCTACCACAGCATGTCACATTGATCTTGTTATCAGCTACGGTACCAAACACATTTGAATTTGCATCTTGGGTTGGACGGACGAAGAAGAAGGATGTGTATGTCATATCAACTCCAAAGCGACCAGTTCCCCTTGAACATTATCTTTGGTCTGGTAAAGAAATGGTAAAGATCGTCAATGCAGATAAGCAATGGGTTGAATCTGGTTGGAAGAAAGTTAATGACATTTTGTCTGGTCGTGATAAGATTAAAGCTATCGAAGAGAAACAAGCAGCAGGACCGACCTCGAATCGGGGTGATAGAGGGGGGAATGCCAGGGGTAATCAAGCGAGAGGCGGCCCTCAACGGGGTGGTGGACAGCGTGGTGGAGCATCTGCAGCACCACGAGGAAGAGGTCAACCTAGTACTAGAGGTCAAGGAAATATTGCCAGAACTGGTCGTGGAGGTGGCAGAACAACAGCCGCACAAGACAGAACTATCTGGGTTAATCTCGTACAAACCTTACGTAAAGACGATCTTTTACCATGCTGTATATTCGTCTTTTCTAAAAAACGATGCGAAGAGAATGCAGACTCTTTATCGAACCAAGACTTCTGTAATGCTACAGAAAAAAGTGCAATACATATGATATTAGAAAGATCATTGGCTCGTTTGAAAGCTGAAGATCGACAACTTCCGCAGATTACGAGACTACGGGAACTCCTTAGCAGAGGTATCGCTGTCCATCACGGAGGGTTACTGCCTATTGTCAAAGAGTGTGTCGAGATACTGTTTGCCAAAACGCTGGTCAAAGTACTTTTCGCTACCGAGACATTTGCCATGGGATTGAATTTACCAACAAGGACTGTAGTATTTTCAGGCTTTCGTAAGCATGATGGCCGACAGTTTCGAGATCTTCTACCGGGAGAATATACACAGATGGCTGGTAGAGCGGGTAGACGTGGACTTGATACGGTGGGATCGGTAATTATCGTCGCACCTGGTGCAGAAGAAGCTCCTCCACAAACTCGATTACGGCAAATGATGCTGGGTGATCCGACAAAATTACGGTCACAGTTCAGATTGACATACAATATGATTCTAAATCTTCTTCGTGTCGAAGCCTTGAAGATCGAAGAGATGATCAAACGAAGTTTCAGCGAAAACGCTACTCAAGCCCTTCTTCCAGAGCATGAGAAGGCCGTAAAATTGTCCGAAGCCGATCTTGCAAAGATTAAACGTGAACCGTGTGAAATATGTGACGTGGATCTTGAAACCGCGCATGAAGCAAGCGTCCAATATGAAAGACTCACGAAAGATTTACATCAGGCGCTGATTGGTAATCCGATCGGGCGACGATTCTTCGTACCTAAGCGATTGATAGTCTACAAAAGAGTAAGTGGAAAGTTTGATTCATAATCACATTTACTGATAATATTACAATAGGATGGTGTTAGACTTACGGGAATGTTATTACGAGAAGGTTTCAGCCGTGGACCAAATCCTGCAGTAACTGTCATTGAATATGGATTTAAGCAACCCAAGAGACGTCAGAATGCAGATATACTTCCGTATCTGCAACGTTACAGAAGGAGATTCATTCCTTTGCCAAAGGAAGGCGAAATGAAGCTCAGGCAAATGATTGTTCCTGTCGAAGATATCGAATGTATTTCAAAGACATTATTGCAAGTTGATGTCAATGCATATCAAGCCAAGGAGGAAAAAGCTGTTCAACAATTAAAGTCACAATTCATCAATGCAGGTTCGTCTTGGATATATTCAATTTGGGAAGAATTGGACTATTCCCGATTACGCGAAGCATCAGTTCGTGATCTTCTAGAGAAGCGGAGTACATTAGCCAAGGAAGCACAATCAGCAAAGGCAGTGGTCTGTTCGGAGCTTGAGAAACACTTTGCTATGCAACACGATGAATGGATTATCAAGGAGAATATCAACAATCTTCGACAATTGATGTCTGATCAAAACCTTCAATTATTGCCGGATTATGAGCAACGAATTAGTGTCTTGAAAGATCTTGGCTTTATTGACATCGATTCTAGGGTGGAGCTCAAGGGGAAAGTTGCGTGCGAGATACATTCTGCAGACGAACTTGTTCTTACTGAACTTGTGTTGGAAAATGTGCTTGCAGAGTATGATCCCGAAGAGATTGTTGCGTTGTTATCGTGTTTTGTGTTTCAAGAAAAGACAGATACTACTCCTAATATCACCCCGGCACTTCAACGCGGTCAAGCGACTATTGTCAAGATATCAGAAAGGGTCAATGAGCGGCAGATAGCTCATCAAGTCATTTTATCGGCTGATGATTCGAATGATTTTGTTAGTCGTCCAAGATTCGGTCTTGTCGAAGTTGTATATGAATGGGCACGAGGGATGTCATTCAATGCAATCACTGATTTGACTGATGTTCTTGAGGGAACGATAGTGAGAGTGATAACACGATTAGATGAAACTTGCCGTGAGGTGAAGAACGCGGCAAGGGTTATTGGAGATCCTACGCTCTATGCAAAGATGGAAGAGTGTCAGGAAATGATCAAGAGGGATATATGTGCGACAGCCTCCTTATATATGTAGTCAATATATTCCAAAATGTCCATAAGCCATCGTTATGCTCTGCCTCTTGCCAAGCCATGTCGTACTGTGACGGCACGACGGGTAGAATCTAAGCGTTAAGTTACCTTTTTTTTCTTTCACACGCGTCATGTTCCCCGCATAGACAACGGTATATAAAGAGTCTCATCGTAGGCTATAATTATTACTACAGTACAACAGTCCGCATCGGATATTCTTTTTTACGATCCTGACTTTGCGCAACATGCACAATGATTTCAGACAATCATAGTTGATCCTATCATGACATCCATACTTCCATCTCAATCCATCATCGAAACAGATCATCCGATTCCTAATGGAACTCAAGCTATTCCTATTCCCATTCGTGGACCCCCATTGGCAGCAGTAACATCAGCAGGACACTACGATTTTGATCTCGTCCTCAAATCAGGACCGATTCTGAAACGCACAAGGACCACAAAGTCATGGCGTTCCGTCCATCTCGTACTGCGACCGAATTTATTGTCAATTTACAAAGATGCCGCGGAGACTAAGCTCCGCCATAAGATTGTATTGTCGGAAATTACAGCTGTAGCTAGACAACGAGATCCAAAAGGCAAAACTCAATTCGTGTTTGGCGTATTCTCTCCCTCGAGGAATTTTCATTTTGCAGCTAGTAAAGAAGATGAAGCTTCTGAATGGGTGGAAACAATAAGACGAGAAGCGAGAATTGATCGTGGGGATGATGAAGAGGAGGAAGAAGAAGAAGAAGGAAGCGATGGTAGAGGCAGATATGATGATGAAGACGATGACGAGGTCGCTGATCTGGGAACTTCTCCGGTCATGTTGGGAAAAGTTTATAGAGTTCCATTACAGGGATCCCAGAATCAAAGAGGCAGTACGCTTGCTTTTAGCTCTGATGATGCTGATAGTACAGTCATTAATACGATGACTGGTATGACTGGTCTATCACGTGTCAGATCTGATGAGTCCACTCCTTATCAGAAGAATGAGACAGCTAGATCCCAGAGTATGGTTGGACTAGATTACTCTGGACCAGAAAATGCTTCGTATTCAGACTTTTCCGACGCCGGAAGATCTACTGTTGTGAGATTCAGAACGGGAAATACTAGCACCACGACAACACCAGCTAGACAAAGATCTGTGGCTACTAATGCTAATATTGACGAGAATCGAACTTTGCCGGGAGGAGAACAGGAACAGAGATTAGCGTTACAAAAGACGTTGGAAGAGGAAGAAGCTCGACAATCAGTGATTGAAATGCAAGAAGCAGCGAGGATAGTGTATCAAGACTGGATACTTTTGCTTAAATCACGATCTGGAGTGAAGAAGTGGAAGAAAATATGGATGGTTTTGAGGTCTAAATCATTGACTATTTATAAAGATGATGGAGAGTATGAAGCTTTGAAAGTCATTCCATTGGATCATATAGTCGATGCAGTCGAAATTAATCCGGTTAGTAAGACAAAGAAGTGCTGTTTTCAAGTCATTACCGAAGATAAAGGTTATAGGTTTTGTGCACCGGATGAAGATGGAATTGCTCGTTGGTTAGGATCTTTCAAAAGTTTATTGATAAGAAGAAGTTTAGCGCGTTGATAAGGTAGACTCGTGATGATGATGATAATAACAGTAATAATGATAACGATAACGATGATGTAATATAGAAGACGTAATTTAAAGGACACCAAGTGAATCTGTAAAAAAGATTTGTTTATTTGTTTATTTATTATACCAATGTGCGACAACACAAGGAGTTTGTGTCATGTATGGCGACCTTTATGCTGACAGAAAGCTTGTTACTACTGTTGCTTACGTCGTGACAACCTCCGTCATACAATAACGTTATCCCCCATCCTCTCCCTCTCACATATCTCCGCCGAACAAATTCATGATCAGAATGTTCAACGCAAGCAATCTTCGTCGGACGCAACCT
>Ga0160428_1002752_pt1 | contig 10181 bp, 9 predicted proteins | sample SolpanmetagenomM_FD_108198 | JGI IMG/M metagenome (GOLD analysis project Ga0160428, IMG submission 108198) | Solar panel surface microbial communities from Lawrence Berkeley National Laboratory, California, USA - M | ecosystem: Engineered > Built environment > Solar panel > Unclassified ...
ACACGGCAGGGGTAGGCTGGCCAAGACCGCCCGATGACCACGGCCGTGTCGATATTAGAGCGTGGATAGCGGGGCCAAGGTCTGCCTCACACCCTATGCAGAAGTAGCCCCTGCTAAACTGGCCGAAAGCTGCCGGTCCGTTTTGGAGACGACAGTGCAGGAAAGCGGACGCGAGACGATCAAGTCAGGCATTGGCTAAGGAAGATTTTCTCGAAGCACGATCTCGGTTTGGATTTGTTCGACACCCATCATCGGCTCCAGCCCAGAGCGCAAGTTGGCGAACATTGAGGCCGCGCTCAGCATCGTGTCGCGTGGATTTTGGTTCAACACAACGTCGAGTGTGCCTTCAATTAGTAGGCTGCGGGTTCCGGGCGTCAGGCCGTGGCCTATGAAGACGACCTCTCGCTCCCGTCCGACCTCCTTCAACCCGCGTGCCACGCCCTCAGGTGCGCCGCCGATATTGTAGATCGCGGCCAAGTCCGTGTGCTGTCCCAGCAAGGTGCGGGCATGTCGGTAGTTGCGGGTTTCATCATCCAGGCCTTCTCGCAGACCCACCACCGTGATCTCGGGCGCCATCTCCTCAAAAAAATGCATGAAGCCAGCTTCCCGCTCCTCATGAGCGCGGTAGCTGCGAGACCCCGCGATTATGGCCACCTTAGCTGGGCGAACACTGAGGAAACGGGAGATCAGGGCCGCTGCGGTACGCCCGGCGGACCGGTTTTCCAATCCCAGATAGCCAGACCGTCTTGAGCCCGCGAGGTCCGAGATCAACGTCACCGTCGGCACACCCAGACGAGCCAGCTCATCCACGGCCTCCCGTACTGCCGGGTGCTCAATGGCCATGAAGGCGATGCCGTCGGCGGCCTTGCCGAGAGCCAGCAGCTGCCGCGCCAGCAACTCCGGTTTGAAGCCCTCGATGAACACGGTTCTGACGGTGGCGTTGAACCGGCGGCTCAACTCGTCGCCCAAGACCGTGACGGTGCGGCCGAGCAGGGCGAAGAACTGGTTGCCACCTGCGGGCAACAGCAGGACCAGCCTGGCCGGCCGAGGTTTGCGGAACGCATCGAGTGCCGAGTCCGGCACGTAGCTCAATTCGACTGCCGCCTTCATCACACGGGCAGAGGTCACGGCACGAACGCCGGGGCGTCCGTGCAGGACGCGGTCCACGGTAGCGGTCGAGACGCCAGCCAGTGCGGCGATGTCAGCGATACGGGAAAGCTGGCTCCGACGGGTAGCGCCAGGATCTACGTCGCTCAGCATCGATCATATCCAATCAGAATACATCATTATTACCATTTGACGCTAGTTATGCTAGTTCATAGTTTTCACGGAAAGCGACGGGTCAGCCGATCAGATCGCATCAAGGGAGATGAACGTTATGGGTCTCGTCGACCGTCGGATCTTGCTGCGCGGCTTCGCTGCCGCGTCAGTCACAGGCATCGTCGGGGCGCCACGGGTCGCCCGTGCCGCCGAGTTCGAGTTCAAGTACGGTCACAACCTGCCGGTCACTCATCCACTGCACATCCGCTCGCAGGAGGCGGTGGACCGTATTGCGCGCGAGACCAACGGCCGGGTCAGGATTGAGATCTATCCCAACAACCAGTTGGGCGGCGACACCGACATGCTCTCCCAGGTGCGCTCCGGCGGCATCACCCTGTTCACGCCGTCCGCCCTGGTGGTCGCCACGCTGGTGCCGGTGGCGGCGATCAACGCGGTGGGCTTCGCCTTCGCCGACTACAACCAGGTGTGGGCCGCGATGGACGGCAAGCTTGGCGCCTTCATCCGCGCCGGGATCGCCAAGTCCAACCTCTTCACCTTCGAGAAGATGTGGGACAACGGCTTCCGCCAGATCACCACGGGCACCAAGCCGATCAACGCCGCTGCCGATATGGACGGCCTCAAGATACGCGTTCCCGTCAGCCCGCTTTCGGTGTCGATGTTCAAGGCGCTCGGCGCGTCTCCGGCCAGCCTGCAGTTCAGCGAGGTGTACTCCGCGTTGCAGACCCACATCGTCGACGCGCAGGAGAACCCGCTGCCGATCATCCAGGTGGCCAAGCTCTACGAGGTGCAGAAGCACTGCACGCTCAGCAACCATATCTGGGACGGGTACTGGTTCATCGCCAACGGCCGAGCCTGGCGCAGCCTGCCGGAAGACCTGCAGCGCATCGTGCACACCGCCTTCAACGAGGCCGGCGAGAAGCAGCGGGCCGACATCAAGGGGCTGAACGACACGGTCGTGGCCGACTTGAAGGCAAAAGGGCTCGCGTTCAACAGCCCGGCGCCCGAGAGCTTCCGCAACAAGCTGCGCGACGCCGGCTTCTACGCCGAGTGGAAGGGTCGCTTCGGCGCCGATGCCTGGGACCTGCTGGAAACCGTCGTCGGTAAGCTCGCCTGATGCACGTGGCGGCTATCCCGCCCGCGCCTGCACAGTCGGCGCTCGCAGGTGCCGAGCGCCTGTTCGGCCTGGTGGTGGATGGCGTCGCCGCCCTGCTGGTGGTTGCGGAGATCGCCATCCTGCTCGGCGGCGTGATCATGCGCTACGTGTTCCACAGCCCGCTGGTCTGGTCGGACGAACTGGCGTCCATCCTGTTCCTCTGGCTCTCCATGCTCGGCGCGGTGTGCGCCTTGCGCCGGGGCGAGCACATGAGGATGACTGGCTTGGTCACGCGCGTGGGTCCTGGCGCCCGCGCCTTCCTGGATGCGTTGGCTGTCACCGCGCCGCTCGCGATCCTGGTGCTGCTGCTGCCCCATGCCTGGGAATACGCCGAGGAAGAAGGCTTCATCGTCACCGCGGCGCTCGAGATCAGCAACAGGTGGCGCGCGGCGGCGTTGCCGGCCGGGCTGGCGCTGATGATCGTGGCGGCCCTGTTGCGCCTGCTGCGGCTTCTCGCCCTGCCAGGCCGGGGCACCGTGCTGGCGGCGGTGCTGATCACCCTGCTGGTGGCTGCCGGCCTGTATGCACTCGGCCCGGCTCTGAAGCCCCTTGGCCAGCTGAACTTGGTGGTCTTCTTTGTCGGATTGGTTGCGCTGACGGTGTTCTCGGGCGTGCCCATCGCCTTTGCTTTCGCCATTGCCACGTTCGGCTACCTAGCGCTCACGACGACGACCCCCATGCTGGTCATGGTGGGGCGGCTGGACGAAGGCATGGGCCACCTGATCCTTCTCGCCGTACCGTTGTTCATCTTCCTCGGTGCGCTAATCGAGATGACCGGGATGGCGCGGGCCATGATCGCGTTCCTCGCTTCGCTGCTCGGCCACGTCCGCGGCGGCCTGTCCTATGTGCTGATCGCTGCGATGTACCTGGTCTCCGGCATCTCCGGCTCCAAGATCGCCGACATGGCCGCCATTGCCCCGGTGCTGTTCCCGGAGATGGAGAAACGCGGTGCCCGGCGCGGCGACCTGCTGGCGCTGCTGGCGGCGACAGGCGCGCAGACTGAGACGGTGCCGCCCTCGATCGTGCTCATCACCATCGGCTCCGTCACCGGCATCTCGATCGCCGCCCTGTTCACCGGCGGCCTGGTGCCCGCCCTGGTGCTCGGCGTCTGCCTGTGCGCCGTGGTCTGGCACCGGTACCGGCACGAGGACCTCAGCGGCATCCGGCGCCCGAACCGGCGCGAGGTCGGCAAGCTGCTGGTCGTGGCACTGCCGGCGATCCTGCTGCCGTTCGTGATCCGCGCCGCTGTGGTGGAGGGCGTGGCAACGGCGACTGAAGTCTCCACCATCGGCATCGCCTATGCCGTGGCGGCCGGGCTGCTGGTTTATCGCCAGTTCGACTGGAAGCGTCTGCTGCCGATGCTGATCGACACGGCAACGCTGACCGGTGCCATCATCCTGATTATCGGCTGCGCCACCGCAATGGCCTGGGGACTGACGCAGTCCGGCTTCTCCCGCAACCTGGCGCTGTGGATGGCCGCCATTCCTGGCGGTGCCGCCGGGTTCCTGGCGGTATCGATCATCGCCTTCATCATCCTGGGTTCAGTGCTAGAGGGCATCCCCGCAATGGTGTTGCTGGGTCCACTGCTGTTCCCGCTGGCCCGCACCGCGGGAGTGCACGAGGTGCACTACGCCATGGTGGTGATCTTCGCCATGGGCATCGGCCTGTTCGCGCCGCCTTTCGGGGTCGGATACTACGGCGCCTGCGCCATCAGCCGCATCCATCCGGACGAGGGGCTGCGCGACATCTGGTCATACATGGGCGCGTTGCTGGTCGGCCTGGTCCTGGTCGCCGCCGTCCCGTGGTTCTCCACCGGCTTCCTTTGAACCCCCTTTCACAGCGAGAATTCTGATGAGTCGTTTCCTGGGTGAGATCCGTCAGCTCGGCTACGTGGTCGATGACATCGAAGATGCCATGGACCACTGGAGCCGGGTGCTCGGCGTCGGACCGTTCTTTTATAATCCCCGCGTCCCCATCGTGAACTACCGGTATGGCGGCCAGGGCTACGAGCCCCACAATTCGGTGGCGCTGGCCAACTCTGGCGGTGTGCAGGTGGAGCTGATCCAGACCCGCAACGACGTGCCGTCCATGTATCGCGACTTCAAGCAGGGCGGCCGCACCGGCCTGCAGCACGTCGCCTACTGGACGCAGACCTTCGACGCTGACCTGGCCCGGCTGCAGGCCCAGGGATTCCAGGTGCTGATGAGCGGCGAAGTCGGCACCGATGGCCGTTTCGTCTACTTCGAGGTGGAGCACCATCCTGGCAGCGTCATCGAGCTGTCCGAGGTGATGGGACCGAAGGGCACCATGTTCCGCTTGATCCGTGAGGCGGCGCAGAACTGGGATGGCAGTGATCCCGTCCGTCCCTTCCCGGATCTCAGCAAGCTTTGATGCCCGCCCCCGACCGGTTCGAGGCCACCTACCTCATCGAAACTCCACTCGACCCGGCACGCGTCGCCGAGGTGATGGCCGGGGAACAGTCCTGCGGCACCTTCACCCGCGTGACCGGTGAAACCGACGAACTCCGCGCCCGCGCCCGCGCCACGGTGGAGTCAATCGAGGAGATCGAGGCCGCCGCAGTACCGAGCCTCCCGAATGCCTGGCTGACTCGGAAAGGCCATGGGGGTCCCTGGCGCCGTGCTCGGGTACGGATCAGCTTCCCGGTCGCCAATGTGGGCACCAACCTCCCCAGCCTGGCCGCCACCGTCGCCGGCAACCTGTTCGACCTGGGCGAGGTCACCGGCCTGCGCGTGGAGACCGTCACGTTGCCCTCGGCCTACCGGGACCGGTTCGACCTGCCGGCATACGGACTGGCGGGCACGCGACGCCTGACCGGGGTGGCCGCCGGGCCGTTGATCGGCTCCATCATCAAACCGAACGTCGGACTGTCGCCGGAGGACACGGCGGCGATCGTCGGCCAGCTCTGCGGCGCGGGGCTCGACTTCATCAAGGATGACGAAATCTGCGCCGACCCGCCCCATGCTCCGCTGGCGCTACGCATTCCGGCGGTGATGGAGGTTGTCCGCCGCCACCGGGACCGCACGGGCAAGGACGTCATGGTCGCGTTCAACATCACCGACGAAACCGACGCCATGAAGCGCCACGCGGACCTCGTGGAGCGCGAGGGCGGCACCTGCCTGATGGTCAGCCTGAACTGGTGCGGCTTCTCCGCGGTTCAGACGCTGCGGCGGCACAGCGGCCTGGTGCTGCACGGCCATCGCAACGGCTATGGCGGCTTCTCCCGCCACCCGCTACTCGGCATTGGCTTCGGCGCCTACCAGGTGCTGTGGCGCCTGGCCGGGGTCGACCACATGCACGTCCACGGCCTGGACGGGAAGTTCGCGCAGGAGAACGAGGAGGTTGTCGCCTCCGCCCATGACTGCCAGACGCGCCTGTCTGATGCCTTGGACGATCGGGTGATGCCCGCCTTCTCCTCGGGCCAGTGGGCCGGCACCGCCCCGGCCACCTTCGCCGCAATCGGCAACACCGACCTGCTGTTCATGTCAGGCGGCGGCATCATGGCGCACCCAGGCGGCCCGGCCGCTGGTGTCGCCAGCATCCGCCAGGCCTGGGACGCGGTGGCCGCGGGGCAAACCCTGCAGGACCAGGCTGCCAGCCATCCCGAACTTGCGGCGGCCTTGGCGAAGTTCGGATGACCGCGCGGTACGGCTGGTATGGGGACGATTTTACCGGTGCCACCGACACCCTGGCCACGGTGACGGCAGCTGGGCTGCGCGCCATGCTGTTCCTCGGTGTACCCGGGGCGGAGCACCTGAAACGCGCAGGCCCCCTCGATGCCGTCGGCATCGCAGGCGCAGCTCGTGCCATGGACCCGGCGGCGATGCGGCGCGACCTGGAGCCTGTCGGACGTTTCCTGGCAGAGCTCGGCGTATCCGTGCTGCACTACAAGTGCTGCTCCACGTTCGATAGCGCCCCGACCGTCGGCAGCATCGGCGTTGCGATCGAGACGCTGCGGGCCCATGTGCCGAACCCGTTCGTACCGATCGTCGGCGGACAGCCCAACATCGGCCGCTACTGCTCGTTTAGTAACTTGTTCGCCCGGGCGGGAGTGGAGGGTTCTATCAGCCGTCTGGATCGGCATCCAACCATGAGCGTGCATCCGGTGACGCCCATGCACGAGGCCGACCTGCGTCGACACCTTGCCGAACAGGGCTGTGCCCCGGTCGAGGGTATCCAGCTACCAGCCTATGAGAATGCCGAACGGTTGGAAGTCGCTGTTCAAACGGTGTCCGGCGCGGCGGCCGTGCTGTTCGACCTGGTTTCTCCAGACCAGCTTTCGCTCATAGGCCAGGCGATCTGGCGGCGGGCTATGATACAGCCCCTCCTGGCAGTCGGGCCGAGCAGCGTTGCCCAGGCCTTGCTGACGTGCTGGGTTGATCTGTCTGCGGCTCGACGCGCACAGGCTAGGCTGCTGCCGGCCCAAGGCTCGGTTTTGGTTCTAGCCGGGAGCCTGTCCCCAGTGACGAGGCGACAAGTCGAGGCTGCCGTCTCGTTCACGCAGGTGGCCATTGACGCAGACCGACTTCTCGACGATCCCGCGCTCCATGACGTCCTGACAGGCACGATCGCGTACCACCTCAAGCAAGGGCAGCACGTCCTCGCCTACACAGCGAGTGAGTCGCCTCCCACGGATACAAGCCGTGCAGCGCTTGTCGCGGCAGCGACGGCTCGCTTGCTGCCCGCCATCTTGCAGCAGGTTCCCCTGCGTCGGGTGGGTATCGCAGGCGGGGATACATCGAGCCGGGCCGTCAAGGCGCTTGATGCCTGGGGTCTATCCCACGCCGCAGTCTTGGCGCACGGCGTTGCCGTCTGCGTGGCGCATTCCGACCGTCCAGAGGTGGATGGTCTTGAGCTGATGCTGAAGGGCGGGCAAATGGGGCCTGCAAACATTTTCGAATTGCTGATCAATGGAACCCGCTTGCTAGAAGACTGAGAGGTCAGCAGAGATCATGGCCGGAAGCGGCCTGTCCGCTTCGGAGTAATGTTTACAGGTAAGCGGACACCAAGGTGTAGGTCACCGTCAGACTGGAACCGACCTTGCTATATAGGCCGACAAGCAGAAGCTAGATCAGGCAAGAGCAAGGGATCACGCCATTCCCGGCCGTGCCCGAGCTCCAACAGGCGACTATTCTGTACTATAAGTTACTGGGCCGTAAGGGAAAGGTTGCGGCCAGTCTTCGGCGGCGTCACCATACGGCACCGGCAAAGACCGGTTTGGAGGAAACACGAATGGACACGCCACGGCGAGACATGCTGCTCGCGTCCTTACTGGCGGCTACGTTGCCGGCCCTTGCGGCCGGCACAGCAGAGGCCAGCCAGCTGAACCCGGCGCAGACGATCATCCGGGCGCCTGAGGATCACCACTGGATCCCGAACCAGGGCTATCCGCAGCACAGCGTGGACATGTGCCCGCTCGTTGGGTCCACAACGGAGCCGGGGTTGTACTACACGTTGGTGCGCTGGTGGCCGGGCTACATGAGCGCGCCGCACACCTACACGACCGACCGGCTCTGCGTCGTGGTGTCCGGAACGTGGTGGTGCAACAGCGGGGCGGATTTCGACCCGGCGGCTTGCGTGCCGGTGCAGGCCGGCAGCTTCGTGCGCCGGGTCGCGACCACGCCGCACTACGACGGCGTGGTCGCGGGCGCGCCAGGCCCTGCCGTGATCGCGATCTGCGGCATCGGCCCGATCAACTACAAGCTGGTTGACCCGGGTCAGCCGGGCTGGCGGAAGGTGTAGCCACCCCGAATGACGTCGCCCGGCGCCCTATTTTTCCAGAGCCTGATACACCAGGGTGTTAATCAGGTAGCGGTAGTGCCACCGTGCGGTGCCCGGTGTGTGGGCCATAAACACCACGGCGAGGTTGCGCGCGGGATCGACCCACCAGTTGGTGCCGCTGGCGCCGGGCCACGAAAAGTCACCCTCGGACCCGATTAGCCGCGTGCCGGCCGTGCCGGTGCGGACGGCTAGGCCGAGCCCGAAGCCGTAGCCGGCCCGGGTGGGGTCAGCATTGACGATGAGGTTGCGAGTCTGCGGCGAAAGCTGGTTGGTCACCATGTAGCGCGCCATGACCGGGCTGAGCACGCGCTCGCCTCCGAACGCGCCTTCGTTCAGCAGCATGGAGGCGAAGCGGAGGTAGTCCGGCGCGGTGGACACCAGGCAGCCGCCGCCGCACTCGAACCCGGTCGGCTTCGTGGCATCGGGATCCACTGTCTGCGGCCGGCCGGTCTCGGGATCGTTGGGCAGTGCCCGGGCATAGCGGGCGACCTTGTCCGCCGGCACGGTGAAGCCGGTGTCCACCATGCCCAGCTTGTGCCAGATCGCTTCGTTCATCGCCTGGCCCAGGCCGCGCTTCTCCGCCGCCTCCACCACCAATCCGGTGACGTCGAGGCCGAAGCCATAGTCCCAGGTCGCGCCGGGCTGGTTGAGCAGCGGCAGACCAGACAGCTTGTCCAGGAACTGCGGGCCGGACAGCTGCATGGCCGCGGCGGCGCTGCCGGCGGGGTACATCTTGTGCACCGCGGTCGTGCCTCGGCCGCCATAAACGAGGCCGGAGGTGTGGGTCATCAGGTCCCGCAAGGTGAGGGCGCGGGCGGCCGGGGCGGTGGAAGCCACGGCGTCGCCGCTTTCGTTCAGCGTCGCCACCTTCATGGCGGTGAAGCGGTCCGGCAGGTAGGTGCTCACGGGCTCATCCAGCCCCAGCAGGCCCCGCTCCACCAGGGTGAGCGCGGTAACGGTGGTCATCGGCTTGGTCATAGAGGCGATGTTGAAGATGGTGTCCGTCGTCATCGGCACGCCGGCCGCCTTGTCGCGGTAGCCGTAGGCCTGGAAAAACACCAGCTTGTTGTTGCGGGCGATGGCGACTACGGCCCCCGGCATCCGCCCGGCCGCGATCTCCCGGTTCAGCGCCTCGCCGATGCGGGCCAGGCGCGCGGGGTTGAAGCCCGCCTCCTCCGGCGTGCCTAACGGCAGGACACCCATTGGTGCGGTCGTTGCCGCGCCGGCCAGCGGGGCCTGCGTCCCGCCTGTCTGCGCCTGGAGCGGCAGGGCCGGCAGCAGCAGGACCGATGCCAGCAGGATGGACTTCCACGTCATTCCGGACGCTCCCCCTCATTCGGCCGCGTTAGTGCCGCCGTTCTCCCCTGCTGTGCCATCGCGGGCACCGGATGGCCAGCCTGACCATGCGGTGCCACGGCTCTTGTCTCTTGGCGGCAACCACTAGGGCCTAGGCTGCTGTTAACGACAGAGCCGACCTGGTGTTCAACGACGTTGATGCGGAAGTCTGGCCGTAAGCGGACAAGCCGCTTTGTGGCAAGTAACGCAAGAAAGCGGACTGTAGCGGCTGGAAGCGAGCAGGCGACTTAGGAGAACGAGACATGACCGCGTGCCACCACGCTGGCAGCTTCAGGTCCTGGTCAGACTTCTGGCCGTCTGCGCGTCAACTTGGGCCGGGTGCTGGAGATGACGCTGGACCAGGTGCGCGTGAGCCATGCCTAGGGGGCTGGCTGCTACGGCCATAACGGCGTGGACGACATGGCGCTGGATGACGCCCCGCTGGCCCGGGCGGTGCCGGGCCGCCCAGTGCGGGTGCAATGGATGCGCGACGATGAGTTCGCCTGGGAGCCCTTCGGCTCCGCCACGGCGATGCAGGCCGCGGCCGAGCTGTGGGCGGAAGGCCGGATCGTGGACTGGCACTACGAGATCTGAAGCGGCACACGTTCCGCCC
>Ga0160428_1002754_pt1 | contig 10171 bp, 7 predicted proteins | sample SolpanmetagenomM_FD_108198 | JGI IMG/M metagenome (GOLD analysis project Ga0160428, IMG submission 108198) | Solar panel surface microbial communities from Lawrence Berkeley National Laboratory, California, USA - M | ecosystem: Engineered > Built environment > Solar panel > Unclassified ...
CGCGGTGTCAAACATATAATCCTAATTCGGATTTTATTCTTAGATCGCCGGGGTGTCCCGCGGGGCCGGGATCGTGACTGCCGGCGCGGCACCCGCGGGCGGGGCGGTCGCGCGGTCGGCAGAGTTCGCGCGCCGACCGGCAGACCTCCGAAGTCCGCGGCTTCGCGAGGCCCTGACACGATGCAGCCTGGAGCGTCCGTTCGAGAAAACGGCAGGTATTTGCGCGCCTCAGTACGGTATCGGATGGGGATCGAAACCACTGAGATCTTCGGCAGCGCGATATCGGGCCGAAGACTTCCGACGACTGCCTGCGGTGGCAACGCGATCTTAGTATTTTGTCAGCACGATCTCGCTTCCGATCGGTGGTTTCTTGTCTGGGTCCCACGGTGTCACGCCCGCACACGCTGAACATGGAGCGCCCGACTCACCTCTCGCGCGTGATCACGGGTTTCAGCGTGGCGGTCGTGGTGGTTCTCTGCGCCATGACCGGCGGCGTCGTCCTGAACATGCGCGAGCATGCCTGGAGCCAGGCCACCCTCACGTCGGAGACCCTGCTCCGCAGTGCCGAGCGCACCCTCGACCGCGATATCGAGCTCTACGATCTCTCGCTCCAGGCCGTCGTCGAGCGCCTGCAATCGCCCGAGCTGGAGGGCATTTCCCCGGAGGTCCGGCGGCTCGCGCTCTTCGACCGGGCCTCCTCGGCACCGGGTTTCGGCTCCATCTTCGTCCTGGACGAGCACGGACAAGCCTACGTCGATTCCCATTCGGTCGTTCCGCGCCGCCTGAACGCGTCGGACCGCCGGTACTTCCGGGTCCACCGGGACCGTGCGGATCTCGGGCTGCATCTCGGGCGGCCGATGCGGTCCGGCGTGAGCGGCCGGTTCGTGCTGCCGCTGAGCCGCCGCGTCAGCTACGCGGACGGGTCGTTCGCCGGCGTCGTCATCGGAACCATCGAGATCGCCTACTTCACGGAGATCTTCCGCCGCCTCAACACCGAGGCGAAGGCCGCCATCAACCTCTTCCACGACGACGGGGTCCTGCTCGTCCGAACGCCGGCCGACTCGCTCCTGCCCGGCCGCGACATGTCTTCCGTGGCCAGCGTCCAGCGCTTCATCCGGGAGGATTCCGGCCAGCTGATCGCCTCGTCGTCCATGGACGGCGTCGACCGCCTGTACACCTTCAAGCGCGTCGGACGCTGGCCGCTGCGCATCAACGTGGCCCTGAGCATCGCCTCGATCAACGAGGCCTGGCGGCCCAAGGCCCTGTCCCTCGCCCTCGTCCTGGTGGCGATGTGTGCCGCCACGAGCGTCCTGTCGGTCTTCCTCCATCGGGAGCTGCGCCGCCGGATCAGCGCGGAGGACGCCGCGGAGGGGACGCGCCTCGAACTCGTCCGCCTCGCGAGCACCGATGCCCTGACGGGATTGGCGAACCGCCGGCAGTTCGACGAGGCTTTGGCGGCGGGCCGCGCAGAAGCCGGGCCGGACGCCATGGCGCTGCTGCTGTTCGATACCGACCGGTTCAAGCGCTACAACGATCTGTACGGTCACCTGGCGGGCGACCGGGTGCTGAAGGCCATCGCCGCCACCCTGATGCGCGAGGCCCGCGCCACGGGCGGTCTCGCCTGCCGGATCGGCGGCGAGGAATTCGCGCTGATCCTCGCACCTGCGACCGAGGCGGAGGCCCTCGCCTGCGCCGAGCGCGTCCGTCAGGCCATCGTCGCGGAAGGGATGCCGCATGCCGGCCAGGATCACGGCGTCGTCACGGTCAGCTGCGGCGTCGTGCACGCCGCGCACGGCCCCGACCTGACGACGGAGGCGTGGTTCGAGGCCGCGGACGTCGCCCTGTACGAGGCCAAGCGGCAGGGCCGCAACCGGGTGCTGGTCGCGGGCGCGCGGGACGCGGGACACCCGGCCTGCGCGCCGACCGCCCCGGTGCCCGCAGGGTCCTCCGAACGCGTCCCGCAGGCCGATGCCGATGCCGAGGGCGAATTGCAGCGGATCCTGAAGCGCTACACGGCGCTGATCGACGCCAGCGCCTCGACGGTCTGGCGGGCCGGCCCGGATGGCCGCATCATCGACAGCGGGGGCTGGGAACGCCAGACGGGCCAGGACCAGGGGGCCGCCGGGGGCGACGGATGGCTCGACGTCGTCCATCCCGAGGACCGCGCCCATGCGCTGTCGGCGTGGCGCCGGATCACCGCCACGGCGGAGACCGGCGTCGTCGAGTACCGGGCCCGCCACGCGTCCGGCGGGTACCGCTGGATCTCGGCCCGCGCCGTCCCGCTGAAGGACGAAACCGGCCGGCTCGTCGAGTGGGTCGGCGTCGCGACGGACATCCACGAGGCGCGCCAGGCCACGGAAGCGCTGCGCATCCAGGAGGAGCGCCATCGCCTCGCCGTGCGTGCGACGCGCGACGCCGTCTGGGACTGGGACCTGACGACCGACGAGACCCAGTGGAGCGAGGCCGCTCCGCATCTCTTCGGGGAAGGCGATTCCGGAAGCGACCAGGGCGGCGCATCGTGGGCCGGCCGGATCCACCCGGATGACCGGGCCCGCGTCCTGGCCTCCGTCCAGGAGGCCGTCGGGGGGCCGGACGACCGGTGGGACGAGGCGTACCGCTTCCTGCGCGTCGACGACACCTACGCGGAGGTGATCGACCGGGGCTTCATCGTCCGGGACGAGGCCGGGCGGGCCCTTCGCATGGTCGGGGCGATGCACGACGTCACCGAGCAGCGCGAGGCGAACTCCGCCCTGCGCAGCAGCGAGGAGCGCCTGCGCCTGGCGCTCCAGGCGGGGCGCATGGTCGCCTGGGAGCGGGACATGACGACGGGATTGGCCACCCGCTCGGCCAACGCGATGGCCCTCCTGGGCATCGGCTCGGGGTCGATCGCGCTGCTGATCGACCAGGTCCACCCGGCCGACCGGCCGCAGGTCGAGAACTTCGTCGCCTATGGCGGAACCGCGCACGCGGTCGAGTTCCGGTACTTCCATCCCGCGGGGCCGATGATGTGGCTGATCATGCGGGCCGATCGGGTCACCGACGACCGGATCGTGGGCATCACCTTCGACATCACGGACCGCAAGCGCGCCGAGGAGCATGCCTGGTCGGTCGCCCATCACGACGGCCTCACGGGCCTCGCCAACCGCGGCTTCTTCCTGCAGCAGCTCGAGGCGGCGCTGACGGAGGCCGAGCGGGCGGGGGCGTGCGTCAGCCTGCTGCTGATCGACCTCGACGGGTTCAAGGACGTGAACGAGACCCTGGGCCACGACGTGGGGGATGCCGTGCTCGTCGAGGTCGCCCAGCGCCTCCGGGCCGGTCTCGGCCCGCGGGATGCGGTGGCGCGCCTCGGCGGCGACGAGTTCGCGCTGCTCCTGACCGAGGCGCCGGGGCTCGCGCACGCGGTTCCGTTCGCATCGACGCTGTTGGAGCGGCTTCGCGCGCCGCTGAGCTATCGCGGCCGCGCGCTCACCTGCAAGGCCAGCATCGGAATCACCGCGTTTCCCGACCATCACCGCGATGGCCTCGAACTGCTCAAGGATGCGGATATCGCGCTCGACCGCGCCAAGGCGTCGGGGCGGAACCGCGCCGTCGTGTTCGATCCGTCCATGCGCGCCGAAACCGAACACCGCGTCGGCCTCATCGCGGAAATCCGTGCCGGGATCGACGCCGGCGCCTTCGTGCCCTTCTACCAGCCCAAGGTCTGCCTGCGGACCGGCGCCGTCGTCGGCTTCGAGGCCCTGGCGCGCTGGCAGCATCCGACCCACGGCCTGGTGACGCCCGGCTATTTCGGGCTGGTCTTCGAAGATCCCGAGCTCGCCACGGCCCTGGGGGATTGCCTGATCCGGCAGATCGCCGCCGACATGCGGAGCTGGCACGGGGACGCCCTCGCCTTCGGTCGCGTCGCGGTGAACTTCGCCTCCGCCGAGTTCCGGAAGGCGGATCTCGCCGGCCATGTCCTCGCCGTCCTCGAGCAGTTCCAGGTCCCGGCCGCCGCCTTCGAACTGGAGATCACGGAGACCGTCTTCCTGGGCCAGGGCTCCCATTGCGTGCCGCAGACGCTGCAGCGCCTGCACGACGCGGGCGTGCTGGTGACGCTCGACGATTTCGGGACGGGCTTCGCGTCCCTGACGCATCTGAAGCAGTTCCCGGTGGGCCACATCAAGGTGGACCAGAGCTTCGTGCGCAACATGGAGAAGGACCCGGATGACGCCGCCATCGTGGCGGCGGTGATCGGCCTCGGGCACAGCCTGGATCTCCAGGTCACGGCGGAGGGCATCGAGACCCGGGGGCAGGCGGAGCAACTCGTCCGGATGGGGTGCGATTACGCGCAGGGCTACCTCTACGCGAAGCCGATGATCGGCGCGCGCATACCCTGGTTCCTCCGGAACTGGACCGGCGCCGCCCAGGGGCCCCCCGAGGCGCAACGGGCCTCCGCGTGAGGCCGGCCCGCCGCCCGGCCCCGCGGACCATCCGGCAGGCGGGGTGCATCGACGGCGGGACGCGCGTCCTCCGCGCCCGGCACGTCTCCGCGCGCACCACGCCGCCGCGCCGCGGAGCCCGAGCCGTCCGGGCCGCTGGGACGGGACGGCGGAATCGGCGGGCCGACAGGCTCCCCGGCGCTGCGTTTTCCGCTAGGCTGTCGGACATTCGAGGAACGGGAAGGACATGCGGGCGATGAGTACGGACAGCCTGACGGCGCACGGCGTCTTCGACGTGGCGGAGCAGGCCGCGCGCCTGCCCGAGACCTCCGACACCATGGTGGCGGATCACCGCTTCACCGACGATCCGGCGGCGAGCGCCCGGGTGTTCCGGGTCTACCACCCGACGCCGCCGCACAGCCACGCCTCCTGCGACGAGTACCTCTACGTGCTGTCCGGGCGCTGCCTGATGAAGTTCGGCGACGAGGCGCCGGTGGAGGTCGGCCCCGGCAAGCTGGTGTTCTTCAAGCGCGGCGTGGTGCATTCGGTGCCGGAGATCCTCGAGCAGCCGATGGTGTTCCTCTCCGTCGACACGCCTCGGCGCGAGCCCCGCGACATCCGCTTCGTCAGCGACGGCACGGGCACGCCCGACACCTTCATGCGGCAAGCGTGCATGCGGCAATCATGAGCGGCGCCCGTCCCGCGGGGGCGGCCTACTCGACCTTCTCGTTGGGGTAGACGCCCCAGAGCCGCTCCTGGCGGATGTAGCCGTCCACGTCGCCGCGCCGCTGCGGCAGCGCCACGATGATCCGGCACCAGGTGCCCGTGCAGGTCTTGACGCTGCCGATGACGCCGGCCTGGAGGCGGGCCTCCTCGCCGGAGGCCTCGTCGGCCTTGGCGTAGAGCGGCACCGGGGCCTTGTCGCCGCCCTTGTCGCTTCCCTTGTCGCTTCCCTTGTCGCTTCCCTTGTCGCTTCCCTTGTCGCTTCCCTTGTCACTTGCCTTGCCGGCGGTGACGATGGAGGTGCGCCGGCCCGAGAGCAGCGAGTGCAGCACCCAGCCCTCGGTGCCCTCCGAATCGCGGATGCGGCGCCAGGTCTCGAACTCGGCAATGATCTCGACGGGCAGGCCGGCGCGCTGGAACACCCAGAGGGTGCGGTGGTCCTTCGAGGGACCCTCGCGCAGGTTGACCCGGTCGGTCTTCAGGCTGGCGTAGCGCGGCAGCGGCAGCTTCGTCACCGGCCCCAGGGCGACGTCGGGGCCGGCCCCCGAGGCCGGGGCAGCCGCGGCGGCGCCGGCCGACAGGAGGGTCGCGAGGGTGAGGAGCAGGGCAGGCGCGCGCATCGTCCGGTGATCCTTCACGCTGTCCGGTTGCGAGCCGAAGGCTGGCGGCCGGCCCCGGCGTGCATTGTGTTCCGCGGCCTCTCTGGTAGAGAGGCCTGAGGGTCGAGAGGACCCTGGGGTCGTGGCCTTCCGGCCGTCGGCCCGGTCGTCTCGAATGTCTTGACCGGTGCGTGGTTAACGCGCGGTAAGCCGGCGGTGTCGCCTTCGCATCGGAGATCGCGCCGGAGACCGGCCGGGTCGGATCGGGGCTGGCCGACACCGTTCGCGGGGAGGGTGCATGTCGTCGTTGAAGCGCAAGCCGCTCGTGGTCGTCACGCGGCGTCTGCCCGAGGTCGTGGAGGCGCGCATGCGCGAGCTCTTCGAGATCCGACTCAACACCGACGATGCCCCGATGGCGCCCGACGCCCTGATGGCGGCCGTGCGCGAGGCCGACGTCCTGGTCCCGACCGTGACCGACGAGATCGATTCGGGCCTTCTCGCCCAGGCCGGCCCCAACCTGCGGCTGATCGCCAACTTCGGCAACGGCGTCGACCACATCGACGTCGCCGCGGCATTGGAGCGCGGCATCACCGTCACCAATACCCCCGGCGTCCTCACCGAGGACACCGCCGACATGACCATGGCGCTGATCCTCGCCGTGGCCCGCCGGGTCACCGAGGGCGCCCGGATCATCCCGGACGACGCCTGGACCACCGGCTGGTCGCCGACCTGGATGCTCGGCCGCCGAATCACCGGCAAGCGCCTCGGCATCGTCGGGATGGGCCGGATCGGCCAGGCCCTGGCCCGCCGGGCCAAGGCCTTCGGCCTGCAGATCCACTATCACAACCGCCGGCGCGTCCCGGCGCAAATCGAGCGCGACCTCGACGCGACCTACTGGGAATCCCTCGACCAGATGCTGGCCCGCGTCGACATCGTGTCGGTGAACTGCCCGCACACGCCGGCCACCTACCACCTGCTCTCGGCCCGCCGCCTCAAGCTCCTCAAGCCCGAGGCCGTGGTGGTGAACACCGCCCGCGGCGAGGTCATCGACGAGACCGCCCTCGCCCGCCTGCTCGAGGCCGGCGACATCTCCGGGGCCGGCCTCGACGTCTTCGAGCAGGAGCCGGCGGTCAGCCCCCGCCTGGTCAAGCTCGCCCGCGCCGGCAAGGTCGTGCTGCTGCCCCACATGGGCTCGGCCACCCATGAGAGCCGCGTCGACATGGGCGAAAAGGTCATCATCAACATCAAGACCTTCATGGACGGGCACCGCCCGCCCGACCGGATCCTGCCGAGCATGCTCTGACGGTGGGGCTGTCCCGCGGCATCCATGCCTGCAGCGGATGGCGGCCCCCCATCACAACGTAGGATCGGAACGGGCCCATGCCCGGCACGTTGACCGGCGCTGGCTCGGGCGGGGTCGGTGTTTGGAACGGGTGGATCGAGACATCATGGCCGCGGACACACCGTCGACCGAGGCGGCATCGGTGAGTGTTATGGGGTGCGGCGAGTTCCGGCGTTTTGCCGATTTCGTGCCTCTGATGATGTGGCGTGCCGATCCCCAGGGAGCCGCCGTCCATCACAATGAGTCCTGGCTCGCCTTCACGGGCCGCTCGGTCGAGGAGGAACTCGGCCACGGCTGGCGCCGCGGCCTGCATCCCGACGACCTCGAGCGCCATGCCGCCATCGTGGCCAAGGCCTTCGCCGCCCAGGAACCCTTCACCTCCGAGTTCCGCCTGCGCCGGCACGACGGCGCTTACCGGTGGCTCCTCGATACCGCCAAGCCCTTGCTCGAGAACGGCGATTTCGTCGGCTTCCTCGGGACCTGCTTCGATATCACCGACCGCAAGCATGCCGAGGAGCACTCGGAGCGCGCATTGGTGGAGAAGGAGGCGCTCCTCGCCGAGGTCTACCACCGGGTGCGCAACAACCTCCAGGTGATGGTCAGCCTGATCGGCCTCTACGGCCGCGCCGCGCCGGCCCCCTGCCGGGGCAGCTTCGAGGCGCTCGGTCAGCGGGTCCGTGCCATCGCCCTCGTGCAGCAGCACTTGCACGAGGCACCTCACATCGCCTCCATCGACCTGCGCGACTACCTGCACCGTCTCGCCTCCGGCCTCGGCCAATTGCGCCGGGCTGGACGCATCGGCGTCACCGTCGGCGGTCACGGCAGCAGCCTGGTCGAGCCGCGCACCGCCAACGCCCTGGGGATGATCGTCGCCGAGGTGGTGTCGGAATGCCTCGACACCACCGCAGAGACGGTCGCTTGCGCCATCGCGATCCAGATCGACGCGGCAGCCGGCGGCCCCGTGCGCCTGAGCATCGTCTCCGGCGCGGGGGAGGGCGCTGCCCCTGGCAAGCTCGAGGTACCAAATCTCGGCCCTCGCCTGATCGCCGCTTATGCGTCCCAGGCCGAGATCGCCGTTCGGGGCGTCGGCACCGCCGCCGAGCCCCTGGAACTGCAACTGCCCGAGGTCCTCGCGCAGCCGTCCTGAGGATCGCATTGGCGCTGGGATGAACTATATGCGCGAGGGTGCCGCTGCGCAGGAGCCGTTCCCCCACTCATGCTTCCAGACATTGCGACGATCATCGACAACTTCAGCATCCTCGATGAGGGGCCGGACCGCTACGAGTACCTGATCGAACTCGGGCGAGCCCTGCCGCCGTTCCCGGAGGCGTTGCTGACCGAGGAGAATCGGGTCCATGGCTGCGAGAGCCAGGTCTGGGTCGATGCCCGTATCGACCGCGCCGAGGCCCCGCCCCGCCTGCACCTGCGCGGGACCAGCGATTCCGTGATCACCAAGGGGCTGATTGCCCTTGTCATGGCCCTGCATGACGGCAAGGCGCCGGAAGACATCGCCAAGGTCGATGTCTTCCGGACCTTCAAGGAGATCGGGCTCGGGGCCCATCTGACCTCGAAGCGTTCCAACGGCGTCCGGGCCATGGCGGAGCGCATCCACCGGGACGCGATCCGCCTGACGGCCGCCTAGAACCTGTCAGCTCCGCCGCGCGGCGTGCAGCGAAGCGTCCCGCCACAGGCGCGGGCGGGCACGGTCCGGTCCGACCGCGGCGCGCTCCAGTCCATAATGTTCGGCCAAGCGCGCCAGGGCGATGCGCGCCACCACCTTCGCCGAGCGGGCCGGCCAGCGTCGCTCCGCCTCGATCCGCTCGAGGCCCTTGAGGAAGCCGCACAGGTCGATCAGCAGGCCGGACAGGTCGCTGCCGACAGCGTCGAGGGCCGCCCGGACCCGCTGGCGAGCGGCCAGCATCGCGTTGGATCCTGCGGCCGGATCCCGCGGACCTGATCCATCGACCTTCACACCGCTCCAATCCTGACCCATCCGCGGCATCAGCGCCGCCCCGGTCAGGTCCCGTCGCAGGCGTTCCCCCGCCTCGAAGCAGGCTGCGTCGATGAGGGGGGTGCCGTCGCGATCCCGCCGCCGTGCCATCCAGGCCAGGGGGCTCTCGGATGCATCCCGGACCGGCCGATCCGGCGCGGAGGAGCTGCCCACGAGATCGAGATGCTGGGCGAGATACGGTGTCTGCGAGCCGGCCGCCTCCCTGCGCAGCCGCGCCCGTCCCGCCGGGCTGATCGTCATGCGGGCCCGGCGTCCCGAGCCGTGTTCCACCAGATCATGGGCCAGCAGTTCGGCGCCGGCGCTTCGTCCGAAGCGACCACCCCCGACGGAGATGCCGGTACCGCCCTCCCGGACAATCCAGTCCTCCGTCTCGGTGGGATCGGGCAGCGCGTAGGCCCCTTCCTGCGCCAGGGCGTTGAGAAAACGACGGGCTTCGGAGCCCAGCGTTTCGCTTCCGCGGCGGGCGGGCTGAGGGCGCGCGAGGCGGGGGCCGTGCTCCCGGGCCGGCTGCACGGCAGCGATCGACGGGACAGTCCGATCAATGTTCATGATTTGTTCCAGTACTCAGGACAGCAGCGCCACGCGCCGGAACGTAGACAGTACGGGAAAAATATCCTAACACAAGTCTTGACGGCAATTTCGCCGAACACCCATCAGCCAGTCCCGACTCGGAATGATCGGGCCCGGTCACACGCGCTTCAAGGCTCTTCGCAAACGGAGATAGGCTCCGGACGCCGCAGGCGCTCCGGAGCGCTCGCAAGCTTACGCCGCTTCGTCGTAGTTTCCGTTGCGGGTTTGTCCGAGGCCGATCGCCTTCGCCAGGTCGGAGCGCGCCTTGGCGTAGTTCGGAGCAACCATCGGGTAGTCGGGCGGCAGGCCCCACTTGGCGCGGTATTGCTCGGGGCTCATGTCGTACTTGGCACGCAGGTGACGCTTCAGCGACTTGAAGGTCCGGCCGTCTTCGAGACAAATGATGTGATCGGCCGTCACCGACTTCTTCACGGAGATCGCGGGCTGAAGCGACGCTGCAGGCGCCTTGGCCTCGAGCTGCCCGCTGGCAATCTGGGTCAGCGCCCTA
>Ga0160428_1002755_pt1 | contig 10163 bp, 7 predicted proteins | sample SolpanmetagenomM_FD_108198 | JGI IMG/M metagenome (GOLD analysis project Ga0160428, IMG submission 108198) | Solar panel surface microbial communities from Lawrence Berkeley National Laboratory, California, USA - M | ecosystem: Engineered > Built environment > Solar panel > Unclassified ...
CCCCGCGCGCTCCGGAGGCCTCCTCCGAGGCCGCGCTCCGGCCCTCAGGGGGCGACCGGGATAGGGCCCCGACGCCGCGCACCGGCTCCTCGACGCCTCCTCGACGCCGCCTCCTCTCTGCCTTCGCGCCGCGACCGTCGGCGGATAGAATGTGGTCCCGACAAGGAGTTCCGCCCGTGCAGAAGACCGTCCTCGGCATCGAGACCACCTGCGACGAGACCGCGGCCGCCGTGGTGTCGGTCGACGCGGACGGCATCGGCCAGATCCGCTCCAACGAGGTGCTGAGCCAGATCGCCGAGCACGCCGCGTACGGCGGCGTCGTGCCGGAGATCGCCGCCCGCGCCCACGTGGAGGTGCTCGACCGGCTGATCGCCCGCGCCCTCGAACGGGCCGGAACCGGGTTCCGCGACCTCGACGGCATCGCGGTGGCGGCCGGACCGGGGCTGATCGGCGGCGTGCTGGTGGGTCTCGTCACCGCCAAGACCCTGGCGCTCGTGACCCGCAAGCCCCTGCTCGCCGTCAACCACCTGGAGGCGCACGCCCTCACGGCGCGGCTCACCGACGGCATCGCCTTCCCCTACCTCTTGCTGCTGGTCTCGGGCGGCCACACCCAGCTCGTCGCCGTGCGCGGCGTCGGCGACTACGTGCGCCTCGGCTCCACCATCGACGACGCCATCGGCGAGGCCTTCGACAAGGCCGCCAAGCTCCTCGGCCTCGGCTATCCGGGCGGCCCCGAGGTCGAGCGCATGGCCGAGGCCGGCGACCCTGAGCGCTTCGCCCTGCCCCGGCCGATGCTCGGCCGCCGCGAGGCCGACTTCTCCCTCTCGGGCCTCAAGACCGCCCTGCGGATCGAGGCCGAGAAGATCGCACCGCTGGCCGAGCGCGACGTCGCCGACCTCTGCGCGAGCTTCCAGGCTGCCGTGGTCGACGTGGTGGTGGACCGCACCCGAGTCGCCCTGCGGGCCTTCTCGGACGCGGCCGGGCGGCCGACCGCCCTGGTGGCGGCGGGGGGCGTGGCCGCCAACGGTGCCGTCCGGCGGGCGCTGGCCGCGCTGGCCGGCGAGGCGGGCCTGAGCTTCGTGGCGCCGCCCCTGCCGCTCTGCGGCGACAACGGCGCGATGATCGCCTGGGCCGGGCTGGAGCGCCTGCGCCTCGGGCTGGTGGACGATCTCACCGCGCCCGCCCGGCCCCGCTGGCCGCTGGCGGCCGCCCCGGACCGCGCGGCGGTGCCGGCCGGATGAGCGCGGCGGCGCGGCGCGCGCACTGGCGCGACTTGGTGGAGCGGCGCCTGCCCGAGGCCGCCCGGCCGGACTGGCCGGTGCGGCTCGATCACTGCTTCGGCCGCATCCTCCTGGACCACGCCTGCGGCGGTCCCTGGCGCGACCAGGTGCGCCCGCCCGCCCACGCCACCCTGCCCCTCGATCAGCTCGAGACGGCGATCGCGCTCGGCGAGGCGGTGCTGGCCGGCCACGCGGATCTCGCGCTCCTGAACCGGCGGTCGCTCGCGTGGCGCGGCAAGATCCCGCCCGCCCCGGTGCCCGCCATCCGAGACGGGGGCCTGATCCTGCGCCGCTGGCGGCCGGAGGACGCGGCGCCGTTCGCGGCGCTCAACGCCGACCCGGCGGTGATGGCCCATTTCCCGCGCCTCCGGACCGGGGCCGAGAGCGCCGCCGAGGCCGGTCTCCTCGACCGGCGCTTCGTGGCGGACGGGTTCGGCCCCTGGGCGCTGGAGCATGACGGCCGGTTCGTCGGCTTCGCGGGCGCGATGCGGATCCTGCGGCCCCTGCCCTTCCCGGGCGGCGACCGGCCGGGCAGTACGGTCGAGCTGGCTTGGCGCCTGGCGCGGGAGGCCTGGGGGCGGGGCCTCGCCACCCGTGCCGCGCGGCTGGCCCTGGCCGATCTCGCCGGGCGCTGCGGCATCCGCGCCGTCGTGGCTTTCACGGCGGTCGGCAACGTCCGGTCGCGGGCCGTGATGGAGCGCCTCGGCATGGCGCCGTCCGGGACGTTTCCGCATCCGGCCGTGCCGGAGGGGCCGCTGCGCGAACACGTGCTCTACCGGCTCGACGGCGCGGACAGGGAGGAAGCGGCATGAGCGCTGAGACCGCGATCAACGTCGTCGGCGGCGGGGCCTGGGGGACGGCGCTGGCCAACGCCGCCGCCGGGGCCGGCCACCCCGTGACCCTCTGGCTGCGCGACGCGACGGCTGCGGCCGCCCTCCAGGCGGACCGCGAGAACCCGCGCTACCTGCCGGGCGTCCCGCTGCATCCGGGCATCGCGGCGACCGCCGATCCGCACAGGCTCGCCGACGCCCGGGCGACCCTGCTGGTCGTGCCCGCCCAGACCGTGCGCGGCGTGCTGGAGACTCTGCGCGACCCCCTGGCCACGGCCGGTCCGGTGATCCTCTGCGCCAAGGGGATCGAGCGCGGCAGCGACAGCTTCATGAGCGCGGTCGCCGCGGAGACCCTGCCGCCGGGAACGCCCGTCGCCGTCCTGTCGGGTCCGAGCTTCGCGGCCGACGTCGCCCGGGGCCTGCCCACCGCGGTGACCCTGGCGGCTTCCGATCCCGGCCTCGCCGCGGCCCTGAGCGGCCTGCTGTCCGGTCCGAGCTTCCGGCTCTATCACACCGACGACGTGCGCGGCGTCGAGATCGGCGGCGCCGGCAAGAACGTGCTGGCCATCGCGTGCGGCATCGTGGCCGGGCGGGGCCTCGGCGAGAGCGCCCGGGCGGCGCTGATCGCCCGGGCCTTCGCGGAGCTGATGCGCTTCGCCCGCACCTTCGGGGGCCGGGCCGAGACGCTGATGGGGCTCTCGGGCCTCGGCGACCTCGTGCTGACCGCCTCCTCGCCGCAATCGCGCAACTTCGCCTTCGGCCAGCGGCTCGGCGCCGGGGCGAGCCCGGACGAGGCCGCCGGCGGCAAGCTCGCCGAGGGCGCGTTCACCGCGGCGGCGCTGGCGGGCCTCGCCGCCGCGAAGGGGGTCGAGATGCCGGTGGCGCAGGCCGTCGCGGCGATCGTGGCGGGCGCGGCCGGGGTCGACGACGTGGTCGCGGGGCTGCTGGCCCGGCCGCTGCGCGGCGAGACCGATTAGGCGTCTGGCGGGCCCCGGTCGCTCACGCCACCGCGGCCGTCCGACCCGGCTGGGCGCCCTGGCTCTGGGCGCCCTGGACCTGGGCGCCGTGGGTATGGGCGGTGAAGCGCTCGATCGGGGCGGGGCGACCCAGCAGGTATCCCTGGGCGGAGGTGCAGTTCTCCTGGGCCAGGAAGGACAGCTCGTCGGCCGTCTCGACACCCTCGGCCACCACGGAGAGCCCGAGGCCGCGGCCCAGGCCCAGCACCGAGCGCACGATCGCGGCTCCCTGGGGGTTGGTGTGGACCGCCTTGATGAACGAGCCGTCGATCTTGATCCGGTCGAACGGGAAGGAGCGCAGGTTCGAGAGCGAGGAATAGCCGGTTCCGAAATCGTCCATGGCGATCTGGACGCCCAGGGCCTTGAGCTGGCGCAGGGTGAGTAGCGCCCGGCCCGGATCCCGGATCAGCGCGGTCTCGGTGATCTCGATCTCCAGGCGGTCGGCCTTCAGGCCGGTCTCGAACAGGGTGCCGTGGACGAACTGCACGAAGTGCGGGTTGTGGAGCTGCACCGCCGAGACGTTGACGGCGATCGCCAGGGGCTGGGTCCAGCCGGCGGCCGTGCGGCAGGCCTCCCGCAGCACCCAGGCGCCGATCTCCAGGATGGCCCCGGTCTCCTCGGCGATCGGCACGAACACGGCCGGCGAGATCGTGCCGCGCGCCGGATGGACCCAGCGCAGCAGCGCCTCGAATCCCGTCACCGCGCCGGTCCCGATCTGGGTCTGCGGCTGGTAGACGAGATGGAGCTCGCTCCTGGCCACCGCGTGGCGCAGGTCGTGCTCCAGCATCCGCCGGTCGCGGATCTGCGCGCCCATGCTGGCGTCGTAGCGGCGGCAGGTGCCGCGCCCCTCGTTCTTGGCCCGGTACAGGGCGGCGTCGGCGTAGCTCAGGAGGGCGCGCTGGTCCGGGGCGTCGTCGGGATAGACCGCGATGCCGATGCTGGTGGCGATCACCGGGCCGGAGGCCGCCGGCACCGCCGCCAGGGTCGTCAGGATCCGCTCGGCCAGCCGCTCGGCGGTCCCGTCCGCGGATCCCGGACCCTGCGGCGTCAGGATGGCGAACTCGTCGCCGCCGAGCCGCGCCATCAGCTGGTTGCCGTCGAGCAGGCCGCCGACCCGCAGGGCGAGGTCGCGCAGCATCGCGTCGCCGGCCGCGTGGCCGAACAGGTCGTTGACCTCCTTGAACCGGTCGAGGTCGAGGCACAGCACGGCGAGCCGGGTGCCCTGGCCGTCAGCGGCGCGCATCGCCCGCTCCAGGCGGGCGTGGAAGCTCGTGCGGTTGGCCAGCCCCGTGAGCGCGTCGTGGTGGGCGAGGTAGTGGATCTCGCTCTCGGCCCGGCGCCGGGCGCGCAGGTCGCGCACCGCCACGGCGTGGTGCGGCTGGCGGCCGTACTCGGCCACCGGGCGCATGATCACCTCCACCGGGATGGTGGTGCCGCCCACCTGGACGAGCTCGGCCTCCAGGGGCTGGTCGGGCGTTCCCGACCCGGCCACGAGGCCCGGGAGGTACGCGGCGAGGCCCGTTCCCGCCAGGCTGGCCGCCTCGGCGCCGGCCAGCCGGGCGAAGGCCTCGTTGGCGCTGACGATCTGTCCGGCGCGGCACACCACCAGCCCCTCCACGGCCGCGTTGGCGAGGCTGAGCAGGCGCTCGCGCTCGAACGCGGCGCGCCGGCGCTCGCGCAGGTCGATCAGGAGGGCGGCCCCGGCCATGAGCAGGATCAGGCAGCTCGCCACGGCCACGGCGGCGGCGAGCCAATCGGTCCGGATCGCGCTCTCCGGGATCGTGACGGCCGGATCGGGCAGGAGGGTCACCGCGCCCATGCCGGTGAAGTGATGGCCGCAGATCGCCAGGATCAGCAGGGCGGCGCCGAGGCAGCGGCCCCGGACCCCGTCAGAGGACAGCCCGACCACCAGGGCGGCGGCCCCGAGCGCGGCCCCGAGGCCCACCGAGACGACGACCAGCGCGGGGTTCCAGAGGAGGTGGCCCGGCACTTGGTAGGCGGCCATGCCGGTGTAGTGCATCGCGGCGATGCCGCCGCCCGCGACCGCGCCCCCGATCGCCGCCCGGACCCGGCCGCCGGTCGTGGCGAGGGCGAAGCCGAGCCCGGTGATCGCGACGGCGTCCGCGTAGGACAGAAGGGTCAGGCCGAGGCCGTAGCCGGAGGGCAGTCCCGGCTCGAAGGCGAGCATCGCCAGGAAGTGCGTCGCCCAGATGCCGGATCCGCCCGCAGCCGCCGCGACCGCCAGCCACGTGAAGCGGCTGCGGCCGCCGGCCCGGACGGCATGGGTCAGAAGCTCCATCGCGGTGGCGCTCGCCAGCGCGCAGACGAGCCCCGCCAGCGCTACCAGCCAGACGTTGTGATCGCCGACGAAGCAACCGATGACGGTCAACATGTGGACAATGAGCTTCCGCTAGGAGACGTATGAGGGTCTATGTTCTGTGATAGAATTTAATATCCAAACAACGACTGGGCTTGATCTTGCTTAATAGGGTTCGGCCGCCCCGCGTGCCGGTGCCGATGCCGGGGCTTGGTCCGGGGCCGTCTCCGCGGCCTGTCCCTCGGGGGCGAAGCTGCGCTATGGCGGGCGCGCCGCCGGGTCCGGGCGGCCCCGGGGGTCTCAGCGATGGCGTACTGGCTGTTCAAATCGGAGCCCGCGACCTGGTCGTGGGATCAGCAGGTTGCGGCCGGCGAGGCCGGGACGTTCTGGAACGGCGTGCGCAACCACCTCGCCAAGAAGCAGCTCATGGCCATGACGGTGGGCGAGCGGGGCTTCTTCTACCACTCGAACGAGGGCAAGGCGGTGGTCGGCGTCGTGGCGGTGATCCGGCCCTACTACCCCGATCACACCGACGAGACCGGCCGCTTCGGCATGGTCGACGTGCGGGCCGTGCAGGCGCTGCCGCGGCCGGTGACGCTCGACGCGATCAAGGCCGATCCGGCGCTCGCCGACATGGTGCTGGTGAACAATTCCCGCCTGTCCGTTCAGCCCGTAACCGAGGCCGAGTGGGCCCGGGTGTGCGCCCTGGGCGGGCTGTAACGCGGGCGCCGCGTTCGCGCGCCCGCCCCCTCCGCAGGGGCCGGCGGAGGTACACCCTACCCGATGCGCCCGCGCTGACCGCGGCGCCCGACGCGTGAGCGTCCCGGCTCGCCGCGGGGAGGGCGGGCGCGTGCCGGTGGCGCACCGCGCTTCCCCGGGGATCCGCCGTCACGCCGCCCGGTCGAAGGAGCCCCGGGCCGGCACCAGCTCCTCGTCGACCTCGACCGCCGGCAGCGTGTCCATCACCCGGGTGGCCGGCAGCGTCACCACCACCTCGGTGCCCTCCCGGGGCTTCGAGGTCAGCTTGAACCGCCCGCCGTGCAGCTCGACCAAGCCCTTGACGATCGGAAGCCCCAGGCCTGAGCCCTGCTCGGCGGTCTTGATCGCCAGGGAGCCGCGGCCGAAGGAGGACAGGACCGTGCCGAGTTCGTCCTCCGGGATCCCGGGGCCGCTGTCCTTCACCGACACGTACTGCCCGCCCGAGGCGGTCCAGCCGACCTTCAGCCAGATCTCGCCTTCGGGCGGCGTGAACTTCACGGCGTTCGACAGGAGGTTGAGCACGATCTGGCGCAGCGCCCGCTCGTCCGCCCAGAGCCGCGGCAGCGAATCGTCGACGAGGCCGTGGAAGGTCTGGTTCTTCGCCTTGGCGCGCAGGCCCATCATGTGGCGGCACTCCTCCACGATGTGGGCGAGCTGCACCGCCTCCTCGTTGAGCTCGTAGCGCCCGGCCTCGATGCGGGAGAGGTCGAGGATCTCGTTGATCAGGTTCAGGAGGTGCATCCCGCTGTCGTGGATGTCGTTCGAGTATTCCCGGTAGGAGGGCGCCGTGTGGGTGCCGAACACCTCGTTCTTCATCACCTCCGAGAAGCCCAGGATGGCGTTGAGCGGCGTGCGCAGCTCGTGGCTCATGGTGGCGAGGAAGCGCGACTTGGCGAGGTTCGCCTCCTCGGCCCGCCGGCGGGCCTCGTCGGAATTGGCCTTGGCCTGTTCCAGCTCGCCGAACACCGCGTCCTTCTCGGCGCGGGAGCGCAGGGCACCCACCGTGGAGGCGTAGAGGCGGCGGGACAGGCCGAGGAAGAAGAGCTGCGCGCCGCCGGCCATGGCCACGAGCATCAGCGCGTTCATCTCGCCCGGGAAGGCGGAGAGCGAGGCCGTGGCCAGCGCCAGCGGGACCAGGGCGGCGATGGCCGCCAGCGGCACCGTGGCGGCCAGCATGGTGGTGACCGCGGAGGCGATGACGAGTCCGAACAGCGCGAAGGTCCACCCCCCGGTGGCGCCCAGCCCGATCATGGCCGACCACGACAGGCTCTGGAGCACCTCGCCGATCAGGAAGCGGCGGCGCCACCGGGCGAGCGGGCTCGTCGCCGGGTCGGCGCGCAGGAAGCGGCGGCTCAAGGTGGTGTTGAGCGAGATCATCAGGACCACGCCGAGGGCCCAGACCGCCGCCACCGGCGGCGTGATCCAGACGGTCGCGGCCAGGGCGAGGACCCCCGCGAACAGGACCAGCGGGATCCCCGCCCCGGTCCGGTGCTCGGCGTAGTGGCGCAGCAGCTCGTAGTCGAAGGCCCGCTCCAGGCCGGTCTGCGAGGTCAGCTTCTCACGGGCCGAGCGGATCTCGCGGGCGACCCCGCGGCGGCGCGCCGCCTCTTCCGTCGAGGGGCCGCGACCGCGCTGAACCATCTCGACGGTGAGATCGGACATCGCGTCTTGAAACTCGGAAGGGGTGTGGGCTCGGAATCGCTCCGTGAGGATGCGGCGGATGTGTTAAGAAGCGGCTGCCGGTATCCGTTGGATCTTAAGCAATCTGGCTGTTGCGAGGCTGTCGCGAGGTTGTCTCAAGGGTGCCGCGTCGCTCGGGCCGGCGTGCGGTCCCGCACATCGCGCGGGCCGGGGTGAACGCTACGGTTGCACCGCCGACCGCGATGCCCGATCGAGGCCGCGGACCGTGAACCGGGACGCCCGGGCGCACGCGTCGTGTAAGGGGTCGCCGACCATGCCGAATCTCACCGTCAACGGCGTCACGCACGCGATCGACGCCGACCCCGACATGCCGCTGCTCTGGGTGCTGCGGGACCGGCTCGACGCCACCGGCACCAAGTACGGCTGCGGCATCGCGCAGTGCGGCGCCTGCACGGTCCACCTCGACGGCCAGCCGGTCCGCGCCTGCCAGACGAAGGTCGGCGATGTCGGCGCCGCGCAGGTGACCACCATCGAGGGCGTATCGGGCCGGGTGGCGGAGGCCGTGCAGGCCGCGTGGCGCAAGCTCGACGTCGTCCAGTGCGGCTACTGCCAGTCCGGCCAGATCATGTCGGCGATCGGCCTGCTCTCGGGCAACGCCACGCCGAGCGACGCCGACATCGACGGCGCCATGGACGGCAACATCTGCCGCTGCGGCACCTACCAGCGCATCCGCGCGGCGATTCACGAAGCCGCGCGCAGCCTCGCCTGATCCGTCCCGGCGCCCACTTTCCCCCGCCCTGCCCCGCGGTCCCGACCGGAGCCTCGCCGCCATGCTGAACGCCCGTCGACCGAATCCCCTCCCCGCCCGGCCCAGCCGCCGCGGCCTGCTGGCCGGCGCCGGCGCCCTCGTGGTCGCCTTCCGCCTCGACCCGAAATCCGCCCGCGCGGCGTCCGGCCCGAACCTCGCCGACGTGAAGGCCCAGCCCAACGCCTTCGTGCGCATCGGCGCGGACGACACCGTGACGGTGGTGATCAAGCACCTCGACATGGGCCAGGGGAACACCACCGGGCTGGCCACGATCCTGGCCGACGAGCTCGGCGCCGACTGGGCGAAGGTCCGCACCGAGTTCGCCCCCGCGGACGCGACGCTCTACAACAACAGCCTGATGGGACCGATCCAGGGCACCGGCGGCTCCACCGCGGTGGCCAATTCCTGGTTCCAGCTGCGCAAGGCGGGTGCCGCCGCCCGCGAGATGCTGATGGCCGAGGCGGCCTTCCGCTGGAAGGTGCCGGTGTCGCAGATCACCGTGGCCGAGGGCGTGGTCCGCCACGAGCCGTCCGACCGGCAGGCCCGGTTCGGGGAGCTGGCGGCCTCCGCGGCCTCCCTGCCGGTGCCCTCGGAGCCGCGGCTCAAGGACCCGAGCGAGTGGCGGCTGATCGGTCGGACGATCCCGCGCCTCGACTCCGTGGCCAAGACCGACGGCACGGCGATCTACTCCCTCGACATCCGCCGCCCGAACCAAGTCACCGCGGTGGTGGCCCGGGCGCCGCGCTTCGGCGCCACCGTGAAGTCCTTCGACGCCGCCGCCGCCCGCACGGTCGCGGGCGTGCTCGACGTGGTGCAGGTGCCGACCGGCGTGGCGGTGATCGCCCGCGACACGTGGTCGGCCATGAAGGGCCGCGAGGCGCTCACGGTCGCCTGGGACGACAGCACCGCCGAGACCCGCTCGTCCGACGCGATCCTGGCCGAGTACCGGGAGCGGGCCAAGGGCCCCGGCCTGACGGCCTCCGAGCGCGGCGACCCGCAGGCGGCGCTGAAGGGCGCCGCCAAGGTCGTCGAGGCCGAGTTCACCTTCCCGTACCTCGCCCACGCGGCGATGGAGCCGCTCAACGCCACGATCGAGCGGGCGGCCGACGGCGGCTACGACGTCTACGCGGGCTTCCAGTTCCAGACCGTCGAGCAGGCCACGATGGCGGCGATCCTCGGGGTGACGTCCGACCGGGTGCGGCTGCACAGCAACTGGGCCGGCGGCTCCTTCGGGCGCCGGGCGACCCCGACCGCCGACTACCTCGCGGAGGCCGCCGCCGTCTTCAAGGCGTCGGGCGAGAAGGCCCCGGTCCACCTCGTCTGGACCCGCGAGGACGACATGGCCGGCGGCTATTACCGCCCGACCGTGCTGCACAAGGTCCGGGCCGGAATCGACGGCAAGGGCGCGGTGGTCGGCTGGGACCACGTCATGGTCGGCAAGTCGATCATGATCGGCTCGCCCTTCGAGGCGATGATCGTCAAGAACGGCATCGACTCCACCACCGTGGAGGG
>Ga0160428_1002756_pt1 | contig 10162 bp, 5 predicted proteins | sample SolpanmetagenomM_FD_108198 | JGI IMG/M metagenome (GOLD analysis project Ga0160428, IMG submission 108198) | Solar panel surface microbial communities from Lawrence Berkeley National Laboratory, California, USA - M | ecosystem: Engineered > Built environment > Solar panel > Unclassified ...
CTTAGCATCTCGCGTCGCCTGCATCACAATTTCATTCCCTTGGATTGTCTTTTCGTTGCCTGTGCGTTCCATCCAGTCTTCGATGGATTCATTTGCGGTGAAGATGTGTGCAGAGACATCCCTGAGCTGCCCTATACGGTGTGCGCGCTTAATGGCTTGGTCCTGGTATGCGGGTGTCCATGTTAGGTTCAAGATGAATACTCCATCCGCCGCAGTAAGATTGAGACCGACGCCGCCAGCACGCATCGTGACAAGCATAATGCGCGGTCCGTCGCGTTGTTGGAATTGGCGAACCCCATCATCCTTAGCCATGGTAGAAAGCGTACCATTGTACGCAAGGCAATCATAGTCGTATTCCTTCTTTAACCCGATAGCGAGGACATCCAGTGCGGCGAGGAACTCACTGAACACGAGCACTTTCCCCGCGTGGGTCCGGAGGTGGTCATGGATGGAGGTGGCCACCGCAAGCATACGTGATGATTTCCACATGTCTCCCTCGCGCATGGCATGGATGAATACCTCTCTTTCTGATTTTTTCTTCCCATTTTTGACCACATCACGGTGTCCTGCCATCAGCCTCAGTAAATCGTCAGACCGCGTAGTCATATCTGTGTTGCCTGCCATGCCATAGTCATCTTCCTGCATCACACTGGAGTCCATATCTTCCTCCTTCGCCATCCACATATCCATCCACGTATCTAGAGATCCTTCGATCTCCGCCAGTTCCATGAATGGGTCAACGGAGATGTCGATACTTGATGTTGTGTGGGCAGAAGGCATAATTGGAGTTGACGACCTCGCGTATCTGGCAAACTGTAACGCCCAATGACAAACACTCATACGTGCGATCATCTGTTCTCGCAGTGTGTTTTTCTTTGGGTGGTCATGCGGAAGATCACGTGGAGGCTTAGCGTCCCGACACCCATCCGCTATCAACCTGTACTCGGGATTCCAATCATACTTGGTGGCATCCTGCGTCTGAGCTTCTGTGCATGGTTTGTCGAGGAATTGGCTTCTGGTCACCGCACCGAATACTTCGCCATTGTCTAGTGCATGCGTATGTAGGACAGTCTTCAATGGAGTGATCGCACCATCCACCTGCCTTCCTGCGAAAATGTCACCAGACTCTCGTCGGATTGATATACCTCGCAGGATGACATGAAGCACGGCACACCTCTTGCCTTCCAGCCTCCTTTTTAAGATGTCTGCTCGACCTTTCAAGATAAAATACTGAGAATACACCGCTTCGTTGTCGAGAGGTTCGACACGCAAAAAGGCGAAGTACGCCCATATATCCCGATATTCGTTCATGTATGGAGTGCCTGTGATTATCAGCCGGCAATCTGCTGATAGTGCAATGCATCCTTTTGTTCTTTGTGAGCTGCGCTTTTTGATATTGTGCCCTTCTTCCAGTGCAACCAGGTTCCATGCAATAGTGAAAAGAAGACAGCGGGGCCATTCCTTGGCTAATGGTACTAATTCTCTTGCACTGGACGGTTTGACAAATCGAGATTTCCACATATGGCCGTCAGCAACTAACGGGAGATCTTCATGTAGATTACACATCTCTTCGTACTCTTGTCCGACTAGCTCGTACGTTGTGATAACCACGTCGGCCGCTAGGACTTGTCCCTTTGTAACAGAATGTCGTCCTCGTCCGTGGTACTCGATGACTATCAACTGTGGCTGTACTTTCGTTAAGAAGTCATCGCGCCATGATTTTAAGAGGTTGGTAGGAAGGACGATAAGACATGGTTTACATCTCTTCAGCTTCCGAAGTTCTACGATCAATCCGATCGTCTGGTACTGTTTACCGATCCCCATCCCGTCTCCAAGTATGGCATATCCGAGAGTAGACAGCAAGTGAAGCATTCGCCCAATGCCATCCAGCTGATGAGGGAATAGAAGGACACCGGCTTCGCGCATCTGATCCGGTGTACATTTCAGAGCATATGGGGACTGCTGAAGTCGTGGTAAGGTGTTGAGGCCCATCTGCAGAATCCTCCAAAGCCGATTGAGTGAATCATCCAAGTCATGATCTTCACCATACGCTACGCACCACATGATAAGCTCATGACCTCAAACTCACGGAAATAACTTACCATTTGCTTCTCTAGTACGACCGAGTGACTTAGTCCCGTCGTCGTTGTCTTCTATTGTGTATTCTTGGTGTGCTTTGCTGGACAGATCCGGATCATTGATACCTCCTTTGTATTCGTGTTCTGTACCCAGATTTCGCGACGTCAACTGTTCATCGGCATTCATTTTTACCACACCCGAGTCAATCAAGGCTTGACGAAGATTAATACTAGCAATGGCATTGCGAGTTTGTATCATACGGACGTCCGGTTCATAAACCTTGATGACAGGAGTGTGGGCGATTATCGCCTGGAATTCTTCGACTGATGGTGACAATGCAGGTGCTGTCATCTCCGCATGTGTACAATTCGTGTTTTCGCGTAATAAAATTCATTCCCGGAGGGGGCGTTAAAACCAGGACCAGAAATAGTGAGCATAAGCAGAATTGAATTTTCAAGGACAGACTTAAGGAAATGTCAGGTTATAAATAACACTCCAAACAGACTCAAGTTTATGGTGGGTGTGTAGAGGGATAATAAAAAGTTCAGCACGATGTCGAGATATAATTTACCAAGGCACTGAGTCATGAGTACAGGCACGTCGTGACTTTAAAGTTAAACTTTCTTTTCTTCTGTACTATGAATGAAGTCTGGTTGCACTCCGCACCTCAGGGCGCAACCAGACTACAACGCGGCACTGTACTTTATTATTAACTACTGATGTTCTTCAAATCAAATCAATGTTGCAGTTATGTGCTTCACTACCCGCAGGCGATAAATGTCCATGTCATTATTGCAATATTGTATGTGCTTTACACATGAAGTCCGCAATATGGAGTACTAATTTACATGATGACTGTACAGTAGTACACTTTGCTTGTTTCAGAATTATCGCTTATTTTTACCCTCACACCAAATGTTTGTATCCAAGTTATTATATACTTCTTCTCATTATTTACCCTCTTGATTTCGTATTCTCTTATTCACCACTTCCTTGTCTCGCCTTCCAACACAGCTTTGTTATTGTTGTTGTTGTTGTTGTTGATTTCCTTATTTATCATTTCGCCTGAACTCCATTGAAGTCTAAATAAAAGGCAGCGGCGCAAAGATAGACTGATGGAATCAATCGGAAGTGAGTGAGAACCCATCACAGATGCCTTACAACATGCTAACACTCATAAGCGATGGATACAGAATTAGAAGCACTCCGGGCCGAGAGAAGACGACTAGAGGACGAGGTTGGTTCAAGCACAATGAGGCTCAACGAGCTCAAAGCCAGCCTATATGGCACACAAGCAGCCCTCCGCAACTCTCGTCAGGACCATGGTTCGGAACACCTTCTATTTGCGCTGTCGAGAGAAACTGCCGCGATCACGCACATGGTAAATTGCATTCGTCAAGGTCAATCGTTCGTATCTGACATCCTTAAAGATATATCTACTTCGACGCAGCGAGCAGGAGATCAGGAAAGCAATCGAAGGGCTTGAGGTAGACTTAGGGAAGCTGGCCCATGTTAGCGACCTAAACAGTCGAAGACTCGTTGATTACGAAAATCTCGCATTGGAGCATGGCCTCGAGTCAGTCACGGATCGCCATGGTCCATGAGGTACCATTCATAGCACGATCCACATAAGAGACGGTAATTGTTTCGTAAGATAGAGAGAATGGATCAGACATTTGTATTATTTAACCAAATCCTGCATGGATTGAGTAGAAAAGGCTCAATATATGCAGCCTCATTTCAACGCATTGTCCCCCATGAAAGCCCAAGACAAAGAGCCAGGCAGCGCACGGCGGGCCGTCATTTCCTTGAAGATATCATCGCTACTCATATCGAGCAAACGCTCTGACCGAACTTGCATGCTAACATGGGTATCCTGCCATTGCTTCTGGATTTCAATGAGTGTTTCCACCTTTTCGATCTCTCTACGTGAGTTCTGTAGAGTTTCTTTGAGAGATGCGATCTGTGTCTTTTCGAATTTTATTTCCCTCAGAAGCTCACTAGTCCTATCGAGTTGAAACGGTTCCTGGATGGATCAGTAAGATAAATTGCTTTGCGCGACTCAACTTACTGCATGAGCGGCGTATTGGTTATGGCTTGAGCTTGATCCCACGCCCGGCTCCATATGAAGTTCTTCTTCAAACATCGAACGCGATGCCTGCTATTGAGAATACCTTGTTAGAGACTGAATGCAATGCACAAAGGCATGTGACAAACCATTCGTGTATTCTGTTCATCTGCTGCTTCATCTTCATAGTTAAAGAATACGTGTTGGCTCTTGCGACGGTCAGGAACAGCAAGGGTGTCGGTTCTGGAGGTACGGGAGTCGCTGTCTAGGAACTTTTCCTGTGACTGGAGATGCAGTGCATTGGTAGTCTGATACCCTGATAGGGGATCGGAAAATGGAAGCTGTTCGCCGCCTCCCTGAGCATATTGATCAAATGATGTGGTATATTGATCGTCTACGTAACTCCCCCATATTGGTTGCGCAGTTGAGGTGTGAGGATCATGACTACCCCATGATGTGATATTGACGTGCTCCATGTTGTTTGATTGCAATGCATCGGATGGAGGGATACTGCCATGGTACGGGAAGGAGTTCGGATCCAGGCTGCCAGAGGACTCATGCCAGGATGGTTCAGGTAAATGGATATGGTCATCTCCATCCTTGTACGAGAAGTAGTCGATGGTTGCGTTGGTCGGCGTGACATAATCGGAATGTGATGGATTGGTCGGTGTCGTAGTCGAACCCATTTGGATGTTTGCCGGAAAGCCGCGTGGACTTAGATTGAGTGGAACAGATTGATCGTGTTGGTTTTCCTGTCGGTGTTGACCTCCACCGAGATCCATGGTGAAGTGGAGCCAACAGTACTATTCGTGTGAGGTGATGTTTGATGTGGAGAAGGGGTGGTATTGAGGAAAAGCACGAATGTTATACACCAGCAAACGCGATGTTTGTCATGGGACGCGTCTTCACTTACGCGTTATTTCCTTATATCTTTCGTCTTTTCCCTCCATCTCTATGTTCTTCTGCTTTGTGATTTAATGCCCGCTCACAGACAATCGAAATAGGTCGGTAGTTCGACATTGTTTTCGGCCATCCTGGCTTACAACCGATAGATTTGACTCGTTATGGATTTCCAGGCCGAGGAAGCTCGTCGTGGAAGATCCATTCAAGAACAGCCCAAGATAACAAAGGACGCCCTCGAACAACAACTCGCAAATCAAATGCCTGTACTAAATGCAAGATATTTCACGCTTCAGGGTTCCATCGTTTTCGTGCAAGATTTGTTCCATTGGACCAACGCTATGACAACATACGTAATCCGTCAATCTGGGGAGGAGGACTTGGTTCATTGTTTCGAGCGAGCATTGGTCCCTCAACCGTTCGTGCCTATGGCGCTTGCGACGCTGCCATATCCTGATCATCTTGAGAAACGCATGGAGCTGAACTACGAAGCCATCTACGAAATCGGCGATTGGATCAACCAAATGTCTCTCAAGGTTCTACAACTCTTACGTCAGATTCGGAGCTTCCAGTCGCGACATCGGTTCCAACTACAGCAGATCGCGCGACTTCAAGACAGGGACGACGCTGATTCTACAAGTCGAAAGTTCCATATTGTCAGTGTCATTATGCATATGCAGCACAATATCAGTCGAGATATCTACTCATGCTTGGAAAACATCGTCTCCGTACCATGGGAAGCGGTACTAGTGGCAGACTGTCATGCAGTTGAGGACATGAGCGAGTGGAGGAGGGCGCGCCAAATGTCACTCGATGATGACTGGACGACATTCAAGATATTTCAAGAAGAGAATCTCCGCACCGCTCTGAATGTCACGATGGGGCCGTCAAATGGGGATCGAGGAGAAGTTATAAGGATTCTTGCGGAGCAGCGAAAGGTATCTCGCTACAGTATGGCGAAGGTAACTATCGAGAGAATGGCCATGATCCATTCGCATGTCGCTGTGGCAGGATTGAACGTTGGACAGTACGGGCATTGGGTGGAACCTTGGTATTAATAATAGATCGGACAATTGCACCATTATCACGTGATCAATGGCCACGTGAAAGTAAATAATAATTTGTTTGTCTAATAATGGAGGCACTATAGCCTTGGACCTCTGATCGTGGGACTTAACAACCAGTATGCTTCGCCTTGCCACATCTCCCTCATGACAGTGTATGGTGTTGAAGGGGGGGGTGCGTATGACGATAACATATTGTTAATGGTTCTCGTTATGACGTCCTTTCGCGAGTGAGCTTTCGTTTCGTCACCGTCGTTTGGTCCGGGCGCATCGAAACGAGCCTCCGAGCGTTGAGCGTTCACATGTGCCAGCCAATTTGAAGTTAGGAATGGAGTGATCCCATTGTTGATCCCTTCCAGTTGAGCATTGCGCAGTATCGGGGTAGCAGGCGGTGCACGGATCGCCCATTTCAACTCTCTTTGAGCAACAAGCACAGCCTCTAGTTGTGGCTCGCTCCAAGGGGTCCTGCTCTTGACGTAATCATCAATCGTACGAGAATGTACCTCTTCTTTTGATTTTGTGATCCGGTTCTGTGATATGCGTTTTCTTCCCGGTTTCATTTTCTTCGTGACGTTCTCATCGCTCAATGGTATCGATTTCCTTTTCAGTGTCGACGAACCTGGGCCGCTGGCTTTGTCGTGTTCTTCTTGGTATAAAGTCCATGTGATCATTGCTTTTTCAAACCATCGGCCACCTGGCACGCAATGATGGTTCATGTGGTTATTGAGAATCTCGAATATCTTGATAGCCCTCCTTCTCTTCCTTTCCCTGGGATTACCGGAGAATTGTGTCAACTGGAACTCTGGTGCGAATGTACAAGATTCCTCATTGCACGTCTTGGGATTGAGTTTTGTGTTATCCGAAAAAAACCGGGGCGAGTAGGTGGTCCCTTTGCGGTTGAACACAGTGACAGACGCGAAGGCTTCAGTGTGATAGCCCAGCATGGTATCATCACAACCACCAACCCGCAGCAAGGGTCTGCATCCTGATCCGTTCTCCTCTTCTATTATCAAGTTGTTGCATAAAGAACAGTCCACACGAGGACCACGTTTGTTTTCTTCCATGTACAGGGTTGCGAGCTACTCTGCAGATTGATACTGTGCGGAGAGATCTTTTGAAAGGAGTTGTCTGTTAGACGATCTTCCTGTAGTCGAGTAATATTGCCACGAAGAATGATGATGTTGCAGATGAAGACCTTGTTGAGTAGATCAATAATGTTGTAGAGGAGGACCGAGAAGAATGGAGAATCTTAGAGGAGGGAGTCCCTTGTGATGATGAAGTGAAGGTTACGGGTTTCAATGATATTCCAAATGGTGGATTGGACAAGAAGGGGGAATGAGTTAAATATATTGGATGATGATATCTGACCGTCGAAGGTGGAGGAGCAAAGGACTATGAATATAACAGAAAGAAATGGTGACGGAAGGTTTGCTTAGCCACTCCACAAGGTCAAGCGACGAGCCACGGGTCACTTGGCAGTACTGGTTGTCGAGAGATCTTCGGACCCCGACTACTATATCCTGTAACTGAAAGACAATACCCTAAGAGCGAATTGACTTGGATTTCCCGTAGTCGTGGAAGTTTTTGTGTCATGAACTAGTGAGCATCCGACAGACTTTTTGATGTCTCGAAAGTTTTAGAAGAGTGGTTTGTGAGATTTCAGAGATCTACTGCTAGAAGGTTGTGTACCGCGAGACGACATTACAATGAAGCGAGTTTTGAGGATCTGAAGATTAGCTGTGCGTCTCATCTGTAACATAGGTACCGCATTTCCGCCATTCTCGCGAAGAGCAGCTTCGTCCGAACGGCCATATCGGGGGTGTTGTCTTGTCTGGTGGAAGTCATTGAAGGTTCAAGGGGCGCGACACGATCAGTTTGTTTGTGCATTTTGGACCTTTCACACCACATCTTTTGTTGCTTCGCACTACTACTCTGCTTGCCAGTCTTCCCTTCTCCATGACCCTGATTGTCCATTCGGTATAGGAAGAGTGTTGCCCGGAGGTATGAGTTTCGACATAATTGTGTTCCCTTGTGCTTAGACGTTCCATGGAGGTTGCGGTCTTTTGTACTTCGTCTAAACTATGATGTGTCATTTAACACTATCACGTGATAAGAAAAAAAAACAGGGGTTGGCTGTTGTCGCCGAGCTGGATGCGAGGGCGCCCGGCCCATAATCTGGGGTAATAGTTCCGCCTTCGTGTGTGTGTAAATTTCCTCCGCAAAACTGGCGCGCCAGAGTTTGACTGCTAACGTCCAGGGGGTATTAGTAAGCAGGGGTAGTACTGAACACCTCCAACAGCATAATCCTAAATAATTACCACTATATTAAACGCGTTCAATTATTAATAACAACTATAAATATTAATAAAATAAACCTTTAGAATACCTACCGCGACTATACCAACGGTATTTTTACTACTTTAGCCTCTACAGCTCGTAGTTAGAGCGTTTCGCGCTATACTCTCGCTGCACGCCTATAGAGGAGATAATATCGATAGATAGCCTACGAATTTTAATAACGCCTAACGATAGTATAAGAAAGACTCTTCGTATAGTAGATCTATAGTATAGACTACTTAGGGTACGCTCTAAATTTCGCCTAGGTACGTTACTTCGCTATTAGGCTACTAGCTTAGAACGATAATTTTAAACCTCTTAGTAAGTAATAGATCTAGTAATTTAAACGTCGAAATCCTAATGTCGTATCCCTATATAGAAGGATAATTAAGCTAAAACGGATACTAGCCTATACTCCTAAGACGTTTAGTAACTATTACGACCTCCTTTTCAGCCTAATAGACGAGCTTAATATCCAAATACAGGACATCCATAATATAGACGAAATGGGCAGCTATCTTAGGCCTAAAACCGACGGTATAGTACTAGGACTAGTAGATAAGACCTAAACAACTATAAAAGGAGAATTAAATAGGGAATAGGTTACCGTTATAGAGTATATTAGTACTATTAGGACCCATACAAGGCCGTTAATTATTTTTAAAGGTTAAAACCTCTAGCACTAATGGTTCGAAGAAGAAGACCCCGATTAGATATATACTACCTCTAATAAAGGCTAGACGACGAATAGGATCGGTTTAGGCTAGTTGTAGTATATATTTATCCTAGAAACGCGTACCGAAACGTCTAAAACGCATGGTCGGCTTTTAGTATTAGATAGCTACGCTTTATACGCCGACGTTAAATTTATAGACGAGTATAATAGAAATAAGATCACTATTGTATTCCTACCGCCCTATACCTCCTACGTTCTTTAGCCGCTTAACGTAGCCGTTTTTACGTCGCTTAAGGCTCGATATAAGGCCTATATTTAGACAATAACTAACTTCGAAAACGCTCCCCCGGTAGATAAGTAACGCTTTATATAAGCCTACTCTAAGACTTAGGAGGATGGCCTAATAGTATCTAATTATTAGGAAGGCTTTATTATAACCGGTATATGCCCACAGAATAGAGACAAAGGCCTATCATCCCTATTCTATCAACCATACGTCCTACCTAGACCTACAATATCTCTAGCGCAAAAATTATAGTTCCTAGAGGCCGATCCGTCGGTATTAAGGACCCTATAAAGTAGCCGTTGTATCTAATAGTAGGTTATTAGTAATTTATCGAATAAGCGTTAGGTTAGAGGTATAGCTAAAAAAGTAGGTAAACGGATCGATACGTTAGCAGCCTAAAACGCCTAATAACAACGTAAAATTAAGGTACTATAGCAAGAGGTTAATCGTCTAAAACACCCTAAGAAACGTTTAGCTTTAACCCTAGAGGATAGAACCGATTTAAACGTAGTATTTACTAATAAGGTAGCTATTAGACGTAATACTACAAAACAGCGGCATAAACGCTTTAAAACTATTACTAAAGGCAAATAGTAGGCTACAGCAGCAAAGCAGGCTAAAAAGACTATAAAAGCAGCTAATAAAGTCCTCGAATTTATACAGGGTAGTTAATAATTATTATATTGATATTTAATACTAGTGTGTTGAAAGGGTGTTGAAATCAGCTCACTACTACCCCTGCTCACTAATAC
>Ga0160428_1002758_pt1 | contig 10156 bp, 10 predicted proteins | sample SolpanmetagenomM_FD_108198 | JGI IMG/M metagenome (GOLD analysis project Ga0160428, IMG submission 108198) | Solar panel surface microbial communities from Lawrence Berkeley National Laboratory, California, USA - M | ecosystem: Engineered > Built environment > Solar panel > Unclassified ...
GAGACAGACCTTGGGAAATGCTTCTTGCCTCGGCTTTGGCGGTCCTGATCTGCGCACCCTTTACATCGGCACCCTCGCCGGCTGTCGCATTGGCGTGATAGACGCCGCCGGTGGGCGGGGCCGAACCTGTGCACTGGGATTTCTAACGCATCACTCTGGCCGGAAGCACCCCGTCTGGTTAAGAAAAAGCGCTGCAAGAAGCAGCCAGGAACGCCTCTCGCAGCAATACGTCCACAAAGCTGGTGCGAAGTGCTGTGAACAAGGTGGGGCGCGTCGTCTCCTGCGGATGAAAGGCTGCTAGGCGGTGCGGCCCGACGTCGCGGCCCTCCTCGTCGCGCGAGTTTGGCTTGCCATCCAGCGCCCCGAAGGTGACGGGCAGCATGGCGTGCTCGGCCAGGGCCTGGCGAAGGGAATAGCCCACCACGATTTAACCTGGCGCATTGAGCGCCACCTCGCGGGTACGAACCTTGGAACCGGTGCGGTAGGGCAGCTAGAAAATGCCCTTGCCGTCGGTGCGCTCCAGCGTGCCGAACAGCAGCAGGCGGTAGGCCGCACACTCGAACAACGGCTGCAACGCCTGGAATAAGGCGCTGGCGGGATCGTCCTCCGTGTCCGGTGAATGCGATTCTCGGACATGTCTGCGCGTGCTACACACGGGAGCGTGAGCAGCGAAATCCACCCTCTCAGCTACCCTGACCAGAACCCTTCGGAGGCATTCGACGCCGCTGTCGAGCCTCCGACCGCAGCAGCCGGAGTGCCGGCACCCGAACTCCATTCGGTGTCCGCTGACCTGATCGTCTGGGACGGCGCTGAGATCGCCACCGCACGGCGCTACGCCGATGCCTCTCGCGCTACCTCCACCCAGCGCGCCTACACCTCGGATTGGCAGCGCTTCACACAGTGGTGTGCCGCCCGCGGCCTTGAGACCTTGCCAGCCGACCCGCGGGTCGTGGCCGTTTTCCTCGCCGCCGAAGCTGCAGCGGGATCGGCGCCGATGACCATCGGTCGTCGCCTGGCTGCGATCGGCTGGATGCACCGTCGCGCTGGGCTGCAGCCGCCTCAGGCTCGCGAGGGCGCTGCCGCCATTCTCGAGGTGGTCGCCGGGATCCGGCGTAGCCATGGGATCGCGCCCGTTCGAAAGCAGGCCGCCGATGCCGACGTGCTCCGCGATATGCTTCGGGCGATCCCGGGAGAGGATCTGCGATCCGTGCGGGACCGTGCCGTGCTGGCGGTGGGGATGGCGGGAGCTTTCCGGCGGTCGGAGTTAGTGGCGTTGCGCTGGTCTGATCTCGAGCGCGTGCCAGAGGGACTGCGGATCACCATTCGGCGCGGCAAGACCGACCAGGAAGGGGCAGGGGTCACGATCGCCATCCCGGAGGGACGACGGATACGGCCCAAGGCGCTGCTTGAGGACTGGCTGGCTCAGGGTGGCATCAGCGAGGGATTCCTATTCCGGAGGCTGAGTGCGGCGGGGATGGTGACGTCTTTCCCGATGTCGGACCGGTCGATCGCTCGGCTGGTGCAAGCGCGGGCTGCTGCGGCCGGCTATGGCGAGGCGGATTTTGCCGGGCACTCGCTGCGGGCGGGTTTTCTGACGGCTGCCGCACGGTCAGGGGCTTCGGTGTTCAAGATGCGAGAGGTGTCCCGGCACAAGTCGATGCAGGTGCTGGCCGACTACGTCCGTGACGCCGAGCTTTTCCGCGATCATGCGGGAGATGGTTTTCTGTAGCTGCACCGATACACTGTTAGATGTCCATGAACCGGCAGCAGCTCAGTCTTGAACTCCGCTGACGCGGGCAGCGCCAAGCTTCGATGCCAGTGACGTGCTCGCCACCGCGAAACTAAAGCGTTCACCTACGGGCCAATGCAAGATGTGGAGGCGGCGTCGGCCGTCAGCCGAGGGGATCGTGAACGGGTCGAATATCGGTCTGCCAGAGGCTTAGGCCCAACTATTATCTTAGCGCGCATGAGCGACCGCGCCGCAACGGCGACACCCGGACTGGTTGAGAATGGATTTCGCTTGGCAGGCGACACCGGAGCTTGCCTTAAGTGGACCAAGCCCTAGAACCGCCCCAAGTCCGGCCGCAGAAATCTTCCCCGGCGGCCTCCGGATCGAAAGCGTGGGGGGAAAAGTCCAAGGAAGGGGTGGACGGCCAGACCCAGTGGGTTCAGGCCGCCCGAGGAATCAATGCTTTTCGATGAGAAATCCCCAAGACAGATCTCCGCTGCGATATGGTCGCTCTGCAACGTCCTGCGCGACGACGGTGTGGTCTTCCACAAATACATGGCGGAGCTGACCTACCTGCTGTTCCTCAAGGTGGCCGATCAGGATGGGATGGAGGCCAGCCTCCCGCTGGGCCAGCGATGGCGGGACCTGCAGCGGCATCCGATGCCCGGTCTCGTCGGGTTCTACCGCAAGATGCTGACTTCGCTTGGAGAGGACGCACCCGACCCCCTCGTGCGGGAGATCTTCGGCTTCCCGACAACAGTATTTTCGCACGACGAGAACCTGCACAAGGTCGTCCAGTCCATGGAAGCACTCGACTGGAGCGGGCTGCGCGGCCACGCTTTTGGCTTACTGTACGAGGGCCTGCTGGAACGGAACGCGACCGAGGCCCGATCTGGCGGTGGACAATACTTCACGCCCCGCGCTCTCGTCGAGAGCATGGTCCGCATGGTTGCCCCCCGTCCTGGTGAATTGATCCAGGATCCATCGACGGGAACCGGCGGATTCCTGTGCTCGGCGCACGATCACGTCCTCGGCCTGCACGGGCGTGACGGAACGGCGTCAATGCGCTACGAGGGCGTAGAGATTGAACGGGACACCTACCGCCTCTGCCTCATGAACATGCACCTGCACGGCATGTCCGGCAGGATCGTTCATGGCGATGCCTTAACTGACGACGCTGCCGCGTTGTCCCCGCCGGACGTGGTGCTGGCGAACCCGCCATTCGGATCGGCTGCTGGGGGGGCCAGGCCGAGAAGGGCGGACCTAACCGCCCAGACGGCCAACAAGCAGCTGTCATTTCTCCAGCACATTCAGCTGACCCTTAAGGTGGGCGGGCGGGCGGCTGTGGTTGTACCTGACAACGTCCTTTTCGACGCAGGCGCGGGCCGATCCGTCCGCACCGAGCTGATGCGTACGTGCGACCTCCACACAGTGCTGCGACTTCCGCAGGGCATCTTCTACGCAGCCGGCGTTAACACCAACGTCCTTTTCTTCGACAGGACGGGGCCGACCACGGTCGTGCGCTTCTACGACATGCGGTCCGGCAGCCAGCGCTTCACGAGGAAGACCCCGCTGACCGCGTCCGCCTTCGAGGCGTTCGAGCAGGCGTGCGCCCGCGTTCCCGGCCGCACTGATGACTATCCGCGCCTTCGTGTCGTTGACCGAGCTGCAATTCATGCGGCGGGCGACGACCTGGATGTGGTGTCCCGCCCCCGTGGAGTCGCCGGCGGAGGGGACAGTCGGGGCCCTCGCGAACTGCTCGCGTCCATCTCGGCGGGTTTGGAAGAAGCGCTCGCGCAGCTCCGCGACCTCGAACGCGAGCTGATCCCGTGATCGGGGTTGAAGGCCCGTTTGTGCGCGTCCCGCTGGGCGAACTGGGCGCCTGGCGCACCGGATCGACGCCCGCGAAGAGCGTCGCGGCGTTCTGGTTCGGCGGCACGACGCCATGGGTATCGCCCAAGGACTTTGGCCCCGCGACGATCAACGACGCGATCGACCGCATTAGCGACGGCGCCCTCATACGCGGGGGCGCGCGGACCGTGCCGCCGGGCTCCGTGCTCGTCGTCTCACGCAGCGGTGTCCTGCGCCACACGCTGCCCGTGGCAGTCGCCGGCAGGAGCCTTGCCACCAATCAGGACGTGCGCGCACTGTTGCCCTCGCCGGGCGTCGTTCCGGGCTTCGTCCGCCACCAGCTGATCGCGATGCAGTCGACGATCCTCGCCGAGGCCGTGAAGCCCGGGACGACGGTCCAGAGCCTGGACGATGCCAGCTTCCGCGCCGTCTGTGTGCTCCTGCCGGAGACGGACGAGCAGGAGCGGATTGCCGGCGCTCTTGACGCCATGGACCGCCGGCTTGACGCGATACGCGCCAAGGTAGCGACCGCCCGGCAGAGCGCGGCGCTGCTCAGGGAACAGGTGCTCCGCGCAGCCTGGACCGGCGAGCTGGGAACCGCCTCTCGACGGGAAGAGGCGACCGGTAGCGCATGGGAGCTCGTCCGGATTGGCGAACTCGCCGAAAAGATCGCCTACGGCAGCTCTCGTAGGAGCAGCCGCGCCGGCGAGGTAGCCGTTCTGCGCATGGGAAACATCCAAGAGGGCCGGCTCGATTGGGACGACTTGGTCTACACTTCTGACCCAGAGGAGATCGCGCGCCACCGGCTCGTCGAAGGCGACCTCCTCTTCAACCGGACGAACAGTCCTGCGCTCGTCGGCAAGTCGGCTGTGTATCACGGCGCACGGCCGGCAATCGCCGCCGGCTACAACGTCGTCGTCCGATGCGGTCCACGAATTCTGCCGGAGTTCCTCGCTCACCTGATCAACGGTCCTGAAGGGCGCGCATGGTGCCGGGCGGTCCGCTCGGACGGCGTAAACCAGTCCAACATTAGCGCGCGCAAGCTCGCGGATTTTGAGGTCCCGGTCCCGCCAGTTGCCGAGCAGCGCGAGACCGTCGCGGCCGTTGATCGCGCGCTGGCGGCGATCGCGAACGCTGGGCGGGGCCTCGACGCGGTCGGCCGCGACTGCGACCGTTTCGGAGCCTTGGTCCGTGCCGCCACGTTCGAGACCCCCGCCGACGAACGGCAGACTCCCGCGCTCAACGACATCATCGCCAGCATCGCTGCCGCGGTCGCCGCCCACGCCGCGAACGACAGAAAAAGGAGAAAGGACATGGGAGCTGGGAGGAGGCAGATCCGCCCCGTTGAGGAGATTGTGGGCGAACGGGGAGACGGCGGCATCACCTTCGAGGAGCTGCTCGCGAGTGCCGAGACGGATTACGAGACCGTGCGCGGGTCGGTCTTTAAGCTGCTTACGGTCCGGCCGCCGGTCCTGCGCCAGTGGTTCGACGAGGCCGGAGGGACGATGCGGCTGGGAACGGCGCGGCCATGAGGCTGCTTTCCCTCGCGATCGGGTCGACGCACAGCGGCGCATCGTTGCTTGACGGCGCCACCCTCACCATTGCCCACGAGCAGAGAACCGCTGCGCTGGCGCCCGTCTGCCTTGTCGGCACCAACGGTTCCGGCAAGTCGCAGCTGCTCCAGCTGATCGCCGAGATCTTCCAGTCGGCCTGGCACGCGGCGGATCGGGGCGAGGAGCGCGACGACTCCAACCGCCACGCGCAGTTCGAGATCAGCTATCGGATCGGAGCGGCGGAGACCGAGGTTCGTCTACGGCGCCGCGCGGACCCGCGCGGCGCCCCGATCGAGATCGCTGTGGGGACAGGCATCCGAGACGGCGGCGTGGCGGACGAGCACGCTCGTTCATGGAGAGTGGTGGACCAAGACAACGCGGAGGCCAGGAAGCTGCTCCCTCCCTTGATCGTCGGCTACACGTCAGGCGACAACGAGACCTTCAGCCTTCCATTCTTTGTTAGCCGGGGCGGCTACTCGCGCGACGTCAGCCGGGCCGCGCTTCCCCCAGGGCGGTCGAAGTGGCCCCGCGGCAAGGCCGTGCCGGACAACCGCCTGCTCCTCATCGACTATGCCACTCACCTCGAGGTGCTCGTCGCCAGCCTGCTGCTTTCCGACGAGACGAAGCGCCTTAGAATGATTGAACACGCCAAAGTGCGCGATCTAGCGTCATTCCGCTGCGTCGTTCAGCTCAACCACTCAAGGGCGCCGGGCGCCCCCGCCGGTGCGCCCGCGCACCGCAAGGGAATACAGCTTACCGAGGAGCTCGAGAGCGCCATTCAGGGGCTAAGAGCGGCCGCGACCGCCTGGAGCTACGACGCCGACAAGGAGATCTACATCCTTGACTACCTGGTCGACGAGGAGGTCAGAAAAGCTTTCCGACGTTTCTTCGTCGATGCAGCGAACCTTCACAGGTCGATCCGCAAGCTCGCGCTCCTCAACGACCTGGCAATATCAAAGCCCGCGCGCGAGCGGCTCAAGAAGGAAATCGAGACGAGGCGCTTCGCCTCGCGGCTCCCCGAACCGCAGGACGAGGACAAAGTTTTCCGCTTCGAGCAGGTGACTTTCCACAAGGATACCATGTCGGGCGACGGCACGCCCGTCGACTATGTGTCGCTTTCGGACGGCGAGCACCAGTTCGCGCAAGTCCTCGCAATGCTGTCGATGCTGCCCGACGAGGACGTGCTCTTCCTGCTCGATGAACCGGAATCGCACTTCAATCCCCAGTGGCGTCTGCAGTTCACGAAGACCGTAATCGGGATCGCTGACGACGTGCGCGGACAACAGGAGATGCTCCTCACCACCCATGCGCCATTTGTTCCGTGCGATCTGCCCCGCGAACAGGTACTGATCCTTCGCCGAAACGGGGACGGTGTCGCGATCGGCCCGCCCGACATGGAGACCTACGGCGCGACGTTCGATCGCATCCTCGCCTCCTGCTTCGGCGTCAATCCGCCCATCTCCCAGGTTGCGCGCGACGAGATCGGCGAACTCCTGTCGGAGGGCACCGCCGAAGAGATCGGCGACGCATTGACCCGCCTCGGGCCGTCTGTCTCGCGCTCGTTCCTAGCGGACCGGAAGCGTCAGCTTGAGGAATCGGACTGAAGTGCTGGTCAGCTATCCGGTAGAGGCCATCGAGGAGAACTGGCTGCACGGAGGCCTTGCGGCAGTCCTGACGCGCGCGCTTGACCAGCAGCAGGAACCCATGACGGACTGGCTCCTCGAATTTCCAGTCGAGCGACGCAACGCGGTTGAGAGCAGGCCTAGCCTGCGCCAACGGCTCGAGCTCGTCGTCGCCTCCATCGCCGCGCTCGGCAAAGCACAGCGGGACGCGCTCAGCGCCTGCTTGGCCCAGCAGAATGACCTACCCGGCGTATTCTCCTCGCTTGCCGCCCCGTCCGCGATCGCCGCCGAACCGCCCGCGCTGAAGCTGCAGCTCGCAAGCCTGTTTGAGAAGGCATTCGAGCTGCTGACGGACCTCGGCATCCGCGACAGACAGTATCAGAGGGTCTATGATCACGTGAGCGGTCACGTGTGCGGCTTCTGCGGCATCGAACCGCTCAGCGCGCCGGGACCGGACAGTCCCCGCGAGCACCTCGACCACTATCTCGCGGTAAGCCTGTATCCGCTAGCCGCAGCGAACATGCGGAACCTCGCGCCGATCGGTGGCAGGTGCAACACGGCATTTAAGAAGGCCAAGGACGTGCTCCGCTCGACGGGCGGGGCACCACGACGATGCTTCGATCCATACGGAGCCCAGCAGGTGCAGGTGAGCCTGATGGACAGCCATCCCCTTCGCGGGCCCGTCCGCGGCGCGGAGCAGTTGACTGACTGGAACATCAATTTCATCGGTGCCGATTCTGATCGGGTCGAAACGTGGAACGAGGTGTTCGACGTCCGCCGACGTTATCGCGACGACATCCTCGACGCTTCCTTCTCGGACTGGCTGACCCATTTCGCCGTCTGGGCAGTCGACGATCCACCGACCGACCACGCCAGCCTAGTCACGACCATCCGGCGCTACCTCAAGACGGTTGTTCAGGAGGGGATCGCAGGCGGAAACTTCCTCAAGCGCGCGACTTTCCAGATGCTGGAACACCGCCTGCTCGACGGGCCGGAAGCGGCGCGCATCTCGCGGTGGCTGTTATCGCTGTGGGATCCCGACGAGGGAGCAATCGCATAGGCGGCCCCAACGGTTTTCTTCATGGGTGTGATGCGGCACGACACCAGCCCACGGATGGTCGAGACGCTAGGGTGAGTCCCGGAACGGCCAATGGCGTCCCGGTATTCGGGACTCCCCGTTCTTACTCCCGGACCGCCGGCTGCCGGTCTCCAGACCAGAACGTGTTACGATCGGAGAGTGCCAGCGGCCGAATGCAACAAGCAGCCACACCCCTATTGTGTAGCAGTGCACCCGGCTCGATCACTACGATTTGCTCGTGCTTGGCGACCTCTCCTATGACCATAAGGACCAGGCGAAGATTCACTAAGTCTCCAACTACAAACGCTGATAGATTTCTACTCCTTCATTATTCACTCAGCGTTGGGCAATATAATTTCTATGTCATCCGGCATGTTTAAGCCATAAACAGTGCAAGCGGCCCGGATCAGCCGCATCTTCTCCCGATTAGCGATATTTAGTCCCACAAACCAGCCCTGATAGAACTCCGCGACTTTAAGGTCTGGACGCTCAGGATAGATTTCGCTAGGCGACTGCCCAATGTGCTTGCGGCTACGACCTTCAGCCTCCCTGGCCAAATCTGGTAACTTGGTGGGATTGCGTGAACAGATAGTTTCCAGAATTCTGATCAAGGCATCGCTGGCGCTAGCCGCTGTATGCTCTCTCCCGAACGTGCGAAAGCCTACGCCGCGCGCCTGAACGGTTGTGGTTAGCAAATCCCTTACCATGGATTCCGGCACACGTGGAGGTGTCGCTGAGATCGTCTGCGACAGTGAGGTTTTTGGAGGCCGTATGGCGCTTGAGTCATTCCTAAGGGGTTCCAAGCGGATTGGGGAATCAACCCCCGTTTTCAATCCTCGTAAGAAAGCCAAAACGTCCGAGGCGACTGGACGGAAACCACAGAATGCTTCTGCTTTGTCTGCTACGAGTTCCAACACCAAGTCCTCCGGCTCGTGCAGCAGGGCAGACCAGGCACGGGGCAAGGCGGCCGATGCCTCGCGCCTTCCCGCCGCATCGCGGTAGTCACGTTGCGCGTCTTCGAAGGCTGCGTTGCTCCGGACCCTTTCCCTAGACAGGTAACGAAGAAAGACGCTCTGGCACTCTGCAGGATCACGCTCGTTCAATCGAAGGCGATAAACGCGGCGATCCTCGTAAGTCCCCTGCGCACCCGGCAAATAGAAGCTCCATTCTCCACCATCCGTCAGTACGCATATCGGCACGCCTTCGTGGAAGGCATACTGGAACAATTGACGGTCGCCATCGGCTGCACGGCCGAGACCTTTTACTTCGATAAACACGGCAGGCCTACGCCCAAGACCCAGCAGGGCGAAATCTACCCTTCCTCGGCCTGACGAGAATTCTGGCACCATTTGGTCTGGGTCCGAGCTGTCCCATCCCAGGGCGTTTAGCACCGGCGTAACCACGCCGTGCGAGATCGCCGCTTCATTAGCATAGGATCCAGCAGCAAGACGGGTGCGCACCCTTGAGAGCAGTTCGAGCATAGCCGCATGTTACAGCTTGCCAGGCTCTCTGGAAGTGTCTCAAACGCAGGTAAGAAAACTGATAGCTGGATGTAGCCTTGAAAACGTTGCAAGCATCCAAAAACGCGATCTTGGGCGCTTTTCAGCTTGCACTTTACAGCGGAGCAAGGCCGAATTTGATACACTATAAGTCATAGTGTATCAAATTCGGCCCGCTCGCCTCGTCGTCCGCTTTAAAGCAAGGCCATTGCGCGGGGTAGCCCCGTTGCGCCCCGTGCCAAATCTGATACACTTGTCGGGCACTCATGCCCAAACCCTCGAAACCTGCCTCTGCCGAGGTTCTGCTCCCACCCCCGCCCGAGCAGCTGCCGCTCTTCGCGGACGCAGCCTCGCTGGTGCGCGTGCGACCGGAGCAGAACGAGCATCGCTACTATCGCGCCGAGGTCTGGCCCGACCTGTTCGGCCGCGCCCTCCTTATGCGGCACTGGGGCCGGGTCGGCACAGCCGGGCAGCAGCGCCTCGACCCGCATCCCGATCCTGGGGCAGCACTGAACGCCCTGGCTCGTCTTACCCACGCCAAGCGGCGCCGCGGCTACCAGGACAGAACGTCATGACCAGACGACCTATCACCGCCAAGGGTGCCAAGGCAGCCTTGGTCCACGACGTTCCGAAGGAAGGCAAAAGGGAAGGAACCCCGGCACCCCGGCCAAGGCGGAAGGCAGCGCTAGAGGCGAGCGCGCCGGCTGAGATCCTACCACCAGCCAAGGCCTCCACATCCGGCGGCATGGGGCTGCATACGGCGGAAGGGGAGCGGAAGTATCTGACGGCGGGCGAGCGGGAAATCTTCCTGCGAGAGGCGGATC